>Ga0134124_10004556_pt1 | contig 11139 bp, 9 predicted proteins | sample KB304_FD_96880 | JGI IMG/M metagenome (GOLD analysis project Ga0134124, IMG submission 96880) | Terrestrial soil microbial communities without Nitrogen fertilizer from Kellogg Biological Station, Michigan, USA - KB3-0-4 | ecosystem: Environmental > Terrestrial > Soil > Unclassified ... | reverse complement strand
TCTCGAGCTTCCATTTTTTGATTGCACACTCGACTGCTGTCATCTAATTCAGGAACGAAGCATTTAAAGCCGCACTTGAGCGGCCAAGAGTGAAGGGAAGTGATTCAATCAGAGCGTCAATATTGGTTTGAAATTGATAAGTGCCCTGTCAGCATCGTGATCCTCCCCTTTGTAATGCTTGTTCGGGTTCTCATAGATTAATGACGTGTCTCGGTCTCGTTAAGGAGCGAGTTAACGCGCGAAATTACTTCGCGCACCGAGAATGGTTTGGTAATGTAGTCTGCGACTCCCAACTCCTGGCTGACACGGATGTCGTTGTCGGATGCTTTCGCCGTTACGATTACGACTGGTGTGCTACGGGTTTGCGATTCGTTGCGGAGCCGCCGGCAGATTTCAATTCCGCTCATCCCTGGCAACAGTAGATCAAGAAGAATTAACGAAGGCGGATTGTGCTTATCGAGCGAGGCCGACAGCCCTTCTTCTCCGGTTAGCGCGACACGAGTTTTGAGGTTTTCGCTCTCAAGACTATACGCAGCACCTCCGCGATGTCGGGATCATCCTCGATGATTAGGATCATGTGACTCGTCTCATTTTTATTCCAGGTGGACCTCACGAAATGACGGAAAGTCCACGTTCAGACCTGAAACCTTAGCTCCTGCGAGTTAAAGTGCTGTAAATAGATGATTAAGTATTTGTTACCGCTGGACCAACAGGGCCAGCTATCAAGTGAACTTAAGGAGGATATTATCGGCTTACAACCAATTCAGTCTGAAGAGCTGAAATTATCTCCATCAAATAAAGCTGACGCGCGCATGATTTAAGATGGAATTAACAGTGCCGTAATGCGTTCCGAATACGATTCGAGGCCACACAATGACAACCTACCAGGGACTATTGGCCCACCGTATGACAGTTGCTAATGAACTGAGCAGCGATATCGCGAGCGCAATTCTGGCCGCAACAGAACGATCTCCGCGGCAATTAAATGAATTAAAGGAGATCGTGCTGAAGGTTCACACTACTCTGCAGGAGATGGCTGAAAAGGAGCGACCCCGCAAGAGGATTTTAGCCGCAGATGAACGCAGATAAAACACCTGATTATGCTCATGTTCCTCCTCTACCGTTCGTAACAGCTTCACGACTCAGCTCGCGGCGGTTGCCGCCGCAGCTCCCTGTGCAGCTTGTTTGATCAGCGCTGCCACTGCATTCGGTTGCGACACGTAGATTGCGTGACTGCCCGCCACCTCAACGACCGTCGATCCGGCTCGTTCAGACATAAAGCGCTGAGCTGCTGGCGGAATCATTCTGTCGTCGGTCGTTAGTAGGTACCAGCTCGGCTTGCTCTTCCAGGCCGGCTCGCTGATCTCACCACCGAGTGCCTGAACACCCCAGGGAAGTTGAGAGTCCGCCATGAACGCGGCTTTCTCCGCGTGAACGTCGCCGGCAAATGAAGCGGGGAACTTAGACTTGTCGAGAAAAAGATAGCCGTCTTTCGGTGGCAGAATTGGCGGCACGGGTGCGTCTGGCGGGGGATCTTTGATGAGCGAGTTCACCGACTCGCCTTTGTCTGGAGCGAAGGCAGCAATGTAGACAAGGCCGACAACCTTTGGATCGGTACCAGCTTCAGTAATTACCGCGCCACCGTAGGAGTGGCCCACCAGAATCACCGGGCCATCCTGTTCGTTAATAACGAGCTTCGTCGCCGCTACATCGCCAGCCAGCGAGATGGTCGGATTCTGAACGATCGCGACATTGTAGTGATCCTTCTTGAGCAGGCTGTAGACACCTGCCCACCCTGAACCGTCTACGAAGCCGCCGTGAACGAGAACGATGTTTGTTGTTGCTGCTTGAGCCATGATGATTCCTTTCTTTTGTTGGCCTGAACTGTCATAGGAACATCGCTGTGTCCCGTAATAAAGATGATTGGCGTCAATTTCCTTGCTGGTCTAGACTTCCATCTGCTTGTTTATCGGCTGAGGCACAGCCGGAATCCTGATCTCACGCCGGCCGAACATCCGAGCGTCGAATGAGAATGCACCTGGTCCAAGAAAGAAAATCACGGCCGACAGTACGATCACATTTAGCAACACCCAGGCCAAGCACGATGGCGACAATTGGGGTCGAGAAACCCACTAACAAGTAGCCCGCGATCAACAACGCAATGCCCGCGACGCATAGATTCAGTGGACTAACGCCGGTCGTGAGTTGGGCCACGGCTTGCGTAACTAACGTGACACTCACCAGTCCACGCAACAACAACAAGCCAAATCCCGGGTCGGCCATCGGTAAAAAGTACAAAATAACCTTTGCAGGTTACGCTCCTTATTTAAAGGCTTTCTGCGAACTCAACCGGATGAGTGTATCTTTTGTGCGTTAGCCCCGAATCCAGCGATACTGGTAACTTGCAATACCTCTTTAGAGTTATTTTGAGTGATGAGATAGCGAGCTTAGAGTTGAATGATTCTGCGCCAAATGCCGATGGCGGCTGCCTGGGTTCGATCCGCAGCAACCAATTGTTCCATGATGTGCTTGATATGGACTTTCACGGTTTCTTCTGAGATGAAGAGCTTGTTTGCTGTGTTTCGGTTTTTATTTCCGCCGGCCACCTCGAAGGCGCAAAACGCCGATACTTACTTCTTCCACGGACATTAACGGAAACATGAATGGTGTCACACGCCACTTGTCGCCCTATGGGTGCTCGAAAGATGCGTACAATTGGCGCGGCGATAACGAAGTATTCGTACGATGCTACATTCACAAGTTTTGTGAAGAAATCAGCTAGTTCAAGAGCGGTTTGGTGTGGTTGCAACCAACCTCATTATTAGCTAATTAGACGTGACTTTAGATCCGGCTTAATGTCCTCGGACATTGCTTGTTTATATCCTGCATCGACTGCCTGTTCCACGGCTCTTGCAAAATCAATCAAATCTTCATCGGTGTGATTTATATAGATCTGCGCAGTGGTTTTCGTTTCTTTATGACCGAGTGCGTTGGCGATATCGACGAGATCGATCATTTTCTTGACTCTAGTGCCGGGCGTGTGCCTCAAGTCATGGAAGTGGAGATTGAGGTGAGTAAGGCCAGCGTCCTTTAGTGCTCCGGTCCTGGCGGTGCGGACGTTACTGGTTATTCCGAATACCAGCTCTTCGGATGGTTTTTACCACGCTGAACTTTGAAAGCTTTTTTGGGTGGGTTGCTAATTATATCCAATAGTGCTTCTCGAACTCGCGGCGTCATCTTTGCGTTGCGAGTCTGCTTGTCGCCGCCCAGGTCTTTATAGTTGAGTAATCCTACGATGGTCCCAGGGCCAGTAAAGTCTATTTGAGCTTTTTTGAGATGTATCAATTCGTGTAACTTGAACCAATAATTTGCCGCTCCGGCAACTTAATGGTTCCAATAGCGCCCGGCAATTTATTGGTTCCAGTTTTTTCCAATTCTTCAAAAAAGTACAAACTATCCTAAATTCCTTCGTAAATTTTCCCCGCTGTTCTTTAGACGCACTCTCGGCAACTTAATGGTTCCAAAACGCCCGGCAATTAATCCAAACGGGGTCATCGCAACTAGTCATAACGTCTAAAACGAAAGGACATCGGGGACCGCTATGTTGTCGTTATCCGAAGGACAAGGAGATAATCCGCACCCTTCCTCTCGTGGGCAGATTTTCAAATGCGCGCAGCACATATTTTGGCGAGATTTTCGTTGACGAGATTTTATTGGAGCATGTAGGATTCGACTTCGCTCACCGTTCTTCGTTCAGGACGTTTCCCGACTTGCCGCAAAACAGAGTCCGAATTCAAAGCGCATGAAAGCGCTTCGCATCAATAGATATCTCATTCGTTGTGGGATTCTTCGGAGGAGTTTTTCTATTCTTCTGATTGTGGGGCGGTTTAGGAGTCATAGCCCCATCAGTTCCCGCAATCGGCAGCATGGTCGCGTCGGTACTCATAAGAAAATCCGGTAGCAGGAAATCAGCAGCCAAGATGTTAGCATCGGTCCAAGTAGACACTTTGAAGGAGACCCAATGAAACGCTCACTTCGGAAAACCTTCCATATCGGCATTTTTGTTATCTGGTCGCTTTTATTTGTGTTTATTCCGGTCAGCAGCGCCCAAACCTCTTGTGACACATGGGACCACGGACTGGCTACTGGGATTCTCTCAGGAACCGTCGAGTCAAGGATGGATACATATTGCAATAGCAGCCCGCAAGACTTAGTACTTAACTATGCTGATGGGCTGGTTGTTACGAAACATAACGTTTACAACTGCACGAGCCCATCCTGCTCTAAGAGCACATCCGGCGGCTCAGACTCATGCACCAATTACCCAAAGGAGATCGTGATTACCTTCTCTCGACCAGTGGCTGATTTCTCTGCAGGCGTTTATGGTGCAAGGACCGTCACCGCGAATACCGGTCAGACAGTGACGATTGGACCAAATATTCAAAATGAAGGTTTTTCGGGCCCAACCGGCTCTGGATCGGTTTTTTTCGAGGGTGGCGGAATTACCAGCATCACTCTCTCCGATCCGTTTGAATACGATCTTACCGATGGCGGAGGTCTTTATGCCACGGGAGCTTGGGAAATGTGGTTGCTCAACGCCACCTTCAATACCGAACCGAAACACAATTCATGTAATTGCGCCAGGCCCGCGATTGCCACTCCGCCGACTCAGACCGCTAGTGGTTATGGGTGGTCAATGCAGGTTGAAGTAAGCGCCAACGACGGATTAGTTCTTCACGATGTCAAACTAAACGATCGGTACATGGCCGAAAAGATCAGTGTTCCGTATTACTGGCTGCAAACAACCGCATTTGCGGACCAACGCGGTGAGCTCAAACCAAATAGTTCAGACCCGTCGCTGCGGAGTCGGTTGGTTGAATACTATGTATTCACAGACGACAAGAAACTGGTGGTTCAGGCCACCTACGTGATTGATCAGATTCCCGCGGGTTCACAAAGCTGCCTTCATATAATTCAGCGATATGAGTTTTACAAGCAAGTACCAAGCGACCAGTGCGAACCCACTGGAAAGGTCCCTTGTGCGCGGTGGAGGCCAATCGTGAAGTATCAGTTCTTTGGACAGAATGGTGAGACGTTGACCTCAATCAATATTGCCCAGCGCCAGCACCGTATGATCGAGAACTATTCTGACAGCAGTGTCGGATTGTTTTTGGATAACAATGTGCCCATTCTCGGCGGTTTGCAATCGGGAGATCCCTCGTTCGCCAGCACGCGAAACCCACTAGAGTCCGAATGGGCAGATACGATTATTAGCAAAGGCAAGTCCACTCAGAAATGGGACAACATTCACCAAACCTATGCCGGAGTGGTCGACGAACCCGGATTTAACTGGAGCTTTCCGTTTCAGAGTTTGGAGCCAAGGAGAGCCGGTTGTCCTGAGTGCATCCATAGCCACTGGCGGTGGGGAACGTTCACGTTCGGTGAAGGGCGCGGCAACCTCGTCGGCATCCCCGCTGGATCAACTCAAGACGTCGATTTCGGAGTGGTGCTTTCTCAGAGTGGAGAAGATGATCCGATGGCGCGATATAACGACCTGGTCGACGGCCTGGTTCAGTATTGGCAGCCAATTCGGACCTACAACATAGCCGGTAGAAGTCCGCTTCAAATTTATCGTGACTCGGCGCCCGAGAACGTTGTCTATTGGCAGTCGGCGACGGGTCACCACCAAGACCACGATACATTCTTCGCCTATGGCGGGTTCTTCAATCCGAACTCAGCAGGCCAGGAAATGTACGACAGTCCGATTCCGGACGGCGTCAAGACAATTGTTGCTTCGGAGATTTATGTCCAGGGCTCAACCACGGTTGCGAATTTCGACGCCAGCGTGGCCGGCCCCTTGCCGGCGGGTTACACGCAGTACGGGAACTTCAGTTACGACGTGAGTTCAACCTTCGAAGCCTCGGGTCCGCACACCGTTACTTTCTCGGTGGCTTCAGCTACAGATCAGAATGTCTTTAATAGCCTCAGGGTATTTCACCTCGAACAAGACCCCTACGATCCTGCCGCCGTCGCTTGGGTAGATCGCACCATTGTGGCGCCGGATCCACAGGCGCCTGACTTTAGCAATAAAACGATCAATGCTAAGACGAATTTGCTTGGGGAATTCTTGCTCGCTGCGCTAACCGATCCGCAGCCGCCGAATACCGGAGTGGCAGATATTAGCGTCAACAGCTCTCATTCACCTACGAGCGTCATCGCCGGTAATAATCTCACCTACACTTTCAACGTCGCGAATAGCGGTCCACAGGATGCTACGGGTGTAGTTTTCAGCAATGCCCTATCACCCCAGACGCCATTCGTTTCTGTGAATTCTACTCAGGGAACGTGTGCTGAGACGGATGCTACGGTCGTTTGCAAGCTTGGCACGATCGCCAGCGGGAGTAGCACCGCGGTTACCGTTGTTACTGATCCATTAGAAGGCAAGGTGCCTCTGCCCGCGCAAGGGAAGACAGTCAACAGCACAGCTCATGCTAAAGCCAACGAGGCCGACGCGGATTTGAATAATAACTCGGCCAGTGAAAGCGTGACGATACTGTCGGACGGTAACGCGGCCCCATCAGTCGACGTTACGACTCCGGCCTTTGGCGCGCTGTTTGTTGGTCCGGCTAACATTAACGTCACCGCTAACGCCAACGACACTGACGGCAGTGTGAGCAAGGTGGATTTTTACGGAGACGGGGATCTAATCGCAACCAGCACCGCAACTCCGTACAACGTGACCTGGAACAATGTCTCATTTGGGCCACATTCGTTGATCGCGGTCGCGACGGATAACTTGAACAAAGCAACGGTTTCTGACCCCATCACGGTGATTGTAAACGGATCAGCAACTGTTAACATCACCAATCCCACGTGGTCGGGCACTACATTCAATTCGCCGACAAACATTCCTATTAGTGCGACCGCAACTGTGACGAGTGGGACGATTGCCCAGGTTGATTTTTATGCCAATCAGCTTCCAATCGGAACGGGCACACTATCAGGCCAAGGCCAATACAGCCTTACCTGGAGCGCTCCGCCTACAGGAAATTTCGCGGTCACGGCCGTCGCCACCGATAATTCCGGCGTAACGACGACCTCGAACCCTGTCAACATTCTCGTCAATGATCCACCGGCCGTTAGTCTTTTAAATCCGGCAAATGGCGCCTTGTTTAATGCGCCGGCAACCATCACCGTTACCAGCAACGCGAGCGATGGCGACGGCAGCATCCAGCAAGTCAAGTTCTACAGTAACGGATCACTACTCGGCACGAGCCATACCACGGGCGCAAACCAGTTCAGCATTACCTGGAGCAACGTAGCCGCCGGCAGTTATTCACTGACGGCTGTAGCTACCGATAATCTCGGAGGCACAACCACGTCCGCGCCTGTGAACATCATCGTCAACGCGCCCCCTTCTGTAAGCCTGACGAGTCCCTCCAACGGTGCAGTGTTCACACCGCCAGCAAGTATGACAATTACTGCAACTGCTAGCGACAGCGATGGAAGTGTCAGCGGGGTCTCTTTCTTTGCCAACGGAAATCTCGTTGGTAACGGGGCGTTCACAGCACCCAACCAGTATAGCTTCACTTGGAATAACGTCACCGCCGGCAACTACAACGTTACGGCGATAGCTACCGACGATCGCGGCGCGACAACGACTTCAAATCCGAGAAACATTAACGTTGATAATCCGCCGACGGTGAGCATTACGAGTCCAACTAACGGAGCCACGTTCGCAGCTCCAGCGAGCATCGCGATCAATACCAACACTGCGGACAACGACGGTTTTGTCAGCAAGGTTGAATTCTTTAAGAACTCAATCAAGATCGGTGAAACTAACACTACGCCATTTAGTTTCACCTGGAGTGGTGTGAGTCCCGGCAGTTACGCCCTGACAACCGTGGCCACCGACAACTTGGGCGTTACGACGACCTCCACGTCGGTCAACATTACAGTCTCTCCTTCAGCGCTTCTTGTAGCTGGATCGACAACGCTCAACACCGCCGAGACGGCGGTAAAGACGCGATTGCAGAATCTGGGCTATGTAGTTACGGTGAAAGATGCGAAATCCTCGGTTGCTGGTGATGCCAGCGGCAAAACGGTAGTAGTAATTTCATCGACATCTACTTCAAACAATTTGGGCACTAAGTTCACTAACGTGACTGTTCCGGTTGTTATCTGGCAACCGCTGTCATTCGCTGATCTGGGAATGGTGCCAACCGGTAACAGTAATAGGGGGACGACGACCAGCCAAACACAAGTTAAGATTATTCTTCCTACTCACGCCTTGGCGGGAGGATTGACCGGAACGCAAACGGTTGTGACCGCTTCAGGGACTTTCAGTTGGGGCAAACCGAATGCGAATGCGGCAAGCGTAGCAACCTTGGCTAGCGACACAACGAAGATCATCATCTTCGGCTATACGCAAGGCGCATCAATGCCTGGGCTCGTCGCGCCTGCAAGGCGGGTTGGATTGTTCATGAGTGACACGACTGCAGCGAGTTTCAATACTAATGGTTGGACGCTGTTTGATGCGGCGATTAATTGGGCTACCAGTACCGGGCCATAAAAAAAGGCATGGCCGGATCTGATCGCTGAGGTTTTATAAAATACGAGAGGCATTATGACATTTTCAAGGAAATTTGAGTTCGCGAGCGGAATCATGACAGAAGCGCTCGGATTCTTACCATCGTTTTGCAAACACGGCGCTCATGCCTTTGAACTGTTTCGACTGTGGCCTGGTCTTTTGCTAAACGCCGTGCTGCTTTTTGTGGTTCCGGAATTCTCGTGACCGTTGGCCCATACTTCCACGCAACCAGAAACAAAACTAGTGGTTTCATCGCTTGTTGTGAGAAGCGCTGGCCCAGCCCTTCGGATAGGATAAAACTATAGCCTTCCGCATTATCGTCGTCAGTGCATTAGGTTTTTTCGCCAGCGTAAATTTGCTGAGCCGATAGGAGATTTCCTGTGTGGTGGTTCAGAGATTTGCTGGCTGCATTTCGGCATCGGTGGTGTGATTGCCGAGGGTTACTTCTCAACAAGACTTACGTCTTTCGACCAACAAAACAATTAACTGATTCTATTCGCACCGATCATCGACCATACGCAATACAACGATGCTTAACCTTTCCGCTTGCTGACCGCTCATAATTCGGCGAGGGTATTATCAATTACGCTTCTGGCAGTGAGTCTTGGATAAGCAGGGTTGTACAGGATGGTCCAAAAGTATGAGGTACAATGATCGCCAAGGCCAGCAGGCATCCTACTTATATGATGTTATAGAGAACACGCCGTACCGCATTCTCAACGACCACCTGCCGTTTGTTTTTCACTATTGCACTTCCGGCAATACTTAAGTTCCAATTTGCACTTTCGGCAATTTAATGGTTCCAAAACACGAATCGTAGACAAGGTGGAGATCCGAAATCTCTCGGTTTTGATTGAACTTGCGGGAAATAATTGCTTCCAATCGCGGCAAAGAATTGGTTCAAGTCACAATTCGCCGAACCGAGCGCCAGTGTCGACCGCGACAATGATGAGTGCTCGCAGGTGTCTACGTCTTCAGTCTGACAGGCTCGGAGTAGTTTGATTTCGTCGTTGAAGGTCAAAAAGAGATTTCGTTTCTTCCGATCGCTGAACTGGATCTGTTCGCCTAGTTTGTGGAGGAAACGCTGCTTAGATGTTTTCATGCGGCAGCCATTTTATCTTGAGCAAGTACACCAATCAGGTGCAGTGCTAGTGTGTCGTCACCGAAACGCCCTAGTTAGTCAAATCGATGTAGCCACATTGATCAACAGGCAGTTTTAATTCGGTGCCCACGGATTGAAAACTGCCACGCCCATGGTAGGAATCGGTCCAGTGTCACTGGTAACCAACGTCAGATTGTGCTCCAAGGCAGTTGCTGCCAAGAGGCCATCAATGACCGGCAATGCGATGCCACTATTGCGAGCGGCCGCACTTAATAAGCCCCAGCGATCCGCCACTTCGTGATCAATAATCAGGATTCGGCCCTCGAAGCGCGCTCGTAGATCTTTGTCGAGCCAAGCCTCCAAGGTTGCTCGACGTCGGGACTGAGGAAGAGCTGCGATCCCGCGCCGAATTTCACCCAAGGTCAGAACACTCAGGTAAAGCAGCGACTCGTCCGTACCTTCAATCCAAGCTGTTACGTCTGGTTCGGGTCGGGGTTTGACGAGTTCCGAGATAATGTTGGTATCCAGGAGAAACCCGCTCACAGTTTGATCTCCCGTCCTGAATCCGGGTCGCGAGTGAAATCGAGCGTGACGCTCGCGAGCGGCGATTCGGCGAAGAACCTTACCAGGCTTTTCGGTTGGCGGACACGCTTAGTTAATTGCGCAAACTGCTCTGCTGGCAGGATCACCACCTGCTCCTTCCCTTGGCGGGTGACCACCTGCGGTCCTTCAGTGCGAGCGCGACGAAACAGTTCGCTAAATTGTGCTTTGGCAGTTTGCAGTTGCCACGGTTGACTTGGATGTTTGGTGCTCGGCTTAGTGTTCTTTTTTGTTCGCGCCATAATATTTCACCTTGCTGACTAGTCTGACCAGATTTACATTAATAGAGCAGGGTCCAGAGGTCAAGTTGAAGATTAACAGGACTCTTCTTGAAATTGGTCGGGTAATTGGTCGGGTGAGGCCCTTTTATTCAGAAAATACCCAATAATTAGTGAGGTTCGTTAGGGTAGAGCGTCGCCTTGACACGGTAGGGGTCTGCGGTTCAAATCCGCACGCGCCTACCAATTCTTTCAACAAGTTACGCCGTACAACCAAGTTTTCCGTTGCTCCAAAACGCTCCACTTAACCACGACTTGTTTTCCGCCTGTTTTTCTCACACTGAAACACTCAATATCGAGTTGCTGAGAGCTCGATGAACCTGTAAGCGCAGGGCCGATTAGCGTTGCAATGACTCCCGCACCTGCGGCTCCTTAAAATTCAAGGAGCGCCATCTCCACAAGTGTTTCTTACATTTCCCAGTTGACGCGCGAGTAGATTGAGTTGTCGGCCCAAACCAAAGTTCGAAGAGTGATTTGAGAACCTCACATTAGATAGCTTTGCTTATCCTTCGTTTGGGTTTGGTCACGTTCAGATGACGTCTCTGACCCTTCACTGTCAAAGATCAACG
>Ga0134124_10004555_pt1 | contig 11139 bp, 6 predicted proteins | sample KB304_FD_96880 | JGI IMG/M metagenome (GOLD analysis project Ga0134124, IMG submission 96880) | Terrestrial soil microbial communities without Nitrogen fertilizer from Kellogg Biological Station, Michigan, USA - KB3-0-4 | ecosystem: Environmental > Terrestrial > Soil > Unclassified ... | reverse complement strand
GGCTTCATACTCCGTACCCCAAGACGCGCTTGGTCACGTCAGCAATGGCTTTGCTATTCTCGGCTTGATGTTGCACATCGCTATTGCTGAAACCCGCTGAATCGAAGGGATATATGCCCATCGCCAAGAGCGCCGCGATGCGGTTCTCGGTCGGGGTCGTGAAGACGCTCGCCTGACCGCTCTCGGGAATGGCGCCGTACACACCGGCTTGCTCCTTTTTGATCGGACCGCCGAAGTAGACCTGCATGTAGCCATACGGCCAATGGTTGCGACCGTTGCCTCCATTTTGCGAACCCGGTGCACGTCCGAATTCCTGATTCAGGATGATCATGGTCTTGTCCAGATCGATCTTGTTGGCATCGCCTTCGCCCGGCTTGTTCACGTGGGACAACAGGTTGTTGAGCATGTTGTTCAGGTTGCTCGACTGCGTGAACGACATCTCGCGGTGGGTGTCGTATCCACCCCCGCCGTCAGCCTCGTTCAAGCCCGTATCGATCACGCAGCAGTGACGTGCAGGCGAAGTTGGGTGCGTGAGCAGATGCGTGGCGAGACGCAGGCTCATCGAGGGCACGTTGATGAGCTTGTTCTCCGCACCGCAGGCGGTGCCCGGCGCCTTGACGAAGAGCGCCGGGTCGAGCACCCCCTTCACGCTGTCGGAGGTGGTTACCGAGCGCGCTGCTTGACTCAACTCGCGGAAGCGAGTTGAGCGCAACGCATCGCCAGCGCCGGCAAACCGCAGATCTTGCTGGTATTGTTCGAAATATACCTGCATCAGCGCGTCGTACTTGGCGCGCTCCGTCGACCCGCCAACGCTGACGCGATCCAGCAGGCCACTCAGCCGAGTCACGTTGTCGACCTTGATCAGAAGGGGACGTGCGGAACCCGGGTGCAAGCCAGTAGCCACGAGCGAGAGCACGTTGTCGGTCGGGATGTAGCCGCCGGCCGTCGCAAAGCCGTACGAAAAGGGCGCCGGGTGACTGCCGTCGTCGTGGTCGACGAAGTAGCGTTGCACATGGGTGCCGAGGCTTGCCATGGATGGAGAGCCGAGCGTGCGCCCGCTCAACGCGAGTGGAATGGCGGCCTCATGAGGCTCGAGCGAGTGACGGTTGATGACCACGCGCATGCGCGACAAGACATCTGGACGCGCCAACAGCGGCCTCAGGAAGGGACCGAGAAAGACGGGTTTGCCTTCTGCGTCCGTCGAGAACGGAGTCAAAAAATCTGCGCTCGAGTCATAACCGCAAGCGGCGGCCGCGAGCTTGGCCCGCTCGTAGAATGTCGTCGGTTTGCTCTCCGCGTCTTTGCCTGTCGCGTACAGCCATGTTTTGCTGCCTTTCCCCTTGGTGTCCGAGGCGTAGAACGTTTCCCAGGGAGAAACGCCGCCGTACATGAACACCTCCAAGATGCTCTTTGCCTGCACGGAGGCGGGCAGCATGACACTGGCGTATTCAGCCGGAACATCACCGAAAGGTTCGGCCTTGGCGCGCTGGGGCCAGAGCGCGGTGACGCCAGTAGCAGTAGCGCCACCGGCCGCAGCGGCGCGCAGAAAATCTCGTCGTTTCATGCGACTCTCCGGGCAAAGTTGCCCCAATGATGGGATGACCGAACCAACGAATGGCGCACTGCTAGTAGCTCGGCCGGAACTCCACGGTTCATGAGTCGAGCTGTCGCGCGCAACGTTCGCGTAAGCGAACCGTCGAGAAGCGATGTGGGACTTCAATCGATGTAACGCGGCGACACGCGCGCCGTCAAAACAAAACATCACACGCGCATTGGGATTTGCCGCGGATATCGCTGTTACCGAGCCCGAGTATTTCCAGTCACTGCACGGCGTGGGCGAGTTCGTTTTCGGACGCGTTGCTCAGCGACCCAGCACGACGAAACATGCGCACACGGCGAACACTTGCAGCCGCACTCACGAAACATCAGCTCAGCGAGGTATGAGCTTCGCGCTCATGTTCACAGCTCCGCTGTGCTTGCCCGAAAATTTACTGACTAATGCAACTCTTAGGGTTGATGAGAGAGTTCGTTGGTTCCTGGATCGAAAATCCATTTTGCCTCACTCTGAGCGACCGCTCTCGCGCGTAGCCGTTTCTTCGCGGTGTCGGCGGGCGCGCACTCGACCTCAATCGGGCGCTCGCGTAGCAGGCAGGTTTCAGGGAGGCAGGCTCGGCTCTCTTGATCCCCTCGCGGCACGGTCGGCGCGACCTTCGATTTCTCACTTGGTTCGGGTAGGCCAGCACGAATCAGGCGCTGCCCCAGCGGCGTAGACACCGCCCGCCACCCGTTGAACGGGCCACCCCCGGCTCCGCTTTCGCTGTCGCTCGCGTTGACGAGGACAGGGCACGAATTTCACGACTTAGGCGGAAGTTTGTAGCCCACGCCGGTAGCTCGCCTCTTGCGTTCTTCACCGCGGCCACGCTCGCGGAACGCCGATCCGCTGTATGCTTCGGGCCTGCATGTCAGTTCTCGGCCGATCGGAGTCATCGAATGGTTCTCGCCCGCGCGAGGTGCCTCGCGCCCGTCTGCCTCGCATTCAGGCCCGCCTGACTCGCTGGGGTTTGGCATGCGCAGCGCTTTGCGTCGCCATGATCGCCTGCAGCGGAACGCCCGATAATTCGGCCCGACGCGACGAAGAGGCTGCCTATGCCGGCAGCAGCCTCGGCGGCCACAGCGCGACCAACGGAAGTTCAACAGGCGGCGTTGGCGGTTCCGGCGCTGGCTTGCAGATCGATTGCAATCCAATTCCAGGCAGCGCGTCGCCCTGTCCGGGCGCTTCGACTGATACCTGTGGAGACGGCATCCTGACCCAGGGCGAGGCGTGCGACGATGGCAACACGGTTGGCGCAGACGGTTGCAACGCAGACTGCTCGGCAACCGAAGCTGGCTATTCCTGCAACCCGCCGGGTGAACCGTGTCAGGAGCTGGTGGTGTGCGGCGACGGCATCCTCGCCGCCTCCGAGCAATGCGACGATGGCGGGACCAAGGCCAGTGACGGCTGCTCCGCACGCTGTCAATTCGAGGCCGGTTTCAAGTGTCACGGCGCTCCCAGCGTGTGCACACCGACCGTCTGCGGTGATCGGCTTCAGGAAGGAGCCGAGACTTGTGATGACGGCAACCAACAACCCTTTGACGGTTGCTCGGCGACCTGCCAGGCCGAACCGTCCTGCAGCGGAGATGCGTGTACCTCGAAATGTGGCGACGGCCTGTTGATCGAAGAGCAATGTGACGACGGCAACACCACGAACGGAGATGGTTGCTCGTCCACGTGCCGGATCGAGCCCGGCTTCGTCTGCTCCCAGCTCTCGGAATGCGATAAATTCGCTGGCAGCTGCGTGCTTCGCGTGCCCGCGATATTTCGCGACTTCCAGCACACGCACTCTGACTTCGAGCAAGCGGGTTGCGGCAGCCAAACCGCGGTGACCGGCATCGTTCAAAACGCCTTGAACCTGCGCGGAAAGCCGGTGCTGGCCGCAAACGGGCCGAAGGCGTGCATCGCCTCGGTGGCCTCGTTCGCCGAGTGGTACACCGACACCGCGAATAACTCGCCAATCGTCGGTGAGCTGGTGCTGTTCGACAACGGAAACGGCGGCTTCGTGAATCGCTGGGGCGCGAACGGTGAGCGATGGACCGCGGGCGGAACGCCGCTCGATGGGACGCCGTTTTTCTTCCCGATCGACAATCGCCCCAACACGCTGGCGGACACCCGTTACGACGCCGCGACCGGTCCCCCCTACGCTTCCGATCTCACGTGGGAAAGCGCAGTGCTGCCGAGCGCTGGCCAGCACAATTTCCATTTCACGACCGAGGTCAGGTACTGGTTCGTGTTCGAGGCCGCCAAAGCTGCGTCACTTGCATTCACGGGGGATGACGACGTGTGGGTTTTCGTCAACGGCAAGCTGGCCCTCGATTTGGGTGGCCTGCACCCGCCCGCGAGCGGCGTTGTGGTTCTCGATGCCGCTGGCGCTTCGACCTATGGTCTGGTCGAGGGCAAGGTCTACGCCATTTCGATCTTCCACGCCGAACGGCATACGGAAGGCTCGAGCTTTCGACTCACGCTGGGCGGCTTCAACACCGCGCGCAGCAACTGCGCACCGAATTGCGGCGATGGCATCGTCAGTGCAGGCGAGCAGTGCGACGACGGAATCAATGACGGCGGCTACGGCCAATGCGATCCGGGCTGCGTGGTCGGCGCGTATTGCGGTGATGGCATACAACAAGGAAGTGAAGAGTGTGACGACCACAACCGCCTCAATGCGGATGGTTGTAGTTCCTCTTGCCGTAAGGAGATCGTCAAGTAGCGTTGGGGAGCTTGCCGGCACGCCTCGCCCAGTGACCATCTCCGTCCCTCCTGATTGGTGTTGATGGTCACGGAGGGCGTCGCGGTGGCCCGCAGCCTTCGGCGTCACGGACGTCGCATCCGCAATTCGACGCCGAAGGCTACGCCGGCCGCGACGGCGTGTGTGACCATCACTAGCTAAGCAATCTTCCGTTCGGCCAGCGCCGTCGGTGAGTCGCGTCGTGCGCGTCGCGGACGCGCACGGGGCTTGCACATCGACACCCGAGTCAAAGATGTTGAAAGACCACAGCAGTGATGATGCGAATCAACGGGTGTGCGTAGGCTGCCGAACTCGCGCACCCGCAACGCCCTCCGACTACACGCTGATCAGTGCCTCGCACGGGTGGCGCCTGACCATTCGTCGAGATCACGAGGGCAATCGAATCCCGCAGTGGCGCTGTCCTCCTTGTTGGACCGACCATCGTGGGTTCGGCAGTCGCAACTCGGGGCAGTCCGAATGAACGGAGAGTCACTGCAGACTAGCTCGCACGAATTGCATTGTTGATAGAGGCACTGCGCAGCGCGGAATGAAAGTGCCATTGCCTCAGTTGCGCACGCGCGAATTGCGCAAACGTTTGCCCGAGTCGCGCACGCAGCCAGGGGAACCAGAGTCGGAGCTGTGGTTACCCGTGTCCACACCGGCCATGCGAGCACGCACTCGATGCGCCTGCTCGACTCCGCTGGAGAAAAGCCACTTTTCCGAATGACGAACACGATCAAGAGGAGAAAATCGATGAATCAATCATGCTGGCTCAGCTTACTAGTTGCGTTGTTCGTGAGTGCGACGACGTCAGTCTCGTTGGCGGCGGCGCCAACTCCGGCAAATCCCGGTTTCGAAAGTGATGGTACCGGCGTGGCTCGCCCGACCGGCTGGGTGACGCGCGGTTCGGTGGGGGCGTCGTTCACCGAGTTCGGTGGGCACACTGGCGCGCTCCGCCTCAGCCACTGGAGCGCCGGTGACTACAGTGTCGATACCGAACAAACCGTGACTGACCTGAGGCGTGATTGGTACACGCTGCGGGCTTGGGTCAAACGTAGTCCGGGGCAGAACGACAGCTCCATCGTTCTGGATTGCGGAACCGGCGTCGCCCGAGCCTTCTCACCCGTCGCACCCGCAAGCGAGTGGCTTCAGATCGTCGTCTCGGCCAAGGTCAAGCGCGGCTCTTGCACCATTCGCCTGCACACGACCGCCTCGGGCGGCGAATGGGCGAACTTCGATGACATCGAACTGATCCCGGGCCGCGTGGAGCTGTCGGTACTGGGCGCAGACGTCTCGAGTCTGGCAAAATCCGAGTCACTCGGCGGCAAGTATTTCGACGAAGAGTCGAAGCATCAATGCCGCAAGCGCTCGGCGCTCGATATTCTCTCCGAGCACGGTCTCACCGACGTGCGTCTGAGGGTGTGGGTGAATCCGGCTGACGGGCACCACGACATCCCTGAACTGGCCAAGATGGCGCGGCGTGCGGATGAGGCGGGTCTGGGCGTATTGGTGGATCTGCAATATTCAGACACCTGGGCCGACCCGAGCCATCAAACCAAGCCCGCCGCGTGGGCCGGGTACTCGGTGGATCAGCTGGAAAAAGCGGTCTTTTCGCACACGCTTGCAGCGTGCACGGCGATCCGAAAAGTCGGCGTGACACCACACATCGTTCAGCTCGGCAATGAACTGAACGCTGGAATGCTCTGGCCCGACGGCCACACCTATGACCCTCCGAATTGGGACAACCTGAGTCGCTTCCTGACCGCTGGCTACAACGCGGTGAAACGTTGTTCGCCGACCACCAAGGTCATGCTTCACTTGGCAAACGGCGGCGACAACGGACTTTACCGCTGGTGGTTCGACAACGTGACCTCGCGCAACGTCCCCTTCGATGTGATCGGCGCTTCTTATTACCCATACTGGCATGGTTCGCTCGGCGCGCTTCAGTACAACCTGAACGATATCGCCGCGCGCTACGGCAAGCCGGTGATCGTCGTCGAAACGGCTTATCCTTTCACGCTGGGCTTCAATGATCCCTTCCCAAACCTGATCGGGCTCGAAAATCAGCTCGTTTCTGGCTATCCTGCAAGCCCTCTGGGACAGGCCGCAAGCGTCCGGGACGTGCTGTCGATCGTGCGTGCGGTTCCCGATGGCCGCGGGCTCGGCGTGTTTTATTGGGACGCAACCTGGACGGCTGTGGCCGGCAACGGTTGGGATCCGACTGATCCGACCAGCGGCAACAATTGGGAGAACCAAGCGCTGTTCGACTTCCAGTCGAACGCGCTGCCAGCCCTCGACCAGTTCCTGCCCTGAACAACGACCGGTCGCGGTGTGCTGGCCGAGGCACACCGCGATCTGACGCTAGTTGTTGAATTCGTACGCATCGAGCGCTGGCAGCGCCTTGCCGTCGAAATCGAACATCGTCGTATTGCTGACCTGGCTATTTTTGATGATGTTCATCGGATCCCAATACAAGGAGCCGATGCACTTGCCGTCCTGAACTCGCTTGATTGCTGCGGAGAGCTCGAGCATGAAGTCCTTCTGGCCTTGGGGGGTACTGGGGTAGGGAGCCGGGCCGTTGTTGGTCAACTGTCCGAGCGTGCCGTCTTGACGCGTCGGGTTCCAATTGTAACCGGTCTCCATCACCAACAGTGGCTTCGAGTCGGCAGCGGTTGCCAGATTGGCCGTCGCTTCCAGTTGCGCCACGTTCGACCGTGTCCAGAAGGGGTAGTAGGAGAGGCCTTTGATGTCGAACTTCCCACCATTGGCGCTCACTTTGGTAAAGTAAGAGTTGAAGGCCCCGGCCGCTTGGGAGGGGACGGCGCCGTTTTGGTACGCGAGGTGGATGATCACCTGACTGGCCGGTGAAACCGCTTTCACCGCGTCGTAGGCAGCCCCGTACAACTCACCGAGCTGGGGCCAATTGCCGGTCGTACAAACGGCGGTGGGACACTTGTCCGATGCGGGCAGTGGCCAAGCGCAGCCAAACGGATAGAGCAATCCGCCATTGGTCTCGTTACCAATGGACACGTACTCCGGTGTCGTGCCCTGCGCAGCCATCTGGGCCATGAAGTCCCGGGTAAAGGTTGCCATGGCACTCTTGATCTCCGCGAACGTGGTGAAGCTCGCCCATTCGTGCGGCAAACATTGCGTTCCTGCGTTCGTCCAATAGTCGCTGTAGTGGAAAGTCAGCTCGAGCATCAGTCCGACTTCCTTCGCGCGTTTCGCGAGCTTCAGCACGTCTTCGGGCCCGCCGTAGGGCGGCATCTCACTGGACGGGAAATAGTCCGGATTGCCCGGATCATTGTACACGCGCAGCCGCGCGATGTTGTAACCGTGGTCGACCAGGATCTGAAACGGGTCTTTGGCCGTGCCATCGACCTCGCGATAGATCGCTCCGGACGCTTCGGTTCGCGTCACTTCGGTGACGTCGCCACCCTTCAAATACTGATAGGGGGCTCCACTCTCCTCCAGGCGAGCACTGCCGACGACGCAGTCGGTGGCGCTCGCGTCGCTGTATGCCCCGATCGTCGCGTGCCCGCCGATCACGTGCACTCCGCGCACGATCAACGGCGTGGGCTGGTTCGAGACGGGAAGGCTGGTCATTCGCTCCGGCTCGCCACCGTACTCTTTGACGCTGATGAAGCAGTTGCCGCCGCCGCTCTTCATGGCCAACGCAGAGAGCGAGTAATAGCCGTCCGCCAACCCGACTATTTCCCGACTGCCGCTCAGCACTTCGCCCACGCCCGGTTTCCCCGCTTCTGCGCCGCCACCAACCCCGGCCGAGGCCCCGCCGATCGCGGCCGAGTTCCCACCCAGCCCGGCCGGGCCGCCACCGAGCCCTGCCGAGTCGCGACCAGCGCCGCTTCCTGCGCCCATCCCACCGGTTTCTTGCCTGCCACCGTTGGCTGCGCCGGCAGGTCCGTCGTCGGGCGCGCCGGCCGAGCCAATGTCGCGGGACCCGGCACCGCCGAGTGCGCGGTTGCCACCGCCACCGCCGGTCGCCTGGCTGCCTGCGCTTGCGCCCGTCGGTGACGGGGCGCTGCGATCGATGGCAGCGCAGCTCGAGAGAAGTGCGCCGCATGCGACTGCGGCGCGAAGGATTGATATTCCAAGAAGTCGGCTCGGATATTCGCCGTCGTGGCTCATGGTTGACTCTCGTCCCTCTGCAGGTGGCATGCCACGAAGTCGTTCTGGGAGCCGCCCGCCGCTGACGCGCGCAGGTTGTCGTACATCACGGTTTGCTGCCTGACTGCATGCGGGTGAGCTGGCGTGGTACGCTTCAGCTTCGCCTCGTAGCCGACGATGATGGAAGAACTGAAGCGCGAACTCGTGTTTTACCTAGGGCGCGCTGCCCACACCTATGAGTTGCCCGACACGGGCCGGGTGTGCGTTGGGCGCGCGCCGGAGAACGACATCCGAGTCGATGACCCCAGCGTTTCGCGCCAGCACTTGTGCCTGCACATCGGGGCAAACATTCAGGTCGAGGATCTCGGGAGCGCGAATGGAACCTACATCGTCCCATCGATCCCGGACGGTCCTTCGGTCGGTGGCGGAGAGGGCACGCGTCGCATCCAGGAACTGCTCGGCTCACGCTTGTCGGTCCAGACGCCCGCGCCACTCAAGCTGCGCGATTCGCTGCGCTTGGGGTCAGTGTTCGCCGAGCTACAAATTCGCGAGCGGGTTTCACGCTCGCGGGCGCCGGCCGCGCCAGTCAGCGAAGGTCCCCTCCTCGATCGCCGCATCGTCGATCCCGCTACGGTGCAGAGCTATGAACTCGCTCGGAGTGTGGCCGGCAGTGATTTGACCGTACTTTTGACGGGAGAAACCGGAGTCGGCAAAGAGATTTTAGCGGAGACGATTCACTCCAACTCAGCGCGTTCGAATCGGCCGTTCCTGCGTTTGAACTGCGCTGCCCTTGCTGAATCCTTGCTCGAGAGTGAGCTGTTCGGACACGAGCGTGGCGCGTTCACGGGCGCGCTGCGCGCGAAAGAGGGGCTGCTCGAAGCGACGAATGGCGGCACGGTTTTCTTGGACGAGATCGGCGAGCTCCCCCCCGGCATTCAAGCGAAGCTGCTTCGGGTGCTCGAAGAGCGCAAGGTCACCCGCGTCGGGTCATCCACGCCGCGGCCCATCGACGTGCGCTTCGTAGCGGCTACCAATCGCGACTTGCGAGAAGAGGTCGCGGCGGGCAGGTTCCGAAAGGACCTGCTGTTTCGCATCAACGCGGTCACCATTCTGATCCCCCCGTTGCGTGACCGGCCACTGGATATTGCTCCGCTTGCGCGCCACTTCCTGTCCGTATTCTGTGAGAAGAATGGTCTGAAGGCTCCAGAGCTGTCGGAGCTTTCACTGCTGCGTTTGCGCGAGCACGCTTGGCCCGGGAATGTGCGCGAGCTCAGAAACGTCATCGAGCGCGCTGCCTTTTTGCATCGCGGACGTGTACTGTTGCCCGAGCACCTGGCCCTCGATACCTGGCCTGAAAGTCAGTCGCAGCCAGCCGCTGGCGAAGACCACGAAGATGGCAAGGGGCCGCGCGGGAAGTCATCGCCGGTGTTGGAGATCTCGCGCGCCGTCTCGCTTCTCCCGAAGTCCGACGACGATCGAGAACGCTTGCTGGCTGCGCTCGCGGCCTGCGGTGGCAATCAAACGCGCGCCGCAAAGCTGCTCGGCTTCTCGCGCCGGACTCTGGTCAATCGCCTCCGCGAGTACGCACTCCCGCGCCCGAAAAAGCCACTCTGAGTTGCGCTGCGGCGACACTGCGCGCGTGCGCCACGTCCAGATCGCGCGAAGATTCAGGCAATCGCTGCCCATGAGTCGTGGGCCGAGAGGTGCTGGACACCGCTGCATAAGTTTCCACCAGGTTGCTGTTATCGCACGCTGAAGTCGCGACCTGGAGTGCCGAGCAGCAGCTCACGTCAGCGGAAACCGCCACCTGAACCGATGTTCGACTAAGCCCACCCAAATGGGTTACGTGTGCTCGTCGTGCACCGAGCTTGCGCATTCGTCGGCGAAGTTGCCAAAATTTTTTACTTTGCCTTTGCCGGCCGGCCCGCTGCTTGCCGTGTGCTTCTGAGTTCGCACGTTCTGTTGACGAGGACGTGTCGAGAGCGAATCGCGATTTGTCTGTAGCTGGTAGGTGAAGGGGCGTCATCTCGGGTGGAGTGCGCAAATTCCTAGGCTCGACTGCGGCTTGCAAGCGGCATACATTTTTGCCCGCTCCAGAGCCTACCTTCCAAGTTGGAGGACTGAATCAATGTGGATGCTTCGTAATAAACGATTCTTGACCGCAGTGGCCGCGTGCAGTGCCGCACTCGCGTTGAATGTCGGTTGCTCCGACGACGACGGTGTAACCCCTCCGGGTGATGGAGGTGCAGGCGGTGGGGCAGGCAGCAGCTCTGCCGGCAAGTCCGGAAGCGCTGCTGGAGGCAAGGCGGGTGGGGCCAGTGCCGGCGCTTCCAGTGGCGGAATGAGCGCGGGCGGCAGCAGCGCAGCGGGCGCTGGTGGCGATCACGCAGCCGGGGGAAGCGGCGCAACGGGCGGCAGCGTGAGTACCGGCGGCGCGGCGGGCAGCGGGATCTCGGGTGCCGGCGGCAGCGGCGGCACAGCAGGCAGCAGCGCTGGCTCTGGGGGCAAAGGCGGCTCGGCGGGCAGCGGCACCTCGGGTTCCGGCGGCAGCGGCGGGACCGCGGGCAGTAGCGCGGGTTCCGGCGGCAAAGGCGGTTCTGCGGGCAGCAGCGCCGGCGGTTCCGGCGGCAGCGGTGGGACCGCAGGCAGCAGCGCGGGCTCCGGTGGCAAGGGCGGCTCTGCGGGCAGTGGC
>Ga0134124_10004551_pt1 | contig 11144 bp, 5 predicted proteins | sample KB304_FD_96880 | JGI IMG/M metagenome (GOLD analysis project Ga0134124, IMG submission 96880) | Terrestrial soil microbial communities without Nitrogen fertilizer from Kellogg Biological Station, Michigan, USA - KB3-0-4 | ecosystem: Environmental > Terrestrial > Soil > Unclassified ... | reverse complement strand
GAAGAACGTGTACGTGTTCCCGAACACCGTGGTCCCGCAGGACTACGAGGAGTACCCCATCGTCAAGGACCCCGACGAGGTGCGCGTACTCTGGCAGGGCGGCATGTCGCACTTCATCGACTGGTACCCGCTCCGCGAGGCCATCGCCTCCGTATTTCAGAAGTACCCCAAGGCGAAGCTCGTGCTATGGGGCGAGAAGTTCGACTGGATTAGCGACATGATTCGGCCCGAGCAACTCGAATACCACGTCTGGACGGACTACGCCGCGTTCAAGTTGAAGCGCGGTCTTCTCCGTATCGACATCAACCTCTGCCCGCTTGCCGACAACCCCTTCAACTGGGGTAAAAGCGCAATCAAGTGGTACGAGAGCGTTGTCTGGAAGCGCCCCGAGGCGACCCTTGCAGGCAATGTGCTCCCTTACCGCGAGATTCGAGACGGTGAGACGGGCCTTTTGTATTCTACCCCCGAGGAGTTCGCCTACAAGTTGGGCGTGCTCATAGAGGACGCGCAGCTTCGTCAGCGCCTCGGCGCAGCGGCGAAGGAGTGGGTGTTCGCGAACCGGACCCCGGACAAGACCATCCCCGGCCTGTTCGAGTTCTACAGCGAGTGCCGCGCGCGCACAACTCAGGGCAAGCGCAAGACCATCATCCAGCCCACGTTGGCTGAAGTGAGGAAGACGTTCAATGAGCATCTCACGGACAAACGCTAAGAAGTTCATCGCTAAGGGGGCGGGTGCTGCGCTCGACTCCGAAGCTCTCCAGATGGCTGAGGAGGCGCTTCAGCGTGGCTTCTCGGACTGGCAGAGCGCGAAGAACTGGAACTTCCTCTTGAAGGACACGTCCGGAGGCTTCACCGTCACTGGCGTCTCGACGACCAGCAGCAACCCGACCATCAGCGCGCCTTCGAGCGGCGCGTTCGACGGCATCAACGTCGGCTCGACCATCTCGGCCTCGAACATCACGTCCACGACCGTCTCCACGCTCACGCGAGGCACGGACGGCACGGTCGCGAGCATCACGCTCGTGGGCACTGGTCCGAGCAGCACGACCACGGTCACGCTGACGGTCACTGGCGAGATTCCGCTTCTGAACCTCGTGCAGGACTACAACCTGCCAACCGACTTCTACGAGCCGTACCATGCTCGTATGCTCGGCAAGCGGCTCCCGCTCGACTACCTCCAGTATCGCTACTGGAACATGAAAATCATCGACCACACCATCGGTGGGCTGCCGACCGCGTACACCATCTACAACCCGGTGAGCGCAGACACGCAGAACTACGGCACGTACCGCATGAGAGTGTTCCGCATCCCGAACGATGGGACGACCATCTCGGGCACGGCATACGACACGGTGACGATGCAGTACTACCGTCGCTTCAACTTCGACAGCGACCCGCTCGACATCCCCGACCGGTACCTGTACAAGTTCCTCGACTACTGCCAGTGGCTCTTCATGATGAAGAAGAACGCGGTGGATGAGCGGCTCCCGGCCATGCAGGCGCTCGCGCAGGCGGCGCTCCAGTCGGCGATGGTTGACGACGAGGAACTGGCTGAGGAAGAGGGCCAGCAGCGCATGGTTTCGCAGATGGAGTCGGGCAACATTCCGCGTCCGCTCTGGCAGAACTCGCAGTTCAGCACCTACTACGGAGAACTGTAATGTCCCCTCTCGTTACTGAACACCTGAACGGTGGCCTTGTCGGCTCACGCGACCCGTACGAGCTTCGGCCCGGCGAGTTGCAGCAGAGTGACGAGTGCGTGTACCGACTGCACGACCCGGCCATTCACGGTCGCCCCGGTCGCACGCAGTACAACACGACCACCATCAAAGACGGTAGCGGGACAACTTGTCCGGTGAAGGGCCTCTCGCACCTGTCATTCGAGAACGTCCACTCGGACCAGATTCTCGCGATGGGTGGCACCGACACGGTAGCTACGACTGACTCTGGCCTCGGCACGCTGTGGGCGGGCGACTTCACGACCATCGCGGGCTCGGCGACCTTCACGAAGATTACGGGTCCGGGGCAGGTGACTGACGCGGCCATCAACAACTCCACCACGGTCACGTCGGCCTCGGGCGGCTTCGCGAACATGGTGCCGGGTGCGCGCATCATCGGCACCGGCATTCCGTCTGGCTCGCTCGTCATCACGGTCACCTCGTCCACGAGCATCGTCATCTCGAACACCACGACCGGTGGTTCACAGACCGTCACGGCGACGTTCGACATGGGCATCGCGGCGACACCCGCTGACTTCGGCGGCGAGATTATGGATGTGGCTCAGTGGGGCGGTGCCTACTACTTCGTCGGCGCTGGCACCAGCGAGCGCATCTACTACAAGGGTCGTGGCTCGCTCACGTCGGGCGGCACCTCCGTCTCGCTGACGGACCTCCTCATCGCGCGCCCGGTCGGCCTCATGCCGGTCACGCTCGCGCCCACCGTCGCGACGACGGCCGGTGCGTGGAACACGTCAACCACCTTCGGGGCAGGCGTCTACTGGTTCCTCTATACCGAAATCTACAACCCCGGCGGCGCAGACGAGGTTGAAGGCACCTACATCAACACCGACGACAAGGGCACGAAGCTCGGGCCAGTCGCGGTGACCATCACCACCCCCGCCTCACAGGGCGTCCTCATCACGCGCAACGCGCAGGTGAACGACGGTTCGACCGGTGTCCACGGGCGTCTCTCAACGCACTGGGTCATCTACATGTCGCCGAAGCAGGCTGACGCGACGGTGACCCCTTCGCTCGCGACTTTCACGCGTGTAGCGACTGTCTCGATGTACACCAACACGGGCGCAGCGAACACCTCGTTCACGCTTACTTCGCCGACGCTCGACCCACGTGTCGGCTATGCAACGGCTGTCGCGGCTGTCGCGGCGCGTAACCAGTTCGCCGGAGCCACCCGCCTCAGCGGCGCGTGGGACAACCTCGTGGCTTTCAGTGACTCGGGCGCGGGCCATGCGGGCTCGAACAGCAACGCCATCAACAAGCTCCAGTCCTTCTCCTTCACCGGGTTGGACGCGACATATACGTCAGCGTCAGTGACCGGCGTCAAGGTCGAGATTCGCTGCGCGGCGCTCCAGTCGTCGGGCTTCTTCCTCTACCTACGGACCACCGGAGGCAAGGTCGCCGCACCGCTGTGGGGCACGGTAGATGGGTTCAACCTCCAGACCAAGAGCTTCGGCGATTCGGCCGATACGCAGGGCACGAACTTCGCGGCCAGCGACTTCGCGTCCGGCGGTGGCTTCGAGGTATGGGTCGAGAAGCCGGGCTCGAACAAGGACCAGATTCTGTACGTGGACGGCGTGAAAGTCACCGTCTACTACACCGGTACGAACATCAACAACAACGGGCGGCCGTTCCGTGTCATCACGTATCGCGACGCCATCGGCTTCACCATCGACGAGCCCGCGAGGCTCAACCCGCCGGACTCGACGACCATCGACACTTTCCAAGGGTCGCTCATCGCGAACGACGTGGCGAACCCCTCGCAGATTCGCTGGTCGCTGCCGGGCGAGCCCGAGGCGTGGCCGCTCTCGTACAGTGCGACGATGACCACGCGCAAGGACGACACGGTGACGTGCGTCAAGCGGCTCAACACCATCATGATTGTCGCGACCAAGGAAGAGGTTCATCGTCTGAACTACCTCCCTTCCGAGGCAGATACCGACTTCAAGGAGGGCCTCTCGCACGAGACACTAAGCGAAGACCTCGGCATTGTCGGCCCGCTAGCGGCCGTGCGATACTCGCGCCCCGGCGGCGGGACACACCTCGCGTTCGTCTCCTTCGGTGGCTTCCACGACACGGACGGCGTGACGGTGGACTTCCTCACGCGCGACATCAAGGTCAGAAACTTCATCGACCCGACGTACATCTCGAAGTGCATCTTCCGCAACTATCCCAAGGAGCGGTGGCTGGTGCTCTTCTACACGCCGGTCGGCGGAACGTACAACTCGAAGGCACTCATCTTCACCTACGACCAGTTGAAGGAGGATGGGTCGCTCCGCGTCATCGGTCCCATCTCGGTCAACGCGCGCTCGGCGTGCGACGCCACCCTTACGGGAACGCCTATCCTCCTCACGGGGCACCGCTCCGGCGGTACTATCTGGACGGAAGACCAAGGTGCAGATGTCACAGGCTACACCATCGACGGCTCGACGCAGTTGGTCGCGGCCCCGAGCATCATCTCCCGCCGGTTCTACCCGGCCGGAATGGACCGTCTCGCGCGCACCGAGCGTCAGTACATGCAGCACGACGCGAACGGAACGCAGGTGTCGATGACCTCTGTCGTCATGACAGCGGGTAGCGCAACCTTGACACGTGCAGCGGGCTGGTCGGGTGTCGTGCGTGGTATGCGTCTCGTACACACGAATCTCCCCGGCGACACGGTGGTCCTCTCGGTCAGCGGTACGACTGTGACGGCCTCGCAGAGCGCCTTCGAGACTGTGACCGACACCGTGCTCGCGGACAAGGGTACCGTCTCCATCACCGTCCGAGGTCAGAAGATTGGCACGGCGGTGGCGGAAATCAAGACGAGCTACTCCTCGACGTTCACTGGCGGCCTCCTCAAGACGAGCATCGACGCGCAGTCGCAAGGCTTCGATGTGATGATTGAGAAGGTTCGCATGAGCGACAGCGACACGCTGACGGACCTCAACACCGCGCTCCGTATCCATCACTTCACGTACAACTTCGACGACGCTGGTCTGGAGCAGACCCGCGCAGGGGCTCTCTAATGGCACGACCAATCACCATCGGACTGCTGAAGAAGGAAGGAACGCCTCCGTGGCTCTATGAAACGCTACGGCAGTTGGTCCTTTCTGCGAAGCAGAACCAGACTGGCCTCGCGGCTATCTCGCGCGGCGAGGCTCCGGATGGCTCCGGTGGTCCTCTGACGGACACGAGCGGGTTCTTCCTGCTCGCGGGGCGTCCGGGTGGTCAGATTGGTCGAGGCGACACGGGTGCCTCGGGGCTCTTGCAGTTCTCGTCTACCAGCAACACCACGAAGGGCAAGATTCACCTCGGCTATCCTACCGCACGTCTCACGGTGGACGAAGCGCAGAAGTATGTCGGGGTCAATCAGACCTCGCCGTCTGCTACGGTTCACATCGTGGGCAGCGACCAAGGTGCCGGAAGTAGTCTCACGCTCACGGGCGACATCGACACGACCGGAACTCGCTGGGTCCCGCGTGGCACCAACGCGTGGTCCGGCATCGCAGGAACCTGCGCTGCTGCGATGTCCTCAGATGACGGCAACACGTCGATGGCTGCCATCAACTTCAGCGCCTCGGGGGTCAACCCGCAGCGATGCACGCTGAGTGGCGCGGTCACTCCCGGTGCGACGTACACAATCGTGCTCAAGTACTTGGTCCTCGGCGCACCGTACGACTCAGGGTCGATTGGTGTCGAACTGGTTGACTCGACCGGTCAGCGGTGGGTGAGTTGGACAGGCGCAGCGGGCGGTTCTGAAGGTTCCGGCATCACGGCGGTCAACAGTCCTCCGAGCTTTCCAGCCCCGACGCCGACGACCGGCACCACGACAGTCACCAGAACGGTGACCTGTTCGGGTGCAGGCAACAGCAACGGTACGGGTGGCACGCCGAACAGCATCAACTTGTACATGCGCCTTCAGACCGGTGTCAGTGACCTCTACGGCGGTGTCACGTACATCACCATCTCGCAGGCGGGCTCGGCATTGGTGCGCTGGGACCTGAGCAGCGGTACACAGTCCGGTCAAATCGACCTCTCGGGTCACGTGGGTGTCGGAACCGGAAGCACGTCACTCTCTGCTGAACTGACAACGATAAGCGATACCGCAGGGACCGTTGGCGTCATCATCAAGGGCGCGAGCAGTCAGACTGCTGACCTCCAGCAATGGCAGAGTTCTTCGGCGACACTCAGTAGCGTGAGCGCCGCAGGGCGTATTGGTGCTGGCACCGCGAGCACGACGCTCGACGCGATGTTGACAGGCTTCTCGGACGCAACGGGCACTATCGGCATCAAGGTCAAGGGCTTTGCTGGGCAGACGGCTGACCTTCAACAGTGGCAGAGTTCTTCGGCTACTCTCAGCACTGTCAGTGCGGCGGGTCGCATCGGCGCAGGGACAGCGGCAACGTCTCTCGACGCGATGTTGACTGGGTTCTCCGACGCGACCGGAACCATCGGCATCAAGGTCAAAGGCTTCTCCGGCCAGACTGCCGACTTGCAACAGTGGAACAGTTCGGCGGCCATCCTGAGCGTCATGAACTCCGCAGGCAAGTTGGGCATCCTCACCTCGTCCCCGACCAACGAACTCTCGTTCGGCGGCACGGCAACGCGGAAAATCTGGATGGAGCGCCACACCACCGCGAACACGGCGGGCAACTCACTCACGATTCAGGCGGGCGGCGCAACGAGTGGCGCGACTAACAAGGCGGGTGGCGCACTCATCCTTGTGGCTGGCACCTCTACCGGTAACTCAACAGGCAGCACGATTCAGCTTCAGACGTTCTCACCCGGTTCTTCCGGTACGAGCGACAACACGGCGTCCACAAAGCTGCAAATCGACGGTAGGGGCGCTATCAGTCACACAGCAACAGGTGTCAGTGGTGCTGGCCTAAATGCCATGACACAGACCTTTGCTGCGACTCCTAACAACCAGACGTTCGTCGGAAACAGTTGGACTCACACGCTGACTGGTGTCGTGGATTCGATAACAGAGGCGCTGTTTCTCCAGCTTAGTGTCACGACAGGTGCGTCAGATACGGGCGGCACGGGGATTCAAGGCTTTGCCTTTGAAATCTACGAAGACGGCGTGTCTGGCACAGGCGCAAGCGCAAGCGCGGTCGGCGGTTTCATCCGGCACACGTCAACGGCTGCTGGTCTGTCCTTCACCGGTTACTCTGGTGACGTGCAGACAAACACTGGTGCTGGTTCCTGTGACATCAACATCTACATCGGAACGAGCAGCAATCTCGACGCTCCCGTAGGGACGTTCATCGTGTTCCGCGCACTGAACCCCACAATCAACGCAGGGTCGATTACGAACCTCTACGGTCTGTACATCGACGGCATGTCCGGCGCGACGAATAGCTGGGCAATCTACGCTGGTGGTGGTCAGAGTGCTCACGCTGGCAAGTTCAGCCTCGGCTCGACCAGTGCCCCAGCCGAGACACTGGACCTCACCGGTAACATCAAGATTTCCGATGCCACGAATGGTACGAAGCTCGGTACCGCGACGAGCCAGAAGCTCGGCTTCTGGAACACCGCGCCTATCGTACAGCCGACAACCAGTGTGGCCGCAGCAACGCGCGTGGGCGGTGGCGGTACAACGCTCACAGACACGGACACCTTCGACGGCTACACTGTCGCAAAAGTCGTGAAGGCACTCCGCAACATGGGCCTCTTGGCCTAAGAGGAGTAACATGGACCCCATCTCACTCGGCCTCATCGGCCTCTCGGCTGTTGGTAAAATCGGGAGCCTGTTCGGCCAGAAGAAACGCAAGACCATCGACCCGAACGAGCTTCGTCAGTTGTTCGGTGCGAAGGCCGTCACAGATGAACAGATGGAACTGTTCAACCGCGCACTCTCCAGCGCACAGGGCCAGCAGATGATGGCAGGCGCGGCCGAGTCAGGACAGAACTTCCAGACGGATGTCGCGCGACAGACTGCCATGTCCGGTGAGGGCGGCGGCGAGGGTATGCAGACAGGCCGCGCCATCTTCGGCAACGCGGCTGCGTCGCAGGCGGCTGGGAACCTCCAGCGCACGATGCAGGGCAATCTGATGCAGTCGATGCTTCCCATCGCGCAGCAGCTTGTCAGCGACCGGATGCAGGCATGGCTCGCGGACCGTAATGCGGCTCTCGGCCAGACCACTCGCTTCCAAGACATCATGGGCAGCATCGGCGAACTCGGCGGTGACCTCCTTGCCTCGCGGCAGATGGAGTTGGACCGCAAGTCGGTGAGCACGTCGGGGGCCGATAACAAGGTCACGCAGGGTGCAGACCCGAACCAGCCCGCGCAACCGAGCGGTGCGGCTCCTCAGGCGGCGATGTCACCGGCCGGTCCCGCTGGCGCTGCGGCCGTCACGGGCGCTCCTCAGGCTGGTCAGCCCGCGATGGCGCAACAGTTGGCGAACGTCAACATGCCGCTGTCGCGTCGGCGTGCGAACATGAATCTACTCGGCAACGGCGGGCGCTTCGCTCGCGCGATGTCGGCGAACCGTTTCGGCGCTGTGCAGCAGCCGTTCAGTGCTGTAGCGTAAGGAGGACACGATGGCAAGAAAGTACGGCGCATACGCGGACTCCCTCCGCAACGCGGTCAACGCCCCGCTGGTTCCTCCGCAGGAACCGGGCACCATCTCTCCCTCGAACCCGCCCGTCGCTGACCCGAAGAAGCCGGTCCCAGTCGCGGCGAGCGTCGCGGCCCCGCCCGCTGGCGCACCTCAGGCCCCGCCCGAGGCAAGCGCGCTGCACCCGGTCTATGATGCACAGGATGGCGAGGACCCGGACACCGGCCACGCGCATCTGATGCAGGACATCGGGCTCGCGATTCAGGAGATGATGAAGCAAGACCCGGAGACGCACAAGAGCATCTCGGACATGATGCAGCAGTTCATGGGCAACGGCGTGGACTACGACGCCGAGGCGAAGCGCCTCAGGGGACTCATCGAGGCCCGCAAGACGCCGAAGGCCCCGAACTGGCTGGCGGCTGGCGTCGGTAGCTGGGCGTCACCCACCGCCGCGAAGGCATTCGGCGCGCAGATGCAAGCGGCCACGGCTGGCGAGCGGCAGAAGCAGCAGGACATCGAGGACACCGAGTCGCAACTTCTGAAGGAGCACGTCGAGGACCTCCGCGCACGAGGCAAGTCGAAGGAGGCGCTGTTGCTCGGCCTCGTCTCGAACATGGTCGGCGCGAAGAAGGTCGAGATGCAGCAGCAGGGCGAGACTGACCGTCTCGGGCAGACGCTTCGCGAAGGCACCATGCGTATCGCGATGCAGATTGGCAGCCGCGCGGACATCGCCGACAAGGAAGCTGCGCTGCGTGCAGCGACGAGCACCTTCGAGGCCATCATGCGGCAGTCGAAGACCGACCCTGTGAGCGGAGCGCACACGCCCCTCTACACGCCCGAAGAGGCGCTGGAGAAGGCGCTTCAGACGCTTCCGGCTCTCAAGGGACAGACCCCGCCCGCGCCTGCGGCCGGTGGTAACGCTGGCGTCACCCCGCCTGCGACACAGAAGAAGACTACGTGGGCTGAGTGGCAGGCTCAGAAGAACGCGGCGAAAGCCGGAGCCCCCGCCGCCCCGCAGAAGAGGTAACCAATGGCTTTCTTCCCGCCGGAAGACGAGTACCAGAACCGCGTGAACGCGGCGTGGACCAAGCACGTCGCGAAGCACCTCCGCTACGAACTGCGTGACACCGATGTTCCCACAGACGCGCCCGATGAGGACGTGATTCGCTTCTACCGCGACACGAACGCGGCCGACGCGACTCCCGAGGACTTCGACCAGTACACGCGTGACATGTTCGGCAAGACGTTCGTGAAGCCGAACCCGTCCTTCATGGAAGGGGCGGGCGGCGTCGCGCGCAGCTTGAAGGCGGCTGCGCCCTCGATGGCGCGTCAGGTCGGCGAGAACATCGTCGGTGCTGCGCCCGAGATGATGCGTGCTGGCGCGCTCAAGACGGCGGCGGCGAAGGCCGGTGTCGAGTTGTCGAAGGACGCAATGAAGGTGGGCACGGCTGGCGCGCGCAGGCTCGCGGCCCCCATCATCGGCAGCACGTACTTCCTCCGGATGCTCGCGCAGAAGCACGCGGCTGACAAGCTCGGCCAGATTGCAGACGCGATGCCAGCGCCGGACTTCAACGAACTCTACAACCACTACTACGACTCGCTCGCTCCCGGCCTCCAGCAGGAGGGCATGAGCCTCGACGACATCGCGCGCGAGGTGAACCGGCGCGTCCACGGCGTCATCAAGGGCTACGTGGACACACAGAACAGCCTCATGGGCGACATCGACCGCACGAGCGAGGACTATCTCCAGTCGGCAGGCGATGCTGCGGCCAACGTCGCCATCGGCGGCTTGGGCGGCGGCCTCTTCAAGGACGTGCTGGAGAGCGGCGCACGGAAGTTCATGGGCAAGCAGGCCGAGCAGGCGCTGGAGAAGACCGTCGCGGGCCGCGTCATCACGCACACCGTGACAGGCGCTGGCATCGGTGGCGTCTACGGCGGCGCGAAGGCCGCGATGGAAAGCAGCCTGCGCGGTGAGTCGGCCGGGCAGATTGCGGGCAACACCGTCCACGACGCGCTCACGAACGCGGCGGGCGGTGCGATTCTTGGCGGCCTCGCAGGTAGCGTCGGCGAAGGTGTCGGTGCGGTCGCGAAGCCCGTCATCAACAAGGTGATTGAGGCCATCGGCATGAAGGCCAAGGTAGACGCGGCTATCGCGTCGCCGAAGCCCGCAGCGCCCGAGGCTCCTCCGCAGCACTCGCCTCGCGGATTCACGTTGCAGGGCGTCGAGCCGGGCACACAAGAGCCGCCGGTCGGCACGCCTGAGTGGTGGAGGCAGTCGGAAGGACTGCCTGAGCCTACGACCCGTATGCAGGGCCTCAGTGAGCGCCCGCCCGGCTTCGAGGTGTCAGAGCAGCGTCGCCCGATGGGCATTGCAGAGCCCGCAGCCGAGCCGTCTGCGACGCATCAGCCTGTCATCGGTGCGCGCGCGGTCGAGCCGTCTGCACCGTATCAGCCGGTCATCGGAGGACCGGTCGAGCGCGTGCCGGGCAAGCTCACGCCGTACAGCGGACCGTTCAACTGGAACGGCACCCCCGCGCCCAAGGGCGGAGTTACACCCATCGACATCCACGACCTTCCGCCAGACCAGCAGACGCCCCCGCCCGGAGGCGAGGCGGTCGAGCCGAACGCGAAGGTGCTGCCGAAGGCGGGCGTGGAGAAAATCACCGACGCTGTGAAGGCGATGGGGAACAAGGTCGAAGGTGCGGCTGTACGCGTACGCCCGAGCGCGGACGGACAGCGCCTGCACATCGAGGACATCAAGGGCGCGGAGCATGGGAGCGGCGCTTCCGGCAAGGCGCTCGACCGCATCGTCGCGACCGCTGACGCGCACGGCACACCTATCGACGTGACCGTGAACGACCGGCAGGGTCCG
>Ga0134124_10004550_pt1 | contig 11144 bp, 7 predicted proteins | sample KB304_FD_96880 | JGI IMG/M metagenome (GOLD analysis project Ga0134124, IMG submission 96880) | Terrestrial soil microbial communities without Nitrogen fertilizer from Kellogg Biological Station, Michigan, USA - KB3-0-4 | ecosystem: Environmental > Terrestrial > Soil > Unclassified ... | reverse complement strand
TGTGGGAGCGGACTTTCCGCCCCGAGGTGCAGGTGCGGGCAACCTGGGTGGCCGCCGACCCCAACGGCGGGGCCTACGTCGTCGGCTTCAAGTGGATCACCTCCGATCAGTATCCGGTCGGCTACTTCGTGCTGCGCTACGACGCGGACGGCAACTTGGTCTTTTCCGACATCGTCGACGGCTCCGCCGCGCAGGCGGTGCGCGCGGAGGCCGACCATGCCGGCAACGCCTACGTGACCGGAGGCCTGTACGACGCCGGCGTCTTCAGGATCGGCATCGTCAAATACTCGCCCGCCGGACGGCAGTGGGTCTGCCCGGTGGTCAATCCGAACGGCACCGGTTTTCCCGGCACCCCCTTTCCGACCGGCCTTTTCGTGTCGGACAATGACAGCTGGATCGCCGCCTCGGGCACCAGCGGCTACAACTTCTACGTGCTCTCCTGCGACCCGTCGGGATTCAAGCGCTTCCAGGACTTCCGCGACATTTCGGTCTACGCGGCCGCCGTGGCGGTCAACAACGCGGGCGAGGTGTATTTCGGCAACGGCGTCGCCGGCGGCGCCGGCATGCAGCTGCGCAAGTACTCGCCCACCGGCGTGCTGCAGTGGACCAATCTCTACTCGCCCGGCGACTACATCCATCGCCTCGCGCTCGATTCGCTCGGCAACGTGATCGCGATCGGCCCGGATTACGGCACCTCCTACTACGCCAACTGGGTCACGATGAAAGTGGCCCCGAACGGCACGAAGCTGTGGTCGAACATCTTCGACGGGCTCGACGGCAACAACGAGATTCCCAACTTCGTCGCGGTCGATCCGTTCGACAACATCTATGTGACCGGGACGGGCGGCCCGGCGCTCATCGCGGCCAACGGCAGCCAGTACCTGCAGATGGTGACGCTGAAGTACAGCGCCGCCGGCGCCCCGCAGTGGACGATCGCCTCGGCCGCCGGGTTCTCCGGCAACGCCGTGCGGGTAGGCGACGACGGCGTGAGCCTCTTCGTCCAGGGTTATGGCCAGATGTATACCGCGCGCTACCGCCAGACCGGGCTCGGAGACGTGCCCGCAGCACCCACCGGCCTCACTGGCGCCGCAACCTTCACGGGCCTGTCCTACAAGGTGACCCTCGCCTGGACCGACAACGCGACGAACGAGCTTTGGTACGACATCTACCGTTGCAGCGGTGGACTCTGCACGGGCCTCCTGAAGATCGGGCGTACGCTCGTCGACAACGCCACCAGCTTCGACGACTTCGCCGTGCTCGAGGGCTCGACCTACAGCTACCAGGTGGTCGCGCACGGGTTCAACGCGGATTCCGCGCCTTCCAACATCGTGCAGCTCACCATCGGCACCGCCGCGCCCGCGCCGGTCCCGGTAGCGGTTTCGACACCCAGCCCCGATCCGATCACGGTGCCCGCCGCGCCGGTGAACCTCAGCGCCACCGCGCTGTCCTCGAGCGGAATCGGGCTGCAATGGACCGACAAGTCCACCACCCAGACCCTGGTCGCGATCGAGCGCTGCGCTTCCCCGTGCAGCCGTTACAGCGAGATCGCGCGCGTCGCAGGCAGCGCCACCTCGTTCACGGACAGCGGCCTTGCAGCACGCAAGAGCTATTCCTACCGTGTGCGCGCCCAGAACTCGGCCGGCTGGTCGCCCTATTCGACCGCCGCGACCGCGAAAACACTGCGCTGAGGGGAGTAGCCGGGCGGCGGCGATGAGGTAAGCTCCGCTTGAGGCATGTTCGACAAGCTTCTCAACAAGGGGGCGGGGCAGGTCGCCGCGGCCGCCCCGCAGCGCGCGGGTGCGCAGGCCGCCCCCGCGGCGTCCGAATCTGAGCTGCAGGCCTGGCGCGAAAGGATTGCGGCGGCGAAGGCCGACGACCAGGCGCTGCTGCAGCTCGCCCGCGAGGCGCCCGATGTCGACCTCAAGCTCGCCGCGCTCGCCGCGCTCACGCACGAGGAAGCGCTCAAGCAGGCGACGCGCGAGTTCCGCGATCAGGACAAGCGCCTCTACCGCGCGGCCAAGGCGCGCTGGGAAACCGCGGTGGCGAGGCGCCAAGCGTTCGCGGAAGCGCCGGGACTGATCGCGACCGCGCGCGGGCTGCTCGAGCAGGAGTCGGTTCCAGCCAATCGCCTGGTCGAGCTGGACCGCGCCTGGACCGCGCTCAACGTCGCCGCGTTCGACGAAACGCTGGCGAACGAGTTCATCGCCACGAGGGCGCTGCTCGGCGTCAAGGTGCGCGAGCACGGCGAAGGCGAGCAGGCGCTCGCGCGCTGGCTCGCCGCCACCGAGGCGGCGATGGGCGCGCTGACGGCGGGGCTCGCCGACCTGGCGCGCGGCGTCGCCGTGGCCACGCAGTCTGCCGCCACCGCGGGCCGCGCCGCTGCGCTGCTGCAACTGCTGAACGAAGCTCCCGCCGCGGCCAGGTCGGGCGACGAGCGCGGCGCCGGACGCATCGACGCCGCGAATCGCGCGCTCGCGCTCGCCTCGAGCGTGGCGCAGCGCGCCGAATTCCTGCAGTCCCTGCCCGCCGCCGGCGCCGCCGACGAGGGCGAGGAAAAGGCGAGGATCGAGCAGTGGCGCGCGTTCCCGGAGGTGTCGGACGGCACGCTCCAGGCCGTTCTCACGCACCGCTTCACCGAATGGCACAACGCCAGCAGCCACGAACGGGATCTCGAGCGCGACGCTCGCCGCACGCGTGAGGGCGAAGAGAGCGCGCAGCAGAGGAAGAAGCATCTCGCCCAATTGCAGCGCCAGGTCGAGCTTGCCGAGGCCGCGCATGCCGCGGGGCAGGTCGCCGAGCTCACGCGCGTCATGGGCGCGATCGACGGCGCGCTGAAGAGCGGTCCGGCGAACGCCGCGCTCGCGCGGCGCATCGATTTGCTGCGCACGGAGCAGCAGCGGCTACGCGACTGGCAACGCTGGAGCGGCGGGCAGCGCCGCGAGGAGCTCGCGGCCGAAGCGAAGGCCCTTGCCGGCATGGCCGGCGAGAAGCTCGACCTCAAGGCGCACGCCGAGGCCATCAACAAGCTGCGCGAGCGCTGGAAGGAGCTCGACAAGCTCGGCGGCGCGACCAACAAGGCGCTGTGGACCGCGTTCGACGGCGCGCTGAAGGCGGCCTACGCGCCGGTGGCGGCGCACCTGGAGAAGCTCAAGGCCCAGCGCACGGAGAACCTTGGCGCGCGCAACAAGCTCATCGAAGGCCTCGCCGAGACGAGATCGAAATTCGATCCTGCCGCGCCCGACTGGCGCGCCCTTGCGCGCACCATCGAGGACGCCAAAGTCGCCTGGCGCAAGCTGGGCCCGGTCGAGCACACCGTGCCGCGCGAAGCCCAGAAGGGCGAAAAGTCCGTGGACACGCGCTTCACCACCGCGCTGCGGGCGCTCGAAGAGCCGCTCGCGCAGGCCTACAAGGACGCCGGCCAGGAGCGCGAGCGCCTCATCGCCGCGGCGAAGAGCCTCACCGAGACCACGCCGCTCGCGCGCGATTCGATCGACAAGGTGCGCGCGCTGCAGGCGCAGTGGCAAGCCCACGCGAAGAGCCTGCCGCTCCCGCGGCGCGAAGAGAGCGCGCTGTGGACCGCGTTCAAGGCGGCCACCGACGCGGTTTTCACCGCGCGCGACGCCGCGCGCGCGGCGCGGGAAGCCGAAGCCAACGCGCCGCTCAAGGCGCGCGAGACGATCATCGACAGCCTCGCCGCCCTGCCCGCCGACAGCACCGCTGCGCAGATCAAGCGCGCCCTGGCCGACGCCGACACCGCCTGGCGCTCGAGCCCGCGCATCCACGGGCCGCTGGCCGCCAAGCTCGATGCCCGGTTCCGTGCGGCTCGCGAATCCGCCTCCAGGCGTTTGCGCGAGCTCGCCGACCGCGCCGCAAAAGCGCGCTACGACGCGCTCCTCGCCGCCATGCGCCTCTGCGACGAGCGCGAGGCGTCGCCCGATTCAGCCGACCTGGAAGCCCGCTGGAGCGCGCTCACCGAGCTCCCGGCCGCATGGAAGGCGGTCATCGACGCTCGCTTCCACGGCAAGAGCGCCGCGAAGCCCCAAGCCCTGCCCGACACGCTCCTGAAGCTCGAGGTCGCCTTGAGCCTCGAGAGCCCGTCCGAGTTCGAGGCCGCGCGGCGTCAAATGAAGATGAACGCGCTCAAGTTCGCGATGGAAAACCGCCGCACCAGCGCCGCCACGCCCGAGGACATCGAGCGCTGGTTCCTCGAAGCCGCCTCGACCCCGCGCCCCGACGCGCTCTCGCGCGCGCGGCTCGAGAAGATCGTCGCCGCCGTCCGGGCGCAGGGTTGACATGCGTCGACTCCTCGCGCTGGCCCTGGTCCTGATCCCGGCAGCCCACGCCCAGACTTACAAGTGGGTGGACGAAAAAGGCGTGGTCAACTACTCGAACACGCCGCCCTCTGCGGCGAAGAACATTCAGCCGGTCGACGACCGCATCTCCACCTACGATCCCGACCCGAGGCTGCAGCGCGCGATCGCTTACGGTCCCTCGCCCTACGAGCTGCTGGCGCAGCAGGAATGGCTGCAGCGCCAGCAGCTCATGGCCGCGGCGCAGTACCAGCAGGCTGCCCACGCCGCCTACCCGTACAACGACTACGCCTACGGCTATCCGTACTACTACGGACCCGTCTTCCCCACCCGCGTCACGCGCGCTTCGCGCCCGGCGCACGTCGTTCACCACCGAGGCAGCAGCCGCTTCTAGGCGCTTGCAAGACCTCCGACACCCTGCTGAGCAAGCACCTCGCGGTAGACACCGAGCGTGCCGCGGGCCATGGCTTCGCTCGAGAATCGCGTCAGCGCGCGCTCTTTGGCCTGCCGCCCAAGCCGCCCGCGCAGCTCGGCGTTGCCTCGCAGGCGTTTGAGCGCCGAGGTCAGAGCGCCCGTGTCCGCCGGCGAGACGACCACGCCGGTTTCTTCGTCCCGGTTCACCCACGTGACGCCGTTATTGAGGTCGCAGCACACCACCGGCCTGCCGCAGGCCATCGCTTCGATCTGCACGAGGCCGAAGGCTTCGGCCCCGGAGTCGGAAGGCATGCAGAAGACGTCGCATGCGTGGTAATACGCCGGCAGCTCCGTCTCCGGGATTCGACCGACCAGGTCGACCCGTTCGTGCACCCCTTGGTCGCGCGCGAGCGCGACAAGCGACTCGGTGAGCGGTCCGTGACCGCCGATGATGAGCCTTGCATCGCCAAGTTCGCGCATCGAGCGAATGAGGAACTCGAAGCCCTTGTAGTAGACGTGTCGGCCGAGGGCGAATATGAGAAAGCGGCCGCCGTACCGGCGGCGCAGCTCGTCGGCGAGGGCCGGGCGCTGCATGAACCTGCCGTAGTCGAGGCCGAAGGGGACCACGCGCATCTTTTCCCGCGAGGCCCACCGCGGCAGCTGCCTGGACGAGCTGTAGTGGGCCGGGGTCGGAAGGATGATGGCATCAGCCGAGCGCAACAACCGCTCGAGAAAAGGCTCGTATAACCGCAGCAACGCGCGCTGGCGCACGATGTCGCTGTGCCATGTGATGACCCGCTTGACCGTCGGCGGCAGCGCGACCGCAGCCAGGTGGGCCATGGGATCGGCGGGAAACTGCAGGTGCACGATGTCGAAGGCGCGTGCGCGATGCAGGCGCAGAGCGTGCAGCGGCATGCTCGGGCAGATGGGCGCGCCGCCTAGGTGCGCAATCGGGCTGGCGTATACCGCCTCGCTTCCGGTGACCGTGTCCGGAGGCGGCCCTCGGCGCGCGACGATGTTGACGAACTGCACCTGTCCGTGGAGGGCGCAGGCGAGCTGGAACACGTACCGCTCAACGCCGCCGAAGTTCTCATCCGCGTAGCGGCCGAAGACGAGGACCCTCAGGCCGCCGCGACCGCCGGTCACGCCGGCCCTTCGGGCGGCAACTGGGCTTCCATGCGGGTGTCCTAGCACTTTGCGTGCCGTGTTCAGCTACAAGCTGCTGAATTTGCTGAATCAGTGCTGAATCAGGCGCCAGTCCCGAGTTTGACCCATTGGCGCCTAATCGGGTGCGTCAATTTGTCGCCCGGCACGCGCGATCGACTGTTACGCGCCGTCCATGTTCTTCTGGATCACCATCCCGAAGCAGGTGCACGGAAAGCCGTCCACCATCAGCTTCAGGTGCAAGCCGGTGAAATCCTTGTCGTAATAGCCCGGCTGCCAGGGGTAGGGTGGAATATCGATGAACCAGTCCACGGGCGCTCCGCCGACATCGTAAGAAATCTCCGGCAAGCGGTAACCCATCGCCGCCAAGCGCTGCGCCAGGCCTCCGAAGTCCTTCTTTCTGAAGAGCACTGTGCCCCAGTTGTCGATGGTCTGCTCGTCCTGCGAATAGTTGAACTCGGTCGTATGAATCGCGATTCCCCCGGGTTTCAGGACGTCGAGGGACCGCTCGATGAACTTCAGCCCGCGCTCGATGGAACCCAGGTGCTCCAGGGCGCAGATCGACCAGCAGAAGTCGAAGCTTCCTTCCAGATCCGCAGGGATGTCGTTCATGTCGACATAGCGGAGCGAGACTCGGGAGAGAAACTCCTCCTGCGGCAGGAATTCCTTCTTGTGGATTCGTGCAACGTCCGTTGCGTGCTGGTTGGTCGACACCCATCCCGAAGCCTGCGCCCGCTCCGGCGCCAGATCGGTGGCCAGGATGGATATTCCGCGCGCGGCAAGATACGAGGGCAACGGCTCCTCCCCGCATCCGAACCCTATTCCACGTGCGCCGGGGCGGAGCTTGCCCGCGGCCTTCAGGCAATTCAGGGCGTAGCTCAGCTCCCACACTTTGCGGTGCAGGACCGGAGCGATCTTCAACTCGTCGCATCCCCATCGGAACCACTGCTGCGAGAAGTCGCTCGACTTGGTCGCGCTCCAGCGCAGCTCGAACGGCTCGGTCCCGGCTTCCACCGGATCCCCGCCGGCTTCATAGAGAAGCTTCGCCAGCACGTGGCCGAACAGCTTCGTATTCCAGCGCATCGCCGGCAGATCGCGCAGCAGCTCGTTGATCCTTGCCGTGTTGGGCTGCGATTCCCGGTTCGTCAGGCAGAGCATGTTCTTCAGCAGCTCGTTCAGCACCGCCTCGGACAGGCTGTTCGGGTTTGAATGTCGATCGTCGGTGGCGAGGATTCTTCTCAATCGCCGGCGGAGGTTTTCATTGATCACGATGAGCCGCCTTGTGCGAAGTTACAAGATCCAATATCTGCCTTGTCGCGATACTGGGCATGCACACGCTCTGCCTGCTGCGCGCCAGGCCGCAATTGATCACTTCGTTTCGGTAACAAGGCGAACAGGGGAAATCGGTTTCTTCAGGCAGAACAGCCGTGGCATTGGGGTAATGCCGGGTAATGACCTGGCCGCCGGTCGGGCCATAGATCGCCACGACCGGTATGTCGAGCGCACCGGCGAGATGCACAAAGACGGAATCCGGCGCGACGAGCAGGTCGCACAGCGCGGCGATGGCAAAGGATTTCCTGAGAGGATGGTCCACCTGATGGACATTTTCACCGGTAAAACCCGCGAGGGGCTCGTGGTGGAAGACCAGAACGACATTGTCTCTTGCAAGCTCCCGGGTTAACTCTGCGGCGTGCGGCCAATCTCTGTAGGTTTCCGCCGCGAACGGCTGCACCCCTACGACATACCTGCGCTCGGGATTGCGCGGCGCCAGGTACGCTCTGGCCTCCTGCGCCTCCTCTTGGGTGATTTCGTAGCGGGGACGGTACCCGTATTTTTTCAGGCGCGATTTCCGGATTCCCATTCCCGCCGCGAAAGCTTCGATCCGGTTGGTGCGCACATTGGGCATTTCGAGCGCTTCGCGCCGGGCCGCCGGGCAATCGGTCAGGTCGTACCAGCGGCCATATCGGCTGGGAAGCGCCGCTTCGGACTCGATGTCGATGCACTCCACGTCGTCATTGCCGCGAAACAGCGGGAAGAATGACGGCGGCACCGCGAGATTGATCTTTTCGCCGCCGTTTCTGGCTCTGAGAGCGCGCAAACCGGGCGTCATCGCGAGGAGGTCGCCCAGGCCGCCCATGGCGCGCGTGACCAGGATCTTGTTGTTGGACGCCGCGGACACATTCGGCAGGTAGGCGCGCTCCGCACGCGAGTAATTCAGGAAGTAGAGGTAGCCGTGCGAGAACAGCCTGAGGAGGCTGGTCAGCCTCAGCCGGCGAGCGAGCCGGATTCTGTTCAGGCAAGCCCAAAGCTGCAGGCCGGCAAGGGCGAAGCGAAAACGCAGCGCGACTTCCGCTCGAAGCAGCGCGCGCAGATTGCCTCGATACGTTGTCCTGGCCTGTTGCACAAACCAGGACCTGAGCGCGTCGTCGAAATAGAACTCGGACAGTCCACGCCACAGCAGCCCCCGGTAGTCCGCCATGCGCGCGGATTGGAGAAGAACGGGCATCAGAAGGCGGTACAGCGCGGCGCGGGTCTTCAGGCGAGGAATAAGGTAGGGACGCAGCGCGAACGACGCCCCTTCAGTCCTGGCGAACCCGGCGCCTCCGTGCGTCAGGACATCCACTTCAACTCTCGAGTAGACGAAGCCTTGTCTGATTGCCGGAAAGCGAGTGACGCCCCGGGCAAAGGCAAGATCCAGCAATTCCTCCGCCCACTGCAATTCGCCGTCGCGGATCAGATAGGCGGCCCAGATGCCGAGACCCTCGAACCACTCGGCGGCCAGCGATCTGCCCTCGCGGGCGATGTTGTCGGCGACATCGTGAACCGCTTGCTGGAAGCCGGCTTTGACCCTGCCCGCGTCCGCGCTGCCGCCTGCCGGAAGGAAAGCGGTGACGTGCCTCGCCACGGACAGCATCACGTACTTGTTCTCGAGGGCGTCTCTGCGCTCGGTCTCTCCGAGTTTTTGCCACTGCCGGTAGACTGAAGCGTCCTTGCGCTCGTAGGCCAGGCTGGAAAGCGCCGCTGCGCCGACTGCAAGCAGATCCCCCTTCATGACGGCGCTCGGGGTGTTCACTTTGTGTCCTCGATACTTCGAAGCGTCGCGCGCCCATGGTCCATCCGCAACACCTTGTTGCACACACGATGAACCAGGTCTTCCGAGTGGGACGCAAGCACCAGGACGGATGCCTTGTTGATGAGCGCGTCGAGCCGACGTTCCGCCTTGTCGATGAATTCGGCGTCGCCCACGCTGAGCCATTCATCCATCAGCAGGATGTCGGGCTCGATGCAGGTCGACACCGAGAACGCCAGCCGCATCAGCATCCCGGAGGAGTAAGTGCGCATCGGCATCGCAAGGTAGTCCCCCAGGCCGCTGAATTCGGCGATCTCGTCCACTCTCGTCGCGACCTGGCCCGGCGTCAGGCCCATGAGAATTCCTCTGAGAAAAATGTTCTCATGACCCGTTGCCTCGTTATCCATGCCCGACGACAGGTCCAGCAGGGCCGATACCCTGCCGTTGATCTCGACCAGGCCGGACACGGGCTCGTAGACGCCGGCGAGCACGCGCAACAGCGTCGTCTTGCCGGCGCCGTTATGACCGACGACTCCGACCCGATCGCCATCGAAGATCTCGAACGACGCATTGTCGAGGGCGCGCACCACGACATGGCCGCGATCGTCCCCCCGAATGCTGCCTCCCGCGGCAGCCCGCAGAACGGTTTGCTTCAGCGAGCGCGAGGTGGCGTTATAGATCGGATACTCCACCACTACGTTCTGCGCCGCGATTCTCCTGTTTGGGACCACGCTCACACCCAATAGGGGATGCGTGGACGGCAGCGCCCGAAAAACCACAGTGAAACCGCCGTCACCAAGGGCGTGCAAGCGGCGACGAAGACCCAGGACCCCAGCGGGACTTCCATGCGGATGAGAGGCGCGCGGATGATTTCGACGTAGTGATAGATCGGGTTCCAGTCCACCACCCAGCGGTGAGCGCTCAAGCTCTCCGGCTTCCAGATGACCGGGGTGACAAAGAACAGGATCTGGACGAGGCTCTGCATGATCTGCGGAATGTCCCTGAACCTCGCACACAGGGCACCGAACACGAGCGAGATCAGAACGAAAGTCGCCGCCACGGCCAGAACTCCAAGCGGAATGGACAACCAGCTCCAGTGGGGAGCCAACCCGAAGGCGACGGCGATAAACGGTATGATCAGGGCATGATGGAGCAACACGATCGTATTGCGCCAGGTCATGCGAAACACGTGCAGCGACAAGGGAAGCCGGACTTGCTTGATGATGCCTTCGGCCTGGATGAACACGAGGCATCCTTCGGTGATCAATGACGAAATGAAGGTCCAGATGACCAGCCCCATCGCGAGGAAGGGTACGTACCCGCCCGGCTCCTGTTGAAAGAGCCGCGAATAGAGAAAGCCCATGGCGGCGATGGTGATGGCCAAGCTTGCGGTCAGCCACATGGGACCCAGCGACGAGCGCCGGTAGCGCTGACGGATGTCCTGCCAACCCAGCCTAAACCATATGCTCACGGCGGCCGCGCCGGACACGAGATCCCTGGCGCCGGCGGAAATTGACCTGTTGCCTCCCAAGCTTCGAGAGGTGGGCCGTTTCGAAATCGAATCGTTGTAAATGGATCCCTCTTGCATGGTCGTAGCGAGACCCTGGGCGCGTCACCTGCGCTCGACGCGGCGAAGATTGTCGCATAGCGCGGACCGATTCCTCATCCATGGCTTTGCCTAGCCCGGCGCAAACGGACAGCAGGGCGCTGGTCGTACACGACTGCTTCGACATTCGCGGCGGAGGCGAACGCGTGGCGCTCGCGCTGGCAGAGCACTTCCGCGCAGATCTTTGCACGGGCTATTGGAGCGCTCTGAGCTTCGAGCGGCCCTCGCGGCCCCCGCGGGTGCTGATGTCCGATCGGCTGCAATTCCGGGGCCTTAAGACGCTGCGCATGTGCAGAGCGTTCAGCGGTGCGCGCGAGCTGGCTCGAGGCTATGATCTGCGAATCTACAGCGGCATCGTTGCGCCCCTGATGGCGCCGGAGGCTGGCCGAGGCGTAGATGCGCTTTACTGCCACACGCCGCCGCGCTTCCTCTACGATCAGCGTGCACGTTATCTCGGCTCCCTGCCGTTTCTGATGCGCCTGCCCTATCGCTTCGCCTTGGAGCGTTTTGAAGAAGCCTATGTGGCCGCAGTTCGCAGGATGAAGGTGGTGATGGCAAATTCCGTCAACGTCCAGAATCG
>Ga0134124_10004549_pt1 | contig 11146 bp, 6 predicted proteins | sample KB304_FD_96880 | JGI IMG/M metagenome (GOLD analysis project Ga0134124, IMG submission 96880) | Terrestrial soil microbial communities without Nitrogen fertilizer from Kellogg Biological Station, Michigan, USA - KB3-0-4 | ecosystem: Environmental > Terrestrial > Soil > Unclassified ... | reverse complement strand
GATGATGCGGTGGGTGAAGATCGAGGACGTCGGCGACACCGAGTTCCTCGTCGACGAGCAGACCGACAAGTTCAGGTTTCTCGAAGAGAACGAGCGCGTCATCACCGCGGGCGGACGTCCGGCGCAGGGCCGGCCGCTGCTCCTCGGCATCACGAAGGCGTCGCTCTCGACCGACTCGTTCATCTCGGCGGCGTCGTTCCAGGAAACGACCCGCGTGCTCACCGAGGCGTCCATCTCCGGCAAGGTCGATCACCTGCGCGGCCTCAAGGAGAACGTCACGATGGGCCGCCTGATCCCGGCGGGCACCGGGTTCGAGTACTACAGGCAAGTGCGCATCCCGGCGGACGAACCACCGCCGCCGCCGCCGGTCCAGCCGACCGACGACGAACTGGAGCTGGAGCGCGACATGGAGTACTTCGTCGAGCCGGACGAAGCGCTCGCGCCGAGGACGGGGGATCTGGGCGAGTAGCGAGAAGTTACAAGTTAGAACTTAGAACTTAGAAGTTAGAACTTAGAAGTTAGAACTTGGAAGTGAGAACTGGGGTGGCGAGCGAAAGTTCGCCGCCCCTTTTTCTTTGTACGCACACCGGCGTGGAACTTGAATGCCGGTATTGGATCACAGAATCTCCGCCGTCGCGTCATCCGGACGAGGCCATGACCGCCCTCGGTCGGGAGTCACGGCGGATTGACAGGGAGCGGGTCCTTTGGCGAAGCCGGCTGACTCCAACGAACAGCTGCGCGACGCGCGACGCGAGCTGGAAGAGGCGTATCAGAAATTCAGCGATCTGTACGACTTCGCTCCGGTCGGCTATCTCACGGTCGATCCGAACATGGTCATCACGCAGGCAAACCTGACGATCGCGGCCATGCTCGACGTCGAGCGCAGCTGTCTCGTCAGCCAGAGGTTCCACCTGTTCGTTCAGCCTCAGTCGCGGGATGCCTTTGACCTGGCGCGACGCGCCGAAAGCCGCTGGAGCGGGGAGTTGATCCTGCGCAAGCAGGACGGCGGCGACCTGCCGGTCTCCATGGAAATGGCGCGTACCGCCGAAACCGGCTGCTGGCGCTGTGCGGCGATGGACATCACGGCGCGCCGCGCCGCCGAGGAGCGGCTGCGAGCCAGCGAGGAGCGGTACCGCGGCCTGGCGGAGCAGCTGGTCGACGGGATCTTCGTCACCGATTCACAGGGCCGCTATGTGGACGCGAATCACGCGGGCTGCCACATGCTCGGCTACTCGCTGGCGGAGCTCAAGGCGCGCACCCTCAGCGACGTCCTTGCCCCTGCGGAGCACTCGAAGCTGCCCGAACAGTTCCGGCGTCTGGCCACGGGCGGCATCATCCGCAACGACTGGTGCTTCAGGCGCAAGGACGGGTCGACGTTTGACGGCGAGCTGGTGGCCCGCCGGCTCAGGGATGGCCGGCTGCAGGGCGTCGTCCGCGATCTCACCCAGCGGAAGCGGTCCGCGCAGGCGCTGCTTCGCCGGCTGAAGTTCGAGCGGTTTCTGTTCGAGCTTTCACGGACGTTTATCGGCCTCCCCGACGCGGAAGTCGACGTGAACATGCAGCGCGGCCTCGCGCAGGTCGCCAAATTCCTCGAGATGGACCGGGTCACGCTTCTGGAGTTGTCGAGCGACCGCACGGAGATGAGTGTCGCTTACTCGTGGAGCGCGGAGGGCGTGGCAGGCTCGCCTGCGGCGATCGACCGCCGCGCGCTGCCGTGGTGGGTGGGCCAGGTCTTACGCGGCGAGGTATCCCTCGCGTCGAGTGTGGACGATCTGCCCGAAGAGGCCGCCAGCGAGAAGGAGTATCTGCGTCAGCGAGGGACGGTGTCTGCCGCATCGATCCCGCTCAAGGTGGCCGGCGCCATCGCCGGCGCCATTTCGTTTGTCACGACGCGCCGTCGCATCACGTGGACCGGCGAGCTGGTCGGTCAGCTGCGCGCCATCGGCGACATCCTGTGGAATGCCTTGAAGCGCCGGCAGGCGATGCAGGCGCTGCTGGCCGCTCAGGCGGTCGTGCGCGAGAGCGAGGAGCGCTTCCGCCTCGCCATGAACAACGTGGCCGCGGGCGTGTACACCGTGGACCTTGACGGAATGGTGACGTACGTCAACCCCGCGGCCGAGGCGATATTCGGCTGGACGAACGCCGAGCTGCTCGGCCGGAAGATGCACGACGTGATTCACTACAAACATCCTGACGGCACGTCCTATCCGGCGAGTGAGTGCCCGGGCCTGCAGATCCTGCGAGAAGGCGTCGAACTTCGTGAGCAGGAGGACACGTTCATCCGGCGGGACGGCAGCTTCTTTCCGGTGGTGTTCAGTGCGTCTCCACTCAAGAAAGACGGGACGACCGTCGGCATCGTCGTCGGGTTTCGCGACGACACGCTGCGGAGAGACGCCGAACGAACCTTGCGCGAGAGCGAGGCTTTGCGCGCCAGCGAGGAGCGGTATCGCGGTCTTGCGGAGCAGCTCGTCGACGGCATCATCGTGACCAGCCCGGACGGACGAGCGCTCGACGCGAACCACGCCGCCTGCGAGATGTTCGGATTCACACTGGACGAGCTGAAGGGCCGCAGGCTCGAGGAAGGCATCGCCGACGAAGACCTGCCGAAGCTCGCGGAAAGGCTCGAGCGGCTGGAAAAAGTAAAAATCCTGCGCGACGACTGGCGGCTGAAGCGGAAAGACGGCTCGGTGTTCGATGCCGAGGTCGTGGGCCGCCGGCTGCCTGACGGACGGATCCAGGCCGTCGTCCGCGACATCACCGAGCGGAAGCGTCTGGAGCAGGAGCGCGCCGACGACACCCGGCGGAAGGACGAGTTCCTCGCGTTCCTCGGCCACGAGCTGAGGAATCCTCTGGCTGCGGTTCACACGGCGATTCAGGTGTTGTCTGGCCGCGGCTCGCCCTCGCTGCGGGCGCGGATGGAGGAGACCATCGTCAGGCAGACGGCGCTGATGAAACGCCTCGTGGACGACCTGCTCGAACACGAACGCATCACCCACGGCCACATCGAGTTGAAGTTGGGCCGGGTGGATCTTGCCGATTGTTTGAGCCGGGCGGTCGCGGCGCTGCAGACAACCCTCTCCAGCCGAACACAGGAGCTCACGCTCGGGCTGCCTTCCGACCCGGTGCAGTTCATGGCCGACGGCGCACGGCTGGACCAGATCGTGGGGAACCTGCTCACGAACGCCTCGAAGTACACGCCCCCCGGAGGACGGATCGAGCTGTCGGGCGCGAAGGAAGGGACCGATGTGGTGATTCGCTGCAAGGACAACGGCCAGGGCGTGCCACCCGAGTACCAACAGAAGATCTTCGAGCCGTTCGCGCGGGGACCGAAGACGGAGCTTGGCTACGGCGAGGCCAGTGTCGGACTCGGGCTGGCGCTCGTGAAACAGCTGACGCAGCTGCACGGCGGCGCGATTTCGATCGACAGCGCCGGAGCCGGCCTCGGGAGCCAGTTCGTCGTGCGGCTGCCCTTCGTGGCGGCCGTGGATCAGCAGGCCCCCGCAGCAGCGCCCGCACGCGCACCAAGACGCCCGCGATCCGTCGTCGTCGTGGAAGACAACCCCAGCGTGGGCGCGACGCTGAAAGCGGCGCTGGAGCAGGCCGGGCATTCGGTGCGCCTGTACGGGGACGGTCCGTCCGCGCTGGCCGGCGTGTGCGACGCCGCGCCGGATGTCATGGTGATCGACGTCGGCCTTCCGGGCATGGACGGATACGAGCTGGCGGCGAAACTGAAACAGCAGAAGAACACCAGGGATGCCCTGCGGATTGCGGTCTCTGGATTCAAACGGCGTAAACACGCATCGGCGGACTTCGATCGCTACTTCAACAAGCCGGTCGACGTGGCGGCACTCCTGGCGCTTCTCGATGAACCGATCCGTTGATCCGCCGTCGCCGGTACGCGTGCTCCTGGTCGAGGACTACCTGGATCTCGCCGAAGCGACGGCAGAATTCCTGATGCTGGAAGGGTTCGACGTCCGGATCGCCACGTCCGGCGCCCAGGCGCTGAAGATGGCGCCCGCCTGGCGGCCGCAACTCCTGTTGTGCGACTTGAATCTGCCCGACATCTCGGGGCTGGACGTGATCCGCACGCTGCAGTCGAGCCCTGCCACGGAGCGGCCGTACGCCGTCATCCTGACGGCGATGGCGACGGGGGCGCTGAGCGCCGGACTCCCAGGCGTCGACGCGATCGTCAGCAAGCCGCTCACGCTCGAGGCGATCAGGACGCTGAAGGAAAAAGTCGGAGACCTCACGGCATTTCGAGACGAGCCCTGACGGACCGGGCTGGCGAGTCGCTTGCTTCGCATCACGTCATGGAGACTCGTCCCCGCGTCCTGGTCGCCGACGACGATCCCGAAATGCTCGATGCCGTGGCTGAAGTGCTCACGCAGATGGGCGCGGAAGTGTTCCGCGCCAGCGACGGCGCCCGGGTCATCGAACGGCTGGCCGACGAAGGGCCGTTCGATCTGATCGTGACCGACATCGCGATGCCGTGGATGACCGGATTGCGGGCGGTGCGCGCCGCGCGTGTCGCCGGTCTCGGCACGTCGGTGATCGTGATGACGGCGCTTCGAGACGAAAACATCTCGGCCCAGGCGACCGCCGTGGGCGCCGCGCTCCTGCGCAAGCCGTTCGAGACCGCAGAGCTCGAGTCGCTTGTCGCGAAGCTTCTGCCGGAGCGTCGGCTGCCGGCAATCCCATCCGGAACCAGAGGGGGCTGACGTGCCGCATCCAGCAGACTCCGTCCATCACGTCCACCACGTATTTCCTCCAGCCCTCGTTCCCATGCTGCGCGAGCACGCGGCGATCAAGGAGGGCTGTCTGGCCCGCGTGCCGGACGACGTGCTGGTCGACTTGCTCACCACCGTGTTCTGGGCCGGCCTCGAGACCTACGAGGGCGAGCACCGTCCGGTTGGCGTGGTCTTCATCGGCACGAGCACGGCGGAGTTCGTCACTCCGGACGGCGCCGACTCCGGAACGGCCCCGCTCTATCAATGGAAGATCCTGCGGTTCACGTCGCCTCGTCCCTTCGCGATCGGCGAGCTCGTGAAACTGGCCGTGGCCGGTCTCGAGCGACGCATCTACACAGCGGTCAGTCTGCGGCCGGACGGAAGCCTCGGGATCGCCGGATGGGCGCGCGAAGGCTTCAACGTGGACCCCGACCCGTTCGTCAAGATCATCGCGTCAAAACCTGGCGCGCTTGCGATCCGCAGCGGCAGCGACCTGATGCTCGGGTACGAGCGCGGCACCACGCTGACAGGCGGCGAGGACGTGGCGTTCCACGATGGACCGGTACGCCGGCGGCTCGAAGCCATGGCCCGTGAAGCGGGAATGAACGAGGAGATCGTCCCTCAGTACGTCAGGGCCGTGCGATCGCTCGTGCGTGAGATGGCCGCGCACGGCCGCGGAGGGATTCTCATCATCAGTGGCGAGCACGACCCGCAGATTGCGAAATCGGAATCGGCGTACCGCATGGCGCCCGACTCGTCGCTGACGTCACTCATCCAGCTCGCCCACCATCTTGCCGCCGCCAGGAACGGAGGCCGCGCCCGGCGAACGGCCGACGACGACGACACGTTCCGCAGCGTGCTGCGCAGCACGTTCCTGACAGAGACCGAACGCGTCGTCGAGGAGCTCGGCGCGCTCACGGCGATCGACGGAGCGGTCCTGCTCAGCCGCGAGCTGGCGCTGGTTGCCTTCGGCGTCATGCTGCCGCTGCGGCGGCCCGCGGCACTCGCCGAAGCGAGGATCGCCGAGGGATTCGGGTCTCGTGTGCTCGACATCGGCAGTCGTGGAACTCGTCATCGAGCCGGCGCCACGTACGCGGGCGCGCATCCAGGCGACGTGGTGTTCGTGGCCTCCGAGGACGGGGAGCTGTCCTGCATGTTCCGCGAGACGTCTCACGTGCGCACGATGCTGTGGCGGCTGGGGCCGGCCGACCGCGGCAGCACGTGAGATCGGCGAAGAATGTCTACGGCCGCTCCCGCAGCGTGTAGTTCGCTACCATCGCCGTGATGTCGTCGTGGCTTCCGTTGACCGCCGCCAGGTCCACGAGCTCCCGGCAGTCCTCGTCCGGACTGCGTCGCACCGCGAGCGCGTCCGCGATTTCGTCGTCGCTGGCGCCGTCGGTCAGCCCGTTCGTGCAGAGCAGCAGCCGATCGCCGGACACCAGGTCGAGCTGTTCGATGTCGACGCTTGCTGCGCCGCGCCCGCCGCCAATCGTCTTCGTCACGATGTGGTCGGCGTCCCGTTTCATGTGCTGCGACTCATTCGGCGGCATCGCTCCGTCTCGCTGTCGATCCCACGTGTGGTCCGTCGTCAATTGGATGAGACGGCACGCCCGGAACAAATAGGCTTTCGAGTGTCCGACGCTGGTGAAAAACAGATGATTGCCGGCGACGGCGACCATCGTCAGGCTCGTCGCCAGGCCCGTGTCCCGGAACTCGCGACCGGCCTCCCGCACCGCCTTGTCGACGCGGTGAAAGAAGAAAGGAACCCGCCGCCTGATGTCATCGGGGCCGTCGCGCTCGACTCGGACATTCCAGCGGCCGTGCGCGATGGCCAGGTAGGCAAGGGAACTCAGGGCCACGCGGCTGGCGCGGGCGCCTTCGCCGTGGCTGCCGATCCCGTCGGCGACGAACATCGCATAGCCGTGTTCCTCAAAGGCCGCCGGGTAGTCAGCCTGCTCCAGACTCGTCGTGAGTGTCTTGAGCGCCCGGGAGATCCTGATCGCCAGATAGTGATCCGTGTTGTGGGGCCGAAGTGTCCCGCGAAAGGACGCAGCCCCGATTTCGAGCACCACCCTCGACGAGAGCGGAACCACCGCCGCTGTTTCCAATGGCGCTGATACCGCTGCGCGCCGCGCGGCGCCGTCTTTTGAAGTCATGACCCTCACGCCCTGAGTCTTCGAACCGCCTGTGTTGCGCCGTCGTCGTCCGACGGCGCCGTGGGAATCGTGAAGAAGAAGGTGCTTCCACGGCCTGCCGTGCTCTCCACCCAGATGCGGCCGCCATGGGCCTCGACGATGCCCTTCGTGATGGCGAGGCCGAGCCCGGCGCCGAGACGGCCGGCTCGCGGAACCGCCTGCCAGAATCGGTCGAAGATATGTGCGAGGTTCTCGGGCGCGATCCCGCAGCCCGTGTCGGCGACTGAGAACAGCACGTCCTGATCCCTCGAGGTCGCGCCGATGGTGATGCGGCCACCGGCTTCGGTGAACTTGATGGCGTTGCCGATCACGTTCTCGAACACTTCGTGAAGCCTCTCCCGGCTCGCCCAGACGCTGACGTCGTCATCGCCGCTCGCGATGTCGACGCGAAGCTCGAGGCCGGATGCGGAGGCGAGCGGTGCCTGCAGTTCCACCATCTGGTGAACGAAGTCGGCCGTCCGCACGCGTTCGCCCTGGATCGTCAGCTGACCAGCTTCGATCAGCGAGACGTCGAGGAGGCCCTGAATCAGATGATCCATCCGTCTGGCGGCGCGCGCGATGATCCCCAGCGGCTTGGCGACGCGTTCGTGTCCGGGTTCGCGCTCTGCGAGGCCGACGGACTGCACGATGCTGGCAAGCGGGTTCCTCAGGTCGTGCGCGACGATGCCGAGCACATGATCCCGCTCGGTCACGGCCCGTTGCAGCGCCTCCTCGATACTCTTGCGTTCGGTGATGTCGCGAAGCACGACCGAGAACAGCGTCACGCCGCCCACGACGACTTTCGAAATCGAGGCTTCGAGTGGAAACTCCTCGCCGTTGCGGCGAAGGCCGCGGACGTTCTGCCGTTGAGAAATCTTGCGGGCGGCCTCATCGCTGGCGGCGAACTGCTCGAAGTGTCGGCGATGGACGTCACGCAGCCGTTCGGGAATCAGCATGTCGAGCGCTTTCCCGATCACCTCGCCGCTGGAATATCCGAAGATGCGCTCCGCGCCCTCGTTGAAGATCGTAATCCGCTGATGCTCGTCGACCGAGATGATGGCGTCGGCCGCGATGGACACGATGCCGGAGAATTTCGCCTCGGACAGCCGCAGCGCCGCCTCGGCGCGTTTGCGCTCGGTGATGTCTTCGATCTGGGAGATGTAATAGAGCGGCGCACCGGTTTCGCTCCGAAGAAGCGAAACGCTCAGCTGGACGTCGACGATCGATCCATTCTTCCGGATGTATCGTTTCTCCACCTTGTATTGAGGGATCTCCGCGCGCGCGAGCTGTCGTGCAGCCGCGAGGTCCGCGCCGAGATCGTCGGGATGCGTGATCGCCTGGAAGGTCAGCGCCGCCAGTTCGTCCGGGCTGTAGCCCACGATCTCGCACAGCGCACGGTTGACTCGAAGGAAGCGCCCGTCGAGCGCGACCCTGGCCATTCCGATCGGGGCCTCGTCGATCGTGAGCCTGAACCGCTCCTCGGATTCGCGGAGCCGCTCATTGGCCGACTCCGCCTGCTCACGGACGATCCGCTCGCGAACCAGAATCTCCTCGCGCTCGGCCGCCACGCGCCGCGCCGCTCGGATGTCTCGGGTCATCGTGCCCATGCCGAGCGTGCGGCCGCTCCTGGGGTCACGGATCAGGAAGTGCGCGTCGGAGACGGGGATGGCCTCCTGTGTCTGCCAGTGCCTGAAGTACGTTTCGCCTTCCCAGCGTCCGTGCTCGACCATGGATTTGAGGATGACGTCGAGTGCGAACGTGCGCTCGTCAGGCGCGTAGTAATCCGGAATCTGGGTGGTCTCCACGGGATAGTCCGCGGGCAGCCCCACCAGGCGGCGGCCTGCCGGATTGAGATAGATCGGCTTTCCGTTCGGGTCGGCGATGCCGATGAAGTCGGACGAGTTCTCCAGGAAAGACACGAAGACCTGGCGCTCGTCCTCGATCCGCCTGCGTTCGCTGATGTCGCGGCTGAACGCCTGCCAGCGGCCGTCCGGCAGGATATTCGCGCTCACCTCGAGAGGTATCAGCGTGCCGTCCTTCCTCTTGTGGGTCCACTCGCCTCGCTCCACGCGGCCAGGCACGAGCAGCTGCGCTCTGACGGCTCTGAGCCTGGCGGCTTCGCCTTCCGGGATGACGTCGAAAACGGTCTTGCCCAGCAGCTCGTCGCGGTCGTAACCGAGCAGACGGCACGCGGCCTCGTTGACGTCCGTAAAACGCGCGCTCAGGTCCGCCTGAAAGAACGCGTCAGGCGCCAGCTCGATGAGCTCGTGCGTCCGCGCTTCAGCGTTCTTCAGCTCCTCGTTCGCGCGGCGCAACTGACGATTAGCCTCGAGGGCGGACTCGCGTCCCTGTTTCATGAGGAAGGTGAGGTAGACGACGACGAGGCCGTCGACGCCGAACAGCAGCGACTGAGAGATCGCTTGAGAGAGTGGATAACCGGCGCGCACAAACGTATACGCGGCGAGCGGCAGGCTGAACAACAACGCGACCAGCCCGGGCCCGGCGCCCGCCAGCAGGCTGGTCACCATGACCGCTGCGAAGAAGAACACGAAGGGCGCGCCGGTTCCGGTCAACGGGATCAGGATGAGCCTCAAACCGAAAGCGCTCGAGACAGCCAGGACGGAGAGGAGATACCGTGCGGGGCGGTTCTGGAGCAGACTCACGGCATGTTGTGATCGGCCGTCGCCAGAGGGGCCGTTTCCGCATTGCGTGACACGACGGTTGGCTAGAGAGGCAATTCGGATACCACGAACATGAGCCGCCGCGCCGGAAACGCGCGCGTTAAACAGACGAGGGGAGAAGACCATGGCGTTCGTCAGGACTGGGCTACCGAACAACGGCTTGACCGGGCACTTTGCCGTCTCGTACGACGACTCGCTGCCGAGCGCGCGCGGCCTCGACATCGCTCGCGATCTGCTCAACTACTGCGAGAGCGATCTCGCGCTGATGCAGAGCTGGTTTACCGGTGTGAACTTCCAGTTCGCCTTCCCCATCAGCGTGCAGATCACCGGCGACTCGGGCGGCGCCTCGTGGACCGATCCGCCCGACTTCGCTCTGTGGTTCGGGTTCCACCCCTCGATCGACATCATGCCGGGACCCCGCCCGACCGTCTCACTGGTGCGATTCCTCATCGTCGCCGAAGTGACCGAGATGTTCATGGCGTCGCATCGCAAGAACTGGTTCGGCAACACACTCGTCTCCGGCGCGGACGAGGGCAGCATGGGTGAGTCGCTGTCGCGGTTCCTGGCGTCACAGTTCCTGTCCATCACCCGCATCAGCAAGGCGATCTTCCCGGGCTTCAGCGTCGTGCCGCTATGGCTCAACGACCCGCCTCCCATGTCCGGCGATCCGGTGAGGCCGAATTTTGTCGACTCCGCCCCAGACGACATCGAGCCGGACGCGACGACGGGCTGCGGCACATGCTTCCTCTTCTTCCTCAAGGATCAGCTGGGCTTCAGCATCCAGCGAATCATCGCGGCGTCGGCTTCGACTCTGGCGGGGGTCTACACCAATCTCACGGGCAAAACGGACGGCTGGACGACGTTCAAGGATCTGGTCGACCTGCACTACCCGAGCGGAGGGAGAAGTCGCTTTCCGCCCCTGGACAACATTTTCCCCGTCGCCAATCTATCCGGATTCTACGTACCCGCGCTCGTCAGCTGGGTGTCCAACGACACGCCGAACATGGCGCGTGTCTTTCTCGACCACCCCGTGGCCGCCGGCGTCGACGTGGCTTTGACAAGTGATGACACGACGCTGATCCAAGTGCCGGGAACCGTCATGCTCGACGATTCTGGATTCGCCGCGCTGGACGTAAAAACGCAGGGCGCGGCCTTCACGTCCAAGGTCGTCAACCTGACTGCGAGTTACGCCGGCAAAACCCTCAGTGTGGCCGTCACGGTCGTTCGGCCTGGAGATCTGCCGGTTGCGCCCCTGGACATCGAGCCCGTCACCAACAACGATCCCTGCGCGCAACAGTTCGTCGCGGGTGCGTCGCAGGATTTTGTCGTCAAAAACCCCTATGTGCTTCTCGATCGGCACGGGCTCACGTACCAGTGGACGGTCGTCGGGGCGGTCGCGCAGAACGCCACGACACCCACGCTGACCATTTCCCCGCTCCCCCAGCCGGGAAGCAAGGTAACGGTCTCTGTCTCGCTGAAGAACGCCGCCGGCATACAAGCCAAGGGCACGCTCGTGTTCACCACGACGCAACTGCGTACCGGTTTGCGCGAAGATCTGCGGCGG
>Ga0134124_10004548_pt1 | contig 11146 bp, 9 predicted proteins | sample KB304_FD_96880 | JGI IMG/M metagenome (GOLD analysis project Ga0134124, IMG submission 96880) | Terrestrial soil microbial communities without Nitrogen fertilizer from Kellogg Biological Station, Michigan, USA - KB3-0-4 | ecosystem: Environmental > Terrestrial > Soil > Unclassified ... | reverse complement strand
CTCGGGATCGAGGAGCAGGATCCAGCTGAGCGTCACCGTGAACGGGGGCAGGAAGAACGCGGCCCAGAACGCGAACTCGATCCCGCGGCGCCCGGGCAGGTCGGTGCGGGCGAGCAGCCACGCCACCAGCACCGCCAGGGGCAGCGAGGTGAGCTGGCGGGCGAGGGTGACGGTGAGGGTGTTCACGAGGGCGGTGCGGAGGCCGGGCTCGCCGAGGGCGGCGCGCCAGCCGTCGAGCCCGTAGCGGGCCGGCTGGCCGGGCGGCGCCACCTGCAGGCTCTGGAGCGCGACGAGGACGAGCGGGAACACCACGCAGAGGCCGACCGCGGCGAGGACGAGGGTGCAGAGGACGGTTCCGAGCTCGAGGCGGCGCGGCCGCGCGGTCGCGAGGACCCCGCTCAGGCCGGCCACACGCTCACCCGCTCGGGCGGGAAGCCGAGGCGCACCCGCTCGCCCTCCCGCCACTCGCGCGCGCGGGTGAGCAGGAGCACGATGCAGTGGCCGCCCAGGCTCACCCGGGCCTCGTAGCGGTCGCCCACGAAGGCGAGCGCGTCGATGGTGCCGAGCAGGTGCGGGACTTCGCTCCGGGTCGGATCGTCGGGGGCGATCCGGATGTCCTCGGGCCGGATCGCCACGGTGGCCGCCGCGCCGGGGACGAGGGACGCGGCGGCGCAGCGGCCGGCCAGCGTGCGGCCGGCGAGCGGGCCGTTGAACGCCACCGAGAAGTAGCCGTCGTTCTGGTCGGCGGTGACGCGGCCCGACAGCACCACGGTCTGTCCCAGGAAGTCGCGCACCAAGGCGGAGGCGGGCCGCTCGTAGAGCGCGCGCGGGGTGCCGACCTGCTCCACGCGCCCCGCGTGCATGACCGCGATGCGATCGGAGAGGCTCAGGGCCTCCACCTGGTCGTGGGTGACGAACAGCACCGTGATGCCGAGACGGCGCTGCAGGAGCTTCACCTCGGCCCGCATCTGCTCGCGGAGCTTCGCGTCCAGGTTGCTGAACGGCTCGTCGAGCAGCAGGAGATCCGGCTCGTAGACCAGCGCCCGGCAGAGGGCCAGCCGCTGCATCTGCCCGCCGCTCAGCAGGGTGCCGGGCCGCGACTGCATGCCGCCCAGGCCCACCAGGTCGAGCACGCGCTCCACCTTCTCCCGCACCGCCGCGCGCCCGAGCCCGCGCAGCTCGAGCGGATAGGCCACGTTCTCGAACACCGTCATGTGGGGCCACACCGCGTAGGACTGGAAGACCATGCCGAGGTTGCGGCGGTTGGGGGCCACGAAGACGTGCCGGGCCGGGGAGGCCACCGGCCGGTCGCGCAGGGTGATCTCGCCCTCGTCGGGTCGCTCCAGCCCCGCCACCAGGCGCAGCGTCGTGGTCTTGCCGCAGCCGCTCGGCCCCAGGAGGGTGAAGACCTCGCCGCGGCGCACCGACAGCGACACCGCGTCCACCGCGGCCGCTTCGCCGAAGCGCTTCGTGACGCGATCGAGGGCGAGGACCGTCTCGCCGGCGCCGGGGCGATCGCCCACCGTCGGCTCCGCTACTTGATGACCGCCTTGCCGATGTCCTGCGTCTTGACGACCTCGGCCAGGTTCTCCTCGGCGTCGACCTGCAGCAGCTTGGCCCCGCGCGGCACCGCGAACTGCGGGTTGCCCGGCTCGACCCCCACGCGCCGGCTGTTGGTCTCGACCTCACGCGCCCACACCACCTGCGCGTCCTTGGTGAGCAGCCAGTTGACGAAGACCTTGGCCGCCGCGGGGTGCGGAGCCCGGTTCACCAGCCACACCACGCTGCTGCTGGAGTTGACCGTGTCCATCTCCGGGAAGTGGAGGGTCTTGAGGCTCTTTCCGAGGCCCTGCTTCTGGAACTGGCTGAGCAGCAGCGGGTTCACCCCGAGCGCGATGGGGTAGCGGCCGCGGACCATGAACTCGGCGACCTGGCGGCTGTCGCGGCTGAGCGCCGGCTCCTGGTCCACGAAGAGCTTCTTGATGAAGTCGTCGCCCAGGTTGAGGCGCGCGCTGGTCATCGACCAGAACGAGTCGCCCATCGTGCGCACGTCGGGCAGCAGGAGCTTGCCCTTCCAGCGGGGGTTGAGCAGGTCGGACAGGCTCTTGACCTGATCCTCCTTCACCTGGTCGGTGTTGATGGTGATGCCGGCCCCCCGCACCGCGCAGAAGGCGTAGGCGAGCGCGCGGTCCTTCACGTTCGCGAAGCCGCGCTCGAAGCCGCCCTCCCAGCCCGCGTCGTCCAGCGCCTCCGGCTGCACGATGAGCGGGCGCACCGGGTCCCAGACCCCGGCCGGCCGCAGCACCTGGAGCGCGGTGCTGGTCGGGATGGTGGCCACGTCCCAGGTGAAGAGGCTGGCCTGCCGCTCCTGCATGATGCGCGGGGCGAAGTCCTGCGAGTGGAGGCCGGTGTGCTCGAGCCTGATGTCCGGATACGCCTGGGTGAAGGCCTTCAGCGCCCGCTTGTAGCCGTCGCCGGGGAAGGTGTTGACGACGACCTTGCCCTCCTTCCGGGCCGCCGCCACCACCTGCTGCCAGTCGGCGGGCGTGACGCCGGCCGCGCGGGCCGGGCGCGGACGGCCGAGCCCGGCCGCGATCGCGCCGGCGCCGAGGATCGCGCCGCGCAGGAGGCTCCGCCGCGAGATCACCGCGCGGCCTTCCCGCGCTGCTCCTGCAGGTAGCGCACCGAGACCCGCTCGATCGGCACCGCGTCCGGCGAGAGCCCGTCCGGGTTCCTGTACTCGAACGGCGCGTCGCGGCCACCCAGGTGCTTGGTCACCACCAGGCGCCGCCACTGGATGACCTCGGCGTCGGTGGACGAGAGCTTCTCCGGCGAGTCGTAGCGCTGGTTGATCATCACGCGCTCGTCCTGCCGCGAGAAGTTGTACTCGATGATCCAGCGGTGGATCAGCGCGTAGGCCAGCCGCTCGCCGAGCCGCGCCAGCGCGGTCTTCGGCCGCAGGCAGTGGTAGTACCACACCCGCGTCACGTTCTCCTCGACCGGCACGCACATGCGGGTGTACAGATCCCAGCCGAACTCGGCCCGGAACATGCCGGGCAGGTGGTGCCCCCCGCACCAGCGCGCGGAGCGCGGGGGCGGGATGTGGCGCCGCGCCCGCTCGGCCAGCGGCCGGGTGAGCCAGGTCCACAGGCGCCGGTACGTGGTCCGGGGCCAGCGGCGGCCGTCGGGGTAGACGTCCTGCCGCGGGTTCTGGCGCATGTAGTTGCTCTCGGCCACGTCGCCGCCGAAGCCGTTGCCCACGAAGATCGGGTGCTCGCCCTGGGCCCCGCGGGCGATGAAGCCGCTGCGCGCGACCACCACCGCGTTGCGGTGCACGTAGTTCACGTGCGAGTCCATCGAGTTCTCGAGCGCGACCTCCCAGTTGCAGCGCCAGTCGACCTGGCCCAGCAGCACCAGCGTGCCCGGATCGAAGAACTCCTCCGGCACGTCTTCCTCGATGGGAGCGGGCGCGCCCTCGCCGATCCACACGAACACCAGGCCCTTCAGGGTGCGGGTGGGATAGGCCTTGGCCTCGGTGCCGGCCTTCCCGCACACCGTCGAGCCCGGGCCCTCGGAGAGCACCATGACGTTCTTGCCCGACTCGTCGTAGACCCAGCCGTGATACGGGCAGGCGACCGTCCCGCGGTAGTGGCAGTCGCCCTCGCTCAGGCGAGCGCCCCGGTGCGGGCAGACGTCCTGGATCGCGGCCACGTCGCCGGCCGCGCCGCGGAAGAGGCAGATCTCCTCGCCGAGCAGGGAGACCTTCAGCGGCGTCCGGTGCCCGACCGTGCGGGCCTCGATGGCCGGGTACCAGTAGTTGCGCAGGCCGAGCTTCGGGATCAGGTGCCGGATGTCGCCGCTGAGGCGGGCGGCGCCTCCGGAGCGAGTGTCGGCGACGTGCAGGCGGGGCGTCGAGGGGGAAGTGGGGGTCACGCCGGGCTCCTCTCGTGAGTCAGGGCATGAACGTGGCGAAGCACTTGTTCGAGTTGAACGACCACGTCTCGAGGAAGAAGCACGTGTCGGGCTTCCGGCCGAGCGCCTCCATGGCGCCGGCGAGCATGTACCAGTTGAGCATCTCCTGCTGGCCCGACTCCTCGATCGCGGCGAGGGACGTCTTGCGCCACGTCTCGAGTCGCCGATCTTGAGCGCCTCGTAGAGCCGCCGGTCGGCCTCGATGTCGGGATAGAGCTGGTAGTTCTTGTCGGTGAGGAAGGCGTGCGACCAGCTCGACGACGCGATGAGGGCGGTGCGCCACGGGCTGTCCCGCATCACCCGCGCGGTGGCCGCGCCCACCTCCATGCAGCGCCGGGGGGACGGCGACGGCGGATCGAGATCCGCCTCCGGGGTCGGCGTCGCGAGGCTGCCGCGGCCGCCGCGCTGGGCGATCACCCGGCGCCCGTAGCAGTTCACCTGGAAGGCGACGACCGGGAAGGGAAAGCCCACGCGGTCGTAGTCGAGGAACATGATCGTGTTGAGGAAGGCGTGGGCCAGCCCCGGGTGGTGCAGGGGCTTGTAGGCGTAGGCCATGTCCACGCCTTGCTCCAGGAGACCGCTCGCGAGGTACTTGCCCGCCTCGCGGTGGCCGGTGATCCGGATCGCGGTCTCCGAGGGCTCGCCCCACACGTTGGGACCGGCGCCCCGCCGCTGCCACGGCCGGGCCTCGACCTGGTCGTAGGCCAGCACGCAGAACGGGGGAATCACGTCGTCGACGAAGTTCTCGTGCTGGTCGTCGCCCCAGATGATCACCACGTCGGGACTGAACTCGTCGAGCAGGGCACGCTGCTTGCGGAAGTGGTGGAGCAGGGCGTCGCGGTGTCCGGCCGCGCTGGCGGTTCCGCCGTCGTTGGCGTACTCGGCGCGCATGGGGGCGGGCCAGCTCGCGGGGTCGCGGAATCGCTCGGGGAGGCCGGGGTCCTGGAGGACGCGGCGCAGGATGCCGGCCATGTTCTGGTCCAGGCCGGTGAGCGGCGGATAGTGCGTCATGCCCAGCCCGAGGATCTCGGCCATGAAATGGCTCCTGGCATCCGGGTGGAAGCGCTTGCGGAACCCTATGCCCCCGTCCGGGCCCTTGTCAACTTGCCGCGCCCGGCTACTGACCGCCGGTGACGTCGATGGTGACGCCGGTCACGAAGTCGGCGTCGGAGGAGGCGAGGAAGCAGATCACCCGGGCCTGGTCCTCCGGGGTGGCCACCCGCCCGAGCGGCGTCCGGCGGATCTCGGCGGCCTGGGCGTCGGCCGAGCGGCGATCCCAGTGGGGGCGGATGCGCTCGGACAGGGTGAGGCTCGGGGCGATGGCGTTGACGGTGACGCCGTGGGGGCCGAGCTCGAAGGCCAGCTTGCGGGTGAGCGCGATGATGCCGCCCTTGGCGGTGGCGTACGCGCTCGAGCTGGACTGGCTCACCCCGCGCCCGGCGATGGAGGCGAGGTTGACGATCTTGCCGGCGCCCTGCCTCTTCATCACCGGCACCACCGCGTGGCTGAGCAGGAAGGTCGCGGTGAGGTTGAAGTGGAGCAGGGCCTGCCACTCCTCCAGGCTGAGCTCGTCGAGCGTGGCCGCGGGCCGGCTGACGATGGTGCTGCCGCCCACCGCGTTGACCAGGATGTCGATGCGGCCGTAGGCGTCGACCGTCCGGCGGACCACACCCTCCACGGCGGCCGCGTCGAGGGCGTCGGCCTGCAGCGCGAGCGCGCGGCCACCCGCGCCCGCCACGTCGGCGGTCAGGCGATCGAGCGCGACCGGGTCCACGTCGACGGCAACCACGGTGCCGCCCTCGCGGGCGATGATCAGCGCGGTGGCGCGGCCGATGCCCGCGCCCGCCGCCGAGATCAGCGCGACCTGTCCCTGAAACCTCACGCGCCGGGGCCCCGTGTCATGGTTCCGGGATCATAGCGCACGGGCAGGCCCCGGTCCGCTCCAAGACGGGCATTTTTCGAGGGCGGTGATGCTAGCGTGGACTGAGGAGGTTTTCGCCATGAGCTTCCGCCCGGCCCTCGCTCCTTCCGGCCGCTCTGGTAGGCCACGGCGCCGCCGCCGCGCACGCCGTCGCTCGTCCCGGTTCGTCTCCAACCTCCTCGGGGTGCTCTTGAACAGCGCGCTGGCCCTCTTCGGTATCGCGCTGTTCCTGGGCCTGTTCGGGCGGGGCTGCTCCACGCCGACCGGCTAGGTCCAAGCCGGCTCCGGTCGCTCTGAGCCGCGCTCTGGTGTGAGGTCGTCCCGCTAGCCGTCCGGAATCGCCGGTCGCTCCAGCTCTCGCCAGCGGGAGGGCGACTTGGATCGTCGGGTTTCGTGGGCACGGTCGCAGGCGCTGTACTGACCGCTCCGCTCATCGCCAGGGCGCAATCGCAGAATGGCAGAATCGTCCGCATCGGATATCTCGACGGCAGCTCGCCCTCCGCCCGGACCAGCCGCAAGGGCGCGAAGCCCGGCGACCTGCCGGTCCAGCCGCCCACCAAGTTCGAGCTGGTGATCAACCTCCAGACCGCCAGGGCGCTGGGGTTGACGATTCCGCCGTCACTGCTGACACGGGCGGACCAGGTGATCGAGTAGATCGGATCTGGGCGCGCCCGGGCCCGCGATCACGGAAGCGGGATGCGCGAGGGCATGCCGGTCTGCACGGTGAGGCCGCCGTCGGCCACGAATGCGGCGCCGGTGACGTAGGAGGCGAGGTTCGAGGCCAGGAACAGCACCACGTTGGCGATCTCCTCCGGCCGGCCGAGCCGCCGCATCGGAATCATCCCGACGGTGGCCTCCGCGAAGCGGGGGATGCCGAGCGACGGGCGCAGCAGCGGCGTGTCGATGGCGCCCGGGCACACGCAGTTCACACGGATGCCCCGACCCGCGTACTCGATCGCGGTCACGCGGGTCAGGTTGATCACGCCGGCCTTGGCCGCGTTGTAGGCGGCGATGGCGTAGTCGGCGAAGAGCCCGGAGATCGACGCGGTGTTGACGATGGCCCCGCCGCCGCGGGCGAGCAGCTCGGGGATGGCGCGCCTGGTGGCGCGGAAGACGCCGGTCAGGCCGAGATCGATGGTGTGGGTCCACCCCGCGTCCTCCAGATCGCCCGTGAAGGCCAGCCGGCTCTTGCCCGGGGGCAGGGCGAGGTTGCCGAAGGCGTTGTTGTGGAGGATGTCGAGCCCGCCGAAGGCGCGCACCGTGCCGCCGACCATGGCGTCGATGCCCGCCGGCGTGCCCGCGTCCGCCGTGATCGCGAGGGCCTTGCCGCCCGCGGTGGCGATCTCGGCGGCCACCGCCTCCGCCTTGGCGGGATCCAGATCCGCCACCGCCACGCTCGCGCCCCGCGCCGCGAAACCCATTGCGGTCGCGCGGCCGATGCCGGAGCCCGCGCCCGACACCAGCGCCACCTTGCCGTCGAATCGCATGGAGCCCTCCGCCTCAGAGATCGAGGTCGCCGCGGGCCATCTGCTGGAAGATGGTGCGCCGCAGGATCTCGTTGGTGCCGTCGGCGATGTTGATGATGCGCAGCGTGTTGTAGGCGTGCACCAGCCCCACCTCGTTGGTGAGCCCCATGCCGCCGTGGGTCTGGATCGCGCGGTCGACGGCTCTGAGACACACCTCCACGGCGTAGGCCTTGGCGATCGAGAGCTCCTTGATGGCCCGCTCCCCGCGGTCGAGCAGCATCGCCGCGTTGAGCCCGGCCAGGTGCGCGGCGTGCACCTCCATCGCGGATTCCGCGAGCGGGAAGGCCACGCCCTGGTGCTCGGCGATCGGCACCCCGAAGGCGATCCGGTGCCCCGCGTAGGCCACCGCCTTCTCCAGCGACCAGCGGGCGAGGCCCACCGCGCGGGCCGCGTTGTAGACGCGTCCCAGCGAGACCCCGACCAGCGCGATGCGGAAGCCCTCGTGGAGCGGCCCGACGAGCTGCCACGGCTCGACGCGGACTGAGTCGAAGGTGGACTCGCCCTCCGCGCCGCCGATGTCGCCCTGGAGCAGGGTGACCCGCTCCAGCGTGAAGCCGGGGGCGCGGGTGGGCACGAGGAACGCGCTGATCCCTCCGCGCTTGGCCGCGGCGCGCGCAGGATCGGTCACCGCGAAGGCCACGATCCAGTCCGCGAAGGTGATGTTTGACGTCCACATCTTCCGCCCGCTGATGCGCCAGCCGTCGCCGTCCGGCACCGCGCGGGTCGCGATCATGGTGGCGTCGGAGCCCGCCCCCGGCTCGGAGAGGCCGAAGCACATCGACTGGCGGCCCGAGACCAGGCCGGGCAGGGCCCGCTCGCGCGCGACGTCGGTGAGCTGCTCCAGCACCACGCTCGGGCCGAAGGCCCAGTGGGCGAGCGCGAAGGTGCCGAGCCAGTGGTGCGGCCCGCAGAGGTGGTTGATGGCCTCCCAGGCCACGTAGTAGGCGAGGTGGCCCTGGCCGAGGCCCCCCATCGCCACCGGCACGCAGAGGTTGAAGTAGCCCGCGTCCGCCGAGGCCACGCGGACCTCGCGGATCAGGTCGACGACGGCGGGCACGTAGCGGCCGTCGGGCGTGTAGCGCTTCCGCGGGTCGTCGAGCAGGCCGGCGTGCTTCTCGTGGCGGGGGAGCACCTCCGCACGCACGAAGCGCTCGAGTCCGGCGACGATTCGCCGGATGTCGACAGGGATCTCGAAGCCGATCGCGCTCACGCGGGGAGCGTACCACGAGCGGCCGATACGCTTGCGACCCGGGGCCCGCGCGCCCTATACTCCGGCAAACACAGTGGCTCTCCGGATCGGCATCGACATCGGCGGCACCTTCACGGACCTGGTCGCGCTCGACGAGGCGACCGGTGCGGTGGTGGACACCAAGGCGCTCTCCACTCCCCAGGACCTGCTGCAGGGCATTCTCCGCTGCGTGGACCAGGCGGGCGCGCGCCTGGAGGACTGCCGGCTCGCGATCCACGGCACCACCATCGGGATCAACGCGCTGCTGGAGGGCAAGGGGGCGCGCACCGGCCTGATCACCACCGAGGGCTTCCGCGACGTCCTCGAGATCGGGCGCGGCAACTTCCTGCGCATGTACGACGTGCTCTACCGGCGGCCGACGCCGCTGGTGCCGCGGGGCCGGCGCCTCGAGGTGGGGGAGCGCATCGGCGCGCGGGGCGAGGTCCTGGTCGCTCTCGACGAGGAGGCGGTGCGCGCGGCGGCGCGGCGCCTGGGCCAGGAGGGCGTGGAGTCGATCGCGGTCTCGCTGCTGTTCTCGTTCCGGAACCCGGAGCACGAGCGCCGCGCGGCCGAGATCGTCGCCGGGACGCTGCCCGGGGTGTCGGTCTCGGTCTCTCACCGGATCACCCAGGAGTGGCGCGAGTACGAGCGCACCAGCACCACGGTGGTCAACGCGTACGTGCGCCCGATCATGGACCGGTACCTGGGCGCCTTCGAGCGCGGCCTCGCCGGGCGCGGGTTCCGCGGGCAGCTGCTCATCACCCAGTCGAACGGCGGCGCGTTCTCGGTGGAGGCGGCCGCCTCCAAGCCGGTGCACACCATCGAGTCGGGCCCGGCCGCGGGCGCCATCGGCTGCGCCAGCCTGGCGCAAGCGCTGGGGGCCGACCGGCTGATCTCGTTCGACATGGGCGGCACCACCGCGAAGTGCGCGATCGTCGCCGGCGGCCTCGTGCAGACCACCGACGAGTACCACGTCGACGGCCACCCGCTCCGCATCCCGGTGATCGACATCAACGAGGTGAGCGCGGGGGGCGGCACCATCGCGTGGATCGACGCGGGCGGCGCGCTGGCCCTGGGGCCGCAGAGTGCGGGCGCCGACCCGGGTCCGGTGGGCTACGGCCGCGGGGGGACGGAGCCGACGGTCACCGATGCCAACGTGGTGCTCGGGCGCATCGCGGCGGGCCGCTTCCTGGGCGGGACCATGCCGCTCGACGGCGCCGCCGCCGCGCGCGCCGTCGAGGAGCGTCTGGCCCTGCCGCTCGGCCTCTCGCGCGAGAGCGCGGCGGCGGGGGTGGTGCGCCTGGCCGACGTGAAGATGGCGCTCGCGGTGCGCAGCATCACCACCGAGCGCGGCCTCGATCCGCGCGACTACGCCCTGGTGGCCTACGGAGGGGGCGGGCCGCTCCACGCGGTGGCGATCGCGCGCGAGCTCGGCATCCCACGGGTGATCGTGCCGCCCGCGCCGTCGACCTTCTCGGCGTGGGGCATGCTGGCCACCGACCTGCGCCACGACCTGGTGCGCACGGTGCTGGAGCCGCTCGAGCGCACCGACGCCGCATGGGCCGAGGCGCGCTACCGCGAGATGGAGGCCGAGATCGCGGCGATTCTGCCGCCGGTCGGCGAGGCGGTGCACCACCGCGCGGCGGACCTGCGCTACCTCGGGCAGGAGCACACCGTCACCGTCGAGGTGGGCGATCTCGGGGGGTGGGGCGCGCTGCGCGAGCGCTTCGACGCGGCCCACCGGCGCGCCTACGGCTACGCGGCGCCCGACGTGGAGGTGCAGCTCCTGAACCTGCGCCTGGCGGTGGTCTACCCGCTCCCGCGGGCGCCGCTGCCGAGCCTGACGCGCGGCACCGGCCGCACTCCCGCGTTCGAGACGCGCACGATCTACTCCACGCTGCTGCGCGACGCGCTCGAGTACCGGGTGTACCCGCGGGCCGCGCTGCGGGCCGGCGACCTGATCGAGGGACCCGCCGCCATCGAGGAGACCGGCACCACCACCGTGCTGGAGCCGGGCGACCGCCTCGAGGTGGACGGCAACGCGTGCCTGGTGATCGACGTGGCGAAGGGAGCCTGACCATGGGGAACCAGCCGCTCGATGCGGTGACCGTCGAGGTGGTCCGCGCCGCGCTCAACGCGGCGGCGGAGCGCATGCGGATCACCATGATCAAGACCGCCTACAACCACATCATCAGCGAGAGCCTCGACTTCGGCTGCGCCATCTTCGACGCCGACGTGCAGATGGTCGCCCAGGGCATCGGGCTGCCCGTCTTCCAGGGGCACCTGGGCTTTCCGATCCAGGCCACGGTGGCCGACCGGGGGCTCGAGGCCTTCCGCGAGGGCGACGTCTTCATCCACAACGACCCCTACGCGGGCAATGGCAACCACCTGAACGACGTGGCCATGTACGCGCCCGTGTTCTGGGAGGGCCAGCTGACCGGCTTCGTGTCGGTGAAGGCGCACTGGAGCGACGTGGGCGGCCCGGTGCCGAGCTCGATG
>Ga0134124_10004545_pt1 | contig 11147 bp, 6 predicted proteins | sample KB304_FD_96880 | JGI IMG/M metagenome (GOLD analysis project Ga0134124, IMG submission 96880) | Terrestrial soil microbial communities without Nitrogen fertilizer from Kellogg Biological Station, Michigan, USA - KB3-0-4 | ecosystem: Environmental > Terrestrial > Soil > Unclassified ... | reverse complement strand
TCGGGCGCGAGCTCGAGCCCGGACGACGCGGCGTTGCCCCACACGATGCTGTCGACGACCGACGCGTGCGCGCCGTCCCAGGTCACGACCGCCGAGTATTCGTTGCCCGAGAACGTGCAGCGCCGGACGGTCACGTCGGTGCCCGGCCCCGTCGCCATCAGCCCCTCGACGTTGCCGGCCACGAGACTGTCCTCGATCACGAGTTCGCCGTGCACGACCGAGATCCCCAGCCCGCCCGAATACCCGCCGTTCGCGCGCACCGTGACGCGCGACAGCACGATCGGCGGCTCGCCGACGCGGCCGTCCACGAACACGCCGACGTTGTTGTCTTCGAAGACGTCGCCGTCGAAGGTCGCGCCGGGGAGGGCCACCACGCCGCCGCTCTCCCAGCCCCAGTTCCCCGTGATGCGATTGCGCCGGAACGTGCCGCCGTGAGCGACGACGCCTCCGCCGTAGCCCATCGCGCTGTTGCCCGAGATCTCGTTCTCCTCGACCCGCGTGTTCGCGCTGGTGTACAGGCCTCCCGCGTCGTCTTCGTCGGTGGAATTGTCGAGGATCCGGTTGCGGCGGATCACGACGGCGAGCGTGGACTGGACCGAGATGCCGCCCGCGAACGAGCAGCGGTTGCCTTGGATGAGGTTGTCCTCGATGGTCGGCGCGGCCTCGTACACGTCGATGCCCCCGCCCCCCGAACCGGAGTCGACGTTCGAGACGATGTCGTTGCCGAGAAGGAGGGCGCTCGTTCCTCCGGCGCAGTGCACTCCGACGCCGTGGGTCGCGAAGTTCCCCCGGATCGTATTGCCGGTCACGAGCGGTGCGCCGCCGAGCAGTGCGAGCCCGCCGCCGCGGTCGGCCGCGCACGCCTCGATCACGTTCTCTTCGATCGTGGGCGAGGCGTCGCGGCAGAGGATCCCGCCGCCCGCGAGCGGTTCGTACGGTTCACCCGTGTCGGTGCCCGCGCCGGCGCGCAGCGTGAAGCCGCGCAGCACGGCGCCCCGCCCCTCGCCGCTCGAGAAGGTGACGACGCTGCCGACACCTCCCGCGTCGATGACGGTGGCCGCGGCGCCGCCGGACGAGCGCAGCAGGACGTCCCTGCCGCGGAAGTCGAGCCGCTCGGGATAGAGCCCCGGCGCCACGACGATCTCGTCGCCGGACACTGCGGCGTCGAGCGCCGACTGGATCGTGCAGAAGGGCGCGAGCGGAGTCCCGACTCCGGGGCAGCCGGCTGCGGCGTCGACCTGCCACTGCGAGGCCGAGGCGGGGGCGGGGAATACGAGCAACACGGACAGGGCGAGCAGCTGGCGGGTATTCGACATCGGAGCGCTCCTCGTTGCGCCAAACGGAGCGAACGGTGGAACGGGACGCGCAGGAGCGATGCAAGTCCTGTGCGGCGAGGGGAGCGGGCGCGGGACGGGGCAGGCGCACGGGATCGCCATCGACCCTGCGCTCGAGCCGCCGTTCGACTGCCTGCGACGAGGACAAATCCCCGCGGATCCGGAACCACTCGAACGGGCGATCGTTCCCGCGCCGCAGCGGCGCTCGGCGAGCTGACCGAGGGCGGCGCGAGCGGCAGCCTTCCCTTCTGGTGCGCCTGCTCGATCGAACGCGACGTCGCGCTGCGCGCGCCGATCCTGCGGCCGCTCTCACCGGAGCAGCGCGACCCCGCGGTGCGTACGCGTCAGCGCGCCGCGAGCGGCCTTGCCTCGTGCGAATGGTGGACGCCCGTCCGGATCGGCATCACCTGGTTCTCCTGCGAGCCGAACTGGAAGGAGCAGTGGGTGCACAGCTCCTCGAAGCGCTTGGCGTAGAGCCGCTTGCGCAAGTTCGTGTACCACGGGTGATTCCAGATCTCCTCCAGAGTGAGCCGGTTGGCGTCGAGGCCCGTCAAGAGGCCGCGCGAGCACGCCTGCACCTCGCCCGTGTACAGGACCTTCATCTCGAAGTAGGGGTCCGAGCAGCCGTAGGTCTCGGAGTACGGACCGAGCTGCAGGCGCAGTTCGCTCTGATTGCGTTCGTCGGCCTTCCACTGCGAGCGAAACACCACCATCTCGACGCCGAGCGTGGCGGCGTGGGCCTTGCACTCCTGCAGGAGCTCGTCGACGCCGGCGCAGGCGTAGATGTTCTCGTCCCGCAGGCCCTCGTAGAAGATCATCAGCGGCTGCACGTGCACGGCCTGAACGCCCAGCGGCGCGAGCTCGTCGACCAGCGCGCGCAGCTCGAAGCGGTTGCGCGGCATGAGCGTGTAGGCCACGCCCAGGATCGGCTGCGCGGCGGCCTGCGCGCGCTTCTCGGCGCCCAGCATGGCCAGCTTGTCCCGCACGAGCTCGTAGGGCACGCCGCGCACGGCCGCGTTGCTCTCGCGGCCGTCGATCGAGACCACGATCGAGCCCACGCGCCGGGCGACGAGCTCGCGAGCGAGTGCGGGCGTCAATGCCACGCCGTTGGTGTTGAGGTGAGCACGTTCGCAGGCCGGGCCGAGGCGTTCGAGGACTTCGCGGAAGCGCGAGTAGACCAGCGGCTCGCCGACGATGTTCAGGTTGATGCTCTGCGCCTCACGCAGCCAGGGCAGGAGCTTCTCGAACGTGTCGAACGGAAGCTCGCCGCGCGCGCGACCCTCGGGCGTGCCGTAGTCGACCGGACAGTGCACGCACGCGAGGTTGCAGCGCCCGGTGAGCTCGAGGAAGAACTGCCGCGGCGGGCTCAGCATGCGCCCGCTCGCGGGGTCGTAACGGATGTGGTCGTCCTTGCTCGGGCTGCGCATGAAGATTCAAGGGCGCAGCGCGATCGCATGCGATGCGACGCAGCTTCCCGCGATCGGTCCGCTGTCGTAATGCACGAACAAGGTCAGCGCACCCTTCGGATCGGCCGGCACTCCCACGGAGGCCGTGCAGAAGGTGCCTCAGGCGAAACCCGATCGCGTACGCGCACGCGGCGCCGATGAGTCGTCGCTCAGCTCGATCACCGCCTCGTCCGTGGTCGCGGTGACGATCCGCAGCCCCTCGCTGGTCATGAGTCGGGGCTGGATCGACAGGACCGTGCCGGGATCCACGGCGTCTTTCGGGTTGACGACCACGCTGAAGGTCACCGTCCCGAGCGGATCGAAGTCGGCGGTCGCGCCCGCCGCGATGGCGTGCCAGTTCGCGTCCTTGTCGTCGACGTCGCGCGTGAACGTGTAGGTCGTCGTCGCCTTCGCATCCTTGCCGGCGAGCGAAATCGTGAGCGACGCGACGCGGTAGTCGCCGGCGGGGAGCGTCAGGGTCGGTGCTGCGCCGCGCGCGAGGAAGGCCGAGCCGTCGCGCGCGGCGAGCGTGACGGAGAGGTCGCTCGCCTTCACGCCGGCGGGCAGCGCGGCCGGCGCGAAGCGGAAGGTGGCGACGCCCTCGACCGACTCGAGCGCGAGGCGCCGCCCGAACGGGTCGGTGCGCACCAGCCAGCGCGCGCCCTCGAGCTGGACCAGCGGCGCGCAGGCGAAGCGGCCCTCGGGCGCGTCCCATTCGCCCGTGCCGCCCAGGTCGATCCAGATCGAATCCTGCAGGTCGTCGAGCAGGCCGTTGCCGTCGGCGTCGACGCGCCGGACCGCCACGCTGCGGCCGGCGAGGGAGACACGGCCTTCGAGGCAGCCGAGCACCGCATAGGTGAGTGCGATGCGCGCGGCACCGAGGCGGAAGCGGAGCTTGCGCGCCGGCAGGTCGGCCAGGTCCTCGTTCGCCGCGGCGACGCGAAGCGGCAGCGTCCAGGTGGTCGCGTCGGCGGTCGCGCCGCTGTCGGGAGCGACCTTTTCCGACGACTCCACGACTCGGTCGCGGTTCGCGTCGGCGTAGAGCTCGACGGCGCCGTCCTCCCGCTCCACCACCAAGAGCGCCACGCGGCGCGAGTCGACCGTGCCGAAGCGCAGTTGCGCCCACGAGGCGCGGCCCTCGGGCGTGCAATGCAGCGCGACGTCCGCGGGCGCGTCGGGTGAAAGCGAGAGCGCGCGCAGCGGCGCGTGGGCGAATGCGGGCTTCGCGGGCTCCACCCATGCCCAGCCGTCGTCGGCCGCAGGCGCCGCGGTCCGCGGCCCGAACGCCGCCATCGCGAGGACGATCGAACCGACCATCGCGATCTCCATCTTCGAACTTCCTGGGTGCGCGCCGGCACGGCGCACGATCCACCGTTCGTGGCGATCGGTCAATCCTCGGTGTCGACGATCCAGACGCCGAGGTTCCTCTGCATCTGCTTGTCCCACCGCTCCTGCGGCGTCGCGACCAGGAACAGCAGGATGTCGCTCATGAGGTAGGAACGGCGGGTGTTCCGCGCCTCGCCCTTGGCATTCGCCGCCGCCCCGTCGACCCAGCGCCGCGCCTCGTTCGGATCGATGCTCGCCTGCGCGATGGCCAGGGCGGAGGCCTCCTCGTCGGACGACGCAAGGAGCTCCCCGATCTGCGGGACAAAGCGGGCGAGGAGGTGCGACGCGGCCGTCCGGTCATGGCGCGCCGCCGCGAGCGCGACCGTGCCGTCGCGCTGCAGGAGCCAGGCGGTGGGGGAGGAGACTCCGCGATCGCAGCGACCGCGGGCGCGCCGCCACGAGAGCGCGCGCCAGAACGTCTCGTCGACGAGATCGGGCGCGACGAGCTCGACCACCGGCAGGAACGCGAGCCCGAGCCCCGCGGCGCAGCGGTCGTAGTTGGTGAGGATCTCGCCCGCGGCGGAGAGTTCGGCGAGCCCGGCGAGTCCGAGATCGAGTTCACGTCGCGCTTCGACCTGCTTTTCGTGCTCGGCGAGGGCGCGCGCCATCACGAGGTGCGTCTGCGCGCGCGCCTGCGGTCCTTGGACCTTGCCGGCGATGCGGCGCGCCCGCTCGAGGTCGACCGGCGCCATCCGGTAGCAGACGCGGCGCGCGATCTGGTCGCGGAAGAACGCCTCGCCCATCTGGCCCAGCAGCGCCTCAGCCGCCGCGGGATCGCGCGCCGCCATCTCGTGCGCGAGGTTGCCATGGTGGCGGTCGAACTCGCGCTTCTCCTTCAGCGAATCGGCGAGCTCGCGCGCCCGCTTCAGGTCGACCTCGGCGAGATTCTCCGCGAAGGCACCGCGCGCGTACTCCTCCCATTCGTCGCTGCCGAGCTTGTCGGCGTTGGGCGACGCCTCGGTGAAGACGCGCCGCGCGAGCTCGACGTCGTCGCAGCGCGCGAAGGCGGCGGCGACGTTGCCGAGCATGACGACCTTCATCGCGGGCGCGTCGATCTGGCGGGCGTTGGCGAGCGCCTCGAGCAAAAGCGAATGGCGCGTGGCGCGATCGAGGTCGGGGCACGCCTCGACGGCGTCGAGGAAGCCGGTCGTACGAAACTGCGGCGTCTCCATCGACTGGACGATCGCGACGCCCTCCGTGACGTCGGCCGCGAAAGTGCCGCGTGCGATCGGACGACGCGCGTAGTCGCGAAACCACGGATCCCCGAACAGCCCGTGGTCGATGGCGGCGAGCCCGCGCCGCGGATCGGTGCGGACCGACGCCTCGAAGAGGCGATGGCTCGGGCCGTCGTCGGGATGTTCGCGCGCGGCCGGGAGCTGAGCGGTCGCCCACGCGTCGGCGAAGGCGAGCTCCGCGGCACGCGGCAGCGCGGGGGCCTCGGCGTGAAGCTCGCGCCGCGGCGGCTCGTCCTGGCGCGCGAGCACGAGCTCGACGCCGTCGGCCGGGGCCTGGATCGTCGCGCCCGCGAAGCGGAAGCCGACGGCGTCGGCGAAGACGAACGCGGGACCTTCCACGTAGCCGGCGAGCTCGAAGCCGCCGTCGGCGCCGCAGGTTGCCTGCGTACGCACCGGCCCGTCGCCCGATTGCAGCACGCGCGCGCCGGCGACCGGTCGGCCGCTCGAGTCGACGACGCGGCCGCGCACGGCGACGAGGTGGCGGACGACGAGCTTCACCTCGGCCGGCGGCTCGGCGCCGTCGAACCAGTCGCTGAAGCCGGTCGCGCAGCCGGGCGCGTCGGCCACGAAGCGGTAGCGGCGCTCGGGCAGGAGGGACGACGGGTCGGTGAATCGCCCCTGCGCATCGGTGCGCGCCGCCGCGGCGGCGGCCGGCCCGCCATCGCCCGCTCGGTCGACGAAGACGGAGTAGCGCGGCTCGAGGTAGCGCGTCCAGAGCGTGACGACCGCGCCGAAGATCGCGCGACCGTCGGGGTCGACGACGAGCAGCGCCGGCGCGGAGCGTCCCTGCACGCCGATCGTGAGCTCGAGATCGAGGTCGGCGGAGAGCTCGATCTGCTTCTTGGCCGCGAGCGATTCGCGCCCGCGCCGGACATCGAGCACGATCGACGGGCCGAGTGGGAGGCCGGCGAGTTCGAAGCGGCCTTCGCCGTCGCACTGCGTCGCGCGTGCGAACGCGGCCCGGTGCGACTCTTCGTCGGACGGCCGCGCGCTCAGCCACGCTCCCGCGGCAGCCTTTCCGGCCGCGTCCTTCACGATGCCGCGCACGGTCGCGCCGCGCTCGACGCGCATTGGCGCGAGGGTCACGGGTCCGTCGCCCTCGGGGAGCTCGACGGGGAACGCCGGACCGTCGCGGCCGCCGAAGGGCACGGGAGCCGCGGGCGGCGGCGCGGCGTAGACGGCGATCCTCACCGCCACCTGCGACGTGACTCGGAAGCGGAAGGAGCCGTCCGCACCGGTGCGGACCCTGCGCGGCGGCACGACGCCTTCGATCGAGAGGATCGCATCCGGCAGCGAAGTCGCGTCCTCGCCGACGAGGAGGTGCCCTTCGACGACGCGCGCCGACTGCGCCTTCGCCGCGAATTCCGTCGGCGTGTCGCCCGCGACGATCGCGGTCGCCGTGTGGATCGGGAAGACGAAGGGCAGGGTCTCGTCGAGGAGGTCGAGGCTGACCAGGTAGCCGGCGGGCGCGCGCTCCCAGACGAATCGGCCGTCGTCGTCGGTCGTGAACGTCGCGCTCGCGCTGCACGCCTCCCGGGTGGCGGTCATCACGCTGTCGACGACTCGGATCGCAAGATGGGCCGCCGGAGCGCCGTCGGGAAGCTCGATCCGACCGGCAACGGTGCCGGTCGCCGCGACCTGCAGCGGAGCGCCGCGCGCATCCTCGCGGATGAAGAACTCCTGCGTCCCGAATCGCTCGCACTCGACCCGGACGGGACCGAACTGCGACGGGTCGAGCGCGCTGAAGTGCGCGTCGCCCTGCGCATCGGTCACTGCGGACCAGCGGTTCGACAGTGATTCCGGGAGCGCCGCGCGCATCTTTCCCGCCATCCGCGGCGTGACGCGCGCGCCCGACAACGGCGAACCGTCCGGGGCGAGGACGCGCAACGTGCCCTCGGCGAGCGGCGGCAACGAGACGACGACGTCGTCACCATTGGGAGGGACGTACGTCGAGAAGGGCCACTGACCCACTCCGTGCCCCGGCGCGATCGCCCAGAAGCTCAAGTAGTGCTCGCCCGAACGGAGCAGGCCGTCGTCACACGAGAAAGCAACGCGGCCGTCGGGTCCGCTGTGCAACGTGGCGAGGACGTCCGTCGACATCGCGTCGACGAAGTAGTGCGTGTCGGTGACGACGATCTCGGCGCCCGCGACCGGATCCCCCGCAGCGTCCACGACGCGGAGCGGGACCGTGACCGGCCGATCGGCGGCGCGCCCGAGCGCGGCGAGGACGGTAACCGCGAACGCGGCGGCGACGGCTCGCATCGGCGTCTCCTTCCCGCTCGGTTCGCCAGGTTACATCCTTCGCCTGTCAGCGGCCGTACCCTAGCGCGCGCAGTCGCTGCAGCGTCGCCTCATCGAGCTCTCCCGGCGATTCGCGTGCGCGGCGGCGCGCGGCGAAGCCCATGAGCGCTTCGAGCAGGTCGTGCGCGTCGTCGGGGACGACGGCGAGCGGATGGACCTCGCCGGGATCGAGCTTCAGGTCGTACGTGCGCGTTCGCTTCGTCTTCATGTCGAGGATCAACAAGAAGCGGCCGTCGCGGACGGCCTTCAGCTCCTCCCAGCCCCAGCACTCCATGAAGAGGTGGTCGCGCGTCGCGGCGCCGCCGGCGACCGGCGCGGCCGCGGGCCGCAGCGGCAATCCGCGGAACGCGTCGGGCGGATCGATCCCGAGCTGGTCGAGGACGGTGGGGGCGAGGTCGATCAAGCCGGTGAGCTCATCGCTCACGGTGCCGGCGCCCGCGCCGCCGGGGTAGCGGATCAGCAGCGGGATGCGGGTCACCGCGCTGTAGAGGAACGGATCGTGGCTGAAGTAGCGCTCGTCGTGGTCGAGCAGGCTCTCGCCGTGGTCGGCGGTGACGATCACCAGCGTGTCGGCGAGCCGCCGCGGATCCTCGAGGCGCGCGAAGAGCGGCGCGAGCTCGGCGTCCGCGGAAGCGATGCCGGCGTCGTACCGGTCGACGATGTCGCGCAGCTGCTCGGCGGTCACGTGGCGTCGCCGCCGCTGCTCGGGCGTGAGGTTGTACGACTCCTCGTCGGCGGCGTCGGCGACGCGCCGCCCGGCGAAGCGTTCGGCGAAGCCCGGCTCGCGCGCATAGGGCCGGTGGACGTCGTAGAGGTGGAGCCAGAGGAACCACGGCGCGTCGCCCGCCGTCGCCAGGAACTCGATCGCGTCCGAGACGATCGCGCGCGCGTTGCGGTCGTGGTCGCGCTGCCAGGCGAAGCCCTGGCCGAGTCCGTGCGCCGTCAGCAGCTGCAGATTCACGGCGGCGCCGGTCCGATAGCCGTAGTCGGAGAGGACCTCGGGCAGCGTGAGCTGCTCGCCGTCGAGCGACTCCCACGTGAGCAGCCCGTGGTCGCCGACGTAGCGCGACGTCAGCAGCGACGCGTGCGACGGCGGCGTGAAGCTGCTGGTCGAGAAGGCGTTCGTGTAGCGGACGCCCGTCGCCGCGAGCCGGTCGAGCGTCGGGGACGTCGCGCGCGGATGGCCGTAGCAGCCGAGCCGGTCGGGACGCAACGAGTCGATCGAGATCAAGAGGACGTTGCGCGGGTTCCTGGCGTGGCGCGCTTCGACGAGCACCAGCTCGAATCGGAGCGGAGCGGCGCCGGCCGGTCCGCCGTCGTCGAGACGCACGCGCGTCTCCCAGTGGTTCGCCGCGCTCGGCTGCTGCTCGACGGTCACGACCGCGCGGCCCTGCTGACGGCGCACTTCGAGGCGCCAGTCGCCCTCGCTCGGGAGTTCGCCGTGGATCCGCCACACCGGATCGGCCATCGGTTGCCATTCGAGGTGCTCGATCGCGCAGGCGTCGCCGCGGATCACCAGCCGGTCGACGCCGTCGAGCGCGGCGGAGCGGAACTCGAAGTAGAGGCGGCCGTCGGCCGGTGCCGCCGTCTCCTGCGCGAGCGCGGGCTGCGCCGGGATGCAGAGCGCGACGAGTCCGGCGCTGCACGCGAAGACGAACCGGGCCAGGGACGGGTGCCGCGGCGATGCCACGCGACCGGCGAAGTCCATGTCGCACTCCCGATCGCGCGAGCTTACTCCCGGCGCGACGCGATCGCGGGTCGGCGCGGCGTCACGGCTCGCCGCGCGGGCGCGCGCCTCGTGTCCATCACCTCGGGATGGGAGGTCTTGTCTGGCCGGTCCCCGCCCGAGAGACTCGTGCACGATTCATGAGGAGACGGGACGTGTCGAGAGAACGCGACGAGAGTTTCTTCGGCTGGGTCACTCAGCTGGTTCACGTGCACCGTGCGCGCCTCGCTCGGGTCGTGCAGCGGGAGGGCGTGCGCGCGAGTGACGCGCTGGACTGCGTCCAGGAAGCGTTCATGACGTTCCTGACGTTGCCGCAGGCGCGGCTTCTCGTCGATCTCCCCGAAGACTCGGCGAAGCTCCTGGCGATCCTCGCGCGGAACATCGCACGCAACCGCCGCCGGCGTCACGACTACGCCAAGCCGCACGTCGCCGATGACGAACTGGACACCGAACTTCCTTCGAACACTGCGTCCGCCGACGAGATCGTCGCCCACGCGGAGCAACACGCGCTCGCTCTCGGCTGCATCGTGACCCTGAACGAGGTCCAGCGCGCCGTCGTCCATCTGCGGCTGATCGACGAGGTGCCGGGCGAGGACGTCGCGCGTCAGCTCGGTACGACCGCGTCGCACGTCGCCGTCCTGCTCTTCCGCGCCAAGCAGCGCCTGCAGCAGTGCATCACGTCGGGGGAGCCGCCGCCTTCGAGGCGTCCTGCACGGCGCCATCCGGTCGCCCAGACCGAGGGATCGCGCTAGGTTCAGCGCGATCCCTCGGCGAGCGTGCCGCTCAAGCAGCATCGTCGATCAGCAGGACCTGCGGGGGACCGCCCGACGAGATCGAAGCCGCGTTCTCGAGCGCCTCTCGGCCGCCCTTCGACTGCGCGCACGACTTCGCGACCTCGGCGCTGGGAAAGTCGACGACCGAGATCCAGTGCGCGAACGGCTTGCCTCCCGGCGCGCCGAGAACACGCTTCGTCGTGACTCCGGTGGCCCCGACGAGACGCGGACCCGCATACGGAAGGTGCACTTCGTGATAGGCCCGGTCGAACTCCTTGGCGTCCTTCGGGGGCGGATAGATGACCAGCAACTGCACGGACATGGGTCGCTCCTTGGGTTGGTGGAAAGGGACGCCTCCCAAGGTGCTGAGCGAGGCGGGGATTACATGTCGTCGATCCGATCGCGATCGCGGTCGACCCCGACGCGTCATTCCCAGACGACGCGGCCCAGGACTTCGCGCGCGAGTTCGTCGGCGGGAGGGGGCAACGGATGCTCCCGCTGCAGCCGGTCGACCCGGGTTCGATACTCCTTGGCGATCGCCGCGCGCAATCTGCTCTCGCGCTCGAGCGTCGCGAGGAAGAGGAGGCGTGCGAGCGCGTTCGCCGGAGCCCGCAGCGAAAGATCGAGGAGGAAGTCGAGGATGCTGCGCTCGCCGTAGAGGAAGCGGCGATTCAGGGGGACCTGCGATGCGCAGTGCACGGCGAGCGCCTGCTCGAGCCCCGAAGCGTACGCCGTGAGCTGGACGCCGCTCGGCGGAGCGAGCCACGCGGGCGGCGACGACGACGCGACGTCCGCATGCGCCTGCAGCTCGCGCAGCATCCGGTCGACCGCCTCGCCGAGCGAAATCGCGGCATCGTCGGGGCGGATGACCTGGGTCCAGGAAGCCGTGACCTTCTCGTCGATCACCCTCATCACGCTCCAATGCGCCTGCCACGGCTCCTGCGTCG
>Ga0134124_10004544_pt1 | contig 11149 bp, 9 predicted proteins | sample KB304_FD_96880 | JGI IMG/M metagenome (GOLD analysis project Ga0134124, IMG submission 96880) | Terrestrial soil microbial communities without Nitrogen fertilizer from Kellogg Biological Station, Michigan, USA - KB3-0-4 | ecosystem: Environmental > Terrestrial > Soil > Unclassified ... | reverse complement strand
GCGTTGAGCCGTTTAGTTTCGCTTCGTGTTCATTAGCCATGTCCTTTGGAGTTCAAGTTGGCGCGGTGCTAACATCACATCTCAAACCGAAATCAATCGAGAGAAGATACGACGGTGCTTAATCGAACAAGAGACCGTCTCGACAATTAGTCATGGCTGAAGAACAACCCACATTCAAAGTAGTAGATCGCCGGCCCTTTAACCCGGACGGCACGCCAAGAGAACTGTCCGCGGAAGAAAAAGAAGAAGCGGAACGCGCAGAAAAGGCGGCCGCGGTGCAGGAAGCAGTGGTAAAAGCGGCATCGGAAGAGGCCGCGGCGACTCCGCCAAAACGTTCTACGCCGGCTGCGGCCGCTGAAGCGCCACACGCCAAACCGAGGGCAGCGGCCCCGCGTGCCGAACCCCCGGCGGCGCATGCCGGCGGCGATCCGCTCGACGATCCGGCCAGCTTTCTCAGTCTGATCATGTCGCTGGCCTCGAACGCTGCGTCAAGCTTAGGCATGATGCCGCACCCGGTGACGGGCGAAACCGGAGTTGATTTGAAGACTGCCAAGCACTGGATCGATGTGCTCGGCATGCTCGAAAAGAAAACGGAAGGCAATCTCGATGATCAGGAAGCGCAAGTCATCGAAGGCTTGCTTGCGGATCTGCGTATGCAGTTTGTCTCATTCTCAGGCTCGCCCACACCTCCGCCGGCCAAGTTCAGCGCGAGCGATATCACCGGTGGGAAATAGTCACGGTCAGTGGTCAGTAGTTCGTTGTCAGTTGCAACTGACTACTGACCACTAAACTGACGAAATGAAACTGACCTTCCTCGGCACCGGCACATCCACGGGCGTTCCTTCGATTGCGTGTAACTGCGAAACCTGCACGTCGGACGATCCGCGCGACAAGCGTTTGCGTGTCTCGGTCCTGATCGAGCACGCCGGGCAGACGGTCATCGTCGATACTTCCACTGATTTTCGGCAGCAGGCGCTCCGCACTGGTTTGAAACATCTCGATGCGGTGCTGGTTACGCACTGTCACGCCGATCACATCTTCGGTCTCGACGACATTCGCCCGCTTAACTTTCGCCACGGCGCGCTCGGTCTCTACGCGAACGAGCGGGCCTGGGTCGATATTCGCCGCATCTTCAAATACGTCTTTGAACCGACGCACTTTGGCGGCGGTTTGCCGCTGATTGTTCCGCATACGGTGGTCGCCGGCGCGTCTTTCTGCCTCGGGCATGATCTGGAAGTGACGCCGCTGGAAGTGATCCACGGCCGCCTGCCGGTGATTGCTTATCGCTTCAACGATTTTGCTTACGCGACGGACCTCAGTCAGATTCCGCCGGCGACCATCGAGGGATTGCGTGGTCTGAAGGTTTTGGTGCTCGACTGTCTTCGGATTAAGCCCCATGAAACTCACTTGTGGCTGGAGCGGGCGTTGGAATACGTGGCTGAGTTAAAGCCTGAGCGCGCCTACTTCACGCACATTACGCATGATATTAAGCACGAGCGTGATTCGAAGTTGCTGCCTGAGGGAGTTGAGTGGGCATACGATGGGCTGGTGGTTAGTGATTGATTCATTGATCCATTGATTCATTTGCTCATTGATTCATTGATTCATTGAAGCAGAATGTAGCCGCAGATAATCGCTGAGCAACGGGATCAGAAATTAGGACTACGTTTTTGGCTCTTACACTGTTTCATCCGGGTATATCCGCGCGAATCCGCGGCTACATTCGGCTGCAATGCAGCAATGAATCAATGAACCAATTCTCTTATGCGTCTCTTTCACGGAACCGACAACGCTGAGATCGCGCGCCCGACGGTACTTACGCTCGGGGTGTTTGACGGTCTGCATCTTGGTCATCAACTCATTATGAAGACCGTCGTCGATCGCGCGCGAGAGGCCGGCGCTATTCCGACGGTGATTACTTTTGAGCCGCATCCGCGCGCCGTGCTGCACCCCGAATCGGCGCCGCCTCTGCTGCAAACTTTCGATCAGAAAATTGAAGCCCTCGGCGTTCTGGGGATTGAACAAACCATAGTAATTCGGTTTGACAAAGCCTTTTCGGCAATTCGCGCGGAAGAATTCTTACGCGAAGTGGTGGCGAATCGATTGCAGGCCAAGGCGGTTTACCTCGGCCGTGGGTTCGCCTTTGGCCACAACCGCGAAGGCGACATCAAGTTGCTGCGAAGTGTCAGTGAGCTTCTCGGCTTTTTTGCCGATGAAGTCTCTGAAGTGCGTCTGCGTGGCCGGCGCATTGGCTCGACCAGGATTCGTGACTTGCTCCAGCAGGGCCACGTAAATCTTGCGCGACGGATGTTGGGCCGGCCATACGGTGTCGAAGGCCAGGTCGTTCGTGGCGCATCGCGGGGCGCGACGCTCGGGTTTCCCACTGCTAATCTTCATCCCCAAAATCGGGTGATTCCGAGCGGTGGTGTCTACGTGACGGCCACTTTGATCGATGGACAGTGGCGCCGCAGCGTCACGAACATCGGCACGCGACCGACATTCGGCGATGCGTTGGAACCGTCAGTCGAAACCTACGTGCTGGGCTGGTCGGGTGATTTATACGGCGATGTTTTGCGGGTGCGCTTTCTGCATAGGCTGAGGGAGGAAAAGAAATTCAGTTCGATTGATGAATTGAAGACACAGATCGATCGCGACGTAGCGCGTGCTCATAGATATTTTGAACGCGCCGGGGTAAAGCGTTCGCTGGCGATTGTGTGAAAGAAAGTAATTAGCCGCGGATTCGCGCGAATATAACGCGGATAAGAAAGACATTTTTAGGGCCGTCACCAGAGTTAATGCCTCTTATCCGCGTGGCTCCGCGTTCATCCGCGGCCAAGTCTCTTACTTCTTCTCGCCGTTGTTCGACGGTATCTTCATCTGCTCACGAAACAGGTTGAGTAAGAGCAAAGTGCCGATGCCGCCGGCATTATCACCGCCTCCGCCGCCTGACGCGAGCACGTCGGGGGTGATGCGTACGCCTTTTTCGCCGATGACTTTCAGCGTTTCAATCACGGCGACCCCTTGCGCGCCGAGCGCATTGACCTGCTCGCGATAAGCAACGCCCTGCGCCTCGCCCATGAGACGAACCTTCTCGGCTTCCGCACGTCCCGTCTGCTGGATGTAGTGCGCTTCGCCTTCACCTTCAGACTTGCGTTGCTCGGCTCGTTTGCCGGCAATCTCCACGCCGACGGTCGCTTCCATCAGGTTCTTCTGATTGTCGGCCTGCGATTTGGTCCGCTCGAGTTGGATGCGTTTGTCTTCAGCTTCGCGCTGCGCGTTGTACATGTTCTGACGCTGCTCGGCGAGAATCTTTTCGGTTTGGGTCTTCATCAGCTCTTCCGGAAGATGAATGTGGCAAATCAGAACATTGACCACATCCACATGGTATTTCAGAAGATGCGCACGCACGCGAGCTTCAGCACGCTCCTGTTCTTCGTGCCGATTCTGCAAATAAGCCATGGCCGAAGATTCGGACGCCTGGTTACGAAAGATCGAATCGATTAACGGATGCATCACGTTTTGAATCAAACGTTCGATGCCGCCGATCTTTGCCACCATGAAAGGTGCGTCCTCGGGCTTGACGCGAAACACCACACGCACTTCCAGCTGCATCGTAAAGCCGTCTTTGGAGATGACTTCAAAAGGATTGAAAGTGTTGACGACCTCGCCGGAGGTCCACTCAACCGTTTGGTTGGTGGTAGGGATAACAATCGGCGTGATCGCCAGCGTGTTGACGTAATAGCGCCCCGGCCCTACGACGGTTTCCTGTATGCCGCGATAACCTTCCGGTACCACGTACGCTTCGTGCGCGCCTTCATCCAGCCGTCTGTCGGCCGGATCGCCGCTCAACAGTTCGCTCTTGATTTCTTCAGCGTCGGCCTCATCAAGATGGGCCGCCGACTGAGCCGCCTGTTCTTTCTCTTCACGCTCCATCCGGTCGCGGACCTTCGCGGCCATCTGCCGGCGAATCTCGTCGGAAGGATCTTTGCCGGTGTTGGAAACAATCACGGCGACTTCGCCCGGCTTAATCTCTTTTGCCGTTTCCGGAATTACTTTAAAGAGCAGCGGATTGATGTAGTAAGTGCCGGGCAGCAGAATATCTTTCTGCGGACCGCGCTGGCCCTTGCCGTCGATGAACTCATGGCCATCCTGAAAATTGTCGTGGCCTGCGACGGATTCGGCGACGTAATCACCGGGATTCAAGGGCGCGCCGTCCAGGGCTTCAACCAAACCAATCTGGTTTTCGCTGATCACGGTCGCATCGTAGAGTCTCACTGTGAACAAACCCGGTTTGACTTCCGTGCCGCCTTCGAGAGGCGTGGACTGTGACAGGATGCGGTAAGTGCCGGGTGTAAGGATGTCGACCTGTGGGCCGCGTTGACCACCGGAGGAAACAAACAGCTCGGCGTTTTGGAAACTGAGATGACCGTCGATCGCTTTGGCGAGCAAGCGACCCGCATCAAGTGGCGCGCCGTCGGCGGCCGTGATGATACCGACCTTGCCCTGCGGAATTACCGTTGTCTGTCCCACTGAAACACGGAAAAGATACGGATGAATAGGCCACAGACCGGGCGGCAGGGTGCGAAGTTGAATGCCTTTAACACCGCCTTGTTTGATAAAGGCAATCGGGTCCTGAAAATTGTTATGAGCGTTTTGCGCGCGGTCGGGAGCAAAAATCCTGCCGGGCGACATGGGCTCGCCGTCCATCGCTTCGATAATACCGAGCTCGTCGGCGCCGATCTCAATCAGCGGCACTTTGCGCACAATCCGCTCAAACGGGTACTTGATCAAATGGAGACCAGGCTTTAGTACTTCGGCCTGGATTCCGACTTCGCCTTCGGTGGCCACCACGCGGCCGGGAGGCATACGCCGGCCCATGTAGCGCCGTTCTTTGATCGCGATTTCGCGCGCGCCCACGTTCACAAAAATGCGACGCAGGATGACCAGCACAACAATGAACAGGACAAATCCGATGATCAGTACCGGGAGAAGCGAGAACAAATCTATGTTAGTCATGGGGAACCTCTAATTCACGAAAAGAAGGTAAAGCTGGAAGATTGTTCATCGGGTGGCGCGCGGGGTCGCTTCCAGTTCGCGACGCGCGCCGGCCAGGGTTTGCTTCAAGACAAAACCTGCGCCTGAGCTTCTGGTGTCTGAGGAGAGTACCCAAAACTCTCCATCAAATAAAGCTTTTAACTCATCAGTTGAAGTGCCATTTAGTTTTCCCTCTCGCCAAAGCTTCAGTGCCGCTTCCACGGCGTCGCGATAGACCGTGGCATTGTCGCTGAGCGCGGCGAAGTGCAGAGCTTTGGCGGTGCCGGCGCGGCTGGGCGACTGTTGCCAGGAAATCAACGCCGCGCGCGCGAGTCCCTCGTTAACGGGCAAATCATTTTGCGCTATGTGCGACATCAACGCGAGTAGTTGGGCATCCGTATGCGCGAGCTGGACCAATTCATTCAGCACGCCATCGTACAGGGCTGAGTTGCTGAGGGCGTGCGCTTCGTCAAGCGCCGATCGTTCGCCGCTTTGCGCGAGTTGGATCAATTGTTCAGCTCGTTGCGCAGCAGCCATGGCCCTCTGGTTGTTTTCTTCTTTCTCCAGGGTGGCTGCATCCGGAGCGAACAACCCGCGCGCACCAGGTGGCGGCGGCAGGGCGCGTTCCGACGTCTGGTAAGCAGACTTCCGCCAAAAATAGATGGCTAGTCCTATTCCAATGAAAGGAAAAAGTACGAGGGCGATAATGAGAAGCGTGACCATTGCGGTCCCGGAAGCCTTTTGATTTCGTGCTGCCGGTTCAAAGGATTATACGCCTGATCGATTTGAAAGGTTCAAGGGCGGAATGTTGGCTGCTCTGCAAAGAAATATTAGCCGCGGATTGCGCGGAAAAAACGCGGACAAAGACAGAACTTCCAAAAATGAACTGAGCTGGGCCCATCTTTCATGCGCTTTTACCATCCGTGTCTATCCGCGTAAATCCGCGGCTAAATCCTCACCTGATCGCGTTAAAAAACAGCGGATAAGTCGCCAGCGATTGGCCGCGATACTGCGGCCGAAAGCCAAAAAGAATTATTCGCCCTTTGCCTAACTCCACTTCGACCAGCGCCCCTTTGCCTTTGATACGCTCGCCGCCGAGGAGCCAACCTGAAAGCAAGGGGTCTTTGTCGGCTGGGTAGCGGGCAATGACACGCACATGAGGCGGAAAGAACCGCCCGGTTATCACATTGGGCCCACTACTAAAGCTGATATCGTTTATCACCTCGAATACCGGCGAATTCTCGACCCAGGCGATCGTTTCTTTCGGCATCCCTTTGGCAATCGGATCGTTGGTGTCCAGTACGATGCGTAAGATCGATCCGGGTACATAGAAATCCGTACGCGGAAGTCCGTCCACTACATTGCGCACCGGCAGGTTGAATTCCGAGATCGCAAAGTCCGACGCGCGATTGAGACAGACAAGCGTGCCGCCCTGTTCGACAAACTCGCGCAGGGCTTTCACACCATCTGCACCCAGGCCGCCGGTGTATTCGGCGGGCATCGCACCTTCGCGATAACCGTTTACGATTGAGCTGCGCGATTGATCGGGGATGATGATCGTTTCGAGGTTCTTGTGCAGAGCCCCGGCGCGAATCTGACGATCAGTCAGCGAGCGGTAGCCGGTGCATCGTTGTCGATCGAGCACCCAACGCGTCCACCCTTCGTCGATAGCAGCCACTGATGATTTGTAAAGAGCGCGCGGCGGCGGGTTCGCATCTCCACATCCGCCATTCTGCCCGCGGCCCTCAGTCTTCAATCGGCTGTACTTGAAAGGCGCCGAGACCTTTTCAATCTCGACATTCATGAGCAAAGAGAGTGTGTGCGCAGTGACATCGTAAGGCGCGATCGGGTGGCCCTTTTCATCGCGCAGATCAGGATACTGGCGCGGAATGAGCATCGCTTCAGCAAACGCGCCGTACGGTTGATTCATGGGAATGACCGCGGTGCCCGATGGATAAGATCGCCCGTTAAGCGAAAACGCAGTGGCCTCATAAACATCCACTCCGGCTGTTTCCAGGGCGCCGAGAAGCCAATCGGAGTTTCGGGTTGAAAACATGTCCGAGTAGCGCTGAGTTTCTTTGCTGGGAATTACCAGGAGAGCATTCAGCTCGCCTTTCTTCCGCGGCCGCACGGCTTCTCGACCAATGTCATAAAACCTTTCGAGGTAGTGTTCGCGATTCTGCGCCGCGTGCTTCAGCAACAAGAAAGCGGCGGCAGTCATGTGATTCGTGATGTCACGCAGGCGCCATTCGCCGCCCATCCACAGCGGCCCGAAATTCTCTGATTCGTTTTTCGGATCGTAACCCTCACGCGAATTCAGTTGCTCAAACTTGACCGTAATCGGCGTGGCCAGCCGCGCCGACGCCGTCTCAGAAAGAATGCGTATGCCGCCGTGGTAATGCGAATAGGCGCGCGCCGGCGTCCAGGCGTCGTAAGTCGAATTCGTCGTGATCCCCTTGAACCCCGCCGCGCGCATCTCTTTTGCTATGTAATTGCCGAGGTCGGTGTATCCATCGACGATCTGTTTCGGCACGTTGGGCTCAACCGGTTTCATGTAAGGCGGCAGAAACAAACGCGAGCCAAACGCGCCCTGCTGGTGAATGTCGTGAACGATCTGCGGATGCCATACGTTGAGAATTTTTTCGACTACGAGTTGCGTCTCGACCTGCGTGAACGCGTACCAGTCGCGATTGTCGTCGTGGCCCGTGTAGTAGTGATAGAGCTCGGGCGGCTCAGTGCCTTCATAAGGCGTGCCGAGCGTCTTCTGATACCAGTTGTTGACGATGTCCACGCCGTCGGGATTCGTCGAAGGAACCAGCAGGATGATCGTGTTGCGCAGAATCTCAAGCGTTTCCGGATCGTTTGCCGAAGCGAGCCGGTAAGCGATTAGCATGCTCGAAAGATAGGAGCCCACTTCGGTTGAATGAATACCGCAAGTGATCGCCACGACCGTCTTACCCTGCGCTATCAGAGATTTCGCCTTGCGATCGGCGTTTGGCGACGGGCTACCGAGTTGGCGCGGATCTGCCAGTTGATCCTGGATTCCTCGGTACATGCTCAGCTGGGCCAGGTTCTCAGGCGCGCTGATGGTGGCATAGACAAACGGCGCGCCTTTCGTGGTCTTGCCGATCTCCTGAAATTGCACGCGGTCGCTGGCGGCGTCCAGTTTTTGAAAGTACTCGATGACCTTGGCCCAACTCGCTAACTTGCGATCGTCGCCGGGACGAAAGCCGAGCACATCTTCAGGAGCGGGGACCGTTCGGTTCTGAGCAGACGCGTTCGTGTAGACGGGAATGAAATATGATTGAAGGACTGCTGCAGTGAAGAGAAGCGCGAAAAGAATTATTGAGAGTCGTTTGTTCATTGAAGGCAAGCTGACTATGGAGTCAATACCATCTGCGTGAGCAGATGGGTTAACAACTCAACCCATGTTCAAGTCTTGACCCATCCGCTGACGCGGATGGTACTGACCTCACAATGCAAAATCAAATTCCGTGCAGACGTAAACGAAATTCATCGTTGAAAGCGGTGATGTCCGGCAGACGGCCGGAAAAAGCTTTGGCATCGCGGAGAAGTCTGGGGATGCCGCCCGGCGAAAGTGAAAGACCATAACCCGGGTTGGAAAAGATCGAGGCGATGTGCGGATTCAAATGCTGACGCACGCCAAAGCGAATCGCTCGCAACGCGGCCGGAGCGAATCCGGCGCTACGGCGTGGATTCACGATCTCAATCGCGCGGTCGAAGATGTGAATGCGCGTGGCCACGTCACGCAGCGCGAGATCGCGATGAATCAATGCGTTGGCGACTGCTTCGCTGGCGGCGTTGCGATGATAGTTGGCCCGTGCCGGTAAGCCTTCCTGGTGGGCGGCTTCGCTTCGAGGAATTGCGGGCCTGGCATCCCACAAATCGGCATAACGACTCAGGAACTTCAAAGCTGATTCGTGAATTGTCGCCAGGTTCCCGTGCAGCTCGATCCGTTCAATCACCGGTGCTTGATTGTTGTCGCCGCCGACTCGGGTGGCGATGACTGACGACCGCGGCAGTAGTTGCGCGACGCTCTCGTCCCGGCCAAAAAGAAGAAGACCCGCGAACGTTGGGGCCAGTTCGCCGCGACTCTCGGTGGCCAGGAGCAGATAGCGTTCCAGCACCTCGCCGGTCGGATAGCCTTTGGCGCTCGTTTCATCAAACGCGTTGCCGGCGAATGCGCGCATGAAACTCCACAAATGCGCTTCATCGATGTCGGCGATCGTAGCGCGCAAGGCCGGCAGGTTTTCATAAAAGAATGGCCGGGACTCCTCGAGCAGTGCCGACAATTCTTCATTAGTGGCTTCGCGTTTGTCCGCGCCCATGCGCACAAAGAACCGGCCATCGCGCGTGCGATAAGGCCGCTGCTTTCCCTGAACGTCGAGCGCGACAATTCGGCGGCCGCTGTCGAATGCCAGTCGATCGATGAAGGGAACCAGCGGCGGCAGAATTTCTTCACGGCAAATGCGCACCAGTTCGTCCTGCACTTCTTCGGCATTCTCGACACCTTCGACGCGCAGTTGGTCATTGATGCCAAACACGATCACGCCGCCGCCGGTGTTCGCCAACGCCACGATGCCCTGCGCGATCCGTTCGGAATTGGAAAGTTTTACTTTGAGTTCGAGGTAGGTGTCTTCACCGCCGCGCACCATGCGCATCAGTTCAGTGCGGGAGGTTTGCGGGGCGCCGCTGGAATAAAGGTATTCCTGAAAAGAGCGCTCGGTGACGGGTTCGTGCCGTTGATTGCTGCGAAATCTTCTGCGAGCCATTTGTGTATGGGCGGGGCTGGCGAGCCCGCCCGGACGCGAAACGTTCGCACGTCGCGCATCGCTGGTTTTTCAAGTTATTGCTTCACGCGTCTGCACTGTCAGTGTAGCATAGCGCGACTGGGAGCGCGGACGGTGCTCATTCGGCTTCGCGTTACCGGGTTGCTTCCGCACAGCAGGCGGCCCAGCCGCGAATGCAATTGACATTAATGTTTCATCGTAATCACATCAAAGCTTATGTCGGGCTGGGCTCGAACATGGGTGACCGCGCCGGAAATCTCGTGCTCGCGGTGCGGGGAATGATGGAGGCATCAATGTGCGTGACGCGTCTGTCCTCGGTTTATGAGACTGAGCCGATCAGCGAAGTCGTGCAGCCTCGATTTCTCAACATGGTGGCGGAGATTGGAAGTCCTCTGCCGGCGCCGCAGCAGATGATGGCCCGTCTGCTGCGCATCGAATTCGCGCTCGGCCGAATTCGTGATGTGAAAGATGGGCCACGAACGATCGATCTCGACTTGCTCATGTATGGGGACACCAAGAGCGATACGGAGTTCCTGAGGCTGCCGCATCCATGTTTGCATCAGCGAAAATTTGTGCTTCAGCCGCTGGTGGAGATCGCACCCCGGCTGATTCATCCGGTTTTAAAGCGAAGTGCGGAGGAATTATTGGCGAAAGTGGAAGACACGTCTGAAGTAAGGCGTTGGATTCCAAGCTAGCGATGAGTCGCGCAGGTCAAGCGGCAAAGTTAAGAGAAATTGTCGGAAACCCTTTCGTCGAGTCCAGGACTTTCCAGGTCTCTGCCGCCTGCTTCGCAGGCTCGTTGGGTGATCAACCTGGCCATTGTTGTATTCGATTGGTTGAATAGCTCCCATAATAGTCAATCCATCTTCGCGGTCGGCAAAAATCTTGGCGCGCGGCGGGCCTTGGTGGCTTCCTCGAACGCGTATGCAAACTTAATCAAAGCCGGCTCACTCCACGCGCGCCCGAAAAAGGAAATTCCCACCGGCATCCCGAATACATAACCTGCCGGAACGGTGATGTGCGGATAGCCGGCCACAGCAGATGCCGTCGAATAGCCGCCGGTGAAGTGATCGCCGTTAACCCAGTCAGTCGGCCATGGCGGACCACCGGTCGGCGCGATGAGCGCGTCCAACTTCTCCTTATCCATCACAAAGTCGATGCCTTCCTTGCGCGACAAGCGCCGGTTCTTCGCGAGCGCATCGCGATAAGCTTTGTCAGTCAAAGGCCCTTTCGCCTGCGCCTTGATGAAGAGATCCTGGCCGAAGTAAGGCATCTCACGATCGCGATACTGCTCGTTGAAATCG
>Ga0134124_10004543_pt1 | contig 11150 bp, 10 predicted proteins | sample KB304_FD_96880 | JGI IMG/M metagenome (GOLD analysis project Ga0134124, IMG submission 96880) | Terrestrial soil microbial communities without Nitrogen fertilizer from Kellogg Biological Station, Michigan, USA - KB3-0-4 | ecosystem: Environmental > Terrestrial > Soil > Unclassified ... | reverse complement strand
GTCACCCTGGAGCGAGCGAGAGTCGTCGGCATGGGCCACGACCAGGCGACCGCTCGCGGGCGAAAATGCGACGTCCGCCGCTTTCGGCTCGACGCGTAGATCGCCTGCGATGCTCAGGTCGAGCAGGTTCAGCGCTTCGACGTAGCCGGAGCGCAGGGTCGCCCCTTGGGCGACCGCGTGCGCGCTCGTGATCGAAAAAGGGTATGAAAGCACCACATAGGCGAGGCCATTCGCGGGATCGAGCGCGAGATGCTGCGGCCCGTCGATGTCCACCGGATCGCGCCCGACGGGCACGCTCCCGAGCAGCTCCATGGCATCGAGATCGAGCACGCTCACCGTGTCGGAATTGCGATTGGGGACATAGCCGAGGCGGCGGCCAGCGCTCTCGAAGGTCGGCCGATGATTCGGAAACGCCTTCCCGGAGTCATCCGCATTGTTGGTCGAACCCGAACAGCCGACGGCCATCATCGACACGATGGCAAACAGAAATGTTTCGAAGCGACGCAGGCCCAAGCCAGGATGTTATCCCCCAACCAGTGCGCTCGGACAAGCACTCACACATTGGATCACACGACCTGCGCGACCATTTGTCGCAGGCTCGTTTCAGGCTCGATCGTGCGTCCACTCGAATCGCAAAGTTCTGCCACGAATTCTGGTGCTCAGGCCGGGCTTGCCCGGTGAACCATCGAGCGCGTGAAAGTTGCGCGTCGCCCGAAAAGAGCGAAATCTTGGCGCATGAATCTGCACCGACGCGGCGCTGCTTGCTTATTGCTCTTGCTCATTTCGGCCTGCTCGAGCAACTCGGACGCTCCAACGAAGCCTGATGGAGATCAGGATCTGGGCGATGTGATTTACGTTCCGAACGTCACTGACGAAGCGCTCGATCGAATGTTGGCCATCACGCCCAAAACCGACGCGCGCCAGGCCGCGGTCGTGGATTCGCCGGACCTCACCGCGCCAGTGTCCAAGGACAGCCCCGCCACGTTTCAGTTTCATCTGCTCGGTCAGACCGCGCACGCGCCGGGGTTGCGCTTCGCCCCCGAGGACTCCGCGCGTTCCAAGTGGCGGCGTGGGTTTCACGAGTTTTTGCAGCTGCTCGCGCCGGAGCGGATCGCGCATGCGCACGGCGAACCGTACAACGGCACGGCCTACTATCTCGTGATCAGCGACGAGGATTCCAAGCCGATCTTACAGGTGTTCACCCCTGAAACCTCGTACACGCCCGAAGCGCTCGACTGGAAACACTTGGTCGAAGCGCCGCAGCCGCTCACGCTCGAGATCACCAGCGCCTATTTCGAGAGCAACAACGTCACCGCCGACGGTGGGCCGTTCGTGGGGGGTAAGTTCCAGTTTCGGATCGAGTGAGCGCGCGCGCCCGCGCAGCGTCGACGTTCGTCGAGTGCTCGCGAGCTAGCTCGTTCGATCGCTGGGGTTGCCAGTCTTTTCCGTGCACTCACGCGGCTCTTCATGGAGCGCCCGAATTCCAGGCGTTTCCAGGTCGTCGAATTGACCCGAACGAGTTGCCCAAGCGAAGGCGGCGACTGCTCCCGCGGAGAGCAACAACGTAACGGGCAGGATCAGGAAGATGATGCTCATGGTGTCTCTGGAGCAGTGAAGGTTCGAGCTCGGAGCGCGGCTGTCACCACGCTGATCGAGCTGAGGGGCATCAAAATCGCGGCCCAGAGCGGATCGAGCCGCCCGCTCACGGCCAGGGCCACACCGAGCAAGTTGTAAGCCAGCGAGAGGCCGACTCCGATGCGAATCACGCGCAGGGTCCGCTTCGCGCCTTCGGCCGCGAGCGCGACGGTCGAAAGGCCCGGGCGAGTGGTGAATACGTCCGCCGCCGCGAGGCAGGCTTCGGCTCCGCCGTGAACCGCGATCCCTACGTTCGCGGCGGCCATCGCCGCGGCGTCGTTCACGCCGTCGCCGACCATGAAAACCCGCTGGCCCTCGGCGCGTAAGGCGGTGACGGTGGCGAGCTTTGCTTCCGGGCTGGCGCCGCCCCTTGCGTCGAGCATCGGGATCCCCAGCTCGGCAACTACGGCGTCCACCACGCGTTGATCGTCGCCCGAGAGGACCTCGAATTGAAAGCCGAGCTCCGCGAGCTTCTTCAAGCTGCTTTCGGCGTCCGCGCGAACGGTGTCCGCGAACGCGGCAATCGCGGTGATTTCTCCGTCCACGGCAACGAGGACCGGTGTGCGGCCAGCCGCTGCGTGCGCCTGTGCTCGGGTGACCGCCGAGATGGGTAGCGAGCCGAGCGCTGCACGAACGAACGATTGAGAGCCGACCAACACCTCATGCGTGCGTTGCCCATCCCGTGCGCCGACTCGGGCACGAATCCCCGCGGGGTGCTCTTCACGACTTTCGCAATGCAAGGGGCTCTCGCCGAAGCTGCGCTGGAATGCACGCGCAATCGGGTGGCCACTCGTGGCTTCGGCCGCGCTCACGAGCTGTTTGTGGGCCTCCTCGCCGCACCAGGAGGTCAGCGCCAGACGACCTTCGGTGAGCGTCCCCGTCTTGTCGAACACGATGATGCCCGGGCGCGCGAGCTCTTCGATGAACTCCCCGCCCTTGAACAGGATGCCGCTGCGCGCAGCCGCCCGGAGCGCGGCACTCACGGCGAGCGGTGTCGCCATGCCGAGCGCACAGGGGCACGTCACGACCAGCAAGGCGACCGTGTGATCGATGGCGTGGCTCGCATCCAACCTCCACCAAACGAGCAACGTGACGGCGGCGAGTGCGACGATCGCTTGGACGAAGTAACCCGCGACGCGATCCGCGAGGCGCACGATCGGCGCGCGCTCCCGCTGCGTCGTTTCGACGCTGTGCATCAACCGGCCGAGGCGGGTGTCCCCGCCCACGCTTTCGACTCGAACGCGAAAAGGCGCCGAGAGATTAGTGGTTCCGGCGTGGACCCGATCGCCGACGCTGACCTCTTCTGGAAATGATTCACCGGTGAGCAGCGAGGTGTCCAGCGCTGAGCTTCCAGCGCAAATCACGCCGTCCACGGTGACCCGCTCGCCCACGCGAATCTCGACGATGCTTCCGATGGGGAGGGCGCTCGCCGGGACCTCGCGTAGCTCGTCGCCGTCGATCAAGCTGGCCGTGGTCGGTGCTAGGGCATTGAGCAGTTCGCTGGCCTTGGCGGAGCGGCGCTGGTGAGTCCGCTGCAGGTAGCGCCCGACCAGCAACAGAAAAATCAGCGTGCACAGCGAATCGAAGTACACTTCTCCTCGCCCTCGGAGCGTGTTCGCCGCACTACCCAGGTAGCCAGCGAGCAGTCCGAGGCTCACGGGCAAGTCCATGTGGGGCGTGCGCGTACGCAGCGCCGCGAGCCCGCCGCGGAAAAATAGATTGCCGGCCCAGAACACGGCGGGGGTGGCGATTGCCAAGCTACCCCAGCGGAAGAGCGTCGCGTACTCTGCGGCCATGCCTGCGGACTCGCCGGAGTAGAGCGCGAGCGCCATCAGCATGACGTTGCCGGCAAGCGCACCCGCGATGCCGAGTCGCAGCAGCAACGCGCGGTCGCCCTTGCGTTGCTCGGCGGCGAGCGTCGTCGAGTGGGTCGGATGGGGCGTATAACCCAATGAATCGAGCGCCCTGGCGACGTCACTGAGCGGCGCCGAAGTTGGATCCCAGGCAATTTGCAGGACGGATCGCGTCGCGTCATAGCGCGCTTCGAGCACCGCGGGGGTGACGCGCGGCAGACGCTCGAGCAGCCAAACGCACGCCGAACAGTGCACTCCCTCGACGAAAAACTCGCTACGCATGACGCCGCCGGCTTCGGGTCGGCAGTGACTCTGGAGGAACGCCGGCTCGTCGAGCTCCTCGAACTGGCGCTGACTCCGATGCGGTGTGCCGCCGCGCGCGTCGCTTGCCTCACGCTGGGAGTAGTATTCTTCGAGCCCCGCGCTGTGCAGGATAGCGAACACCGACTGACAGCCATCACAGCAGAACTGCTCTTGGTGCTGCGGTTCCAGCCTCGCCCGCGGCACCGGTAAGCCGCAGTGCGCGCACTGCGCTTCTGGCTGCATTGGCACGGGCGCTGCGGCAGGCCGCCCGATTTCGACTGCGGCGCTCATGGCTGGCTCGCCTTTCGATGACAAGGGCAATCCGCCGGAGTGGGTAGGGGGGCCGCACCGCGGAGCTGGCAATGAGTGACCGCCGCCGCGGCGAAGGCGGGTAGATTGGCCCGCGCGGTCACCGTGAACAGCCCGACGCCGAAGATCACGGCCCCGCTGAGGATGGGCACGATTCGCCGTGCACGGCCAACCAACGCGCTGAGCGCGACGCCCAGGCCGAGCAGCACTGGCAGATTGCCACTCCAAAACGCTGCCATCAGCAACGCGCCGTGGACGGGGCTAGCAGTGCCCGCAGCCGTCACCGCGAAAGCATACAACCAGCCGCAGGGCAGCAAGGTGGTCGAGAGGCCGAGGACCAAGCCGCGCCAGGTGGCAGGCAGACGGCGCACCGAGCCGAGTGAATCTATCACCCTTTTGGGTAGAGTCAGTCGACCCCGGAAGACGCGCAAGCCCTGCGTCTCGAGCAGTGCGCCCATGCCCCAGAGGATCATGAGCGATCCCGACACCAGCGCTGCAGCCCGACCGATCCCTGCGGCGTTGCCTGCGAGATCGACCGCTCGCCCGAACCAGCCGGCGGCAGCACCGAGCAGGATGTAACTGACGAGCCGTCCGGCGTTGTAGCTGAGCTGGGAGATGACGCGCGCTTTGCCACTGACCCCGTCGCCCGCGATGGCCACGAACCCGCCGCACATGCCGGCGCAATGAACGCTGCCCAAGAGACTGGCGGCTGCGACTGGAACCAGCAGCGAAACGGTCACGCCGAGCTCCCTGGGACGAGATCGGCCCTGAGCTCGGCCGTAAAGCGCTCTGCGCCAGAAGTACCGACGATCTCGAACACCCACTGTCCGGCGTGGCTGACCGTGAGTTCGGCGCGATAGTGCCCTCCGGGTTGTTCTTCGAACACCGCGCGGACTTGCTTGCCCGAGTAGGCATTGGCAAATGCTTCGGCCGAGAGGCGTGCGCCGGTCACGGGCTGACCGAGTCGATCACGCAGGGTCAGGTTCAGCGTGGCGTGTCTCTGTGCATCGAACCTGACCAGCGCGGGCAGTTCGGCGACATATCCAAGCCGTTGGTTGCTCGCGGCTTGAGCTTGGGTCTGATCCCAGCTGATCGCCTTCTTGTAGTAGTCCTGCTCGGTCGCGAAATGCGGATCGCGCGTTGCAATCAGCGCCATCGAGCCGACGCCCAGGGCGCTGCTCAACAGGAGTGCGACGGGAACCAAGGCCCAAGGCACGCGCAGGCGACGGTTTGGAATCGAGGCATCGGTTTTCATGATCAGCGGAGCTCCGGTCCGAGCAATTCATAGGGAAATTCAGCGCGATAGCCGTGGTCGTTCGTGATTCGAAAGTGCACCGCGCGGCCGCCGTGGGAAAACACGCCCTTCGGAGCCATCACGAACACGCTCGTGGTGCGTTGCTCTCCCGCGGCGATTGGCAACGGGTCTTCGGGGGCGATCAGCTGCGCGCCCGCGAGATCCGTCAGCTCGATATGATAGCTGGCGAACGCGCTGGAGCGATTTCGCACCTTGACGCGGATCTGGTTGACGATTTGCTCGCCGCTCTCGCTGAACGGCGCGCCGATCCCGCGCAAGATGGTGACCTCGACTCCCGGCTTGACCAGCAACGCACTGGTCAGCGTGACCAGCAAACCGAGCAGCAATGCGGAATAGATGACCACGCGCGGGCGCAAAAGCGAGGTCTTCTTGCCTGAGTCGAGCGTGTCTTGAGCCGCATAGCGAATCAAGCCGAGTGGCTTGTGAATGCGAGTCATGATCGAATCGCAGGCGTCGATGCATTGCGCGCACGCAATGCACTCGAGCTGCAAGCCTTGACGAATGTCGATGCCCGTCGGGCAAGCGACGACGCAGGCTTGGCAGTCGATGCAGTCACCATTGCCCAGCTTTTGCTTGCCTTTGCTGCGCGGTTCACCGCGCCGCCCGTCGTAACCGACGATCAGCGAGCTGCGATCGAGGAGCACGGACTGTAGCCGTGCGTAAGGACAGATCACCGTGCACATCTGTTCGCGGAAGTACGCGAAATCGAAGAACACCAAGCCGGTGGTGACGGCGACCACCAGAAACCCGGCCAGGTGCTTGGAAGGGGGCTCGGTGACCCAAGCGCGGAGCGCGTGGGTGCCCACGAAATAGGACAAGAAGACGTTGGCCAGCACGAACGACAGCAGCAAAAACACTAGGTTTTTCAGCAGCCGGCGCGTGTTCGCGCCGTGCTTGTCGAGCTCGAGCTGCGCCTCACGCTTGCCCTCGAACAGACGCTCGATGGGCCGGAACAGGAACTCCATGTAGACCGTCTGCGGGCAGCCCCAGCCGCACCAGGCGCGGCCCACGAGCGCGGTCGTCCAAAACACCGTCGCGAAGATCGTGAGCATGAGCAGCATCAGCAACACGCCGTCGGTAGCCAAGAACGTGCGACCGAAGAGCGAAAACTCGCGCCGCACCACGTCCAGAAAAATGGCAGGTTTGCCGCCGATTTCGAGCCACGGCAACGCGACGAACAGCACCACCAGCATCCACGCCACCCAGCGCCGCTTGCGGTGCAGCGGTCCTGGATAGAGCCGTGGACGAATGCGGTTGCGCGTGCCGTCCGCGTTCAGAGTCGGCAGCACGCGCTCGGGTGCGATGAGTGGATGCATGACGTTTGCGTTCAGGGAACGGTGGTACCCTCGGGCGCTTTGCCGGGTACGTTGCTGCCGCGCAGCGTGCCCACGAAGGCCACGATTTTGCGCAGCTCGATGGGCGAAAGCTGGCGACCCCATGCGGGCATGCCTTTGGCGGCCACGCCGCCATCGACCACACCGTAGATGTCGGTGAGCTTGCCCGCGCCGTGAAGCCAGGCATTGTCGGTCAGATTGGGACCGATCAGACCCTGGGCGTTCGCGCCGTGGCAGGGTGCGCAGCGCAGCCCGAACAGCGCCTTGGCATCGGTCATCAACGCCGGGTTCTGCATCAGCTTGCCCAGCGATTCCTCGCTCACGGGTTCGGCGAGCGATTGTTTGGCTTCTGCTTCACGGGCCTCCGCCATGTCCGCGACGTAGTCGTCCGACACCGAAGTCCCGTTGTGCGACACGTGATAGTGAAAGAAGTAACCGACCGAAAAGAAGAAGCTGCCGGCCCACATCCACACCCACCAGCGCGGCAGGGGATTGTCGTACTCGCGGATGCCGTCGTACTCGTGGTCCATCACTGGCGCTTCCGGCGCCGCGCTCTTGGTCGCGGCAGGAGACGCGGAAACCGCCGCCGGCAGGGGATGCTCGGAAGACGTGCTCATCGCTCGCTCTCTCCCTCACGCGCTTCGCCTTCGAGCGGCAACTGACGCACGTGTTCGAACGCGCTCTTGCCTTGCATCAAGTGCAGCACGACCCCGATGAAGATGCCGAAGAACATCAACAGCGGCACCTGAGCGAAAATCGACACGTGCATGGCGGAAATGACGTCACTGAGTTTCATGATTCAGAGGCCCTCCGGGCCGGTCTTGGCAGGAGTCACGTTGCTGGGAATGTTGGGTTGGGAGTTGCCGGTGATTGCGCGTAGGTCACCGGGAGGGGCGCTCGGCGGCAACTTCTTGATGTCGGTGCCGAGGCGTTGCAGATACGCGATCAAGGCAATGATCTTCTTCTGCTCCAGACCTGCAGGGCCGCCCTGAGCCTTGATGTCCGTGCTGATTTGTGAGGCCTGCGCGCGCGCCATGCTCTCGGCTTGCAGGACGGCTTTGCCGTAAGGGACGCCGAGCATCGCCATCGCATCCACGCGGGGCTGAATACCGCCGTAATCGAGGTCATCCGCGAACAGCCAGCCGTACGCCGGCATGATCGATTGCGGCGTCGTGGAGCGAGGGTCTTGCATGTGTCGCACGTGCCAGAGGTAGGGGTACTTTTGGCCGATGCGCTGCAAATCCGGGCCAATTCGCCGCGAACCCCACTGGAACGGGTGATCGTAGACGAACTCACCCGGTTTCGAGTACTCGCCGTAGCGCTCGGTTTCGGAGCGGATTGGCCGAATCATCTGCGAGTGGCAGTTGTAGCAACCCTCGGCCACGTAAATGTCGCGACCCACGAGCTCGAGTGGCGTGTACGGAGTGACCGCAGCGATGGTCGGAATGTTCGACTTGATCAAGAACGTGGGCACCACCTCGAACAGCGAAGCCACGATCACGGCGACCGCCACCCAGATGCTGAACTTCAGCGGCTTGCGCTCCCAGACGCGGTGCCACTTCGCTTGCACGAAGTAGATTACGGCATGTCCCGTGTTGGAAATCGTGCTGTGCCTGGGAATCACCAGACCCGTATCGACGGAATCGTCGGCGCCCAGAGGCAACGCTTGATCGCTCGACTCCTGATAAGTCGCCGGACGAGCGCGCCAGGTCATCAAGATGTTGATGAAGGCCATCACCACGCCCGCCACGAACAGCGTCCCGCCGATGACACGAACCCAGTACATCGGCAGGATCCTGACGACTGTCTCGACGAAATCGGGATAGGCGAGGCGCCCGGTAGTGTCGAAGGCGCGCCACATCAGACCCTGGGTCACGCCCGCCGCGTAAATCGCGACGATGTACAGCAAGATCCCGATGGTGCCGACCCAGAAGTGCAGCTCTGCCAGCTTCTTCGACCAGAGTTTGGTCTGGAAGATGCGCGGTGCGAGGTAATACAACATGCCGAACGTCATGAAGCCGTTCCAGCCGAGCGCGCCGCTGTGCACGTGCGCAATCGTCCAGTCCGTGTAGTGCGAGAGCGCGTTCACGCTCTTGATCGAGAGCAGCGGCCCCTCGAAGGTGGCCATGCCGTAGAACGTGATGCCGACGACGAAGAACTTGAGTACCGGATCTTCGGACACGCGGTTCCAAGCGCCGCGCAAGGTCATGAGGCCGTTGATCATGCCGCCCCAAGACGGCATCCACAGCATCACGCTGAACAGCATGCCGAGCGTGGACGCCCACTCCGGCAAGGCCGTGTAGTGCAGGTGATGCGGGCCGGCCCAGATGTAGATGAAGACCAGCGACCAGAAGTGCAGAATCGACAACCGATAGGAAAATACCGGGCGATTCGCGGCCTTCGGCAAGAAGTAATACATCAAACCGAGGAACGGCGTGGTCAGGAAGAACGCGACTGCGTTGTGCCCATACCACCACTGCATGAACGCATCCTGAACACCGCCGTAAACGCTGTAGCTCTTGGTCAGCGTGACCGGTAGTGCCAGATTGTTGAAGATGTGCAAGATCGCGACGGTGATGATCGTGGCTACGTAAAACCAAATCGCGACGTAAATGTGCCGCTCGCGACGCTTGGCGATCGTGCCGAAGAAGTTCACCGCGAAGGCCACCCAGACCGCGGCGATCGCCAAGTCGATCGGCCACTCGAGCTCGGCGTACTCTTTCGACTGCGTGATGCCGAACGGCAGAGTCAGAGCGGCGGAGACGATGATCGCCTGCCAGCCCCAGAAGTGAAAGCTGCTCAGCTTGTCGCTGAACATGCGCGCCTTCAGTAGCCGCTGGCTCGAGTAGTAGATGGCCGCGAAGATGCCGTTGCCTGCAAAGGCGAAGATCGCGGCGTTGGTGTGCAGAGGTCGCAGGCGGCCGAAGCTGAGTTGGGCCAAGCCGAAGTTCAGCGAGGGCGCGACCAACATCACGGCCAGCCACAAGCCGACCAGCGTCGCGACGACACCCCAGAACGCAGTTGCAAACACGAACTTGCGGACGGTGCCGTCGTCGTAGGTGAATTTCTCGGTGTGGGTGGACATTCGAGAAGCGCGCATCGCAAAAGGCGTGCCTTCGGCCTTTTTCGCCGGAACCGAAGGCTCGAGCGCGGTACAAGCGCAAGTTCTGCGTGGACGCGCAGAATTCGCGCGCGGCCTCGGCGAGCAGAGGTCGGACAACGGACTTCAGCCTGCCCAAGCGCGAATCTTCGCGAGTCCTGCCCATTGACGGCGCGCTCCGGAACCTTGGCCGACGAATTGCATCGCCGAGAGTGATGTCCGAAGGTCAAGACCCGCGCCCACACGTCGTCCTATTGGTCGACGACGAGTTGCGCACGACCCGTCGCATGGCCGCGATGCTGCGCGAGGACGGCTTTGCGGTCGAGATTGCGCGCGACGGGGCGGCGGCGGTCGCGCGCCTTTCCCGCTCGCCCGTGCCGGACGCACTCGTGACGGAGCTGACGACGGCGCACGCAGACGGATTGGCGATCGGGCGTTTTGCTCGCAACCAGCGTCCAGGCATGCCGGTGCTGATTCTCACCGGGTATCCGAATTTGTTTCATGCCGAGGCTTTTGCCGGCGGGCCTCCTGCCACCTTGTTCACGAAACCCGTCGATTACGGGGCATTGAAGGCGGCCCTGCGCGATGCCCTGAAGGCATCGACGGCAAACGACCCTTCGATTGTCCCCGCTATCGTCAGCGAAGACTTGACCGTCCCTCCTGAATTGGAATCAATTGCTGAAAATGCCCGAAGAAACGCGCTTTCAGGAGCTCAAGCGGTACGTGCGCTTCGACGGCCGTGACGCCGAGCTGCTGGCTCGATTCCGCGAGCGCGCAGAGCCAGAATTCCCGCGCATCGCGCTGGAGTTTTACGATCGCATTCGGGAACACAGCGACGCCCACGAGGTGTTCACGGGTGAGGAGCAGATCCTCCGCCTGCAGCGTTCGCTCGTGGCGTGGTTGTCGCGCGTCTGTAGCGGCGTGTACGACGAGGCCTACTACGAGCAGACCGCGCAAATTGGGCGGGTTCACGTCAAGATTGGTTTGCCGCAGCGCTACATGCTGACGGCCATGGCGCTGATCCGCGTGGCCCTGCTGCGGATTGCGGACCGCGAGCTGGGAGCGGATGCTGCCCGCACTCGGGAGGCCGTGATTCGAATCTTGGATCTCGAGTTGGCGATCATGCTCGAAACCTACAAGGACTCATTCGTCGAGCGCATCCGTGCCGTCGAGCGTCAAGAACGGCTGGATTTGGGCAGCGCCTTGGCGCGAGCCGAGCACCGTTACGTGAACGCGGTCGAGCATGCCAGCGTGATCATCGTCGGTCTGGATCGCTCGGGAGCGATCCTGCTCTTCAACCG
>Ga0134124_10004541_pt1 | contig 11151 bp, 6 predicted proteins | sample KB304_FD_96880 | JGI IMG/M metagenome (GOLD analysis project Ga0134124, IMG submission 96880) | Terrestrial soil microbial communities without Nitrogen fertilizer from Kellogg Biological Station, Michigan, USA - KB3-0-4 | ecosystem: Environmental > Terrestrial > Soil > Unclassified ... | reverse complement strand
TGGGTGCTGCACGGATTTTATGGTCGCTACTATCAGGAGCCGCCGCTCTCGACCGTATCCGGTTCGTTGTTGGAGTTTGTGGAAACGAGCGGTTTCGCCATCTTGCCGTTGCACGGTGAGCGCGACGAGGAGCATCAGTTCGGCCTCACCATTCCCTATAAGGGGTGGTGGTTTGACGCTGCCTATTACAACACCAAGGCGCGGAACTTTTTGGACCACGAGGCGCTTGGCGCGTCTAACATCTTCTTCCCGGTGACGATTGGGAACGCCCGCATACGCGGCGTCGATGTGAGCTTAACTTCGCCTCGCATCGCTAAACGCCTCCGCTTCTCACTCATTTACGCACGTATGCGCGCTGAAGGCTGGGGTGGGATCAGCGGCGGACTCACCGAAGACGAGAGCTTAGTTGAGTCGTCAGATCGCTTCTTTCTCGATCACGATCAACGCCACACGATGACGCTGGGTAGCTTCTTATCGTTGCCGCGGAATAGCTACATCTTCGGAGAACTCCATTACGGCTCCGGTTTCCCCAACCTGGGAGCTGAAGATCACAGTAACGGAGCGGAATCGGGCAATGGGACTCATTTGCCCGGCCACGTGCGGCTTGATTTGGGGGGCGGAAAACAGTTTGGCAAAAACTGGCAGGTGACGATTAATGTCCTGAACGTGACGAACGGCAGCTACCTGCTCGACAACAGTCCTCTGTTGGGAGGAGTTCATTGGGTCGAGCCACGCCAAATTTGGGCTGAGGTTCGTTATAAGTTTAGTTATTGAGTGCTTGTTTGGTCGTAACTATGAGAACACCCTGGCTTGTTAATTGGAAGCCGAATCGAAAAGCCAGTGTGCGTCTCTTCTGTTTCCCTTACGCAGGCGGCGGAGATTCTATCTTCCGTTCGTGGCAGCAGAGTCTTCCGGATACGATTGAAGTCTGTCCGGTTCAACTGCCCGGAAGAGGCTTGCGCATCACCGAGCCTCCTTACACCGAAATGAACCAACTGATTCAGGTGGCAGGCGAGGCTCTCGCTCCATACCTGGATAAACCTTTCGCGCTCTTCGGCCACAGCATGGGTGCACTCATCGCGTTCGAGCTCGCACGGCACATGAGAAGAGAGTACAGTCCGCAGCCTGTACACCTCTTCGTCTCAGGTCGTTGTAGCCCACAGACCATCAGCGGGCCTTTGGATTCGAAGCTACTTGATTCCGAACTTCCCGAGATGCTCCGTCGCAATAACGGCACACCCGAAGAGGTACTCGAAAACCCTGAGTTGATGGAGTTGGTGGCGCCTGTCCTTCGCGCAGACGTGACCCTCTGCAATTCATATGTCTACGCTCCTAAGGCGCCATTCAGTTTTCCCATCACGGCCTTCGGAGGCCTCGACGATCACGGTGTCCCACGTCGTTATATTGAGGGCTGGCGCGAGCATACGACCGGATGTTTTGTATTGCGAATGGTTCCCGGCGATCATTTTTTTCTTAATACATCCAGATTGCTTCTGCTCGAAGCGATATCAAAAGAGCTGGAGCAAGACATGAGAGAGAAGGGAATGGGCCATTGCAATGCCTCTTAGTCCCACAAAGCAAAATTCACTTTTCAAGGCAATAGGTATCACCGCGCTCGTGTTGGTGAGCATGCTGGTTTCCGAAGTGCAGGCAGCCGACGCTCGTATCGAGCGGCTTGCGCGTTCGGTCACCATCTATCGCGACAGCTACGGGGTGCCTCACATCTATGGTCCAACCGATGCGAGTTGTGTCTTCGGCTATGCTTATGCACAAGCCGAAGATAACTTTTGGCAAGTTGAAGACAACTACATACAGGCAATCGGACGTGCCGCGGAGGTGAACGGCGAAGAGGCCCTCGAAGCGGACTTATTGAATCGCACCCTTGAGATAACAAAGCTCTCCGTGGCGGAGTATAAAAACGCGAACCCACATACGCGGGAGCTTTGCGACGCTTTCGCCGACGGGCTTAACTATTTCCTTGAACACAACCCGCTGGTGAAGCCGAGGCTCATTACCCACTTCGAGGCGTGGCAGGCAATCGCCTTGATGAGGTTCGAGGTCTATCAGGTTTTTGTCTATGAGACGCAGGATCTGCATCTCGAAGAAACGAGAACAGCGGCGCGACAGGTTGATAACGAAGTCTCGCCGGGATCAAACTCATGGGCTATCAGCCCGCAGAAAAGCGCGAGCGGGTCTGCCATGCTCTTTATCAACCCGCATGTGTTCTTCTTCGGCCCGACTCAATTCTACGAGGGACACCTGCACAGCAATGAGGGATGGAATATTTCGGGCGCCTCATTTTTAGGTATGCCGTTTCCTGTAATCGGCCATAACGAATATCTGGGTTGGACTCACACCGTTAACTATCCTGGTATTTCCGATCTTTACGTCGAGAAGTTTAATGATCCTCGAGACCCGCTTGCCTACGCTTATGCAAGCGGACATCGCCGCGCGACCGAGTGGACCGAAGTTATCAAGATCAAGAAGGACACCGGAATTGAATCGAGGAGCTTCCCTCTGCGTAAGACGCATCATGGTCCGGTTGTCTCGATTAAAGGCAATCAAGCCTTGGCGCTCAGGCTGGCGAAACTCGACGAAGGTGGGCTAATTGACGAATGGTACGCGATGGGGAGAGCGCATTCGCTAAAAGAATTCAAGGCCGCGATATCGCGTCTGGCCATTCCGATGTTCAATACCATATACGCGGATCGCGAGGGACAGATTTTCTACGTCTACAACGCCGCTGTGCCGCGCCGCTCCGCGAAGATTGATTGGACTAAACCGCTGGACGGCAGCAATCCCGAATCCGAATGGCAGGGCTATCATAAATTCGAAGAACTACCGCAACTCATCAATCCGCCCACTGGCTTTCTTCAGAATTGCAACTCGACTCCCTTCCTAACCACGACCGAAGGTAACCCGGTCAAGGATGCCTACCCCGCGTACATGGTGCGCGAGCCGGATACACCGCGCGCGCACCTCTCCCGGCGGATACTATCTGCCAAAAATAAATTTACTTTCGACGAATGGGCGCGGGCGGCGTTCGACACGGCTGTGATTCAGGCTGAAACGTTTGTGCCCGCGCTCGTCGACGAGTGGGAAAAGCTGAAACAGGCTGATGCCGCGCGCGCGGAGAAACTCAAAGCCGCGGTGGCAGAGCTCAGATCATGGGATCGCGTGAGCACGATAGATTCAAAGGCGATGACGCTCTTCGTTCTTTCATATGAACTCGCGAGTAGGACACGAGATACGGCGCCATGGCCGAAAATTCGCACGCTCGAAACAGTCATCACGAATTTAGAGCGAGATTGGGGTACATGGCAGGTGTCGTGGGGCGAGATCAACAGACTCCAGCGCGTGCATACAAGTGGGCTGGATCTCTTCAGCGACACTCGCCCAAGTCTGCCGGTGCCGGGCGCTGCTGGTCCACTGGGGATCATCTTCAACTTCTACAGCCGGCCGGAAAAAGGGCAGAAGCGACGCTATGGCTATCTGGGCAACACATACGTCAGTGTGATCGAGTTTGGGCAAGAGCCGCAGGGTCGATCGTTGCTCGTCTTCGGTGAGAGCGCGGACCCTGCCTCACCTCACTATCTCGATCAATCCCGTCTTTACGCGGCGGGTGAAATGAAGCCGTCATGGTTTACGTTGGAGGAGATTAAAAAGCACACTGAGCGCTCATATAATCCGGGTGAGTCGCTGCCTAAAAAGCAAGGCAAGCTCGTTGAGTTTCGGCACAAAGGTGAACTAAAGGTCTGTTTACCTTGAAGGCATATTCCCTGGTCAATTAGCGCGACCCGCGGAGCCAGCGAAATCAAAAAGAAAGGTATTTAGTCACTGAAATTCTGACCATTGAGCAGGTAGCTGGCTTGCTGCTCGCGAAAATCCGTTGTCGGAGCACGCTCTCTTTCGCCGTCCGTCTCGCCATCAAACTTTGAAGGGCAACATAAAACAGCTGTCTAAGATTTCAGAAGACGACCGTGGGGTTAGTGCTCCCAAGTACTGCAAGAAGTGAGCAGAGATGCGTGAAAAATCTGAGTATTTTTGAATGTTTGGAATGCTATGAGGCGAAGTTTTTCGAGGAAAAACTACAGCAACTTTACAACAACTCTCGTGAGCTCGATTTTTGGCTTTCTTCTAAATCCTTGATTTGATTGAGGATGATGGTAGCGGGGGGGCGGGATCGAACCGCCGACCTTGGGGTTATGAATCCTGAATCAGCCGCTGCATAGAAGTTTGGCGCGATTGAAGTGGGCGATCTGCTCACGAGTTCACCAACCCCCGGTCACGCGATGAAGGCGAGCGATCCGGCCGAGGCATTCCGCGCGGTCGTCGGCAAATCTTTGCGACCGCTCAAAGAAGCGCAAGGTTTGATCCCGATCTTAATCGCATTGCAATAGGAGGAAATGAGTGATGAAAAGTCTGCGGCAGGCGATTCAAAAATCGTGGTTCCCTGAGATGAAAATCATCTCAGGTGACTTAGCCACATCGCTCCAGCTAGGGAAACCTCTCTCTTACCGAGCTTACGAGGCATTTGGACCAACCTGAAGTAAAAACCGTTCGAAGTTCGTTAGATGCTGATGCTCTCCACGGTGAAGCGGAATTTATTATGCGAAGCGATGGTGCCTATACCTTTCGTGGACACCTCCGTGCAACGGGTTTTCCGTCGTTTGCCTATAAGGTCCAAGTGGCTGTTCGATGCTCCACAGGCGTAGTGATTGTCGTAGAAGCGAGTGGTCGTGTTTTCGGAACGATACACCTGGAGCTCCAGGCTTCCGCTTTCTCGTCAAAGAATTACTAGCCGCCATAGACATGGGCGCAGAACCTATTAACGAAAGGAAGGAATATTAAGGGGCCTCGTGCGCTTGCTTCGAGGATCGGGGGGATGTGATATTGCGAAACGGGTAACAAAGGATCAAGCGACAGCGATGATTAAATAAGAGTATTCAGCTATCTGTCAACACGCATTGTGAACTTAATAGTGATGACGACGCGTGATCGAGATACAACGTTACGCATTCGTGCGTCTGGAGTATCGAAGAAGGATGCATTGGACTTACATTCAGCTCAACAGCGGCTTTCACTGCCTCCGCCTTCCTTTGATCCGGAACGATGCATAAGATTTCGCGGCTTCTGAGGATTTGTCTGATGGACATCGAAATCGCGCGAGCCGGAACTTCATCAATACTTTTGAACCAACCCTCACCAACTTGTTGTTGACGACACGCCTCATCGAGATTAACAACGATGTAAGGAGCCTTCGTATCGAAGTCCGCCGGCGGGTCGTTAAATGCAAGATGCCCGTTTTCACCTATGCCTACAAATGCAACGTCAACTGTTTGTTGCATGATGAGCAGACCAATGCGTCGACATTCGTCATCGACCTCATCAGCTTCACCATCGATAAAATAAAAAGCGTGCGGGTGAACGCGGCTGACTATACGTTCCTTTAAATAGCGGCGAAAGCTCGCGGGGTGCGACTCCCGCAAGCCAACGTACTCATCAAGATGAAAGAAGGTGACTTTGGTCCAATCGACGGGCGCAAGCATTAGCGCGTCCAGAAATTCAAACTGCGATGCTCCGGTGGCGGCGATCACGTAAGCAGAGTTACGTTCGGCGATCGCGTGATTGATAATGGCCGCGGCGTCTCGAGCAGCAGCCTGGCCAAGCTCAGTCTTCGTCGTAAAGATTTTTATCTGCAAACTACGCCTCTTATGTGAGACTCTGCCACGTGCCTGTTGCTGCCGATCTTTCCACCGCGTCCAGCACTCGCTGATTCTTCACGCCATCTTCGAAGTCAGGACTCGGCGATCTTTTCTCGGCAAGCGCCTGCAACAACTCTAAAACCGTATGCGTGAAAGTATGCTCGTAGCCGATGATGTGACCGGGAGGCCACCAGCCTTTCATGTACGGATGCGTTGGGTCAGTGACCTGGATTGTTTTGAAGCCGCTGTTTGGGCTTTCGTCTGAATAGAACTCGAGCTCATTCATGCGCTCCAGATTGAACGCAACGCTGCCTTTGCTGCCGTTGATCTCGAAGCGATTGCAATTTTTGCGTCCTGATGCGTAGCGAGTTGCTTCGATAGAGCCGATCGCTCCATTCTTGAATTTGACGAGTGCAAGCGCAGCATCATCGACGTCGACATGGGCCATGTTGTCGCTGTTGGCAACAGGACGTTCACTGACGAATGTTTTGAGCATCGCCGACAGCTCCGAGATCTCGCCCACCAGATAACGTGCCAGATCTACTGAGTGTGAAAAGAGATCTCCGAGCGCTCCGGAACCTGCTTCGTACCTATTCAATCTCCATCGCGTCGGAAACTGGGGGTTGCGTAACCAATCCTGCAAATACGTCGCTCGATAGTGATAGATGGTTCCTATCTCGCCGTCATCGATCAAGCGGCGCGCGAGCGAAACAGCGGGCGCCCGCCGGTAGTTGTGACAGATCATGTGAACGCAGCCATGATCCTGTGCCGCTTTCAGCATTTCTTCTGCTTCACCGAGAGAGTTGCCCAGCGGCTTTTCGCAAAAGATTATTTTTCCTGCCTGGGCCGCAGCGAGTGCGATTGGCGCGTGCGTGTAACCAGGTGAACATATGTCAACAACGTCGATATCGTTCCGGGTTACTACTTTTTCCCATTCAGTCGCGCACTCCAGCCAATCGAAGTGGCCCGCAACTCGTGTTACTTCAGTTTCATTCCGGCCGCAGATCACTTTCAACACCGGTTCGTAAGGGACATCGAAGAAGCTGCGCACCTGCCTCCAGGCGTTACTGTGCGCGCGTCCCATAAACCCGTAGCCAATCATTGCGATGTTTAGTTTCTTCATTCAAATTACTCGTGCTATGTACTCTGCGGAACGGAATGCGAGAGCCATGATGGTGAGCACTGGATTGAACCCGCCATTCGTTACGTGAAGCGATCCGTCGACAACAAATAGATTGTCGTGGTTATGAATGCGTCCCCACTCATCCGTAACTGAATCTTTTGCGTCGCTTCCCATCCGGCAAGTGCCGGCTTGATGCTGTCTTCCGCTCAATATTAGTCCAGGCTGCGTGCTCCAAACTTTTTCACACCCACTCGCGCGCAACCACTGCTCGCCACGTTCGCGCATGAACTCCGCCGCGTCGACCGTAGCAGGATGCGTAGTGCCACTAAGCCGCGCGACTGGAACTCCCCACTTATCGCGTACAGTTTCATCGACAGTCACGCGTCCGTCAGGATTTGGAATATCCTGCACCGGCCCGCGAAGATGCATCACGCGAGTGTAGTTGTCGCGCATAAATCTCTTGTTCTCCGCACCCCAGCGCGGCAGATCCGGTGGCAACGAGTCGTACCAGAAATCTATCGGCGGCTTAATAAAATCATCTGCCAGCATGCCGCCGCCGATAATGCCAGGGTTATCATGATTGAACTGAATAGTCGCGATCGTCACACCTGGCCCAATCCCATTGAATACTTTTGTCGAAGATAATCCATAAGCACGAGGATAGAGGTGACCCTGGAGATTTCGTCCAACTTGATCGTATTCGTTACCCAGCCCTGTCGGGTGAAACGGAGACCTGGAATTCAACAGCAGTCGCGCTGATTCGATCGCACCCGCGGAAATGATCACGAGCCTTGAGCGCGCGGTTACTTGTTGTGGCGTGCCTGAAGAGTTCACGAAGTAAGAGACACCGATAACATTTCCGCGGTCATCCGTCTCGATTGCTTCCGCGACTGCGGATGTCTTGAGTTCGCAATTGCCGGTCGCGAGTGCACGCGGGATCACGGTATTCTGTGTGCCCGTCTTCGCATCAGTGGGACACGCGAAGCCGACGCAGTACTTGCAGGCGATGCAGGCTGAACGTCCTCTGTAAGCTTCGGTATTGATTAATAAAGGAACAGGCGATGTTCGCCAGCCAAGTTGTCGCGCGCTGTTCTCGAGGGCAACCGTCTGCGGGCTCGGCGGCACCGGCGGCAAAGGATAGTTTCGTCTGCGGGGAATCTCGCTTCGAATACCATCGCCATCACCAGCCGCACCGAGCTCCCATTCTGCGCGTTCGTAGAAAGGTTCCAACGTTTCGTAAGTGATGGGCCAATCGGCCAATGAGCTTCCGTCCGGAACGCCATACTTGCTCGCCATTCGGAAATCATCCGGATGAAAACGCCATGCTTGCGCTCCGTAAACGCGTGTTCCACCTCCGACGCAGGCGGCATTGTTGTGGTAATCAAGCTCATGCGGCTTGACTAATCGAGACCGGCCCTGAGGATCGACGAAGACGCGCGGATTACCAGCCAACTCTGGACCAGCGTTATGACCGTAGATCGCGAGACGTTGATTACGCAGGTGATCGCGGCCCACGTCTGCAAAACTCAGCGCGAGACCTCTTTCCAATAGCAAAACGTGTTTGCCGGCCTCCGCAAGTAGGCAAGCGACAATTCCGCCTGCCGCTCCTGTTCCGATGATGATGGCGTCATATTTTTTCATGAGTCTGCGGGATCTTCAAAACCAGTCATTATCCATGACACACAGCCGAGATTTCCGCCTTGTTGCGGATCGCTGTAATAACCCTCGGCAGTTGTATTCACGAGGATCGTAAAGAAGCGTGACGGCGCCATTGGCCACGAACTTTCCACGGCGCCGGATTCAATCGCTTCGAGTAGCGAGATCTGCTGGTCATGCGTTAGAACCGCGAACGGCACGTTGTACCGTGCGACTGCCTCGGCGTCGGTTGCGTCAATGCTCGCGACAAACAATTCCGCTTCGTCTGCCAGGTCAGTTTGCAGGAGACGTTCGACGTAATTACAGACACCGGCGTCGTAAGCACCAGGAAAATCGTCAGGGGGAATCAGGCAATCGACAAGCGCGCGAAGAGTTTCTGTGTTCATGATCTACTTTAGTTCAACCGGTACCTCTACACTGCCGCCAGTGACCACGTCCGTGGCACGAACGACGTATTTGCCGGTTGGATCATTTAGAGCAAAGGGCACGGTAAAAGTGCCGCGCCCTTTCTCGACGAGCACGTTTTTCGAATAGACTGGCAAATGAGAACCGTCGGGTGCATAGACGTGGCAGCGCACGAGACTCGCGCCCGGCGTCGTTGTACTCAAGCGGAAAGAGACATGCTGGCCTGTGTGTGCGGAAGCAGGGCCTGCGAAGTTTAGTCCGGCGCCCTCCGGAGTTAACGCCAATACGAGTGCGTCGCCAACCAGGATCGAGCTGTGTACGACGTCCGTGAAGCCCAACCTTTTTCCGGTGCGAACGTCGGCAACATAAAATTTGCGAGGGAGTTTGATCGTCAACTCCTGCTTCGCAACCTGACCCAGGTTTGCGTCGTTGTAAGTTGTGACACCGTCCTGACCAACTACGCCACCGAGCGCAACGTTCTCTTTCACGATTGCAACGATCTCGGCGGCGCCGAATTTATATCGAGCGATTTGCGCCTGCTGTAACTGCCGGCCGTCGGGCGAACTCACTTGAATCGACGGCCGTACTCCTGCCTTACTCAGAATCGCACTCAAGAGTTGACGATAAGCTGCGCCCCCGAAGTTCGACGCGCGCTGCTTTGGATACTGATCCCAGGCGGTGTTGAGGTAAATGGTCCAACCGGCCCGCGTGCGATTTACGATAGCCGCGTCGTTGTTGTTGATCTTAAGCAGCGCTGTTCCGCCTGAAACTTTCACGTCAGGCTCAGCGATGCGTATGTCCGAAAGCAGTAATGGCAGGTTCCATTCACCACCCTGCACGGACGTGCGAACTTCACCTGAAGTTAGCTTCAACTGGCGCTTTTCTGAATCAAGCGTAACGATGCCGAACAGCTTGCTTACACGTTCGTTTTTTCGCCACCCGCAGTGCTGATCGAACCAGCCGGGTGCTGCATCGGCGATAACGGCGCCACCACGCGCAACAAACTGCTCAAGCTGTTGAACCTCTTCGTCCGAGAGCGCAAACGCGAGTGGAAGAATAACGACTTTGTATTTATCGTTTGCGATCCCTCTGATGGCCACATCTTCCGACGATACGAAGTCGAACTGAAGGCCGAGGTCCTTGATCGTTTTGACCCAACCGTCGCGATTCGCTGTGAAGCTCAGGCGCGCTTTGTCTACGACTTCGTCGTCATCGTCACTGCTGCGCTGGTGATAACCGAGAATACTCGCGGCGTGAATTGACGGCATCGAGTAATACAGCGCAATCCCATCCTGTTGCCGGACTGACTCCATCAAGAGCTTCCCAACGCCCTCGGATCTCAGCGAGCTAAACGCTTTGCCCATGTCGCGCGCAGACGCCGAGTGAGTGAAATCAGGGTTCAGAAATGAGTACATCCAGAAAATATTCGGATGCAGGACGTTGTGAATCGCGGCGGTCCAAATAGCGTTCTGAACTGCCAGTCCATGCGATCCATATCCGGTCCAAAAGCCAATCATCGCGTTCGACTTAGCGAAGGACCGATGCAGGTCCCACTGATTACCGCCGTCGTAGGAAAGGAAATCGTCGATCACACGATCGAGACGCGACCAGTCGGCGCCGTTGTAAGCATTCGTAGCCTGCGTACCGGAGACTGCGATATGCGCATCCGGATCTCCTTCGATCGCCGCGTCGCGAGCGGTTTGGTAAGCGCGCGCGAAAGTGATCTCCATGAACGTCCGGTGATCGGCCCACGGAGCAAAGTTCTGCGTCTTCGTTGCTTCTTCCGTCGTGTACGGCGCCACCGAATTCCAATCATTGAAATTCGTGCGCCATACGTTGTTGAGCGCCGTGAGCGTGCCGTACTGCTGCTGCAACCAGCCGCGAAAATCCGCGAGCGTATGTGGATTCCAGTCGAAGTCGACAGCGTCGCCGTATGACGTCAACGAGCCTTCGTCACCAACGAAGTAGTAATCCATGTTGTAACGCGCCTTGTTACGAGCGGAGGCGCGAACGATGTCGCCAAGGTTTTTCAGCACTGCGGGATCGTTGAATGAAGGCGTCCGCTGCAGAAACTTCTTATCGCCCGTACGTTTATATAGTTCTTTTTTCGTGAGGTAGCCGAGGGCTTCGAAGTCGCTTGTTTTCTGATAGTCGGCAATGGCTCGCTCCATCGCCTCGGGCGTGGTTGGCCCACGATCGTACCAGTAAACTCCAAACGTGCCGCGCGGGATGTTCAGTGAATTGTCGACGTCGTTTGACCAG
>Ga0134124_10004540_pt1 | contig 11152 bp, 6 predicted proteins | sample KB304_FD_96880 | JGI IMG/M metagenome (GOLD analysis project Ga0134124, IMG submission 96880) | Terrestrial soil microbial communities without Nitrogen fertilizer from Kellogg Biological Station, Michigan, USA - KB3-0-4 | ecosystem: Environmental > Terrestrial > Soil > Unclassified ... | reverse complement strand
CAATCGCCGACCACGGGATTCGGGGGTCCGCCGGAAACGGTGTCGGCGGGCTCCCCGGGCGCCCGCTTCACCGCCCTCAGGCGCGAGGCCGAGCGCCGTCGCACGGGCGCCCGGCTGGCGGTGGGGCTCGGCACCTGCGGCCTGGCGGTCGGCGCCGCGGCGACCTTCGACGCGCTCCAGGCGGAGACCGAGCGGCGCGACCTGCCGTTCAGGATCGTGGCCGCCGGCTGCAACGGAATGTGCTGGGCGCAGCCGGTCGTCGAGATCCTGCGCGACGGCCGTCCCCGGCTCACGGCCGGTGCGGTGACGCCGGCCGGCGTGCCGCGCCTGCTGAACGCGCTGGCCGCCGGACTGGAGTCCGACGTCGCCATCGGCGCCGCGTTCATGGCGCCGCAGCGGCGGGTGCTGATCGAGCGCTGCGGCATGGCCGATCCGTACGACATCGCCGATGCGCTCCGTCACGGCGCCTACGGCGCGTTCGCGCGGGCGCTGGACGACGGCCGGCCGGAGGCGGTGATCGAGGAGGTGCGCGCGGCGGGCCTCGCCGGGCGCGGCGGCGCCTACTTCCAGACGGCCGTGAAGTGGGCGGGCTGCCGGGCCGCCGCCGGCTCGCCGAAGTTCCTCGTCGTCAACGGTGAGGAGGGCGAGCCCGGCATCTTCAAGGACCGCCATCTAATGGAAGGCGACCCCCACCGCCTGCTGGAGGCGGTCCTGCTGGCCGCCTTCGCGGCCGGGGCCTCTCGCGCCATCCTTTATGTCCACGGCGAGGCCACGCTGTCGGCGGCGCGGCTGGCCGTGGCGCTGGAGCAGGCCCGGGCGTGGGGGCTGATCGGCCAGTACATACTCGGCACCACCTTCTCGCTCGATGTCGAGATCCGCCGCGGCGCCGGCGGCTTCGTGCTGGGCGAGGAGACCGCGCTGCTGGAGTCGATCGAGGGCCAGCGCGCGATGCCGCGCACGCGCCCGCCCTTTCCCGTGGAGTCCGGCCTCTTCGGCAAGCCGACCGTGATCAACAACGTCGAGACGCTGTGCGCGGTGCCCTCGATCGTCGAGCGCGGCGGCGCCTGGTTCGCGGGGCTCGGCGGCGGCCGCGGCACGAAGCTCTTCGGCCTGTCCGGTCACGTGCAACGGCCCGGCATCGTGGAGATGGAGGTCGGCTGCACGCTACGCACGCTGATCGAGGAGGTCGGCGGCGGCTCGGAGACGGGCCGGCCGATCCGGGCGGCCGTCGTGGGCGGACCGTCGGGCAGCGTGGTGCATCCACGTCAGTTCGACGAGCCGCTGATCCCGCGCGGCCCGGTCAATCCGGGGACCGGCGGCGTCGTGGCGCTCGACGACACCCTGCCGGTCCGCGAGGCGGTGCGCGCGCTGGTCGCCTTCAACATGCGCGAATCGTGCGGCAAGTGCACGCCCTGCCGCGAGGGCACGGTGCGGCTGCTGGCGATGCTCGACGGCGCGCTCGACGTCCCGCGCGTGAAGGATCTGGCCGAGGCCATCCAGCTCGCCTCGCTCTGCGGCCTGGGCCAGGCCGCCCCGCTGTCGCTGCTCTCCGGTCTGGCCGCGTTCCCCGAGGACTTCGGTATCATGAGCCCACCATGAAGCTCACGATCGACGGCCGCAGTGTCGAGCTCGGCGACGGCGCCACCGTGCTCGACGGGGTGAATCGGCTCGGCCTGCCGCTGCCGCAGCTCTGCAAGGATCCTGATCGCCCGGCCCTCGGTGCCTGCCGGACCTGTCTCGTGCACGTCGACGGCATGCGCGGCGTCCCGGCGGCCTGTCACCTGCCCGCGCGCGACGGCATGGTGGTCTCGACCGAGCACCCGGAGGCCCAGCGCGTCCGCGCGGCCGTCCTCGACCTCACGCGCTCCATGCTGACGCCCGGCGGCGACCGCAACGGCTTCGGTCAGGTCGGTGCCGCGACCGCCCGGCACGGCCTGCTGGAGCCGACGTGGCCGGCGCTGCACCGCTTCGAGGTCGACGCCAGCAAGTCGTTCTTCGTCCTCGACCGCGAGGCCTGCATCCTGTGCGGGCGCTGCACGGTCGCCTGCGACGAGGTCCAGGAGATCGGCGCCATCTCGCTGCTCGGCCGAGGCCACGGCAGCAAGGTCGGCGTCTTCGGCGACGGCGCCATGGCGTCCTCGGTGTGCACCTCGTGCGGCCAGTGCGTGGCTACCTGCCCGACCGGCGCGCTGCGGCCCAAGGAGCCGCCCGCCAAGATCGTGCGCAGCGTCGAGACGATCTGTCCGTATTGTGGCGTTGGCTGCGGCATCCGGGCGCGCGTCACCGAGCATGAGCGGCTGGCCGTCATGACCGACGACGTCCCGGCGAACAACTCCAGCCGCGGGATGCTCTGCGTGAAGGGCCGCTTCGGGACCGGCTTCGTGCACTCGCGCGACCGCATCACCGTGCCGCTGGTCAAGCGAGAGGGGCGCTGGGTGGAGGTCGGCTGGGACGAGGCGCTGGACATCGCGGCCGAGGGGCTTGCGCGGCATCGCGGCCGCTTCGGCGCGCTGGCCAGCGCCAAGGCCACGAACGAGGACGGCTACCTCGTGCAGAAGTTCTGCCGCGTCGTGATGGGCACCAACGACGTCGACCACTGCACGCGCCTCTGCCACTCGCCCTCGGTCGAGGCCATGCTGGCGTCGATGGGCTCCGGCGCCACGTCCAACTCGTACCAGGACTATGAGGAGGCCGGCTGCATCATGGTGGTCGGCGCGGATGCCTCGGCCAACCACCCGGTCATCGCCGTGCGGTTCCGCCGCGCGGTCAGCCGGGGTGCCCGGCTCGTCGTCGTCAATCCCAAGCGGGTCGAGCTCTGCGACCAGGCCGATCTCTGGATCCAGCAGCGCCCCGGCACCGACGTCGCCCTCTTCAACGCGATGGCGCGGGTCATCATCGACGAGGGACTGGCCGACGAGACGTTCGTGAGCACGCGCACCGAGGGCTTCCACGCCTGGCAGGGCTCGCTGGAGCGCTATACGCTCGAGTACGCGGAGCGCGTCACCGGCGTGCCCGCGCGTGACATTGCCCAGGCCGCTCGCTGGTACGCGAGACCGTCGACTCGCGAGCCCGGGGACCCACGCCCCGCTCCCGACTCCCCCGGGGGCTCCTGCCTGGTGTGGGGCATGGGCATCACCCAGCACGTGAACGGCATCCACAACGCTCACGCGCTCCTGAATCTCTCCCTGGTCGCCGGCCAGATGGGCCGGCCGGGCAGCGGGATCTCACCGCTCCGGGGCCAGAACAACGTGCAGGGCTGCGGCGACGCCGGCTGCATCCCGACCAATTTGCCCGGCTATCAGCTCTACACACCGGAGTCGCTGACTCGCTTCGAGCAGATGTGGGGGGTGCGACCACCGGGCCAGACGGGGCGAGTGGTGACCGAGATCGTCGAGGGCTGCCTCAGCGGCGAGACGCGGGCCATGTACGTCGTCGGCGAGAATCCCCTGCTCTCCGAGCCCGACCTGCACCACGCGGAGAAGGCGATCGGCCAGCTCGACTTCCTGGTCGTGCAGGACCTGTTCATGCACGAGACGGCCGAGCGGGCCCACGTGTTCCTTCCCGCGGCGACGTTCGCGGAGAAGGAGGGCACGTTCACGAACTCCGAGCGGCGCGTGCAGCGGGTGCGTACCGCGATCCCGCCGCCCGGCGACGCGCGGCCGGACTGGTGGATCACTGCTGAGCTGGCCAAGCGCGTGGCTCGGCGCGCGGGAATCGAGGTCGGCCGGCAGTTCGACTACCAGGCTCCGGCCGCGATCTTCGACGAGCTGGCGCAGCTCACGCCGTTCCTGGCCGGCCTGTCGCATGCGCGCCTGGACCGCGAGGGTGGACTGCAGTGGCCCTGCCCCACGCCCGACCATCCGGGCACCCGCTACCTCTACGCGGACTCGTTCCCGCGCGGCCGCGCGCGCTTCATCCCGGCCCGTCAGATCGAGGAGGCGGCCGAGCTGCCCGACGCCGAGTACCCGTTCGTGCTGAACACCGGCCGGCTGCTCTATCACTGGCACGGCGGCACCCTCACCCGGCGTGTGGAGGGTCTGCTGGAGCTGGCGCCCAGGCTCGAGATCGCGATTCATCCGGCCGACGCCCGTCGCCTCGGCGTGGACACCGGCGGCCGGCTGCGCGTCGCGTCCCGGCGCGGCGAGCTGGTCGGCTACGCGCGCGTGACCGAGGCCGTGCGCGCCGGCGCCATCTTCATCCCGTTCGTCAAGCTGTCCGACTCCGCAGCCAACTTCCTGACGAACTCCGCCGCCGACCCCCAGTCGAAGATCCCCGAGTACAAGGTCTGCGCCGTCCGCCTCGAACGCCTGCCCTGAGGACGCCGTCGATGGCCCGCCCCGCCATGTTCGTCGTCAAAGCCACGATCGCGCCCGACCGGGAGGCAGCGTTCAACGAGTGGTACGACACCGTACGCTCGGGCGAGGCGGCGCGAGTGCCCGGCTGCACCGGCATGCGGCGGTACGCGGCGGTGCCGCTGGAGAGCGCCCACGCCGGCGACGAGCCCTGGCAGTACATGGTCTGCTACGAGTTCGAGTCGGAGGAGGCGATGCAGGCCTTTGCCCGCTCGGACACGCTGCGGGCGATGACCAAGGACTATGACGCACGGTTCGGAGGCGCCGGCGAGCGCGCGCGCTTCGCCTACCGCCAGATCTATCCGTGAGTACTGCCTCCCCCTCGAACCAGAAACAGGATTGCACCGGCAACGCCGGCGCTCGGAACGCGCGATCGTGACGCGCGCGCCCAATCTAAAGGGCGGTCAGGAAGTCGTTCAGGGCCGAGTTGAAGGCGGCGGGGGCGTCGAGGGTGAGGTGATGATAGGCGTTGGGGATGGTGACGAGAGTGGCGTCCGGGATCGAGGTGCGCAGGCGCTCCGCCATCTCGACCGGGAGAATGGGTGACAGACCACCGCGCACGATGAGCGTCGGTGCGGTGATCTTGCCGAGCAGGGACCAGGCGTCGACGGGCCGGCGCGCCCCGTGGGTGGCCGGGTCGAATCGCCAGCCCCAGCCGCCGTCGCGGCGGGTCAGTCCGGCCTGGGCGATGTGGGCGAGCAGGCTTGGCTCGGCCAGGGTCTCGCGCGGCAGCAGCCTGAACGCCGCCACCCCCGCCTCTTCGCTGGCGTACACGCGAGGAATGCGGCGGCCGCGGGAGTGCATCGTGTCCAGGCGCTCCGGCGGGATGGCCGGCCGCGAGTCGACGATGACGAGCGCAGCCACGCGCTCGGGGTGCCAGGCCGCGAAGGTCATCGCGTTGTGGCCTCCCATCGAGTGTCCGACGACCGTCATGCGCGCCCAGCCCAAGGTGTCCATCAGTCCCAGCAGATCGGCGACGAAGTCCTCGGTGCCGTAGGCGGGCGGCGCCACCCACTGGCTCTCGCCGTGGCCGCGCTGGTCGAGGGCGACCACCTGGAAGCGGTCCACGAACGCCGGCGTCACCGCGTCGAACCAGTGCGCGTGCGCGGCACCGCCGTGCAGGAAGCAGATGCCCGGCGCTCCCGCTCGGCCCGATTCGAGGAAATGCAATCGCACCCCGTTGATCGTCTCCGTGCGTCGCCGCGCGCCCTCACACCCGAGCGAAAATGTCATGGGGGCGATTGTACGTCGGTTGTCGTCGGTGCAATTGCACGTCGCAAAATTTTTCTTGGTCGCGTTTTCGCCAGCCGCTATTGTCGAAAAAAGCAATGCACGACGATCTCACTCCCCGCGAAACCCGCCGGCACCTCCTCGATGGCAGCTACACCGTGCTGCTTTTTACCATCGCGATCGTGACCGGGTATGGCGTGCTGTCGCCGTCCACGTCGCGGGCCAAGCCGGCACCGCCAGTTGCCACCGTGGGTGCCGTCGTGGCAGTGTCGGCGATCGACACGCTGACCGAGATGGCCCCGCACGCCACTCCGCCCGTCGAACGGGAGACGGCCAAGCCTGCGGAGGCGCCGGCCGCCATCGCGCGCGTCACGCCGCCCCCGGTCGAGCCGCTCCGCCCCCAGCCCGAAGCGCGGCCGCCCGTGCCGGAGCCAAAGGCGGCCAGGCCCGAGCCCGTCAAGCCAGAGCCCGCTGCCGAGTTCCCGTGGCCTTCGCCGACCGTGACCGGCCGCGTCCTGGACAACGACCGCAAGCCGCTGGTCGGCGCCTCGGTCGTGGTGCGGGGCGTCGAGGTTCGCACCGACGCCGACGGCGTGTTCAAGCTGGAGCATGTTGCGCCGGACGCCTCGCTGATCGTCAAGATGCCGGGCTTCCAGAAGCTGCGGATCGCCCCGACCAAGGGCTCAGTCGAAGCCGTCCTCCGACCGCACCCCATCAAGGCCGCCTACCTCACCTACTACGGTGTGGGGGATCGCGGCATCCGCACCCGTGTGCTGGATCTGGCCTCCCGGACCGAGCTGAACGCGGTCGTCATCGACGTCAAGGGCGACCGGGGCTGGATCCTGTATCGCACCGAGATCGAACAGGCCCTGGCCGTCGGCGCCCAGGGCCCGGCCACACTGAAAGATTTCGACGGGTTGATGGCCGACCTCAAAGCCCGTGGCATCTACACGATCGCCCGCATCGTGACGTTCAAGGACAACATCCTGGCTACGGCGCGGCCCGACCTGGCGATCATCGACACCCGCACCGGTAAGCCCTGGATCGACAACGAGAAACTGGCCTGGGTGGACCCGTTCCGCGAGGAGGTCTGGGCCTACAACATCGCGATCGGCCAGGAGGCCATCCGGCGTGGGTTCGACGAGGTCCAGTTCGACTACGTCCGCTTCCCCACCGACGGCAAGCTCGGAGCCGCGCGCTACGCCAAGGCCAACAGCAAGGAGACCCGGCTTCCGACGATCGCCGGCTTCCTGGCCAAGGCCCGTCGTGAGCTGGGCGCCTCCGGCGCGTTCGTGGGGGCCGATCTCTTCGGCTACACCGCGTTCAACGAGAACGACACCGACATCGGGCAGCGCATCGAAGAGGTCGCACCGCACCTGGACTACATCTGCCCCATGGTCTATCCCTCCGGCTACCACAAGGGCATCCCGGGCTACGCCAACCCCGTGCTCGTGCCGGGCAGGGTCGTCCACGAGAGCGTGCGGCTGATCCGCAAGCGGGCGACCGGGACGGTGGCCCAGGTCCGGCCGTGGCTGCAAGATTTCAAAGACTACGCCTTCGACAAACGCATCTTCGGCGTGACGGAAGTCCAGGCGCAGATCCGGGGCTCCGAAGAGGCGGGCGGCTCCGGCTGGATGCTATGGAATCCGCGCAATGACTACACCGGCTCCGCGCTCAGGACCAAGGACGCGCTGGTGGTCCGATGAGGGGCGCGCTCGTCGCCTTCCTGCTGGCGACCGCCGCGCTGATCCTGGCGTCGTACGGCCTGGCCGTTCAATGAGGATCGCGCTGGTCGGCTTTCTCCTGATCACCGCCGCCCTCATCCTTGCCTCGTTCGCCGCCGCCGAGCCGCCGCTGGCCAACGAGCTCGGCCGCGTGATGATCCTCGAGTACCACAAGATCGACTACCCCGAGGAGCGCTGGACCCGGACGCCGGAGAACTTCCGCCGCGACCTGGAGACGCTCTACGCGCGCGGGTACCGCCTGCAAAGCCTGAACGGGCTGGTCGAGGGGCGCATCACGGTACCGGCCGGCACCACACCGGTCGTCCTCACCTTCGACGATTCCTCGGCCGGGCAGTTCCGCTACGTCGAGCACAACGGCACCCTGGAGATCGATCCCAAGTCCGGCGTGGGCGTGCTCGAGGCATTCATCCGGGAGAAGCCGGACTTCGGCCGGGCGGCGACCTTCTTCGTGCTGCCGGGCGCCAAGGCCCCCAATAACCTGTTCAACCAGCCGGAGCACGAGGGCCGCAAGCTCCGCTGGCTGGTCGAGCAGGGCTACGAGCTGGGCAACCACACCCTCTGGCACGCCAATCTCGGCAAGTACGACGAGGCGACGGTGCGCGCGCAACTCGCCGAGGCCCAGGTCTGGGTGCAGCGCCACGTGCCCCAGTACCGCTTCCGCAGCCTGGCGCTGCCCCACGGCGTCTATCCCAAAGAAGTCGGCTGGGCCCTCACCGGCACCGCCAAGGGCACCACCTACCGCCACGAGGCTATTCTGATGGTCGCCGGGGGGGCGGCGCCCTCACCCTTCGCCAGGTCCTTTGACGCCGTCCGGCTGCCGCGCATCCAGGCCATCGAGCACGACCTGAAGTTCTGGCTGAACCACTTCGACCGCACGCCCGAGGACCGCTACATCAGCGACGGCAACCCCGACACCCTCACCTTCCCCGCCGCCCAAAAAGACCGCCTCCGCCCCGAAATCCCCAGAACCCTAAAGGTCGTCGAACGCTAGCCCAACATCGCCCGCCGCCGTCGCAGAGCTCGTCCCAGAACCGTCCCCTGTCGCTGTTCCTCCGCTACTGCCGGCCCTTCACTGTTCCGTGTCCGCCACGCGAGTGCGCTGGGTCGGGGCACGAACTGGGTCCGCCGATCCGTTTCACTCCCAACCCAGGCTGCGTGCTTTGCGACGTATGGAACACGCGAAGGGGCGGTGGAATCCGGCCTCGTGGGCGCCGGACCCAGTTCGTGCCCCGACCCGGCGCACGGCATGAGATGTGAACACGAGACGACCGAGGAGAGGCTAGCGGTAGATGAGGTACGACGCGCGACGGTTCAAGAAGCTGGTGCGCGCCATTTCAGCCCAGGCGATGACCCGCGGCAGAGGCTCCCCGCGCAGGAAAGCCCAGATGGTGGACCGATTGACGAGAAGGTTCTGGATGGGCTCCGGCCTGAACTGGTCACGGTAGCGATCACTGAGCACCCGGGCGATCGCTAACCCGACCGTCACCGGCCGGATCCCCTCGCGGTCGGTGACGAGCAGCCGCACGCCCCCGCAGGTCACGCGCGCGTAAACGTCCGCCGTCGGCGTGAACGTCACCGCCTCGAACCTCACTCCCGGCAGCCGCAGATCGTTCAGCGCGGTCGCCAGCCCCTGCGGCTCGATCCACGGGGCGCCGACCACCTCGAACGGCGAGTCCGTCCCCCGCCCGACCGAGAGGTTGGTCGCCTCCAGCAGGCCGACGCCCGAGTAGAGCAGGGCCTGGGTGACCGAGCGGATGTTGGGCGACGGGTTCACCCAGGGCAGCGCGGTCTCGTCGTACCAGCGGCTGCGCTCCCAGTTCTCGAGCTGGATGACCGTGAGCGAGACGGGGATCCTCCGCTCGGCGGCGGCCATGCGCGCGAACTCGCCGATCGTCATGCCGGTCCGCACCGGGATCGGGTGCGGCGCCGTGAACGAGGCGAGATCCGGGTCCATCAGCGGCCCCTCGACGTAGCGGCCCGTGATGGGGTTTGGACGATCCAGCACGACGACGGGAATCCGATGGCGGGCCGCCTCCTCCATGACGTACACGAGCGTCGTCAGGTACGTGTAGTACCGGACACCGACGTCCTGGATGTCGAACAGCAGCAGGTTGACGTCCTTCAGCATCGTGGCGCTCGGTCGCTTCACCGTCCCGTAGAGGCTCCAGACCGGGATGCCCGTGATCGGATCGCGCCCGTTCGCGACCTCCGTGTTGGAGTCACCCGTGATGCCGTGCTCCGGCGAGAAGATCGCCGTGAGCCGCACGCCCGGCGCCGCCGCGATCAAGTCCACCGCTCGACGCCCAACCGCGTCCTGACCCGTCTGGTTGGTCACCAGCCCGACCGAGTAGCCGGCCAGCGGAGCGAAGTTCTGGCGCACGAGGACGTCGAGGCCGGTGCGGACCGGCTCGGCCGCAGCACCGCTGCGCGGCTCGGCGGGGCCGTCCGAGGCGGGCCACGCGGAGTCGCCTTCGGCCGGCGGCAGCTCGGCCGAGCCGAACAGCGTCGAGCCTATGGCCGCCGCCACGCGCACGCGCAGCTCGCGGATCTTGGCGGCGCCACCCCCGTTGGGGTGGACCCGATTCGTCAGGAGGACGACGTAGGTGCCGGTGCGCGGCTCGATCATCACGGAGGTGCCCGTGAAGCCGGTGTGGATCGGCGACTCCACCGGGAAGAACGGCAGCATGGAGCGCGCAAAGACAGAGGAGACGTCCCAGCCGAGCGCGCGGCTGCCGCTGCCGTCGGCCGTGCGCGTCCACATGCTCTGCACCGTCGTCGCCCTGAACACGCGGGTGCCGTTCAGCGCGCCACCGTCGACGAGCATGCGGCAGAGACGGCCGAGGTCAGCCGCCGTCGAGAACAGTCCGGCGTGACCGGCCACGCCGCCGAGCAGTCGTGCCCGCGGATCGTGCACCTCGCCGAGCAGCATGTGGCCGTTGGCCCACTCGGTCGGCGCGATGCGATCGCGAAGCTTGGCGGGCGGCGTGAACATGGTGTCGCGCAGCCCGAGGGGCTTGAAGATCGTGCGCTCGAGATAGCGATCGAGCGGCTGGCCGCTCACCCGTCGCACCATCTCGCCGAGCAGGATGAAGCCGATGTCGCTGTACTGGGTGCCCGAGCCGGGCGGATAGTCGAACGACAGTCGGGCGAAGGCCTTGACGGTCTCCGCGGTGCTCGGCTTCACCGAGCCGGGCGGCGGGATGGCCGGAAAGCCGGCGCTGTGGGTGAGCATCCGCTGGATGGTGACCTGCGCGAAGGCCGGCTTGCGAAACTCCGCCAGGTAGCGCCCCAGCGGCGCGTCGAGCTTCACCGAGCCGCGCTCGACCAGCGACATCACCGCCAGCGTCGTGCCAAACGGCTTGGTCAGCGAGGCGATGTCGAAGATCGTGTCGGTCGCCATCGGCGCGTGGTCGGGAATCAGCCGGCGCCAGCCGTAGGCGCGCTGGAGCAAGACGTCGTCACCCCGGCCGACCAGGACGACCACGCCGGGGATCTCGCCCGACTGCACGGCGTCCCGGGCGGCATCGTCGACGGCGGCGAAATCGGGGGCCTGGGCGAACACGTAGGTGGCGCCGAGGACGACCACGGCCAGCGCGAGGAGAAACGACGCCGGGCCGAGCCGGCGGACGCGACGAGCGCGAACCACGGATCGATCTTAGCAGGCGGCATCGCGCGGCCGGAGAAGATTGATATCCTAGAGGCGATGGGTGCGACGCGTCGGATCTTCGTGACCGGCGCCACGGGCTTCGTCGGCCGCGCGGTCATCCCGGCGCTCCGAGCCCACGGCTATGCCGTGCGCTGCCTGGTCCGCCGCGGCTCGGAGCT
>Ga0134124_10004538_pt1 | contig 11153 bp, 8 predicted proteins | sample KB304_FD_96880 | JGI IMG/M metagenome (GOLD analysis project Ga0134124, IMG submission 96880) | Terrestrial soil microbial communities without Nitrogen fertilizer from Kellogg Biological Station, Michigan, USA - KB3-0-4 | ecosystem: Environmental > Terrestrial > Soil > Unclassified ... | reverse complement strand
GGTAACGCGGTTGACCACACCGCTCGTGAAGTCGTATTCACGGTTCTCAGTACGCTGCACCGCCGTCTGGTAAGCAGTCTGTACCTGCGTCGGATAGAGATCAGTGAAGCCACCGACGCTGCCATAAACAAATCGAGTTTGTGCGCCGCGCGCGTCAGTTGTGAGCGTGGGATTCCCATACTGGTCGTATTGGATAGACGTTGAAATCGAATTGCTTCCGGTAAGTGGATTACTGTACGTGCCCTTCGTCGAATCCCAGTGCTTCTGTTGTGTCAGATTGCCGGTCGTGCTCGAGTTGTCATAGAAAAACTCCGCTCGCGTCAGCGTAGTCGAGCCATTACTCACTTCAGTCGAGGCAACTACACTCTTGAGAGCCGGCGCTGTCGAATTCCAGTAACTATCAGCGTCGTTCGAACTCGTGTCAGACGCATCGGGCGTCGAGTTCGTATAACTGTTCGTAGTCACGCGCTTCAAGACAGCGCCGCCGGGAATGCCCGTCGGGAGCCCGCCTCCGTTGCGAGGCACACTGCCGTAATCAACCCAGTCGTATTCCCGAACCACAGTGACGTTGCCATTCTTGTCATAGCTGTAATCCTTGATCGCCGTCTTGGTTAACGTCCCGCCGGCGTCTCTAATGGAAGTAAACTCCGTCTTCACAAACTGATTGACGCGCTGCGGATCGTAAGCGTCGATACCAGTCGCCGGGTCAGGCGCATAGCTTGAGGGAAACCCCTGCGGCCGGTTCGCCTGCCAGATCTTTTCACTAACCGAGCCATCCGCGTTCTCAGTATGATTGGTTGGTTGCCCGAGCTGCGTCATCACTCCACCATCAGGCATAACGATGGACGCCATGCCAATACTGATGTCGTAGTTCCAGGTCTCAGTCACCGGAGTTGAGCTGCCATCGTATTGCTGCTGGTAGGTTAGGCTCTTGCGCGTTACATGGTTATTGAGCACGTCGGTCCACATGTAGCCGAAGCCGGGACCATTTTGACCATCGAGTTGATATTGATATTGAGCCTGCGCGCCCGTGGGCAGCGTCACGGAGCTCAGCTCACCCCAGCCATACGAGGGCGTGCAACAGGGACTGCTGCCGTAGTCAGCAGCGTTGTAACCAAACACATATTGCAGACCGCCTGTCGCTGCCGGCAGGTCAATCTGTGACACGACGTATTGATAGGTCAACATCGATGGATAGCCGTTTTCGTCGTACTTGCCGGGATCATCCGTGGAATAAGTCTTGAACACCTGGATGCTCTTCCAGTGCACTTGATAAGTCAGGTCAGTGCTATTAATACCGGGCACGTGAATGACGTCTCCACCGCTGAAGCCCTGATTCTCAATGACAATCTTGCGGCCAAGCTGATCCATCAATTGCGTCGCTGGATGACCGTTGTAAGTAACATTGGACCACTCGACATAGTTGCCATTCCGATCGGTTATCCGCGTGCCGAGGTTCGTGACTCTCGTGCCGTCAGGAAAATAAAGACTCCAGGGATTATTCCACCAGTTGCCGTCTGAATCGTGCTCGATCTCGAGCTTGATGTAAGTGCCGTCAAACGTGTAGTAAGTGAGCGTGTTCGTGAGGTACGGAACGTCTTGAACATATCCTCCGGTAAACCTCGTCTGCCAGCCATCCGGACGAATGTCGTAATAGCCTTCCTCGAGCGGTGAACCGAATCCACGTGGCAGGAATTCGTGCACACTACCGTCGGGGAACGACACTTTGACTTTGTAATGACGAATGGTTTCCGTGGCGGGATATTGGGGCGCGATCTCAGGTGGGTACTGGCTCATGCGGTCGATCAGTTGCAGCTCGTAGCCCGTGCCGTAATGCCAGCCGCCCTGGTCGCTCGTCATCAACATGTTGCGAATGACCACTTGCGGCTCCCCAAAAATCGGATGCTCCCAGTCCTCATAATACTGGGTGCGGCTGTCGTACAACTTGGAGTCGTAGTGAAGACTCAGTTGGCCCGAGAGACCGCCGCGTCCGGGCGCCAGCTTCCCCAGCGTCAGGTTAAGTATTAAGTTGCCGTTAGTAGTGTTTATGGTCTCGATGTCCGAGAGCGCATAAGATCCGCCCGGCTGGAATCCGCGCGCGGGCGTCGACCCCTGACCAACAACGAGAACAGGCAAAATGAGAATGAATGCTGTGGTTAAGACGGCGCTCGTTGAGTATGAGAGTGCATTGAGCATGATTATTTTCCGTATGAGGTTGCAAAGAGTTGTTACTGCGCGAAAATACCGTCATCGGTGCGTCGGCCTAATCCGGCCGATCGGATCGTGAGAACGAACACCGATTTCCCGTTCTCGAGACGTTCAATGCGTCGCGCCACCTGCTGACCGTCTACCACGCGCCAATCACTCAGCTTTGTCTCAACATTTATCTCAGAACCTCCGCGATTAACGTCGTAGGTCACGCGCTCGAGCAGTAAGGTTTCGGAATTGAAGTAGTAAAGCTTTGCAGCGCGCTCTTGTTCGGAGGTTTTTATGTGGTCGGCGATCTTGTAGATGTCGAAATATGGCCCATCGTAATCCGGCGTTGAGCCATCGTCCGTTCTGAAACGCGAACCCAGAAAACGCGTTGCGTTGCCCTGCATCTGAGCAGCAAAGAAATGTTCGGCGCTGTCGTAGGCGAGCGTTTCGATCAGATCGAGCTCGTCAGCAGCGGGTGTCTGCGAGGCTTTAGTTTGCTGCCCGTCAAACGTGATTACGCGGTTTTGTGGACCACCAACGTTAAGACGCAGCCGGTCCGGAAATTCCAGAGTCGCCGCAAACTCACGCGGTTGCACCGCGCCTGCTACCCGCCACGTCCCCACCAGCGACAGCCGTTCCTGGCCCGGCTTTTCGAGACGGTTTCCCAGGGCGTTCAGATTCATGGCTAACCGCGGAGACAATTGGGCCCGTCGAACATACGCATTCCGGTTGGACCTTGTGACACTAGCAGGATTTTGTGCAGCGGCTGACTTGTGACGGAGAATCCTTGCAGTCGCAAACGTAATTGCGCTGAGACTGAGCGCACAGGCCAACAACGCAAACCAGAGCTTCGTTTTTGTATTCTTTTTCATACTCGTGCCTATGGAATTGTGTGAAGAGGGGGAATAGTCGGGCGCACAATACTCCCGATATGGACCACAGTCAACGATTATTTTTTGATTGGCGAAAATCAGTGGTTGATTTTCAGTTGAGCTTCACGCCCACGCCCTCGTTCGGGTCGCGGCGGAAGAACTTCCACAGGATGATCACGAGGGCGATCACCGCTACGCCGGCCACGATGTAGACACCATAAGCGCCGAGGAATCGTGAGGAAGCGACTTTGAAGATGGTGAGAATTATGATCAACATGACGATGCGCTGCAATGGACCACGTCGCATGATCCACATGGGCCGGGCCGGCACGTGAGCAAGCTCCTCGTAGGACGCAAATTCCGGCACTGCTTTCGGTGGACCTTGCGCCGCTTGTGTCGTCCGCTTTACTACCTTCGGAGAGCCACACTGCCAGCAGTGAGCGTATTTGTCCTCAATTCCGTTGCCACAGGTGTTACAGAGCCACATATTGGCCACAGATATTAATCTTTCCGTGCTGGCAGTCAAGGGTTAGACTCTCCCAATATGAATAATCCGGAATTGACACAAGCGCCGGTGGCCAAGGCGGCGATGCTCATTCGCAGGCCCGCGAGTGACGTGTTCGAAGCGTTTATCGATCCCACGATCACGTCTAGATTCTGGTTCACGAAGAGCACGGGACGGTTGGAGCCAGGCAAGCACGTCACCTGGACTTGGGAGATGTACGACGTTTCTGTCGAGGTTGAAGTGAAGTCGATCGAAACGAATAAGCGGATCGTGATCGAGTGGGGTAACTACGGCGAGATGACGACGGTCGAATGGACCTTCACTCCTTATGAAGACGACAAGACCTACGTCACGATCAAGAACTACGGTTTCAAGGGCGACAGAGATAAGGTCGTGAAAGATGCGCTCGATTCGACCGGCGGCTTCACGTGGGTGCTTGCCGGACTCAAAGCGCTACTCGAACACAACCTCGAGCTCAACGCGATCGTCGATGCGTTTCCGAAGGGGTTAGATCTTGCGTGAGTCGTAGGCCCAGTGGAGTAAAGCCTGCCGCTGCCGCGGGCGGCATTCAACTTCACCTTTCGGACAGTGTTTCTCGATCTGCGCGATATGACGTCGCATTGCGCGCCAGCGTTTGATTTGACGCTCATCATCGGGACAGCGGCGTCCCATGTAGTAGCGGCAGTACCATTGAAACCAACCGCGCGGATCTTCGTGATAGATCCAGCCCTTCTTTCGCCACACTGACAACGGCGCCGACGCATTCACACCAAAATAGTTGAGCTTCGGATCGTGACGCTCCGAACAGAGCTTCGCGCGACGAAACCACGCCGCAGGAAACTCGTCGACACAGTCAGTCATATACTTTCCACCAAACACGCCGAGCTCGAGCATCTGCTTCGGAGTTAGCTCCGGTTGAAATTCAGGATCGAAATGCTTGCCGACCGGCTCCGTGCAGAAATAGACATAGTTCGACTGCATCAGATCCCTAACTTCCACACGCCGCTTCCGCATTAGCACAGAGTATATCAGCCAGATTATTTCTTCAGAGTTGCAGGCCAGTTGAGGACGAGCGCCATGGGGACGGGGTTGTTTGCGTCGGCGGGTGTGTTGACGAGGAAACGTGAGCCGTCGGGCGCGACTGCGTATGGATAGCCGGGCGCTCGTTTGATATCGATCTGAAAGAGCGGCTTCGTGACGAGGCCGTCAAAAGCTCCCTCTGATTTGATCTCCGCCGACATCACCCTGCCGTCCGTGGTCACATAAAACAATTCCTTTCCATCCTCTCGCCACTGCGGCAGGAAACCCCCGCCGGACGAGATCACCCACTTCTCACCCGACAACGGAAACGGCTGCACGTAAACTTCATTTCGTCCCGTCTCATCAGATGTGTACGCAATAAAACGACCGTTCGGCGAGAAGGTTGCCGCACTCAGCTCGAACGCACTCGACTGCAAAAGCGGTTTTGGCTTGCGATCGTCCAACGGCAACAGCCACACGCCCGAACGCCCGCCGCCCTGAAAGCGCATGAACAAAATATACTTTCCATCACGCGACCAACTTGTCGGAATATCATCGCCGTCGCCTTGCATCAATAGCTGCTCGTCGTCGCTGGCGCTCACCGACATATCGTACAGATGAATATGACCATCACCGGAGCGATTCGAGGTGAACACGAGGCGCTTCCCGTCAGGTGACCAGAGTGGATCGCCATCCGACTGCGCGTTGAAAGTCAACCGCGTTTTGGCCCCACGCGAAAGATCGAGTAGCCAAAGATCGCTCTGCCGCCCGTCAGCATCAAGCAGACCAGTCACCGCGCGTTTTCCGTCAGGTGAAAGAGCGACTGCCGCATAGTTGTCAGGCTCACCGAGTGTCTCGAGCTTCTTCCCGCTTCGATCGAACCAAACAAGTTGTGATTTGGAGCCGCCGATCTGGTAGGCAAGCACGCCGTTCTCTGAAACCGAGAAATCGAATTCATGATTAGAACCAACTTCCGCGATGTGTTCGGCGAGCGTAACCGGATCGCCTGTCAGCTTCAGCGTTCTCGCATCGAACGGATGGGCCACGAGCGTGCCCTGGTTCACATAGAGCAGGTAACCTGGCGCCGCATAAACAACACGAGTTACTGCGTTGAAAAGAATCTGAGTCTCCGGCGAATCGAGAGAGCCGAGACGAACGTGATGGTTTTCAGTCGTCTGTGCATCAGCTAGAAAAATGAAGTGACGGCCGTCCGGCAGGAAATAGGGCCAACGGTGCGCCTCTTCTTTCGCATCGATCTTGGTCGCGAGCTCCGGCGCGCCACCCAGCGCAGGGATGCGATGCAAACCTTCTGGTCCACCAAAGAGAATCATTCCCTCACGGCCCCACGCGCCGCCACCGTTTTCTCGAACATCACACAAATACTGCGGACGCCCGCGCGCAGCTTCGACTTTGAAGAGTTTTCCGTTTGCGAAATAGCCGAGCGAACGACTATCCGGCGACCAGAATGGTGAGAGCGCGCCTTCAGTGCCGCCCAGTGGCTGCGCGCGATCGGCGTCGAGTGAACGCACCCAAAGCTCACGCTTCCCTTCTGCGTTGCTTGCAGTGAAGGCGACCTGCAAACCATCGGGTGAGACTGTCACGTGCGCAGGAACGGTCGATTTATCAGGTGTGGTGAGTGCGAGTCGCACCGCACGAACGTTGGGTTCAGACCGTGAAAAATGTGCGAATGCGAGTGCTGAAACACCGGCGAGTAGTAATAAACAGACAGCCAGCCAGACCAACCGTTCGCGCGTCCAACGACTCCGAACCGGGATAGCATCACGCATCAACGTTTGCTGGCTCGCGTGTGTGCTGACTCCTGAAAGCGACTCCAAGGCAAACGCGACGTCACTCGCTGATTGAAACCGGTGATCCGGAGTCTTTTCGAGACAGTGCCATACGACGCGCTCGAGCGCAGGTGCGATGTTCGGATTCGTATCCGTGATCGGGGGCGGCTCTTCCTTGAGGATCGCGTTGAGCGTTTCGATCGCGGAGTCGCCGCGAAACGCGCGCCGGCCTGACAGCATTTCGTAGAGCACTGCCCCAAACGAAAAGATGTCGGCGCGATGGTCCACTCCTCGCCCGCGCACTTGTTCCGGCGCCATGTAGCCTGCGGTGCCCATCACCGTTCCCGGATCGGTGTGTACTTTGCGCGTCGCAACATCCGTTTGCACAGTCTCATCTGTTGCCCGTTGGACCAGTTTTGCGAGACCGAAATCGAGGATCTTTACGTGCTCATCTCTGGTGATGAAGAGATTGTCGGGTTTGAGATCGCGATGGACGATGCCTCTGGCATGCGCGGCTGCAAGCCCGCGTGCGATCTGCGTTCCGTACTCGATCGCCTTGCGGCTCGAGAGTGGCCCGTGGTCCAAACGATCGCGCAGGCTTTCGCCTTCAAGTAACTCCGACACGACATAGGGCGCACGTTCGTTTGTGCCGACGTCGTAGATGACGAGAATGTTGGGATGATTCAGCGCGCCCGCAGCCTGCGCTTCCTGTTCGAAGCGATTTAAACGCTCAGCATCTTCGGAAAGCGCAGCGGGCAGGACTTTGATTGCGACGTCGCGATTCAGCTTCTCGTCACGCGCACGGTAGACCTCGCCCATTCCACCCGCGCCCAGCTTCGAGCGGATTTCGTAACGGCCGAGTTTCGTACCGGCCTCGTGAGTCATTGCCGCGCGCGATTCTATTACGACTTAACCGGATTTGCATGGATTAATCCCGATATTTTTGTATATTGAACGGCGAGGTCCATATGTCAAAGGCAGACACATTCACGGCTGACCTCGTCGAAGCGTTTCGCAAAGCGAAGATCATGGGCGTTCGCGCCGGAAACGACCATCGCCACACGGGCGTGTGGGTTGTAGTCGTGGACGGCAGGGTCTTCGCGCGATCGTGGAACGACAAACCGAGCGGATGGTTTCAGGCGTTTCGGAAGCATGCGAGTGGGACGGTCCAGGTCGGCGATTTAGAGCTTCCCGTTCGCAGCCGGTCCGTCAGCAGCGCGCGTATTAGGGATGCGGTGACGGCCGCGTATGGGGAGAAATACCCGACAAAAGGCTCGCGCAAGTGGGTCGAAGGTTTCGCCGAACCGGGGCGAGTTGTTAATACGATGGAGTTCATACCAGTTTGAAACTATTAATCCTTATCTTACTGCTCGTCGTCTGCCCAACGGTGCAAGCACAGCAGATCGGTCTGATCGCAAACACCGATGGTCGCAAAACAGTTAGTCTTAATGGCCAGTGGCAAACGATTATCGATCCTTACGAGTCGGGCTATTACAACTACCGTTATCAACCGAGCGACAACGGTTACTTCAAAAACGCGAAGCCGAAATCGAAGACGGACTTGATCGAGTATGACTTCGACAGCTCCGCGACGCTGAACGTGCCGGGCGATTGGAACACGCAGTCAGATCAGTTGTTCTTTTACGAAGGCACTGTCTGGTACAAGAAGTCGTTCGATTACCCGCGCAAGCCGGACACTCGTCTCTTCGTTTACTTCGGGGCTGCGAATTATTTCGCTGATGTTTATCTGAATGGCGAGAAGATCGGGCAGCACGAAGGCGGTTTCACTCCTTTTAATTTCGAGATCACGAAGCTTGTCCGCGACACGGGTAATTTTCTCGTCGTTAAAGTGGATAACAAGCGGCGCCTTGATGCTGTGCCCACGTTGATGACTGACTGGTGGAACTACGGCGGGCTCACGCGTGAAGTGAAGCTCATCGAGACACCAGCGACGTTTGTACACGACTACCTGATCCAGCTTCAGAAAGGCTCGCGACAACGTGTGAGCGGATGGGTGAAGCTGGCAGGCGAGAAGCTCAATCAGCGAGTTACTGTGAGGATTCCTGAGGCGGGGATCAGTAAAACCGTTAACACGGATGATCGCGGATTTGCTGAAGTCGATTTTAACGCGGATCTGAAGTTGTGGTCTCCGGAGAGTCCGAAGATCTACGAGGTGATAATCGAAGCAGAGACGGATCAAGTGCGCGATCAGATCGGGTTTCGAAGTATTGAGACTAAGGGCACGGATATTTTGTTGAACGGGCGTCCGATCTTCCTGCATGGCGTCTGTATTCACGAGGAAGCGCCACTGCGTGGTGGCCGTGCATACAGTCGCGAGGATGCACGAACGCTGCTCGGTTGGGCCAAGGAGCTCGGTGCGAATTTTGTTCGACTCGCTCATTATCCGCACAACGAGTTTATGATTCGCGAGGCTGACCGGATGGGAATTCTTGTGTGGTCGGAGATTCCGGTTTACTGGACGATACAGTGGGAGAATGCGGCAACATTCGAGAATGCGCGCAATCAGTTAGGTGAGATGATCGCGCGTGACAAGAACCGTGCGGCGGTTGTGATCTGGTCGGTGGCGAATGAGACGCCGCTGAGTGATGCGCGTCTCACGTTTCTCAAGAACCTTATCTCGCATGCGAGAAGTTTGGATACTACTCGACTGATGTCGGCGGCGATGGAGCGTCATTACATTAACGACACGACGCAGATGATTGACGATCCGCTCGGCGAGTATCTCGACGTGCTTGGTTGTAACGAGTATGTCGGTTGGTACGATGGTTTGCCGGAGAAAGCGGATCGTTTGGAGTGGCGCTCAAAATATCAGAAGCCGCTAGTGATGAGTGAGTTTGGCGGCGATGCTTTGTATGGTCATCATGGCGATGCAGGCGCGAGATGGACCGAGGAGTATCAGGAAAGTATCTACCAGCATCAGATCGCGATGTTGAAGAAGATTCCGTTCCTGCGTGGGACCTCGCCATGGATCCTGACGGACTTCCGGTCTCCACGCCGCCCGCTGCCAAACATCCAGGACTACTGGAACCGCAAGGGATTGATCTCGAACCGCGGCGAGAAGAAGAAAGCATTCTACGTCCTGCAACAGTGGTATAAACAACTGTAGGGGTGGCCCTCCGTGGCCACCCGTCTTCGCAATGAAATTTCTTACCGGAACGGGCGGCCACGGAGGGCCGCCCCTACAGTTGTTTGCGACTGGCCTAATTTCATCTGCAACCACCGCAATCACTCCGGCGGTTCTGCCCGTTGTAGACGCGCAGGTCGCGTTGATATCCTTCAACAATCGCGAGGATGAAACGAATGTCTTCGTCCTCCATGTTCGGATAACGCCGGTACGCTGTCGCGACCGAAGCATCCAACGTGTTCAGCGCCTGCGAATAGTTTCCGCTGCGTGCGAGTCCCGTCATCGCAAAAAGCGAATCAGCAAGCTCCGCGATCGTGTAGTTCTTCTTCACTTCGACATCAGCAAGCAGATCGGATGTGTCGCGCTCCGCCGGAACTAATTGCAGATCCTGCACTTCTTCGACCCTGCACTTACGCTTCACGTCGAAATATGAAAGCCGCACTTTCACCGGAAGGGTGTTCCCTACAGAGTCTGTCCGGAACTTCGCCATCACAACCTGCGTGAGCCCATTGTTCATGTCATCCAGCGTGATCGAGATTTTTCCATTAGCATAAACCGGCTGGTAACCGTAGATCTTTTCCAAACGCAGCCCTGGGCCATACTCGATCCGCACCTGAACATCCTTAGCGACCGACGAGATCAGACTCTGCACTTCATTCACGAACACCTTGTCGATGTCTTTGTAGTCGGAGATGAAGTGATAAAGCCCGCGTCCGGACCGCGCCAGGGTGCGGAGCAGCTCATTGTTGAGCTCCAACCCGACACCGATCGTGGAGAGATCGATTCCCTGTGCGTTCTGTGCCGCTGAGTCCTGTGCGATGAAGGAAGGAGTTGTGATGCCCTTATTCGCAATCCCATCTGTCAAAAGGATCACGCGATTGGTTGCGCCTGCACGGAAATACTTTCTCGCCTCCGCATAGCCAAGCATGAGCCCTGCATGAAGATTGGTAGAACCATCCGGCACGAGGCAATCAATTGCCTGTCTCACGTCGTCACCGTTGCCGATCGAACGCGCTGGATATAACACCTGCGCCGAGCTGTCAAAAGCAACAATCGAGATGATGTCTTCAGGTCGCAGCTTTGTAAGCATCGTGCGCAAGCTCTCTTTCACGCGCGACATCTTGTCGTCATCCGCCATCGAACCGCTCTTATCGATAACGAGAACGAGGTTCAGTGGACGCAGATCGGTACGCTCGTTGACCTCCGCGGTAGTGAATCCGATTTGCAACACGGCTTCACGTTGTGAGCGCGAGATCTCGGCGTTGCCCCAGCGCGTGTCCATCGCGACGGCCTGGCCCGATTTCGGTAGCGGCAACCGGTGCTTGTGATAATTCACAAACTCCTCGACCGCAATCTCTTCAGGAATTTTGAAAACCGCAGGTTGAGCGTTGTAAGTAGGGTAATAGGTGCTCGTGGTGGGAACTGGCGCGTTTGGGCCAGCATTAACGATGGCGCGGCTGCGGGAAACGGACGCCGCCGATCCGCTCTGCTGCGCCATGACAGACGTCCAAGAACACAAACAGAGCAGCCCCAGGACGAGAATCTTCTCGACGAAACGATAGAGCTTCATCACTCTCTCCTATTTGTTTTTGAACTTCAGTTTGTGAGTGGGGAGTCAGTTAGCCCGC
>Ga0134124_10004537_pt1 | contig 11153 bp, 9 predicted proteins | sample KB304_FD_96880 | JGI IMG/M metagenome (GOLD analysis project Ga0134124, IMG submission 96880) | Terrestrial soil microbial communities without Nitrogen fertilizer from Kellogg Biological Station, Michigan, USA - KB3-0-4 | ecosystem: Environmental > Terrestrial > Soil > Unclassified ... | reverse complement strand
GACCGTCGTCGATCGCGAGCTGATCGCGCAGATCGCCCGCGGCGTGGTCAAGGACATCGGCTACGACCAGGACGGCTTCTCCTATTATGGCGCCGATATCGAGGTGCTGTTGCACGGCCAGTCGCCCGACATCGCCATGGGCGTGAATGCCAAGAAGAAAAAGGGCGGCGAGGAAGAAGGCGCCGGCGACCAGGGCATGATGTTCGGCTTCGCCTGCACCGAGAGCGAGGTCTACGAGAAGAACTCATTCATGCCGGCGCCGATCTATTTCGCGCACAAGATTCTGAAAGTTCTCTCCGACAAGCGCCGCGCCGGCCAGTTGTTCGATCTGCAGCCGGACGCCAAGAGCCAAGTCACCGTGCGCTATGTCGACGGCAAGCCGGTCGGCTGCACCAAGGTGGTCGTCTCCACGCAGCACAACGAGAAAAGCCGCAACGGCAAGAAGTACACGCCGGGCATGGTCAAGGAATTGATCGCCAGCGCGGTCGAATCTGCGCTGCCGAAGGGCTGGATGCCGCAGCGTCCGTCCGACTTCCTGGTCAATCCGACCGGCAACTTCGTGGTCGGCGGTCCGGACGGCGACTGCGGCCTTACCGGCCGCAAGATCATCGTCGACACCTACGGCGGCTACGCGCCGCACGGCGGCGGCGCCTTCTCCGGCAAGGACCCGACCAAGGTGGACCGCTCGGCAGCTTACGCAGCACGCTATCTGGCCAAGAACGTCGTGGCCGCCGGCATCGCCGACAAGTGCACCATCCAGGTCGCCTACGCGATCGGCGTCGCCGATCCGATGTCGGTGCTGGTCGACACGCACGGCACCGGCAAGGTCGAGGAGAAGAAGCTCGAAAAGATTCTGCCCGAGCTGTTCCGCCTGACGCCGACCAACATCCGCCGCACGCTCAAACTCAACCGTCCGATCTACCGCCGCACCGCGGCCTACGGCCACTTCGGCCGCGCGCCGGAGAAGGACGGCGGCTTCTCCTGGGAGAAGACCGACCTCGCCGCGGCGATCAAGAGCGCGGTGAAATAATCACCTCGTGTCCCGGGCGCACCGCAGCACGTAGTGATGCGGTGCAGACCCGGGACCCAGTTCTTTTTTCATGAAATGATGGGTCCCGGATCAGCGGCGCACCACTGCGCTTCGCTTCGTGCTGCGCCGCATCCGGGACACAACGATGAGTGAACGCGACAAGTCGCAAATTCAAATCGAGCAGGACAAGCGCGCCTTCTTCGGCCGTCGTAAAGGGCATGCGCTGAAGCCGCGGCAGGCCGCGCTGTTCGACACGCTGCTGCCGCGCCTCGCCATCGACCTGACGAAACCTGCGCCCGCCGACTTGCGCGCGTTATTTGCATCGCCGCGCGATGAGGTGCGTCTGGAAATCGGCTTCGGCGGCGCCGAGCACCTGATCGCGCAGGCGCAGGCGTATCCGCAGGTGGGCTACATCGGCACCGACGCCTTCATCAACGGCGTCGCCAAGGCGCTGGCCGCGATCGACGCGCACAAGCTCGACAACATCCGGCTTTATTTCGGCGACGCCAGCGAACTGATCGACTGGCTGCCGAACGCAAGTCTCGGGCGCATCGACCTGCTCTATCCCGACCCGTGGCCGAAGCGGCGGCACTGGAAACGGCGCTTTATCCAGGATGAAACGCTGCAACGGCTCGCGCGCATTCTCAAAAGCGGTGGCGAGCTGCGCTTTGCCACCGATATCGGCGACTATGCCGCTTATGCGCTCGCGCGCGTGTTGCGCTCCGAAGATTTCGTGTGGACCGCGGAGGCCGCCGACGAGTGGCGCAAACCGTGGCCCGGTTTCGGCGGCACGCGCTATGAAGCAAAGGCCAAGCGCGAAGGGCGCACGCCGGGGTATTTTATTTTCCGGAAGCGCTGATTATTCGCCCGTCCCCTGACGCACCTGCCAGAAGCGCACGACGCGCTGAGCAGTCGCGGCGGTGAGACGCTCGAAGTTCTCGTAGGCCGCGTCGATCACCGTTCCGGTCGGCTTTTCGCCCGGACGCGCCACGATGATCTCGCGCACCGTCGGCCAGCCGAAGCCGGCGGCGCGCGCCAGGATCAGGACCGGATCAGCGCGTTCGCCGCTCATCAGGCGATCGACCACCTCGACCGGTACGGCGCAGAGTGTCGCGAGCGCGGCGATGGTCTCCTCATAGCGGCCGGCTTTGGCGAATTCGGCGATGTCGGCTTCGCCGAGGCGGCGCTCTTTGTGCATCGCGCGCACCGCAGCGAGCGCGGCGGTGTAGTTGCGCGGCGCTGCCTTGGCAGCGACCTCGTCGGTCACCTGCGCCAGTACCTTGCGGATCTCGGCCTGCGTCTCGGGCTTGGCCTGCGCCAGCAGGCGCTTCTGCACGACATCGCTCGCCTGCATCAGAAGCTGCCGGAACAGCCGCGGCGGAATGTCGGTGCGCAGGCCCACCTTCTCGGCCAGCAGGCCGTCGTCTTCGGCGCGCTTCACCAGCGTCGAGAAGGCGTTCTCCGAAAGCTGCGCATTATGATTGGTGGCGACGCTGCGTGCGACGTCGCGATCGCCGCGCTCGACCAGCACTTCGGCGACGGCTTCGCCGATCGCTTTGCGCATCGACAGCGCGAGCAGATGGGCCTGGCTCTTGGTTTCGGCAATCAGCTTGAGGTCGGGCTCGGTCAGCCGCGCCTGCTGGAGCACCGGGCCGGCGACTTCGATATCGTCGTTGCTGGCGAGCTTGGTGACGACGCCGGTCGGCGCGTTCGGAATGGGAGCAAGCCGCCGCGCCAGCTCGGCCAGCGCTTTGACCTCGATTTCCTCGATCAGGCAGCCGATGACGTCGTCGAACAGCGCGACATGCTGGTCGTTGAAGTTCGGGGCGCTGTCGAGAAAGAGAGAGGTGATGCGCCGCAGCGTCTCGGCACGCCGCTCCGCGGTGCCGTGCTGGACAACTTCTTCCAATTCCGGAAGCAAAGAGGCGGGAGACGCAGCACCCATAGCAATTACTCACGAACGACGTGTGGAACTCATTAACCGAGCGGCTTTACCCGAACTTAAGGACGATTTCTGAAGGAAGGGTTAGCTAGGAACCTGCTCCCTGCCGGTCTGGCGACCCTTGCAAGTGGCAGCAAATACGCTATATTTCGACCGTTACGTAAGACACCCTCATAACCGAACGGGTTTTGAGAGTGGGTCCCCCGGGGCCCGCTCTTTTTTGTTACCAAAAATGCCCCAGAGCCAGGCGCAAGAACCCATGGCGGCGGAGAACGCCGCGCCCGATACGGCCGAGCGACGACTGATAGTCGAGCCCGGCCTGCCGGCGCGCGTCGCGACCATCGCCGAACCGGTGATCGAGGGCCTTGGATACCGGCTGGTGCGGGTCAAGGTGTCGAGCGCGGAAGGCTGCACGGTACAGGTCATGGCCGAGCGGCCGGACGGCAGCATGACGGTGGAGGACTGCGAGACGGTCTCGCGGGCGCTCTCGCCGGTGCTGGACGTCGCCGACCCGATCGAACGCGCCTACCGGCTGGAGATTTCCTCGCCCGGGATCGACCGGCCGCTGGTGCGCAAGTCCGACTTCGACCGCTACGCCGGCCATCTCGTGAAGATCGAGATGGACATCCCGGTGGAGGGGCGCAAACGCTTCCGCGGCACGCTCACCGGCACCGAGGGCGAGACGGCGAAGCTGCACAGAGACGACGCCCGCGAGGGCGAAGAGGCCGACGTGCTGCTGCGAATCGAGGACATGAGCGACGCCAAGCTCGTGCTTACCGACGAGTTGGTCGCCGAGGTTTTGCGGCGGGAGAAGTCCGCCAAGCGCGAAGCGCGCGAGGCACGCCGAGAAGAACGACGACAAGAGAGACAATTCCGGCACCGGCCGAAGCGGCCTGCCGAAAAAGAGGGAGAGTGAGCTATGGCTGTCAGCGCCAACAGGCTCGAGCTGTTGCAGATTGCCGACGCGGTCGCGCGTGAGAAATCGATCGACCGCGGCATCGTCATTGCCGCGATGGAGGACGCCATCGCCAAGGCGGCGCGCTCGCGCTACGGCGCCGAGACCGACGTACACGCCGAGATCGAGCCGAAGACCGTCGATCTCCGGCTGACCCGCCACATGCTGGTGGTCGAAGCCGTCGAGAACCCGTCCAACCAGATCACCGTCGAGGACGCGCGCAAGCGCCATCCGGCCGCGCAGGTGGGCGACACCATCGCCGATCCGCTGCCGCCGCTGGAATACGGCCGCATCGCCGCGCAGTCAGCCAAGCAGGTGATCGTGCAGAAAGTGCGCGAGGCCGAACGTGACCGGCAATATGCCGAGTACAAGGATCGCATCGGCGACATCGTCAACGGCATCGTCAAGCGCGTCGAATACGGCAACGTGGTGGTCGACCTCGGCCGCGGCGAGGCCATCGTCCGTCGTGACGAACTGCTGCCGCGCGAAGTATTCCGCAACGGCGACCGCATCCGCGCCTATATCTACGACGTGCGGCGCGAGCCGCGCGGCCCGCAGATTTTCCTCTCGCGCACCCACCCGCAATTCACCTCCAAGCTGTTCGCGCAGGAAGTGCCGGAAATCTATGACGGCATCGTCGAGGTGAAGGCGGTCGCCCGCGACCCCGGCTCGCGCGCCAAGATCGCCGTGATCTCGCGCGATTCGAGCGTCGATCCGGTCGGCGCCTGCGTCGGCATGCGCGGCTCGCGCGTGCAGGCCGTGGTGAACGAATTGCAGGGCGAGAAGATCGACATCATCCCGTGGTCGCCGGACATCGCCACCTTCGTGGTGAATGCGCTGGCGCCGGCGGAAGTCGCCAAGGTGGTGCTCGACGAAGACAAGGAGCGCATCGAGGTGGTGGTGCCGGATCAGCAGCTCTCGCTGGCCATCGGCCGCCGCGGTCAGAACGTGCGGCTCGCCTCGCAGCTCACCGGCTGGGACATCGACATCCTCACCGAGCAGGAAGAGTCGGAACGCCGGCAGGCCGAGTTCGAGAACCGCACCAAGGTCTTCGTCGAGGCGCTCAATCTCGACGAGGTGGTGGGTCAGTTGCTCGCCTCGGAAGGCTTCGGTTCGATCGAAGAGCTGGCGCTGGTCGACGAGAAGGAAATCGCCGGCATCGAAGGTTTCGACGAGGACACCGCGCGCGAGTTGCAGGAGCGCGCCCGCGAATATCTCGCGGCGCAGGAAGCCGAGCTCGACGCCAAACGCAAGGAGTTGGGTGTGGACGATGCGCTTACGGAGGTGCCCGGCGTCACCACGGCGATGCTGGTCAAGCTCGGCGAAAACGGCGTGAAGACGGTCGAGGATCTCGCCGGCTGCGCCACCGACGATCTCACCGGCTGGACCGAGCGCAAGGACGGCGAGTCCAAGCACGAGCCGGGCTTCCTCGACGGTCTCAACGTCTCGCGTGAGGACGCCGAGAGCATGATCATGCAGGCCCGCGTGAAGGCCGGCTGGATCACCGAGGCCGAGCTTGCGCCGCCGCCGGCGGAAGAAGCCGCCGTTGCCGAAGCTCCGCAGGCCTGATCGGAGAACCCGACACGCATGCTGGCGGTCGCGCAACAGAACGAGCAAGACGGCGACCTCGACCGGGGGACGACCAGTGTCGCCCCCGGCACGATGCGCACCTGCGCGTTGACGCGCGATCTCAAACCGGTGGCGGAGATGATCCGTTTCGTGATCGGCCCCACCGGCGATGTAGTCGCGGATGTGAAGCGCAAGCTTCCCGGCCGCGGCCTCTGGGTTACGGCCACGCGCGAGGCGATCGAGCAGGCGGTCAAGCGCAACCTCTTTGCGCGCGGCTTCAAGCGCGACATCAAGGTGACGGGCGAGTTTGCCGTTGAGGTCGACCGGCTGCTGGAGCGTTCCGCGCTCGATGCCCTGGCCATTGCGGCCAAGGCGGGGCAGGTCGTGCCCGGTTTTGCCAAGGTCGAGGCCGCCCTCGACCGTGACGACATCAAGGCGCTGATTCATGCCGCCGACGGGGCGGCGGACGGAAAGCGCAAGCTGGACGGGGCCCTGCAGCGCAAAACGGCGGAAAAATCGCGTGAAATTGCGACCATCGCGGTATTTTCCGGCGATCAATTGGATTTGGCATTGAACCGCCCAAATGTGGTACATGCTGCCCTGCTTAACGGACCCGGCAGCGAGACTTTCGTGGCTCGCTCGTTGCGCCTTGTGCGCTACCGGACCGGCCAATCGCTCGAGACAGGCGGCACGCATGCGCCGACGGACGGCGCACGAGGACAGAATACTGAATGAGTGAAACTAAGAATCCTGGCGAAAAGAAACTCGGGCTCGGCAAGCTCACGCTGAAGCCGCGCACCGAGACGGGCGTGGTGCGCCAGAGCTTCAGTCATGGCCGCAGCAAGTCGGTCGTGGTCGAGAAGGTCAAACGCCGCAGCATCGGTCCTGCCGAGACGAAGCCCGAGCCGGCGCCGGTCGCCGCTCCGCCGCGTCCGGCCGCTCCCGCGCCGCGCGTTGCTGCTGCTGCAGCTACTGCTGCTGCGACGCATGCTGCCGAACAGCCAAAATCCGGCGTCGTGCTGCGCACCCTCACCGACGAGGAAATGGCCGCGCGCGCCCACGCGCTGGCGGACTCGCGCGAGCGCGAGAAGATCGAGCGCAAGCACGCCGAGGAAGAGGCCCGCCGCCGCGCCGAGCGCGACGCGGTCGATAAGACCGAACGCGAGAAGGCCGAGGCGCGCAAACGCGACGAGGACGATCGCCGCCGTCACGATGCCGACAGCAAGAAAAAGGCCGACGAAGTTGCCAAGAAGCGCTTCGGCGGCGAAGAGGAGACCAAGCGGGCAGCGACTCCGGCCGCACGTCTGACGCTCGAGCCGGAAGAGGAAGAGGCGCCGCGCACCGCTCGTCGTGGTGGCGGCGGCCCCGGCGCCGGCCGTGCCGTTGTGGCGCCCAAGCCTGCGCCGCGCGCCGGCGCGGTCAAGCAGCGCGGACGCCTGACTCTCGTCAACGCGCTCAACGCCGACGTCGAACGCGAATTCTCCGTCGCCAAGTTCCACCGCCGCACGCAGCGCCGGAAGGGTCACGTTTCGAACGAGCCGAAGGAAAAATTGGTGCGCGAAGTCACCATTCCGGAGGCGATCACCATCCAGGAGCTCGCCAACCGCATGTCGGAGCGGGCCGTCGACGTCATCCGCCTGCTGATGAAGCAGGGTCAGATGGTCACGATCAACGACGTGATCGATGCCGACACAGCCCAGCTTCTCGCTGAGGAAATGGGCCATTCCGTCCGCCGCGTGTCCGAGGCCGACGTGGAAGAAGGCCTGTTCGACACCGCCGACGATCCGGCCGGACTGCAATCGCGCGCGCCGGTCGTGACCGTGATGGGCCATGTCGACCACGGCAAGACGTCGCTGCTCGACACCATCCGTTCGAGCGACGTGGTGGCCGGCGAAGCCGGCGGCATCACGCAGCATATCGGCGCCTATCAGGTGACCGCGCCATCCGGCGGCAAGGTCACCTTCATCGACACGCCCGGCCACGCCGCCTTCACGGCGATGCGCGCGCGCGGCGCCAAGGTGACCGACATCGTCGTGCTGGTGGTCGCCGCCGACGACGGCGTCATGCCGCAGACGGTGGAAGCTATCCATCACGCCAAGGCGGCCAAGGTTCCGATCATCGTCGCCATCAACAAGATCGACAAGCCGGACGCCAAGCCGGAGCGCGTGCGCAGCGAACTGCTGCAGCACGAAATCCAAGTCGAAACCTTGGGCGGCGAAGTGGTGGACGTGGAAGTGTCCGCCACCAAGAAGACCAACATCGACCGGCTGCTGGAAATGATCAACCTGCAGGCCGAAATTCTCGATCTCAAGGCCAACCCGGAGCGTCCGGCCGAAGGCACCGTGATCGAGGCCAAGCTCGACCGCGGCCGCGGTCCGGTGGCGACCGTGCTGATCCAGCGCGGCACGCTCAATGTGGGCGACCTCGTGGTGGCCGGCGCCGAATGGGGCCGCGTGCGCGCACTCGTGTCCGACACCGGCGTGACGATCACCAGCGCCGGGCCCTCGATGCCGGTCGAAGTGCTCGGTTTCTCCGGCACGCCGGATGCCGGCGACCGCCTGGCGGTGGTCGAGAGCGAAGCCCGCGCCCGCGAAGTCACCGATTATCGCGCCCGCCAGAAGCGCGAAAAAACCGCTACGCGTGCCACCGGCATGCGCGGCTCGCTCGAGCAAATGATGGCGCAGGCCAAGACCTCGGGCCGCAAGGAATTCCCGCTGGTCATCAAGGCCGACGTGCAGGGCTCGCTGGAAGCGATCATCGGCGCGCTCGACAAGCTGGGAACCGATGAAGTCGTTGCGCGCGTGCTGCACGCGGGCGTCGGCGGCATTTCCGAGTCGGACGTAACGCTGGCCGAGGCGTCCGGCGTTCCGATCATCGCCTTCAACGTGCGCGCCAACAAGGAAGCACGCGAGTCGGCGGCGCGGGTCGGCATCGAGATCCGCTACTACAACATCATCTACGACCTGGTCGACGACGTGAAGAAGGCGATGTCCGGCCTGCTCGCGCCCACGCTGCGCGAGACCATGCTGGGCAACGCGCAGATCCTGGAAATCTTCAAGGTCTCCAAGGTCGGCAACATCGCCGGCTGTCGCGTCACCGACGGCACGGTCGAGCGCGGCGCCAACGTGCGCCTGATCCGCGACAACGTCGTGATCCACGAGGGCAAGCTTTCGCAGCTCAAGCGGTTCAAGGACGACGTCAAGGACGTCGGCGTAGGCCAGGAATGCGGCATGGCCTTCGAAGGCTACCAGGATATGCGAGCCGGCGACGTGATCGAATGCTACCGGGTGGAGACGATTCAACGCTCGCTGTGAGTCCAAGTCTCACCGCGTAGGTTCGAACGCCCCATCCTTCTTTCCCTGTTATGGCCGGGGCGAAAGCGCGAAGCGCGTCTTTTCGCTTATGTCCCGGCCATCCACGCCTTCGCTTCAGGAAGCAAGACGTGGATGCCCGGCACAAGGCCGGGCATGACAAGAGCCATTGGACTATCGATGAGCCGCAAAAGAAATCATCGCGACAACGCCCCCGGCGGCGGTTCGCAGCGTCAATTGCGCGTCGGCGAATTGATCCGCCACGCGGTCGCCGAATTGCTCACGCGCGGCGAGGTGCACGATCCGGTCATCGAGGGTCATCTGATCACCGTACCGGAAGTGCGCATGACTGCCGATCTGCGGCTGGCGACTATTTACATCATGCCGCTCGCCGGCCGCGATGCCGCCGAGGTGGTCGCCGCCTTCGAGCGCAATAAGAAATACGTGCGCGCCGAGATCGCGCATCGCGTCAACCTGAAATTCGCGCCCGACATCCGCTTCCGTGTCGACGAACGTTTCGACGAGGCGGAGCGCATCGAGAAATTACTGCGCTCGCCGGACGTGAAGCGCGACTTGGACAAGGACGACAGCGGTGATTGAAAACGATGTGACCGACCTCGCGCAGCCGTCCGCGCCCTTCGAGACGCGTCCTGAGGGCGCACCGCAGGATGCTGACGGTGGCAAGCGTCACCGCAAACAGTTCAAGCGCGACAAGCGCGACGTGCATGGCTGGGTCATTCTCGACAAGCCGGTCGGCATGACCTCGACGCACGCCGTCAGCGTCATCAAGCGCCTGTTCACCGCCAAGCGCGCGGGACATGCCGGCACGCTCGACCCGCTCGCTTCCGGCTGCCTGCCGATCGCGATGGGCGAAGCGACCAAGACCGTCCCCTTCGTGATGGACGGCCGCAAGCTCTATCGCTTCACGGTGCGCTGGGGCGAGGAGCGCGACACCGACGACGCCGAAGGCCGCGTTACATCGACCAGCGAACAGCGCCCGAGCGCCGACGCCATTCGGGCTCTCTTGCCGCAATTCATCGGCACCATCCAGCAGGTGCCGCCGCGCTATTCGGCCATCAAGATCGAGGGCGAGCGCGCCTACGATCTTGCCCGCGACGGCACCGTGGTCGAGCTGGAGGCCCGGCCGGTGGAAATCGCCCGCCTGGAGCTGGTCGAGGTTCCAGATGCCGATCACGCGGTGCTGGAGGCGGAATGCGGCAAAGGCACCTATGTCCGCTCGCTCGCCCGCGATATCGGGCGGCAATTGGGCTGTTTTGGCCATGTTTCGGCCCTTCGGCGCACCGCCGTGGGCTCGTTCAGCCCGGAATCCATGATTTCGCTGGAACAACTAGAGGCTATATGCCATAGAGCCGCGTCCGGTGAGGCGAGCCTCGCGGACGCCCTCCTGCCCGTCGAGACCGCGCTGGACGACATCCCGGCGCTGGCCGTCAGCCGGGCAGACGCGGCAAGGCTCACACGGGGCCAAGCCGTATTGTTGCGCGGACGGGACGCACCCAATTTCCGTGGTTCGGTTTACGTCACGGTTTCGGGCCAGCTTCTGGCCCTGGCCGAACTGGACCACGGCGAAATCGTCCCCAAGCGCGTATTCAACCTGGCCGGCCTGTTGGGCAGAGCGCGGCCGCCACTGAAAGGATGACCGATGTCGGTTTCGAGCGGCCGCAAGGCCGAAGTGATCAAGACGTATGCCAAGAAGCCCGGCGATACCGGGTCGCCGGAAGTGCAGGTAGCGATCCTGTCGGAGCGCATCAACAACCTGACCGACCATTTCAAGTCGCACGTCAAGGACAACCATTCCCGTCGTGGCCTGCTCAAGATGGTCGGCCAGCGTCGCACGCTGCTCGACTACCTGCGGCGCACCGACGAGAAAAGCTACAAGAATTTGATCGAGAAGCTCGGCATCCGCCGATAATTTTTGGTCGCGCGCGGGAGCGCGAAGCTGCGCCCGCGCGTCACACGACGCGAATGCGAGACGCGCATTCGCTATTTGAGCCGGCCGCGATAGGCGCAGCCGGCATTTGGCAGAGCCGAAAAGGTTCGGCTTCTGCGCCAAGGCAAGGCTTCCGAATGCCATGGCAGGATCGCCAGACGCTGTCCGCTTCGCGCCATACGCGCGTGGATCAGCGTCTCGCCGTCTTGCTCATGGCCTTCGGGACTTTCCGAAAACCATGAGAGAAAAACGCAATGTTCGATACCCATCGTGTTGAGCTGGATTGGGGCGGGCGCAAGCTCACGCTCGAGACCGGCCGCGTCGCGCGCCAGGCTGACGGCGCCGTGCTCGCCACTTACGGCGAAACCGTCGTGCTCGCCACCGTCGTCGCCGCGAAG
>Ga0134124_10004535_pt1 | contig 11155 bp, 9 predicted proteins | sample KB304_FD_96880 | JGI IMG/M metagenome (GOLD analysis project Ga0134124, IMG submission 96880) | Terrestrial soil microbial communities without Nitrogen fertilizer from Kellogg Biological Station, Michigan, USA - KB3-0-4 | ecosystem: Environmental > Terrestrial > Soil > Unclassified ... | reverse complement strand
TGCGGCGCGTAGGAAACGATGCCGGCCGGCCGCGCCGCCACCAAGCGGTCGCCGACGCCGATTTCCTGCTTCGACGTGATGATCTGCATGGTGGCCGGGTCGCCCGGCTTGGTGACGCGCGCCGTGCCCAGGAAGATCGCTTCCACGCCCAGCGCGGCCTTGGTGTCGGGATCGAGCAGGGTCTTGCCCGGACGGAAAATGTTCCACGTGCCGGCGCCGGCGGCGGCTGGAACGCCCTTCACGTAGGCGAGGTTGCCGGCACCCAGGTTGACGCGGCTTTCCTCGGTGGCCACGATGCGCGCCGCGCTGTCCAGCCCGTCCGGCTCGATGACCAGCGGCTGGGTGAGGTAGGGTTCGATCACCCGCGGCGGAATGGCTGGAATGGCGTCGGCCTCGTTGGGGAGCGCTTCGGTGCGCACCTGCGGCGACAGCTTCACCGTGCCCTGCACGCTCAGCTCGGGCGGCATCTTGCTGCGGTCGAGCACCAGCACGTTGCCGGGATAAATGCGGTGGGGGTTGGCGATCTGCTCGCGGTTCATGCGCCACAGTTCAGGCCAGCGCCACGGCTCCTTGAGGTACTTGCCCGAAATGCCCCACAGCGTGTCGCCTTTTTCCACGATGTAGCGGTCCGGGGCATTGTCCTGCATGACCGGCGCCGAGCTTTGTGCCCAGGTTGCCACAGGCATGGCCAACGCCAGGGGCATGGCCACGCCCAGCGCGCACAGGGCTCGCAGCGCCTGCCCGCGCGGCCGGGAAATCGGTTTCGCTATGCTAGACTTGCTCATGGCAACCTCGTTTTTCGGGATTGTCTTCCCAAAGCGGCTTTCCTCAAGCGCGAGAAGCAGTTAACGCGCCCGCTTGGCCGCCGGCAGATGAAAAAGGAAGCCGCCGCCCCCATTTCCCCTGTATCGCAACCCAAGTGCAACCACGCCTGGCGACAATTGTATAGTCTGCTTTAGATTTTGCAGATAATTCATTCAATTCGCAAGTAATTATGCCCAAATTGTCGATTCTTCAGTATCCCGACCCCCGGCTGTACACCAAGGCCCGCCGGGTGGACGCGGTCGACGATTCCGTCCGCAAACTGGTGAGCGACATGGCCGAAACCATGTACGCCGCCCCGGGCATCGGCTTGGCGGCCACGCAGGTCGACGTGCACAAGCAGGTCATCGTCATCGACGTGTCCGACGACCACAGCGAACTGCTGACCCTGATCAACCCGGAAATCCTGGAAAAAGACGGCGTTCAGGTGGGCGAGGAGGGTTGCCTGTCCGTTCCCGGCTTTTACGAGGAAGTCGAGCGCGCCGAACACGTGCGAGTGCGCGCCCTGGACCGCAACGGCAAGCCTTTCGAGTTGGAGGCCGAGGGCCTCTTGGCCGTGTGCATCCAGCACGAAATGGATCACCTTGAAGGCAAGGTGTTCGTGGACTACCTGTCGCGCCTGAAGCAAAGCCGCATCAAAGCAAAATTGCAGAAGCAGCAGCAAAAGCAGACGGCGTAGCCGGCTGGGTTGACCCCAATGAAGCTGATTTTTGCCGGTACGCCGGAGTTTGCCTCCCAGGCTTTGGCGGCTTTGCTGGATAGCCGGCATGAAGTGGTGTTAGTGCTCACTCAGCCAGATCGGCCGGCTGGGCGGGGCATGAAGCTGCAGCCGTCGCCCGTGAAGCAGTTGGCCGAGCAGTATGGGGTCGAGATATTCCAGCCTCCCACGCTCAAGGATCCAGTCCAGCAGGAAAAGTTATTCACGTTGGCCCGCGCCTCCGGCGCGGTAGTGATGGTGGTCGCCGCGTACGGTTTGATCCTGCCCCAGGCTGTGCTCGATCTGTGCCCCCAGGGTGCCATCAATATTCACGGCTCTCTTTTGCCCCGCTGGCGCGGGGCGGCTCCCATCCAGCGCGCCCTGTTGGCGGGCGACGCCGAGACCGGCATTTGCATCATGCAGATGGATGCCGGCCTGGACACCGGCCCCGTGCTGCTGTCCGAAGCCCTGCCCATCACCGCCGAGGACGACACCCAGAGCCTGCACGACAAGCTGGCCGCGCTGGGCGCGCGGCTCATCGTGCGGGCGCTGGACGAACTGGAGGCCGGCAGGCTGCGGGCGACACCCCAGCCCGCCGAAGGGGCGACCTATGCGCGCAAGATCGAGAAAGCCGAGGCGCGCATCGACTGGAACGAGCCGGCGGAGGTGGTGGAACGGCACATACGAGCGTTTCGGCCCGCGCCCGGCGCGGTCACGACACTGGACGGCCGGGACATAAAAGTGTGGCGCGCGCGCCTGGAAAGCAAAGAAGCCCAGGCCCAACCAGGCAGGGTGTTGGGTGCGGATGCCCAGGGTATTCGCGTTGCCTGCAATCCGGGTGTGCTCAACCTCCAGGAGTTGCAAAAGGCCGGCAGCCAACGCATGGGCGCCGGAGATTTTCTAAGAGGCACGGCAATTAACGCCGGCACCATACTCGGCGCGTCCACCACCGAATAACGCTCACCCGGGCGCCCACCATCCCCTGCGCGGAGCGCAGTGCCTCGTTCCAAGAGTGCAACAATAAGAACAAACCATGGCACACACTCTGTCTGAATCGCTGGCTTTGGCTGGGGTAGTGGTTGGCCGCGTGACCAAGGGGGAGAGCCTCACCCGCGCCATGGCGGAACTACGCGCCGAGGGCCCGCTGCGCGCCGCAGTCCAATCCCTCACCTATGCTGCGTTGCGTGACTATGGACGTGGTGACGCGCTGGTGCGCGAGCTGGTGCAACGCCCGCCCACGCCCTCGCTGCAAGGCCTGCTGCTCGCCGCTCTCACCGAACTGCAACACGGACCCCAAAGCACACATGCCGTCGTGCACCAAGCTGTGGAGGCCGCCGCCCGCGTTGCTCCGCGTTCGGCCCAGACAGCGAAAGGCCTGGTGAATGGCGTGTTGCGCAACTGGCTGCGGCGCCGCGACGAATTGAATACAAAAATACTCGCGACCGAGGTCGGCACCTATCGTTACCCGCAATGGTGGATCGACCGCGTTCGAAGCGCCTGGCCATCGCACTGGCAAGCCATGCTCGAGGCCGGCAACGCCGAGCCGCCCATGACGCTGCGCGTGAATCGCCGCCATGCGAGCGGCGCTGACTACCTGGAGCGCTGTCGCGCCCAGGGCATTGACGGCGCCCTGCTCGGCGAACAGGCCTTGCGGCTGGCCAAGCCCTGTCCCGTCGATCGTCTCCCCGGCTTCGCTGAGGGACACGTGTCGGTGCAGGACTGGGCCGCGCAGCAGGCCGCGCGCCTGCTCGATGTTCGTCCCGGCATGAAGGTGCTCGATGCCTGCGCCGCGCCCGGCGGCAAGACGGCGCATATCGCCGAGCTGGCGGACTGCGATCTCACCGCCGTGGACTCCGACGCCGTCCGGCTGGAAAGGGTGCGCGACAACCTGCGCCGCCTTGGTCTTTCCGTTCGCATCCAGTGTGCCGACGCGGCGTCGCAACAAGCGGACATCGGTGCGGGCTATGAGCGCGTCCTGCTCGACGCGCCCTGCTCGGCCTCGGGCGTGGTGCGCCGCCACCCGGACATCAAGTGGCTGCGCCGCCCCTCGGACATCGGGGACGCCGGGGACGTCGGCGACCAGGGACCGTTCGTCCGGCAGCAGTCCGCGCTGCTCGCCGCGCTGTGGCAGCGCCTGGCGCCGGGCGGGCGGCTGCTTTACGCCACCTGCTCGGTGTTTCCCGAAGAGAACACGCGGCGCATCGAAGCCTTTCTCGCCTCGCACGCCGATGCGGCGATATTGCCGCTGACGCTCCCCGCGGCCATGCCAAGCGCGGCGAATGCCGATAACATCGGCGCTGTTGTCCACCAAGCGCCGGGATGCCAGATTTTTCCTGGCCCTGACACCGACGGTTTTTACTACGCCTTGCTGGAAAAAAAGGCCTGATGCCGCGCTCCCGACCCGCCGCCCTGCCCCGCGCCGTGCCGCGCGCGCTGCGGTTCGTCCATGCGGTGCTGGCCTGCCTGGGCCTCGCACTGGCGCTGGCGGCCCAGGGCGCGGCCATCGACGTGGGCCATGCCCGGCTTGATCCCACCGACGAAGGCTACTCGGTCAACGCCGATTTCAAGGTGGAGCTGTCGCCGCGCATCGAGGAAGCCCTGCAAAGCGGCGTGGCGCTGTATTTCAACGTGGAGTTCGAGCTGGTGCGCCCGCGCTGGTACTGGTTCGACGAGCGCACCGTGGTGAGCCGGCTGCAATACCGCCTCACCTACCACCCGCTGTCGCGGCAGTACCGGCTATGGACGGGCAACCTGCACCAGCCTTTCCAGACCCTGGACGAGGCGCTGCGCGTTCTGGGACGCGTGCGCGGCTGGCTGGTGCTGGAACGCGATCAGGTGTCGCCCGAGCGCAGCTACGAGGCCGGGGTGCGCATGCGCCTGGACACGGCGCAGTTGCCCAAGCCCTTCCAGGTCACCGCCATCACCAACCGCGACTGGGCGCTGGCCTCGGACTGGAAACGCTTCAACTTCACGCCGGCCCCCGCGCCGGTGGTGACGCGCAACATCGAGGGCGCGCGCGCGCCGGCCGAGGCGCGCTCGTCGCTTGAGGCCAGGCCGGGCGACGCCAAGGCGGCCAACGAGGCGAGGCCGGCGCCATGACCTACCTGCTCATCGCCGGCGCCGCCGTCGCCACCGTCCTGCTGTTCCTGCTGGCGGCGGCCAGCGCCAACACCTCGCTCTTCAGCGACAACTATCCGCTGCTCCTGGGCCTGAACGGCGCCGTGGCCGCGGTGCTGCTCGGCCTGGTGATTTACCAGCTCGTGGTGCTCAAGCGCCAGCGCCGCGCCAAGGTGTTCGGGTCGCTGCTCACCTTCCGCGTGCTGGTCATGTTCGCCATCGTGGCCATGGTGCCCGGCGCCATCGTCTACACCGTGTCGGTGCAGTTCCTCACCAAGAGCATCGAGTCCTGGTTCGACGTGCGTGTGGACAAGGCGCTGGAGGGCGGCCTCAACCTGGGCCGCTCGGCCATCGATTCGCTGCTGTCCGACCTCACCCTCAAGACCCGCGCCATCGCCATCGAGCTGTCCGACATGAGCACGGCGCAGCAGATCGGCGCGCTCAACCGGCTGCGCGAGCAGGCCGGCGCCGAAGACGCCCTGCTGGTCACCGCCAGCGGCCAGGTGGTGGCGGGCGCCAGCCGCGACCTGGGCAAGCTGCTGCCGCCCGTGCCGTCGGCGGGGCTGGTGCGCCAGGCGCGCAACGCGCGCGGCTACTCGGCGGTGGAACCCGAGGGCGAAAAGGGCTTGGTGCTGCGCACCATCATGCCGCTGGACAGCCTGTCGTTTGGCGACGAGCCCAAGTTCATCCAACTCACCCGCCATGCGCCCTCGGCGCTGGCCGAGCCCGCCGACAGCGTGCAGTCGGTGTACCACGCCTACAAGGAGCTGGCGCTGTCGCGCCAGGGCCTGAAGGAAATCTACATCGTCACCCTCACGCTCACCCTGCTGCTCACGCTGTCGGCGGCGCTGGCCCTGGCCTTTCTGCTGTCGCGGCGCCTGTCGCAACCGCTGGCGGAATTGGCCAAAAACACGCAGGCCGTGGCGCGCGGCGATTTCAACGTGCGCATGCCGGTCACCAGCCGCGACGAGCTGGGCATCCTCACCCAGTCCTTCAACAGCATGACCGTCCAGCTCGATGAAGCGCGCGCCGCCAACGAGAAAAGCCGCGCCCAGGTGGAAACCGCCCGGGCTTACCTGGAAAGCGTGCTGGCCAACCTGTCGGCCGGGGTGCTGGTGTTCGACGCCGCCATGCGCCTGAACATCGCCAACCGCGGCGCCGCCGACATCCTGGGCCAGCCGCTGGACGGGCTGGAGGGCCAGTCCCTCGAGGCCTGGCCGAAGTTGAGGCAATTCGCCGCCACCGTGGCGGACGCGTTCCACGAGCGCGGCGCGGCCGCCTGGCAGCGCCAGATCGAGTTGCCGGATACGGCCACGGTGCTGCTGCTGCGCGGGTCGCCGCTGCCCGCCGCGGGCGGGGGCGGTCAGGTGCTGGTGTTCGACGACATCACCCAACTGGTGGCGGCGCAGCGCGCCACGGCCTGGGCCGAGGTGGCGCGGCGCCTGGCGCACGAGGTCAAGAATCCGCTCACGCCCATCCAGCTCTCGGCCGAACGCCTGCAGGCCAAGCTGGAGGGCAAGCTCGGTCCCGAGGACAGCGCGGTGCTCGGGCGCGCGGTGCAGACCATCGTGGCGCAGGTGGCCGCCATGAAGAGCATGGTGGACGATTTCCGCGAATATGCGCGCACGCCGGCGCCCCAGCTGCAGCCGCTCGACCTCAACCGGTTGATCGGCGAAGTGCTGGCCCTGTACGAGAACGCCGGCGTGCGCATCGCAATCCAGGGGGACGCCAACATCCCGCCGGTGATGGGCGATCCGACGCAAATCCGGCAAGTCATACACAATCTGCTGCAGAACGCGCAGGATGCGCTGACGGGGTTGGCCGAGCCGCGCATCGAAATCGTGACCGAACTGTCGGGCCGCAAGGTGTGGCTGACAATCCGCGACAACGGCTGCGGGTTCCCCGAGGGCATCATCAAGCGCGCCTTCGAGCCCTACGTGACCACCAAGCCCAAGGGCACGGGGCTGGGCCTTGCCATCGTGAAGAAAATCATCGACGAGCACCACGGCACCATCACCATCGAGAACGCGGCTTCGGACAACGGCGCCCCGGCGGGCGCCGCCATCAGCATTTCGCTGCCGCTGGCCGCCTAGCGCACACTTAAGGACACCACCACCCTACATGGCGCAGATCCTGGTCGTAGACGACGAAGTCGGCATCCGCGAGCTGCTGTCGGAAATACTGTCCGACGAGGGCCACAGCGTGCAACTGGCCGAGAACGCCACCGCGGCGCGCGAGTGGCGCGCGCGCGCGCGGCCCGACCTGGTGCTGCTCGACATCTGGATGCCCGACATGGACGGCGTCTCGCTGCTGCGGGAATGGGCCTCCAACGGCCTGCTCACCATGCCCGTGGTCATGATGTCGGGCCACGCCACCATCGACACCGCGGTGGAGGCCACGCGCATCGGCGCGCTGGACTTCCTGGAGAAGCCCATCGCGCTCGCGCGCCTGCTGTCCACGGTGAAGCGCGCGCTGGCCCGCGACGAGAACCGCGTGGGCGGCTCGGGCGTGCTTGCCGACTTGGGCAAATCCCCCGCGCTGGCCGAACTGAAGCGCCGCCTGGCGCAGCTCGCCACGGCCGACGGCGCCCTGCTCATGCGGGGCGAGCGCGGCATGCTGCCCGAACTGTTCGCGCGCCTCCTGCACCGGCCTGGCACGCCCTGGGTGGGCGCCGGGCAGATCCTGGCCGAGGGCTCGCAGGACGTGCTGCAGCAGGCGGCGGGCGGCATCGTGTTCATCGACGAGCTGGCGCGGCTGACCGTGGCGCAGCAAAAGCACCTGGCGTTCCTGGCCGCGCACGCGGCGCGCGCCCGGGTGCGCCTGGTGTCCTATTGCTCGGAGAGCCCGCGCCGCCTGGTCGAGCAGGGGTTCGACGCCGGCCTCATGGCCACGCTGTCGGAATTGCGCGTCAGCCTGCCCACCCTGGCCGAACTGCGCGAAGACATTCCGGCGCTGGCGCAGGCGCTGCTGGCGCAGGGCACGGAGGTCCGTGCCGAGGGCCGCAACGAGGGTGGTGCAGCGCCGCGCCGTTTCTCCGCCGCCGCGCTGCAACTGCTCGCCGATTTCGCCTGGCCGGGCAACCTACAGGACATGGCCAGCGCCGTGCGCACCCTGGCGGCCACGGCCAGCGCCGGGGAGATTGCGGAGGACGAGACGCGCGCCGTGCTGGCGCAGTTCGCGGCCCCGACAGTGGAGGAAAAGCGGACCGCGTTCGAGCCGCTGTTCGACCAGCCGCTGCGCGAGGCGCGCGACGCCTTCGAGCGCGCCTACTTCGAGCACCAGCTCGCCGAGGCCGGCGGTTCCATCGCCCGCGTGGCGGAGAAATCGGGGCTGGAACGCACCCACCTGTACCGCAAGCTCAAGGCGCTGGGCATCAGCACCGGCCGCAAGGAATCGGAAGAGTAAGGCGAGGAGCGCATGCTGCCCGGAGCCCATAACCCGCCACTTGCCCACGTCAGCACCAACTTGGTGGTGGGCAAGAGCGGCGCGGCGAAATCGCGACTGCTCAAGAAGATTGAATCGCTGCGGCCGGCGGATCAGTCCTGGGCTTTCCTGGTAACCGACAGCGACCAGCACACCGTGCCGGAATCACAAAGGCTTGCTCACGGCGTGCCGGGTTCGGGCGCGGCCGTGCACGTGACCGCCATTGCCGGCGGCTGCATCTGCTGCACGGGCAGCGTGGAACTGCGCAGCACGCTGGTCAAGCTGCTGCGGGAAGCGCGGCCGAACCGGTTGATCGTCGAAGCGCCGGCCATGGCGAGCACGCGGGAACTGTTGAGATTGCTTTCCGACCAGTGGCTTGCTCCGATACTGGATTTGAAAGCGGTGGTGCTGGCGCTGGACCATGACGAGGTCTTTCCCGAAGACGAGGCCGACAAGGAACGCCTTGCTTATGCCGGCGCCATCGCGTCAACCGGACCGAACACGAAGGTTGTCGGGGCTGAAGTGATCGAAAATTTTGGGCTGGATTCGCTGGACCTGCCCGGACCGGAAAAACCCAAGACAAGATTTCAATCCGGAGCCGACTGAACCCCTCTGCGAAGCAGAGGGCCTCGTAAACCAGACAAAGAAATTCGCTCGTTACTTATTCGTTCGTTACGTGGAACGAATCGAAAAACAGCTCGATATCGTCCTTCCCCGGTTTCTCCCCCCGCGTCAGCACCGACAACTGGTACAGCCGGTTGCCCGAGGCCAGCAGCCGCACATGCAGCATAGGCGGGGACTTATCGGCCGGGAATTCGACGATGAAGGCGTGTCCCACCAGTCCTTCGTGCCGCAATTCGCGCTCTTCGGCCAGCCGCCCGCCCTTGGCGATCAGCGCCGATTGCACCGTCGCCATGTGCGATTGCGCGGCCGTCGGGTAGTCGGCATAGGCCGCGGCAAACAGTGCGTTTGAAGTCCCGGTGGCCCACTGGTGCATGGTCACGCCTTCGGCGACAGGACGCGAATCCTCTTTGGTCTTTGCCGGCATGAGCACCGTGAAGCGCCCCTGCGCGGAATTCAGCGGCCGCCAGTCCAGCTCGGGATAACAACCGGCCAGCAACAGCGCGGCGACAACCCCCGCCACAAGACGCACCAGACCGCCTCTCATGGGCATACACATTGATGGGTCGTCAGGGCCGCCGCAACCCAATCGATTCGAGCGTGGCGCGGTAGTCATCGGGTATGGCCACGGGGCGGCCCGTCTCCCGGTCGGTGAGCACGGTGGTGACTTCGCCCGACGCCGCGCATTCGCCGTTGCAGAACACGGCCGAGCCATAGGCGAAGGAAGTGCGTCCGATGCGCAGGATGCCCGTGCCGATCTGGACGACCGAGGGATAGCGCACCTGGCCGTGGTAGTTGATGATCTGGCGCACCACCGAGCCGCCCGTGCCCTTGGGCCGGCGCGCGCCCTTCGCCATGGCTTCGCGCATGGCGACCGAGCGCCCGATTTCGAAATAGGTGGCGAACACGGCATTGTTCACATGGCGCTGCAGGTCGCAGTCGCGGTAGCGCACGTTTTCCTGCACGACCACGGGGTAGACGGCGATGTTCCGCAGCAGTTCGGGGTCGAGTTCGGTCATGGTGCTTGACAGGTGTTGACGGTCAGGCGTCGTAGCCCAGCACCGGCGCCAGCCAGCGTTCCACTTCATCCAGCGGCCGGCCGGTGCGCTTGGCGTAGTCGCTGGCCTGGTCCTTGCCGATCTTGCCCACGGCGAAATACTGCGACTGCGGATGCCCGATGTAGAAACCGCTCACCGCGGCGGCCGGCAGCATGGCATAGCTTTCGGTGAGTTCGATGCCGGCTTCCCCGGCGTTGAGCAGGCGGAACAGGTCGGCCTTCTCCACGTGGTCGGGGCAGGCCGGGTAGCCCGGGGCGGGGCGGATGCCGCGGTATTTCTCCGCGATAATTTCGTCGTTGGACAGGGCCTCATCCGAAGCATAGCCCCAGAACTCCTTGCGCACGCGCTCGTGCAGGCGCTCGGCGAAGGCCTCGGCCAGGCGGTCGGCCAGGGCCTTGAGCAGGATGGCGTTGTAATCGTCGTGCGCGGCCTCGTAGGCCTTCACGCGCGCGTCGATGCCGATGCCGGCTGTGACGGCAAAGGCGCCGGCGTAGTCCTTCACGCCCGCAGTTTCGAACAAGCGCTTGGGCGCGACAAAATCGGCCAGGCACAGGTTGGCACGGTCGGACGCCTTCTCGTTCTGCTGGCGCAGGTTGTGCCAGGTCATGAGCGTCTTTTCGCGCGACTCGTCGGCATAAATCTCGATGTCGTCGCCGTTGCTCGCCGCCGGCCACAGGCCAAACACCGCGCTGGCGGTGAGCCAGCGGCCCTCGATGATTTTCTTCAGCATGGCCTGGGCGTCCCGGAACACATTGCGCGCCGATTCGCCCACCACCGGGTCTTCGAGGATTTTGGGATAGCTGCCGGCGAGGTCCCAGGTCTGGAAGAAAGGCGACCAGTCAATTGAGCGCGCCAACTCGGCGAGGTCGTAGTTCAAGAGCAGCTTGCGGCCGAGGAACTTGGGCCTGGTGGCTGCGTAGTTCTTCCAGTCGACGGGGAAAGCATTGGCGCGCGCCTTGTCCAGGCTGACCAGTGCCGGGCCCTTCTTGTTGGCGTGCTGTGCCCGCACCCTGTCGTAATCCGCCTTCACTGAAAGCAGATAATCCTCGCGCTGTCCTTCCGACAACAGATTCGAGCACACCGCCACCGAGCGCGAGGCGTCGGGCACGTACACCGTGGGGCCGTGGTAGTTGGGGGCGATTTTCACCGCCGTGTGCACGCGCGAGGTGGTGGCGCCGCCGATGAGCAGCGGCAGGGTGAAGCCCTGGCGCTGCATTTCCTTGGCCACGTGGGCCATTTCCTCCAGCGACGGCGTGATCAGGCCGGACAGGCCGATGATGTCGGCGCCCTCTTCGCGCGCCGTGTCGAGGATTTTCTGCGCCGGCACCATGACGCCCAGGTTCACCACGGCGTAGTTGTTGCACTGGAGCACCACGGTGACGATGTTCTTGCCGATGTCGTGCACGTCGCCCTTGAC
>Ga0134124_10004534_pt1 | contig 11156 bp, 7 predicted proteins | sample KB304_FD_96880 | JGI IMG/M metagenome (GOLD analysis project Ga0134124, IMG submission 96880) | Terrestrial soil microbial communities without Nitrogen fertilizer from Kellogg Biological Station, Michigan, USA - KB3-0-4 | ecosystem: Environmental > Terrestrial > Soil > Unclassified ... | reverse complement strand
TACAGTTTTTCTTTCAACGGTTTGACAAGCGGCTTGTTAGCTTCGAAAATGGCTTTCGCCTGGGCCTGCTGCGCTTCGGTCAAGCCGAGTTTCTTGACTAGTTTATTGAAATGCTTCTCGAAATGCTCGCCGCCCCATTCGTATTTATACCCGTATTCTCCGCCGTGGCCGCCTTCATTGGCCAACGCCATGCCGGCAAAAGGCAACAACGCTCCAATGCCCAGCATTACCACGCTCATCACCAGGGTTCTAAATATATATCTCATATGTTATCCCCCCTTCTTTCGACTTCATAAGGCATAAGCCTCTTCTATTATTATACTCCTGTCAGCTGCGCAGAGGGCATTGAAACTGCAACCTTTGCAGCGACTTTGGCCGGATACCGACGATAGACCGATCCCCCTATTTTCCGCCGCTTGCCAGCACCCGCTTCACCCTTTCAAGCATCTCGGGATGATCGCCCAGGAAGTCGCCGAAGCGGGGAGCGGCTTCCCGCTCCTTCCAGTGCGCGGCATCCAGCTGCGCCAGCATCTCGGCGTACACCCTGACCGGAATTCCCTTCCCCTTCAGGTATGCGACTGCCCCATCGTCTGCCTCACGCTCGAAATCACGGGAAAACTTGGCGTCGATCAGGGCTGTCGGCATGGTCGCCGCAAATGACGTGATCGAAGTGACGTCGCCGGTCAGGGTGGCGACCAGCAGGACCGTGGCCGAATTCTGCAGGAGGTGGCGCAAGGCGTGGCGGCGTTGCAGATGGCCGATCTCGTGCGCCAGGACCCCGGCGAGCCCGTCGTCGCTCTTCGCGATCTCCACCAGCTGGTCGGTGACGATCACGATACCGGACGGAAGCGCAAAGGCATTAGCCCCGACCCGTTCGGAGGACCGGAGCTCCAGACGCCACCCTCTCTGCTCCGGACGACCGGCTGTCATGACCGCAAACTGCCGGCGGAGCGCCTTCTGCCGCTCGGCAGGGAGGGCGGTCGGCTCCAGGACGAGCCGGTCGAGGAGAGCCAGGGTCTCGCGCCCGAGGAGCTCTTCCGTGGCAGGCGGGAGAGCGAAGGCCGTCTTTTCCGCCAGAAAGGGGAGCCCGTAACGGACGAAGCCGAAGGCGACCGCGATCAACAGCACAAGCGCCGCGAGCGCCCGTTTGATGCTCGTCTCCCAGCGGTGCACGCCCCTGAAGAAGCCCCCCTTCCCCTGGCGGACCTGCAGGCCGTTTACGAAATCATCGGCCGTCGTCTCGGCAGTGGCGCCGTCCGGAAATCGGAGCAGGCGCCGGACCGAGCCGAGGCCCGGTTCTATCCGGAGTTCGCGCAGGGGGTACGAGAGCTCCAGACCCTCAGCGACGACCTTCACCGTCCTCCCGTCCGAGGTCAGCGTCACTTCCCGGCGCTCCGAGGTGCGGCCGTCATACCAAGCTGCAGTACAGGAGGAGCTCACAGTCCGAAGTCGTAGCCGAGCATGTCGCCCAGCTCCTCGCCGGTAGCGCTCGCCGCTTCACCGGCAGCAGCCGTGACGACCGCAAGATCGCCGGTTCCTGTGAGCTTGAGCCGGCCCAGCCGGTAGCGCGCCAGGCGCACAGCAGCCCAGGGGGCCAGCATGCCGAGGGAGAGGAGGATGGCGACGGCGCTGGAGATGTAGATCCAGGCGATGTCCCGGGCCCGGAGGGTGGAGACGAACCGGTGGCGGCCGATGGAGGTGGAGTTCCAGGTGAGGTTGGAAAGCGCCGTCGGTATGTAGACCAGGGCCACGATGTAGACGACCGGAAAGAGGATTGAGGGCACCAGCATTGCCAGAGGATTATCTTTCGCTTGGGACCCGAGGGAGGCGAGGCTGGCGAAGGAGATCACCAGCAGCGGGATCATGATGAAGAGCGGCTTAAAGATCCGGTAGTACTCCCGGCTCGTGGCATGGAAGCGGAATCGGGTGGTGCCGTAGAAGCTCTGCTCCACGAGAAAGCGTTTCTGGCGGTAGACCACGTACGGGCCGAGAATCCCCAGGGTGAGCGGAACGAGAAGCTGCCACCAGAGAAAGACCCGGTACGCCTCGCGGTAGTCGGGGGTGAAGCCGAAGCGGATGTTGCGATGCGAGGAGTTGCGCAGGTTGAAGATCCGGGAGCGGACCACCACCCAGGGGAGCAGGCCGAACATTATGAACATGAAGACCACGGCAAGAATCGGGCTGATCTTCGAAGCGATGGAGTAGAGACCGACGAAGGCGCCGGCAATGAACCACCCTTTCAGGATCGCCATCGGGTCAGCCAGGTAGTCGAAGGGAGCGTCGTTCAGAAGCGTGTTGCCGTAGAAGTAGCGTCTCTTCCGTACCTTCGCCCAGGGGGAGTAGAGGCCGAGGGTCACGATCCGCAGCAGCGTGTTGACGATCCAGATGCCGAAATACTCTTTGGCATTGCCGGTGAAGGTAAAGGCGAGGGTGCGTTTCTGCGGGGGACGGGGGGAAGGCGTTGCAGGCGGCGCCAGGGGCGGCGCTGGCGGCTCCGGCACACCGCTCCCCATGGCAGCGGCCAAAGGCTCCTCCAGGAAGGAGGCAGCAAACGGTTCTTCGTACGCCGAGGGCAGCGTCGTCAGAACCTCATCCCGGAGGAGAAAAACCCCCTTGCAGCGCGGGCAGGTGACTCTCGTGCCCGGCTGCGGCAGCACGGATGCCGGCAGCTCCTTCGAGTAGTTGCAATGGGGGCAGGTCAAGGTAGTTACGGACATTTAGGGCCTCCTTCCTCTCGCTAAAGATTGAATCTGAAAAATTTGTAGCGCTGACACCTTGTTTTGTTCAAGCCTGTCACGGACCTCCCGGTTCAGGGATTTACTTCGGGCTTCACCCGCTCGTATTGCTGGATGAAGATCATCTGGCCCAGAGGTGCGGTGAAGATGATCCCGATGAGCAGGGCCACGACCCCGCCGAAAATGATCACGTTCCCCACCAGGTAGGCCAGAAGCCAGTTGACGAAATCCGCCTGGATGGTCCCGAAGCACCATTTGTAGGCATCTATTATTCCCGCCCCCCTGTAGATGATAAGGAAGGCTCCCGGCAGGACCACGAATCCCAGGGCGATCGAGACGAGGCTGCCGAAGAACGGCACGCAGTGCAGGACAACGCCGACGATGATGTTTATGAGGAAGAAGATAAAGAGGTTGCCGAAACAGTCCCAGGCATTGAAGAGATCGCCTACCCGGGGCTTCCCTTGGCCCCGCGCCACCTTGAGGAGCGAGCGGGTATAGCCGGCAATAAAGCCGATGTTGGCGATGGGGATCCAGACAACCAGCATGAAGACCAGCGTAAGGATAACAAGGTCCGCCAGGTTTTCCTTCCAGATCCGCACCGCGTTGCCGAACAGGACGGAGAAGTCGTCCTGCCCGGGGGTGCGGGGTTGCTGAACGTCACCGATCATCGACCCGCAATGCTTGCACTTGATCGCACCGTCAATGATCTCCTCTTTGCAGAACGGACATTGCATCCTGGCCTCCTTTCAGTCCCTACAGCTGGGGTGTCGGGGCTACTCATTACACATTTTGCCGGTGAGTGATTGCGCTGCTGTCAAATGTATAGCCTGACACTGTTTTTCTTCCTATTTTTCCGGACATTCCAGCAGTTCGTTCAACCAATTTTCAAAGTCACCATAGTTATTTTTTGAGAAAATTCTGCAAGGAAATTGACAGAGTTCTTCGGTCACAATGCTGCGTTTACATAGATTGTGCATGTCCTTGTCGGTGGTTAGTGCGTCAACATATGGTACAAAGACCGAGATATGGTTTATGTCGTTTTGCCGAGAAACCCCGAAATTTTGGCTGAACTTTTTGGGATTTTGTCGCTGACCAAGAGACCACGTCATGAGCAACACTGCCTCAAAAGCTGTTCTGATGCGAATAGACAGGCATGGACCTATTGAATTGGTGTGAAGAAGTTCAGACCAGTGTCGAAGTACATTTGTTTTATCCAAATGACGAACCACTTCTCCAACAATTCCGAAAATCGGAGTTTCCGGCCTTTGAGGTATTTGTAATGAGGCTAATTGGGCTGCTCCAGAATATTCCCCGATTTGTTTAAAAAAATCCTCAAGTGCCAGAGTTGCAGAAATTGATTGCTCAATTTCTTTCTGCCAGTTTTCGCGCAAATACTTAAGGCAATCGTGCTCTGATGGACAAAGCGGCATATTGCTGGCGAGATGTTCAATTACTCTAAGAAGATGAGAGTTCATTTCATCAGAAGGTGGAGTCAATTGGCTATGTAATTTCTGCCTCCAAACATTTGTAGAAATAACCTGCATTCCCCCGATGCTTTGCTGCTTGTATATAGCTTCAAGCCCGATGTCTGAGATTGGAAAGGCGGTAGAACCATCTTTAAGCAATCGTCGATGTTGCGACACAAATACATCTGCCCAGTCGCCTGATATTGCCCCATCGGCCAATTGGTTCTGAAACTGCCATAGTCCCTTCCTTTTTTCTGAATGTTGTTCGTGAATGCCTGTAGTTTCAACACAATGGATATCTGAGATGACTAAAAATACTTTTTTTAATGTTTTTAGCTTGTTGAGCTTTGAGAAAAGACGAGTTACTGTTTCATAGTGGTCGGAACGCTCTGTAGTTAAAAACACATCTGACAAGAATGACTGGTCGAGATAAATCAATCTCTTGCGGGAGGAACGAAACTGAAGTGGAAATGAAATCCCGCATCTTAAACAATGTCCACGACTTTCATGAACGCGCCGATTCTGTAACTTGTGGTTACTATCGACAATATTCCCGCAATGTGGGCAATTGAGAGTCTGTGCGTCCATGGGTAACCTAACACTCCGGAGTATGGATCAATAAATGAAAAACTGGGATTGATTTCTTAAATGATTAACTAGAGCTGTCACACTTTTGCTTTCCAACGAAACCGCTCACTCTGTTAGCGGAATATTCCCAAAAAACGCAAAAAGCCGCTCCGTCAGCACTGTATCTGACGTAAAGCGGCTTTGGTTTGCACCCTGACGGCCCGTGCAGCGGCGATCATTCATCCCTCCCGGAACTGTCATATCAATTACATGAATCTAATTGGAAAAAGGGGACAATCGGGTAATTAATAAGCTCTTATGGCATACCTCCGGCGCGGTTGTCAACAATTCCTGCAATGAATCAGGGAGATAGACTGAAGTCTGAAGGGGAACTGCCTGAAAAACGGCCTCAAAACAAAGATTTGTCACGCGGAGGCGCGGAGAAAATCAAAACCGATCCACGAAAGACACGAAAAGCACGAAAAAAGAAGGTTCGCGCAGAGGCGCAGGGACGCTAAAAAATCAGAACCAGCAGACTTCGGGTTTAACCCCCTCTTTCTTGACCCTGTCTCATTTCGAGCTCTAGAAACGCCAAGCTCACCATGCACCAATCCCAACGCTCCTGCGCAGTATCAGGACAACATCGGCTATGTCCAGAACTCCGTTTCCTGCAGGAGTTCCATTTGTACCAAGTGGAGCGACGTCGTACCTTATTTTTTCTTCAGGTGTAAGAGCGGTGATGCTTAAAGCCGCCTTCAGTGCCATAAGCGCATCTGTCAAGGTCGGAGCGATTCCGCTCGCGCCGCCGGTGCGCTTTACAGCAGTAATTGAAACCAGGCAGTTTTCGGTTATCTGGCCGGTGAGGTAGGTTGCGCCGACAAGGTTGCCGCCACAACCGGTTACAACCGCTCCATAGCCGGGGTCGGGAGTTATTGTGATGGTCGCTCTGAGCATTAGGGCGACTGACTGCACGGTTGCAGGAGTTACTGTCACGTGTGCCGCCGTGCCGGGCGTGACGGTATGAGACGGGGGCACCACAGAGGCCGCAGGAAGAGAGGGTGCCAGGGGGACAGCGGGTGCTGGCGTGGAATCGGGTGGAGTAGAAGCGGGTGGAGCAGGGTTCTGCGGCACAGCTTCAATCGTTACACTGTTCGATGGCGCCGAAACCGCACTGTTGCCCGCCGCGTTGCTGGCTACTACGGTGAAGGTGTAAGTGGCGCCGCTGGCGAGGCCGGGGACGATGATCGTAGTTGATGTGCCCGTTGCTGTCTGGTTGCCGGGATTCGAGGTGACCGTGTAACCGGTTATGGCGCTGCCGCCGTTGTAGGTCGGGGGGGTGAAGGTCACGGCCACCTGCCCGTTGAAGACTGTGGCGCTTACATTGGTGGGTGCGCCTGGCACGGTGCATGGGGTCGCGCTGTTTGATGCCGCTGAGGCACCACTGTTGCCTGCTATGTTGGTAGCAACCATGGCGAAGGTGTAGGCAGTGCCGTTGGTCAAACCGGTGACCGTTATCGGGCTCGATGTGCCGGTTGCAGTTTTGTTGCCCGGATTTGCGGTAACTGTGTAGCCGGTTATGGCGCTGCCGCCATTGTCGTTCGGGGAGGTAAAGGTTACGGTCGCTTGCCCATCGCCGACAGTGACAGTTTCGATAGTCGGTGGAGCGGGAGGATCGGGAGAATATGCCATCTTGAATACGCCACCTTCTGTTCCGGCATAAAGGGTCTGATTGCCGGGATCGATGGCGAGAGACAGGACTGTTGTATTAGTCAACCCGCTGTCGGCAGCCCTCCAGGTCATCCCTCCGTTGGTGGTTACAAAAAAACCTCCTTCTACACCCGCATAAACAGCCCGATTGTTTGGATCAATGGCGAGGGAAGTGACATACGCAATGCCAGGCAGGCCGTTCTTGACAGCCGTCCAGGTTATGCCGCCGTTGGTGGTTTTGTAGACACCAAGCCAGCCTCCGGCATAAATGGTTTGGCTGTCGGTCGGGTCGATGGCAATGGAGCGGACGCCCAAAGTCAATCCACTATTGACAGCCGTCCAGGTTGTGCCGCCATTGGTGGTTTTGAAAACACCACCTCCTCCGGCGTAGACGATCTGGCTGTTGTTCGGGTCAATGGCAAGAGAGCTGATGTTTGGATTAGTCAAGCCACTGCTGGCAGCTGTCCAGGTAGTACCGCCGTTGGTGGTTTTGAAGACCCCACTCCCGTTTATGCCCGCGTATACGGTCTGGCTGTTGGCCGGGTCTACGGCGAGGGAGAGCACTTCCTTATCATCGGGCACACCACTGCAGGACGTCCAGGTTGTGCCACCATTGGTTGTCTTGTAAGCGCCAAATGTCCCGGCATAAGCGGTCTGGCTGTCGGTCGGGTCTACTGCGAGGGAATAGACATAGCTGTATTTCAAGCCACTGTTGACGGCAGTCCAGCTTGAGCTGCCGTTAGTGGTGTTAAATGCACCGTTAGACGCTGTCCCTGCATAAAGGGTCTGCCCATTTGTCGTATCAATAGCGAGGGATTGCACCCTCGTGCCCGTCATTCCTTTGTTGACAAGGGTCCAGGCTGTTCCGCCGTTAGTGGTTTTAATGACGCCACGGCTTTCTGTCGCTATATACACTCTTTGACTGCTGACCGGATCGATGGCTATGGAGCCGATATGTCCAGTCAGACTGTAGACAGCTGTCCAGGTTGCGCCGCCGTTACCGGTTTTTAAGACTTCCTTATGGTCGGCGACATATACCCCCGCATAAAGAGTTTGACGGTCGGCGGGGTCAATGGTGAGAGCTTCGACATTAGTGAAGCCGCCGTTGGCAGCCGTCCAGTTCGTGCCGCCGTTGGTGGTTTTGTAAACACCAGCATCTGTCCCCGCATAAACGGTCTGGCTGTCGGTCGGGTCAAGGACAAGGGAGGTAACATATGGATTCGCCAGCAGGCCGGTATTGACAGCCGTCCAGCTCGTGCCGCCGTTGGTGGTTTTAAAGACACCGCCGCCATTATCAAATATCGCAGCAAAAACGGTCTGGCTGTTGGTAGGGTCTATGGCGAAAGAGTAGGCATACGTTACAGGCAGGCCGCTGTTGGCAGCCGTCCAGCTCGTGCCTCCGTTGGTGGTTTTGAAGACGCCGCCATCTGTCCCGGCATAGATGATCTGGCTGTTGGTCGGGTCTATGGCAAGGGATTTGACATATGTATAATCAGTCAAGCCAGTGTTGATAGCTGTCCAGCTTGTGCCGCCGTTGGTGGTCTTGAAGATACCGGAATACGTGCCGGCATAAACGGTCTGGTTGCTGCTCGAATCAATGGCAACGGCGTTGACAAGTGGCATAGTCAAGCCACTGTTGACAGCCGTCCAGTCTGCGCCGCCGTTGGTGCTTTTGAAGACACCACCGAACAATGTCCCGGCATATACGCTCTGACTATCGGTCGGGTCAACGGCAACGGCTGTTACATCGCCACCATAAGGACCGTTCGACTGCTGCCACGTATTGGTGGCAAATGCCGATGTGCTCGCGCATAGTAACATAACTGCGCTCACCATTAACCGGACTGCTGCAATAAATTGATAGCTCATGCGACCTCGCTATTGTTAAGCTTTCTTTCTATTGATGTGAAAAACGCTCCAAAAACACATAAAGCCGCTCGGTCAGCATTGTATCTGACGTGAAGCGGCTTTGGCTTAACCATGACGACCCGTGTTGCGGCGATCATTCATCCTCCCGGAACTGCTATATCATTGCATGAAACTAATTGGAAAAAGGGGGCAATCAGGTAATTAATGAGCTTTTATTGCATACCTCCGGCACAGTTGTCAACAAATCCTGCAGTAAATCAGGGAGATAGGCTGAAGGGGAACTGCCTGAAAACAATGATTGGTCACGCGGAGATGCGGAGGGCGCGGAGAAAATCAAAACCGGTCCACTAAAGTCACGAAAAGCACGAAAAAAGAATGGTTCCCGCAGAGACGCTGAGACGCAGAGAAAATCCAGAACCAAGAGACATAGGTTTAACCGGTTTTTCTTGATCCGGTTTTCTCCGCGTTCCCTGCGGCTCCGCGCGAGTAGAGATTCATCGTTTGACTAAAAGCACTAAACTTCAGTACCCATACCCTTCCGGCAGGGCAACCACCTTCTCGGTGTTCAGCTGGGCCGTGCCTGCCACGGTCACCGTCCTGTGGGCGATGGCGTAGATATCGGTGCCGATAATCACGGAGCGGTCAACCGTGTCGGCATAGGTTCCGTAGCCGCTGCTGACTGCCGGAGCCTGGATCGTACCCTTCAGAGAGACCCCGCTGTCATTGACGGAAAAGACCTTGAGCCCCGAACTGTAGGCAGCCGGAGAAATTCCGTAGTTGTAGAACGGAATGGCGAGAATCCCCAGCGGCTCGTAGTAGAGAAAGGCATGGTGATCGTAAAGAGCATCGGACCACCCCGCTCCCAGATCGGACTCTCCCAGGAGGGTTGGCACGGCCAGATCTGTTACATCGAACAGCTGGAGCTTGTTGCCGGTTACGCGGCCGGTCGCGTCGGCCGAGCGGCCCACGGTGAGCAGCCTTGTATTGTCCTGCCCCACGAGGTGAATATAGGTGGCGAAACCGTTCACATGGATTTCACCCGCCTTTTTCGGATTTTGGGGATCGCTCAGGTCAAAGGTGAAGAGCGGGTCGGTCTGGCGGAAGGTAACCATGTACCCGCGGTTCCGGTCGAAGCGCATGGAGTAGATCTTTTCTCCCTGCGCCAGCCCTTCGATCCGCCCCTTTTCAACAAGGGTACCGTCCTGTTCGGCCAGGACGGCGAGACGGTTGCTGATTCCTTCACCCCACCATCCTCCGCGGGTGGTGCCGATCCGGAGATAGCCGTTGCATTCCCCCATGCTGAACTGGTTGTTGACCCAGCCGGTTACGATGCCGCTCCCTCTGTAGAGCGGCGCGCCGACTCCGTTGGCAAGGGCGAACTTGTGCAGGGCGGTCCATGGTTCGGGGTTGCTGGCAGGGAGTGACACCCCCTGAACCGGCTCGATCCAGGCCCAACTGTTGCTGGAAGCCAGGTAAAGGCTCTCCGGCGACATGTAGATCTGACACCAGGAGCTGATCACTCCGCTGCTTGTCACGACAGGATCGGCTGAGGAGCTGTCGAGGGCGATGACCAAGGAGAGATCGGTCCCGTTTCCGGACTCCGGGATATAAATATCGCTCGCTGCAGCCACGGGAGAGCTGCTGGTCGTCCCGGCAACCCCGTCCGTATAGAGGGTACGGCTGAAGGATGGGATCATCTCGGCAAGCGTCAGGGCATCTATGCGACGCAGATTCTCTGCCGACGCCTTCGCACTGGCCTGATTGTAGGATTCGAGACTGAAGTCCCCGGTCGTAAGATAATCCCAGGCAGAAACCGGGGAGGGGAGGTCTATGTGATGATTGGTGATCAGGTAGATGGTATTGTTGATTCTCCTGCTCCCCTGGAGGGAACCGGGGAAATCGAACCGGGACGATAATACCGGTGCGGACGGGGTGGAAATGTCATAGTTGTACACTCTGGTTGTGGCAACTACGGGCATCATAACGCCGGTCAATGAAGTTCCCCCGGCAGGAGCCGCTCCGGTCACACCGGATGCCCCGGCTGGCGGTGATGTGGCCGGCCCCACGACACCCGCACTGCTCGGAGTTGTGATGACGGTAACCCGGCTGCCGGCCAGGTGCAGTTCGCTGATCCGCTCCTTTAGATCGATGTCGCTGACAACGGCAGCCTGTTCGGCAGGTTGTCCCTTCAGAACAAGAAAGCGATTCCCCCGGACAAGGTAGAGATAGCTCCCGTCGGTCTTCACCAGGTCCCCTTCGTCAACTCCCAGCTCCTGGACATTGGTGCTGGAATAGGAATCGGCCGTGGCGCTCCCGGCTGCCTGGGGAGCGGTCGGAGTGCCTGTGGAGGAGCTATCGGTCGATGCGGTTGTTGCCACTCCCGTTGTACTGCCGGAACCCGCGGCTGCATAGTAGTAGCGTAAATCCCTGTACTGGTAGCTTTTCACCAGTTCGGCCTTGAGCCACCTCTCCAGTGCAGCGTTATCGGCCGGGTTGACCAGTTTGGCAGAGAGTGCCGGTTGGTTTACGGGTGTATTGTCGTGGCTGCTGCAGGCGGAAAGAGCAGAGAATGCGAACAGAATGCAGAGTGTGGAGAAACTTAGCCTGCCGTGAGAACTCATTTGTCACCTCCGGACTGCCAGACTTGAGTTTATGATACCCTTCTACTATGAAATTCACTTTCCGCAACAGGCGGAACGTAAAATCAGACGAATTCGCACAGCACCCGGTTGGACAGAATCAGACCGTGCGGACTCAGGCTCAGCATGCTTCCCTCATTGACCAGCAGACCGGCAGCAGTCAGCCGTTCGAT
>Ga0134124_10004533_pt1 | contig 11158 bp, 5 predicted proteins | sample KB304_FD_96880 | JGI IMG/M metagenome (GOLD analysis project Ga0134124, IMG submission 96880) | Terrestrial soil microbial communities without Nitrogen fertilizer from Kellogg Biological Station, Michigan, USA - KB3-0-4 | ecosystem: Environmental > Terrestrial > Soil > Unclassified ... | reverse complement strand
TGTGCTGACCGTGAAGACGTCACTGGCGGGTGCAGACGCTTTAAGGCCGATAAGGTTGAGTGGTGGGAGAATGAGAACGAGGCTGGTGATAACTGCCGTACGTACGAGTCCTGATTCAGCTGCGGGCCAGAAGTATCCGAGGTACGACACGAAGACCTGTACGAGCGTCGCGAAGCCCGCAAGTCTCGTCAGCCACATTAACCAGCCAACAAGGAATGCGGGAGTGGGTCCGAATGTCTCTCTTGCATAAACATAAGGACCACCAGTTCCGCTGAATCTGCTGCCCACTTCGGCGAAGCAGAGAGCGATCAGACCGATGATGACGGCACAAACAACGAACGCCAGCAGACTGTAGTTGCCGACAGTCTTTTGCACGTCCGCTGGAAGTTTAAGAATGCCGGCACCGACTGTAACGTTAACCAGTAAGGCAACCAGATCCCACTTCCGGATTTCTCTACTTAGGCCGCCATTGTTCAAATGTGGTCTCGCAGGGAAACATCTAAGCTAGATTACAAACGACACTTTAGAGACTCTTGCAAAACTCAATCTCATATTCTCCCCAAGCTTTAGCTTGGGGTTAAGGTGTGACTGGAAAGGTAGTTAACCGTTTTAACGTCTTATAAAGAAACATCTGAAACCAGCTGTCACTCGAGGGGTATCGTCGGTCTCGATGCGGCAACCACAACACCTCCGCGCTCCCCAGGCGTGATTGATCCAAACCGTTCAGCATAAATTTCAGGAAGCGGCCTCGCTTTCAGTGGCGCGACCCACAAACGCAGCAAATGTCTTTTGCGCTCTGGTTCAGGATAATCTTCGAACGCGGTGCGATCATGCAGGATCGTGTGATTGTGTACGAGTTGAATGTCGCCGGGTTGAAGTTCCATCATTAGGTTGAGCTTCGGGTCGTTTGCCAATTCGTCAAAGAGGTCAAGTGCTTCGAGCTGAAGCGAACTCAGCGGTTCAACACCTTCAAAGCGCCTCGCCGACTCAATGTACTGTCTCTGATAGATCGCCGAAACTAATCCATGCGAGTAGTTAAAGACCGGAATGTTGAAATACGGTTTGCTGCCTTGAGGAACTTCACCACGTCGATCCGTTTCAATTGGATCGAATAAGACGCTGAGTAGGTCTGGTCTGCGTCTGATCATCTCATTGAAGATCGTGGTCGACGATACGAGACTCGACAACCCACCCGATTTCGCCGCCTGCAAACACAACAGACCCACGACGTCGCTGGAGTCCGTGTGATGAGTTTGACGTTCACGTGTTTGATAGATACGCGTATTCGGATCTTCGCTTGATCGTCCGAGATCTCTAACATGACCAAGCAAGTGGCCTTCAGCGTTCTGAATCCGCAAGTTGCCTAAGTGAACGCCAATCACGAGAAAAGCCATCGCCGCATCACGTCTACTCCAACGCTTTAAGGGTAGACCTTTGATCAGAACGAACCCACGACCATTGAGCACCTCATCGAGTAAACGCAGCAGGTGCGGTCCGAGGGTTGGAAGTGAGACTTCCTTCGCAGTGATTGTGGTGAGGTCTCGGTTTGATCTTTTCGCGTCCAGAATTGCATTTTGAACTTCAGCAATTTCGATGTCAGTCAGGTGCGTTATCCAATCATTACGACTCGCCAGATCTGGACCGTACCATGCCGAAGTGTCTCGCACTTCAGGTGGCAAAGAAGGATCAGTTGATGAATGAGTTCCCGGCTCCATGCTCTAAACACGTTTTTGATTCGACCTCGCGGAGGGTCGCTCGCGAGTTACGCGACTTGAACGAATGTATGGATCGAGACGCGATGGATCCACTTTCAGCTCGCAGGTAACGCTCATTAACGGAGGATACTTCTTCAACAGTAGAGAGGTTAACTGCTTATTTACGATTTCCCAGTAGTCAGTTTCATTTGGATAGTTGATCAAAAGCGACTCTATGTCCTTGGCGAGCAAGCGAAAGTCCGGGTATTCAGAGTTAGTGATGTTGACCACGTAGCGATACGACACTGAGATGTTCAGGTTGTTGATTTCAGATTGGTGGTCGATTTTTAAGTCCTTAATTAAGAAAGAAAACTCTTCAATGAGGGGATCGGTGTGCGCGTGCTGTTGCCGTGAGACCTGACTGACCCTCGCCGTTTGGTTGGAACGCTTTATTGACTGCGCCTGTGCCATCGGCAGGGTCAGAGTAGAGAGTATGAAGATACCTAGCATGCCACGGAATATCTGAATCATGATCGGGGTTGTCCTTTCGAGTGCTTTCACCAAGCGTGCTGAGGAGTTTATAGCACGATTGGTTTCATCAGCCTGCTGACGCAATCCACTCTTCACCCTTGATTGTTCATAACTTGTATAAGAGAAATTCTGAAAGATTTAACATCCCCCACTTATCCTCGCCACCTTACTGAAGTCTTTTTGTAGAACAGAAACGCCTTTTGAGGTCTTCCCCGTGCGGGTGTGTGTGTTCTCTCCGTCTCTACAGTTAGAGATCTTGCATATTTCACCAGCGAGACTCGGGTTGTGGAGGAGATCCAGAGACTAGAACCACCACACAAAACTTTAGCTTTTATTCTTGATCGAACCCCTTCTTATCTAAGGAGATTAACGTGAGCAAAAAACTGTCCGCTATAGTACTAACCCTCGCCATCGTGATGAGCTCGATGCCAGGCCTCTCATTTAGACTTCAGGCCGCTCCGCGTAGAAATGTTTCGCTTCGAGCATTTGATCCACCTGCTCCACCATCGATTACCTCAGTTGATTTGTCTACTTTTAAGCGCATCGGTAGGTTCGATCTGCCTGAACCTACACGCACGGTTCCTCCTGCTAATAGTCTTCTGGCTCAGGAAGCGTCGGGAGTTACGTACAACAAGGACACCGATACGTTGTTCGTTGTCGGCGATGGCGGTACTTCAGTCGTTCAGATCAATAAAACCAACGGTGCTTTGATTGACTCTATGACGCTGGCACCGGGCCCAAGTCCCCAGGGTACGGACTTCTTTGACACAGAGGGCATTAGCTATGTTGGCGGAGGCAAGTTCGTTTTATTAGAGGAGAGATTTCGGCAGGTAAATTTGTTTACATATGTGCCGGGCGGCACTCTTCATAAGACCGACGTGCAGACCGTCAAGCTCGGCACCACAATTGGAAACATTGGTCTTGAAGGCATCTCTTTTGATCCGCAAACCGGCGGATACATCTGCGTTAAGGAAAAAGATCCAGAATCAATTTTCCAAACTGGTATTGACTTCGTGGCTGGAACTGCGACCAACGGCTCGCCTTCCACCACCAGCTCAACAGATTTGTTCAATCCAGCGTTGGCCAACCTCGAGGACTTCTCTGACGTTTACGCACTCTCGAATCTGCCGTCGCTCAGCGATGCCAGTCACCTGCTGGTGCTGAGCCAGGAATCAGGTCAGATTATCAACATCGATCGAACTGGAACCGTCTTCAGCAAACTAACAATTGTTTCCGATCCGGGTAATCCGTTGTCTGTCGCCGACCAGACTCATGAAGGTCTCACGATGGACACTGATGGCAGACTTTACGTTGTGAGTGAGAATGGGGGCGGTGATAGCAATCATCCGCAGCTTTGGGTGTACGCACATTCCGACGATCAGAACCAGGCGCCCACGGCGGTGACTTTAGCGAACGCAGTCCCTTCAATACCTGAGAACATCAGCGTCGCCGCGCCGACTAAGCTCGCTAATATCATCGTGGCCGACGACGGATTGGGCACGAACAATTTGACCTTGTCCGGTACAGACGCCGCTTCCTTTCAGATCATCGGTACCGGTCTCTATTTGAAGGCGGGAACTGCGCTCAACGCGGGCACGAAGCCGAGCTACAGCGTAACAGTGAACGTTGACGATCCGACCGCCGGAAGCGCGCCGGATGCCACCACGAATTTCAACCTGACGATTCTTGCGGCCGCAGGCGGAACGTCTTCGCTCATCATCTCCGAAGTCGCCCCATGGGCCAGCACTGCCGCTAACAGCCCACTTGCCGCTGATTGGTTCGAGGTTACTAACATCGGCAGCGCGGCTCAGAGTCTCGCCGGCTGGTCAATGGATGACGACTCGAGCACTCCCGGTATCGCTCCTTTGAGCGGTATCGCCAGCATCGCTCCCGGTGAGTCGGTCATCTTTATTGAACTAGGCGCCGGCCACACAGCGGCTGGCGACGCAGCTGCTTTCAAGCAAATCTGGTTCGGTGCTAATCCTCCGCCCAACCTTAAGATCGGTTCCTACGCCGGTTCGGGGGTTGGCCTTAGTACGGGTGGCGATCAAGTAAACCTCTTCGATGGCGTCACCAAAAGGGCCGGTGTGACCTTTCTCGGTCCCACCACCACTATCGTGGCCCCGTTCAAGACCTACGACAACGCGGCCGGACTTAACTATAACGGAACGGTCAATCCCACGATCTCGACCTTGAGTACCAACGGTGTCAACGGCGCGTTCGTCGCGGCAACACACTCGACTGAAACAGGTTCACCTGGAACCATCGGTGCAGCGGCGACACCAGAAGTCAACATCACCGCTACGGACGCCAGCGCCACCGAAATCAATAACGACACTGGCACCTTTCATATCACTCGCACGGGCAGCACCGTTAGCGCATTAACTGTCAGCTATACGATTGCAACAGGCGCCGGACAAGCGGCGAGCGCCGACTACACGCCGACGTTGAATGGCGCGGCAACGATTCCTTCGGGCCAGTCGTTTGTCGATATCACCATTACGCCGGTGAACGACAACCTGTTAGAAGGACTCGAAACGGTCACTCTCACTCTTGGCGACTCAGGCAGTTACGATGTCGGAGCAAATAAGACCGCCACCGTCACAATCGCTGATCCGTTTCTCGGAGTCGCAGCAGGCGATGCTGATTCGAGTAGCGCCGTGTTGTGGACGAGGGTTAATGGGCCGGCGCAAAGTGTGGCAGTGACGGCGCAGGTCTCGACGGATGTGAACTTTGGTGGGTCGCCGCTAACATTCCCAGCCACGAGTGATCCACTAAAGGACAACACGGCGAAGGTTTCGGCGACCGGGCTAACAGCCGGTACCACCTACTACTACCGGTTCGTCACTAACACTGGTCAAACCAGTCGTACGGGTACTTTCAAGACTCCGCCACTCGCAAACACTGTCGCATCACTTCACTTTGGGTTTAGCGGTGACAACGACGGATTGATGCGTCCTTATGCGTTGGCCAACGTCCTACCTTCGCAACATCTCGATTTCTATCTCAATCTCGGCGATCTGATCTACGAGACTGCAAGTAATCTAACCGCCTCCGGTTCGCACAACGGTCAGCCCTGGCTCAACTCGCCGTCAGTGACGCTTTCAAACGACTCACTAACCTTTAATGGTATTCCGCGAGCGTTCATTCCTGGGAGCGCGCCCTTTGCGACTCAGGCGCAGCTGAAGGCGGATTACGAAAAGAAATATCGCGAGAACTTCTTGCCGGTGAATGTCGCTGGGCAGAACAGCCTTCAGGTGTTGTACGAGGCCCAGGGCAATTACACCACCTGGGACAATCACGAGTTGGGCAACCGCAAGTACATTGACGGAGGTGCTCCCGCCGGAGGCTCGGTGGGAGGAGCAGCAGGCACTGACATGCCGAGCGGTCGAGGCGTTGATGCTCGCGATAATGGAGCCGGTAACCCCGGTAACGTTAATGATGCGGCCGACCTATTGTCGCCGAGTGCTCTTGCAAGCCTAGGTGGCTTCATGAACAAGGCCATCGGATTCCAGACGCTTCAAAATGTCCTTTTCTCATACCAACCAGTTGCCGACAGAGGCACAATAAACGCTCCGAGCGATTCGCGTAGCGATGGCACCAAGCGGTTTTACTCAGCAGTTCAGTGGGGTGAGAACGCGCTTTTCGTTAATACCGACTCACGCTCATATCGCGACATACGCCTGAAGACTGCAAACGCAGCAGCGGATGACTCAGGACCGCGTGCTGACAATCCTGATCGCACTTACCTGGGAGCAACGCAGTTCGCCTGGCTGAAGCAGACTCTGCTGGATGCACAGAACCAAGGCACGACCTGGAAATTCGTTTCTGTTTCTGATCCTGTCGATCAGCTTGGACCAATTGGTGGGGCGCTCACCGGTACAATCACCACCGTCAACACCGACAGTGGCAAATCCTACATGGGCGGTTATCGCGCTGAGCGTAACGCGTTGCTCAAGTTTATCGCGGACAACCACATCACCAACGTGGTCTTCCTTTCCACGGACGATCACCAGAACCGCATCAACGAACTTTACTACTCGCCTTCTGGGCAAACCGGTATGCAGTCGAGTTATGTCAAAGTGCCTTATGCCTTCTCGATCGTCTGTGGTCCGCTCGGGGCCACTGGGCCGGAGACGATTACTAATCACACGTTCTCCAATATAAAGGCTATCGCCGACAATCTTGCCGCGGCCCAGATCACGGCTGGTGTGGATCCAATAGGCCTACAAAACTATCCCGGCTTGCACGATCTCATTCGGTCGGGCGATCCCACAGCTGGCACATCTCCGCAGCCAGTGGACTTCTATAGTCCGGATACATTCAACTTCACGGTGCTCGATGTAACTCCTAACGGGCAGACGCTTACGGTTAGTAGTATTGGCATGAATTCGACCGGGCAGAACGTCGGCATTGAATACGCCAATGGCCCGCAGGCGAATACCATCTTCACTTTCAAGATCGATGGTCCTTCTTTGAAGGTATTGACTCAAGGTCTTCTCGATGAGATCAACAACGCGATCGAAACGGCCAATAAGAAAGATGCGACGCGACTTAACGAAGTTATCAACAGTCTCGACAAGTCGCTTGATCCGGATCGCTGGTCAACTGATGGTAATCACCTTGTGTGTAATGGCGGATCACAAGTGTTTGAAATGCATCACACTGCGATCGTACATCTCATGGCGATGTTGAAAGATACATCACCGGGGATTTCAGACACACTTATTCGGCAGAGGATCAACGCTCTGTTAAATATCGATCGAAAGTTGGCCCAAATTTCGATTGATGAATCAACCGATGCGGGAACGATTTCTGACGCTTTGTCGGAGTTGGCTAAAGGTGACTCTGATGTCGCTAATGGAGACTACGATAATGCGATAGTCCACTATAAGGCAGCCTGGCGGAGTGAGGGGCTGTGTTCGGTTCCCGGATCAATTAAGTAAATTGTTGTTCTCTACGTTGGATAACGCCGAAGGTATTCGCTAATTTCAGCCCCGGGTTGCGCTTTAGCAACCCTGGGGAAAGAGATACAACTTCTTTAGGCGCAACCCCAAAAGGGTTGCGTCTTCTGTTTAGGGAAATCAGCCAACGCTTTCAGCGTATGCCGAAAGACCCTCAAAGTATGTTCACCGCACGACCGGCCAACAAAGCAATCACAACCAAAGAAATGATCGCTTGAATCATCATTAGTATCTTTGCCCAGCGTGATAGTACGGGCACATCGGTTGGCGAGAATGCGGTGCTTGTATTGAATGCGAGGAACAGATAGTCGATGAAATTTGGTTCCCAATGTTGCTCACCCGCAGCAATTTTTGCCTCAGGATGCATCGTCATCTGCGGAAACAAAAATGCACCATCTGTGTGACCAGGAGTTAGAGCGCGTTCGTGTGGCCCACCTGCATCGAGGCGCCAGTACCATGAAGCAAACACCAGAAAGTTTGCTATCCATAAAGCAGCAGCAGAAATCAACAGTTCCTGTGGCTGTATCGAGTGCTTTGTCACTGCAGATATAAGCAGCACGAGCGCTATCACCATAGCCGCAGTCACTATGCCGTTCAGGATGTAACCAAACAGCTGACTGAGTGAATGGTTTCCTCTTCGATTTGTGATCTCGATTGGAAACAGGAGTGCGACAACAACTGCCGCAACGAACCACCGCGGTGCTCCAACAAAAAGACTCGATGGTAGTGCTGCATACAAGCCTGCCAGCGCCAGCATTGCCACACGAGCCGGCCAATGCGGCTCGGTACTCCTCTGGCTGTCTCTGGGAAACCTTAGTTTTGAAGGGATGGTGGTATGCATTTCAGTGCCATGAATACCACAGCTTTCACCAAAGTCGCATGCCGAATGAGCTCATACAACTCTCTTCCTAAACTCCCTGAGAGAATAGCAAACCACTCGGCTTAGCTAGTCCGCAAGTCATCACCCGATTCTGAATGGTTTACAACCATCAACGGCAGGATGCGGCACCCACTGGTTTTCAGGTTCCTGTTGGTTGTCATGAGTTTCCCTTTGTTTGGGAGTCAAAGGTGGACCAGGAGGAGCATTCTTAGGTGTCGATCCCGGAGGTGAGTTGCCTAACAGGTCAGTGTGTGGAACCTTACTTTGCTGATCACACACCAGCGCGCATCGCAAGCCTTTCCGTTGAGTTCGTTCTTCGTTTGGGCTGCGCCCTTGGGGGCTGATTGAATATTTGAGCCTTCTGGCGGAAATTATTCCAGACATTTCGAGGACAGGGCCCAGCCCAAGTGAAGGTCCAGCTGCACGGAAAAGCACAGCCATTCCTCACAACCGGCGGCGAAGCCGATGCAAACAACAGCCTGATTTTGGTTGCGGCTCGGCTGCGCTATGTAATCGGCGTAGTCTGCGGATGCTCACTCCACTTGCCTCAGTCCCTATGTTCCCCTCAAAATCCACAATCTCTATCCATCATCCTTCGGTGAAACTATGAAAACAAAAACATCAACTCAAAGATTGGTCTTCGTAGCGGCATTTTTCTTTTGTGCTGTTTTCGCCGCCGAAGCTCAAACAACGATCACCTTGAACGTTGACGCTACCCAGGCTTCCCGAAACGTACTCCATACCAGGCTGACGATCCCGGTCACACCTGGTCCGTTGACGCTCTTCTACCCGAAATGGATTCCAGGTGAACACACTCCTACTGGCCCAATCAACGATCTCGTTGGCTTGAAGTTGATCGCAAATGGCAAATCAATCCCCTGGCGACGCGACGAGACCGAGATGTTTGCTTTTCATTGTGATGTTCCCCAGGGAGTCAACCATCTCGAGGTCAGCTTCGATGATGCCGCTCAACCTGAGACGACGATGAGCGCCAAGATCGCGCGCATCAAGTGGAATCGAGTTGTCGTTTATCCGCGCGGAATGAATAGCGATACGATTCGCGTTCAGCCTTCACTCACCCTGCCGGCGGGGTGGAAGTTTGCAACTGCCCTGCCAGTGTCGAGTGAGAACAAGGACGAACTTCAATTCAAAGCCGTCACCCTCACTGAACTCATAGACTCTCCAGCAATAATCGGTGCGAACTTACGCAAGATTCCTCTCACTCAGACGGGCATCACGCATGAGGTTGATGTGGCAGGCGATACCGATGCCTCGCTTGAAATGAAGCCGGAGACACTGACCGGTTTGAAGAATCTTGTTGTGGAAGCATATGCACTCTTTGGTGCGAGACACTACAGGAGTTACAAATTCCTTCTCACGCTCAGCGATCACGGCGGCAGCGAAGGTCTCGAGCATCATGAATCGAGTGAAGATGGCGTCGGCGAGAAAGCTTTAAGTGATGAACTCGAGTTGCTCGATTTCGCCGACTTGATGGGCCATGAATATACCCACTCCTGGAATGGCAAGTACCGTCGTCCTGCCGGCCTCTTGTCACCCGACTTTGAGCAGCCGATGAAAGCCGACCTTCTCTGGGTCTATGAGGGACTGACTCAGTATTTGGGCCACGTGTTGCCGGCAAGAAGTGGTTTATGGTCGGAAGATGATTTTCGTGAAACTCTGGCTGCGGTAGCCGCGGAGCTGGAGAATCAGTCGGGAAGACAGTGGCGTCCACTGGTTGACACTGCCACTGCTGTACAGCTGACCTATCCGTCACCGCGAGCGTGGATGAATTACCGGCGTACGGTCGATTACTACGACGAAGGTTCCTTGATCTGGCTCGAAGCTGATGTACTGATTCGCCAACGCAGCGGCGGCAAACTTTCACTTGATGATTTTTGCCATCGTTTCCATGGCGGAGAAGATACGCCTCCAGCAGTCAAGCCCTACACCCTCAACGATGTTGTGAATACGCTGAACGATGTTACTCCGTACGACTGGCGGAACTTTCTGAACGAACGAATCTACCAGGTGGCAACGCATGCGCCAGTTGGCGGAATTACAAACGGTGGTTGGAAGATCGTTTACAACGACAAGCCAAACACTCAAATGAGAATTGGCGATCACTCGCGCAAAAGCATCGATCTCTCATTTTCAATTGGAGCGATGTTGAAGGAAGACGGCACCGTAATGGATGTGAATCCGAATCTGGAAGCAGCACGAGCGGGGCTCGCGCCCGGAATGAAAATTCTGACAGTAAATGGGCGCACATGGTCCGGTGACACACTTCATGAAGCAATCACAGCCGCGAAGACGGCAACGACTCCAATTGAGTTAAGTGTCGAAAACGGTAGCTTCACGAATGTTTACAGACTGAATTATCACGGCGGTGAGCGCTACCCCCACCTCGAGCGCGACCCAGCCAAGCCGGACTTAATCGGAGAAGTGATCAAGGCGCGACGAAGCTGAAAGGCTGGGAAAAAAGATAACAAATTGCAGCTGAAATTGGACAAGTCGGAAAGCGTTGCGGCATGACTATGAGACATCAGGTACGGGACTTACGCAGCGCGGCCGAGGCTGCAACCAAGTAATAATGACGCCTCGCCTCAGATACACAACGAGCAGCGAAGCGACGGCACGCTAGACATTCGGCGCTTGTTTCCCCACGTGTTCTTTTCTGTAGCGTACAGTCGCTCTCGCTCCTGGGTCTGTAATGCTTTTGTTTTCTTAGCACGATTTTCTTTCGCCACGGCTTCGCCGCCTGATGTGAGGAATGGCTGTGCCTTTCCGTTTGCTGTCCCTTTCTTCTGGGCTGCGCCCTTGCCTTCGAACGGTATACGGAATAATTTCTACCGGACGCCCACCACCTTCAAGATTGTCTGGCAAACAACAAAGTCGAAGTTATACTGAGCCCTAAAGCTAAGGGGCGTAGCCCAGGTCAAAGGGCGAGCCAAACGGAAAGGCACAGCCATTCCTCACATCAGGCGGCGAAGCCGATGCGAACAATCCACGAAATCTCACGAATTATCACGAAACCCAAATCCCAAAACTTAATTGGTGTTGTTTCGTGTGTTTTCGTGGGCGCTCGCTTG
>Ga0134124_10004532_pt1 | contig 11158 bp, 10 predicted proteins | sample KB304_FD_96880 | JGI IMG/M metagenome (GOLD analysis project Ga0134124, IMG submission 96880) | Terrestrial soil microbial communities without Nitrogen fertilizer from Kellogg Biological Station, Michigan, USA - KB3-0-4 | ecosystem: Environmental > Terrestrial > Soil > Unclassified ... | reverse complement strand
GAAGACAGGAGCGTTCGCAGCTCATACCGTATCGGACAATCCACATCGCGAGTGGGTGGATCTGCACGCTCCTCTTCCTGCTCATGTTCGTGACGATGTTCGGGCGACTAGAGGACTTTTGGGAGGAGTCGCCGCCCCGCGTGGCGATCCACTTCGCCTTGGCGATCGGCTGCTTGTTCCTCCTCGTCCTCAAGGTGGGGGTCGCCCGCTACTTCAAGGGCATGGGCAAGAACCTCTTCGCCCTCGGGACCGGGATCTACCTGCTCGCCTTTCCGATGGCGATCTTGACCGGCAGCTATTACGTCTTGCGAGTGCTGGAGGGCTCCCCCTACATCTCCCACGCGGAGCTGCCGGAACTAAACGATGAAGCTACCGGGAAAGCGCTCCTGATTCGCAAGTGCACCAACTGCCATCTCCTCGCCAGCATCCTGCATCCGCGCACCTCGAAGCAGTGGGAGGTGACCATGACCCGGATGGTTGCTCTGGCCCGCCCCCTGATCAAGCCCGCCGAAGCGAGGCAAATCCTTCATTTCCTCGTGCTCAATTATGGCCGCAGGGACGTGACGCCGGGAGGAACGACCCTCTTCGACCGGCATTGCGCCCCGTGCCACGAAATGAAGGACCTCGAGGGCAAACGGTTTGATAGGAAGGGGTGGGAGAACGTCGTCCGCCGGATGCACAAACACGACCCGGAGGCGGTGCCGCTCGAGAAGACACGGGAGATCGTAGACTACTTCCTAAACTTGCAGCAGGCGGGAAAATCCGTGAAGTGATACCCGCCGGGGGCAACTTTGAGAAACCCCGGAGGGTTCAGCGCTTGACATGAGACAAAAGCAAGAAGCGAGGGTCCAGGCAGAAGCAGCGGCCTAAGGCCGCCGCTGTTCTCCCAAGCCGTTGTGCAGCAACAATACAGACAAATTAATATCCTTGGTGACACATGAAAAATCTAAATTTGACGGCACGACGGCCCATTGTTGCTTTATTGACATTCTTCTTCATCTTTCTGCTACCAATCATCTCGGTTTATGCGGCAAGTATTCCACCGGAAGATAAGCCGTTATGGCGAAATTGCTATTACGGAACATTGGGAAATAATACCGGCATTGCAATGATTCTAGCCAATTTCCCTGATGGTCGTCTCATTGGAAGCTACCGTTATGTAAAGAATGGCGTCCCTATTCGATTTTCTGGAAAATTGGAAAATGGGGACAAAAACATCGAGCTTGTAGAAAAGGCACCGAATAGAAAAGGCAATACAGCCAGTGAAAAGGTTTCCGGAAAATTTACTGGCCGCTTTGGTGAATCGTTTAAAAATATCAACGGGACTTGGACAAGCCCTGACGGGACAAAATCATTCCCATTTGCAATGAAGCAAGGAGTTCTAATTGATTCAAAAACAATTGAAGACCAGCCAGACAACAAAGGCTTTATAGTTCGTACTGAGGACATCCCATTCACACAAGCAAAGAGTTTCTGTGTTGCAATCGGCATTACCTCGGATGAAAACAATACAAGGCCGCCCTGCAAGAATGTCAAATTCACACAAATTGCAGCGACCGAGGACAAAAAATATTTTGAGGCGAGATACGAAGAGAAAGGACCAGATTCTTTGGAGAAATTCGTGGTGCTTTTCGAGGTTGCTGATAACAGGGCAAAACCATTCTGGATATACAAAGACAGGGATGATGGCTCGTCAGTTGACCAAGTTAAACTTCTGAACAAAATGACACCCGTTTTTGAAGTGACTTATAGCTCAGGCGGAACCAGACCTTCATGGTACGACTTTATTATCAGTAATACCTCCGGATTTCTATTGTAAACTCTGAAAGATTGGAACAGCAGATCGATAAAGTGGTTCAGGAAATGGGATATGAAACACGGAATACTTTAAGCTATGATTTTGCGAATCTACATGCATCAAATGTCCTGTACAGAAGCAACGACCCAAACTGCTGTGGATCAGCTGAAATTAAACTGAGCTTTGAAATCAAAGAAAACCAGATGGTGCTCAAAAAATACGAAATTGAGAAACTGCAGTAGACTGCAAAAGCCAGGTGGAGTGCACAATCAGGAAGATGCACCTGACCTAAAGCCTGTCAGGTGATCTCCCACGACGTTCCATGAAAGGAGAGTGAAGATGAAGGACATTCCAGACTTGTTGGAAACACTCAGACGGTCGCCCACAATACTATCCCGGTTTGTCCAAAGCATTCCGGAAAACAGACTGGATATACGAAGAGGTGAAGGTTTCTGGACGATTGCGGAACACGTCAGCCATCTGGCTCAGGTGCAGCCCATGCTGTTAAAACGAATTGAGCGGTTCATGAATGAGGATGCTCCCGAGTTTGTCCCGTATTTTCCGGGTGCGGGCAAGGAAGAGCCGGATACCCCGCCTCGCATGAGCATCGAATCCGCACTCGATCAGTTCGCACGCTACCGGGCCTGTCAACTCCAGCTCCTTGAAAGTGCAGATGAGATCACTTGGGAAAAGCGGGCGATACACCCGGAATATGAGGAGTATTCCCTTTACATACTGACCAGGCATGTTCTGATGCATGATCACTGGCATATGTATCGGATGGAGGAACTTTGGCTGACCAGGGATGCGTATCTGACAAGGCTGGAATGAGAGGAGTTTTCTCTATCGGCAATCTGTCAGGTTAGCTGCGCTTCGGTGCAGGGTTAGGTAAAGCGGGCATGAAAAGCATGGCTGATTGCTTCTGCCGTTGCCAGATGGCGCACAGGTAGTCAATAATCTTCTTGCCCTCCTGGCGCGAGATATTGCCGTTGGTCAGCCTGATCTTGCGGAGAATGATGCTTTTCATCTGCTTTTCAAAATTCTCGGTCTGTTCACTGTGCATGGCCTGCAGGGCAGTCATGATGCGTCCTTCGGTATGGCAGCCGGTGCAGTGCTTCTTCACCAGCTCATCCCCATCGACCAACACCCGTGTCAGCCCTTTTTCCCCGGGCACTTTCGTTCCATCGAGCGAAGCGGTCGTGGCGGAGGTCTCACAGGCAGAGACAGACGCCGCTGCAACCAGAGCTGACAGCAGAACAAGGATCGGCAGCACTGTTTTTTTCATCAAATCCTCTCCTCATCGCAGGCCAGTCGCCGCCGGCAATCCGTTCACCGTGTGCGCTATTTGCAACGCCCCGCCTTCTCATTAAAGTGGTAATGATATTTTGTAGCAAATTATTGAGGTAAACGTCAAGGGGATAAATCGAGTCGCGTTGGCGCGCCCCGAGAATAAAAAAAGCCCTCTCACTTTCGCGGGAGGGCTTTTTTTCAGCTCAAGGAATAAATCAGATCAGACGAGCTCAAGAGCGCTGAAGAAGTAGGGGATCTCGAATGCTGCAGTTTCCGGCGCATCGGAACCGTGAACCGTATTCTCCTCGATGTTCTTGGCGAACTCCTTGCGGATGGTGCCGGCATCGGCGTTGGCCGGGTTGGTGGCGCCCATCAGGGTCCGCCAGTCGGCGATGGCGTTTTTCTTCTCAAGGCAGAGGAGCACGACCGGGCTGCGCGACATGAAGGAGCAGAGGTCGCCGAAAAAGGGGCGCTCCTTGTGGACATAGTAGAAACCTTCTGCCTGAGCGCGGCTGAGCTGCATTTTCTTCATTCCGACGATCCTGAATCCTGAGGTCTCGATCTTGTCGAGAACCTTGCCGATCAGGTTGCGCTCCACAGCATCAGGTTTGATGATTGCAAATGTTCTTTCCATAAATAATCCTCCGAATTTAGTTTAAAGTGAATCCGTGACAGTGAGGGCCGTTTCTCGCTGCAACGCCTCAGCTTCTGCATCGACATCGTTTGTTGGCCAGCGGAGAAGAACAGTGGGACTATCGATTGTGGCAACATCCGGCCATGCGCTCCGGCTGTTTCCGCTCGAAAAGGCCCTCACTGTCACGGATTCAGGTTTAATGCAAAAAAATGGCTCGCAGTTGCCTGCGAGCCATTTCGTTCTCAAAAAGAGAGTGCCGATTAGTGCTTGGGAGCAGCAGGAGCAGCAGGAGCTTTTTCTGCAGGAGCAGCAGGTGCGCTAGCAGGAGCAGCAGCAGGTGCAGGAGTCTGCTTGGAAGTCGGCTGACCCATTACCGGAGCAGCAGGAGCAGCAGCAGGAGCTACTTCTTTAGGAGCTTCTTCTTTTTTCTTGCAGCCGGCTGCGAAAGCCAGAGCCATGGTCAGGCAAAGTGCGAGTGAGATCATCTTTTTCATGTGATACGTACCTCTTTCCTTTTGTTATTATAGCACTGTATAAAAACAGGGCATGATTCAATCGAATAGGAATACTATTCCTCTGCGGCAAGCCATGTCAATACTTTTTTTAAAAAAAGATCAAAGATTGATGCAGACCATCTTGATATTCGTCATCTCCTCCATGGCAAATCTGATCCCTTCCCGTCCCAGCCCGCTCTCCTTGTTGCCGCCGTAAGGCATATGGTCCACCCGGAAAGTCGGCACGTCGTTGATGATCACTCCGCCGACATCGAGACGCTTTATCGCCCGAAAAGCCTTGTTGATGTCATTGGTGTAGATTCCCGCCTGGAGGCCGTAAACCGAGGCGTCAGCAATGTCGAGCGCCTCTTCGAAGGTGTCGAACGGGACGATCGAGACAATCGGGGCAAAGACTTCGGAGCACATGACCTTCATGTCGGGCGTTACCCCGCTGAGTATCGTCGGTTCGAGGCAGTTGCCGATCCTGTTGCCTCCGGTCTCGACCGTTGCCCCGAGATTACTGGCTTCTTCAAGCCAGTCGAGCGCGCGCTGTAGCTCGACATTGCTGATCATCGGGCCGATATCGCACCTGCGGTCCATGGGATCACCGACTACCAGCTGCTTCGTTGCGGCAACGATTCCGGTTAGGAATTCGGTGTAACGTTTCCGGTGCACGAAGATGCGCTGTACCGAGATGCAGACTTGGCCCGAGTTGGCAAAACTCCCCATGACGCAGCGCGGTATCGCTTTGGCCAGATCGGCGTCTTCATCGATGATGGTCGGGGAGTTCGATCCCAGCTCCAGGGTGACCCGTTTGAGACCGGCAAGCTCCTTTATGCCGCGTCCGACCGGCGGACTGCCGGTAAAGGTTATCATGGCCAGCCGTTCGTCCTTCACGAGCTGGTTTCCCACTACTTTGCCGCTGCCGATGACAACATTCAGTACTCCGGCCGGAAGACCGGCCTCTTCCAGCAGCTCGGCCATCTTCAGCAGAGAGAGAGGTGTTTTCGTTGCCGGTTTTACCACCAGGGCATTTCCTGCCGCGATCGCCGGGGCAACCTTGTGGGCTACCAGGTTCATCGGGAAGTTGAACGGCGTAATGGCGCCGATGACCCCGATCGGCACCCGCAGATAAAAGCCGAACCGCCCTGCCGACACCGGTGAGGCATCCATCGGTACGACCTCCCCGTGTTCATTGCGGGCTTCAAGAGAGGCAAAGCGGAAAGTTTCGGCGGTTCTCTCCGCTTCCGCAAGAGCAAACTTCCACGATTTACCGGCTTCCTTGGCAATAATGCCGGCAATTTCATCCTTGTCCCGGAGCATGAATCCGGCGGTCTTCTCAAGGATCTCGGCGCGCTTCCAGGCGGGAAGGGCAGAGTTGGCCTTGAATCCCTCCAAAGCAGCTGTCACGGCTTTTTCAACCAGCTCCGGGTCGGCTTCCGGAACGATCCCGATCAGAGTACCATCAAAAGGGTTCAGGACATCTATGCCTGCAAGGTCATCACCTGTCCATTCACCGCCGATCAACACCCTGTAACGCTTTGCCATAATTCCGCCTCCTCTAGGGGCTGTCCGGAAATTCCCGGGCAGGCCCTCATGATAACTGCTTGCCAACTGCTTGAACAATATATTACATTGAGCCCCTCATCATCAACCATTAAACCATTTTTATGGCATTGTGCAATAGCCATCCGCTCCCTGTACGGAACCAACTATGCTCACTCCGGTTTTAGCCATCAAGGCAGATGTGGACACTTATGCCGGAACCCGAGATAACGTTCCTCGTCTCCTGCATATCCTCGAACGTTTCGGAGTCAGGGCTACGTTCTACTTTTCGATGGGGCCGGACAACTCGGGAAAGGCCGTCCGACGCATCTTCACGCAGAAGGGGTTTCTGCGGAAGGCGCTGCGGACCAGGGCTTTGACCGATTGCAGTTTCAGGACCATGCTTTACGGAACGTTGCTCCCTCCGCCGAATATTGCATCGTCATTTCCGGAGATTCTGCTGGAAACCGAGAGCAGGGGGCATGAAGTCGGCATCCACAGCTGGGACCATGTCAAATGGCAGGATCTGCTCCCCTGGTTTCCCAAGCCTGTTACCGCCATGGAGTTAGGCAAGGCGGGAAACCGGTACGAAAGGACATTCGGGAGAAGGGCCAGGACAACTGCTGCTCCGGGGTGGACCGTAACCCGGGACGCTCTTGAAGTGCAGGATGCGATGGGGCTTGATTACTGCAGCGACTGCCGGGGGCGTTATCCCTTTTATCCGGTGATTGACGGCAGGAGGTTCCGTACGCTGCAGATTCCGACGACCTGGCCGACCATGGACGAGATCTTCGGCGAAACCGGAATTTCCGCTGAAGCGATCAACAGTCACTATCTGTCGCTGCTTTGCCCCGGCCTTAATGTGCATAATATCCATGCCGAGATCGAGGGGGGGCTCCAGTCGGAGCTGTTCGTCGACCTGCTGGAGAGGCTGACTGCGGCGGGTGTCCGCTTCATAACACTTTCGGAAGCGGCGGAGGAGTTTGGACCGTCATCTCCCGACTGCACCCTTGAGATGGGAGAACTGCCGGGGAGAGGGGGGAAGGTTGCCATACAGAGATCCTGAAGCACTCCCTGAGCCTTCCGTCAGGTTCTTCAAGGTGGACCGCCGTGATCTGGTCTATCTCAAGTTCGTACTGGAAGCCTACGAAGGGATGTCGACCCTTTCGACAGTGGAGCCGAAAGAGGGGATAGTAAGGCTTTCGATCCCTCCCGGGTTTGAAAGGGACATGCACTTGCTCATCGATGCATTGTCCACGGAAATAACTCTGACTGAAGTCGAGTTTGAACAGGAGAACCACTGAAATGCTAGAAGGAATGAACACCACTGCCATACTCATGAAGGCGCTTGCAGCCGGCGGCGAATTTGCCGAGATCTACCTCGAAGAGGGTTCTTCCACGCAGATTGTCGCCGAAGACGGCAGGGTCGAAAAGGTCCTCGGGGTCACGGACAGAGGGGTGAGCATCCGTGTGATCAGCGATTTCAGGACCGCTTTCGGCTATACCAACGAGGTTACGGAAAAATCCCTCCTGGAACTTGCCGGATCTGTCAGCAGAGGGGTAAAAGAGGGGCGCTTCGGGCAGAATATCGTCAGCGCGATCCGGAACGTTGCTGCCGGAGATCCGGTCAGGCTCCATCCGGCGGCAATTCCCCTGGAAACCAAGGTGGCGCTTGTCGCCGAAGCAGAGAAGGCGGCACGGGGGTTTTCGCCATCAGTCCGTCAGGCCATGGTCATGTACCGTGACGGCGTGGCAAAGATCCAGGTGGTGAATTCTCTCGGCGAGTTCACCGAGAGCAGCAGGATCGGGACGATGTTCGCATCGCAGGTGGTCGCCGAAGACGCCGGGGTTCTCCAGACCGGATACGAGTCTGCAGGCGCCTGCCGCGGTTTTGAGCTGTTCGACGAAAAGAGCGCTGTGGATCTTGCCCTTGCCGCTGCCGGACGGGCGGTGATGATGCTGAAAGCAGACCGGGTCCGAGGAGGGAGGATGCCGGTAGTCCTTTCATCGGAGGCCGGAGGCACCATGGTCCATGAGGCTATCGGTCACGGACTTGAGGCGGATCTCGTGCAGGGCGGGACGTCCGTCTACCGGGGGAGGATCGCCGAGCAGGTGGCCTCTAAGCTTGTTTCGGTGATCGACGATGCGACCATACCCTATGCCAGGGGCTCGTTTCCATTCGACAGCGAAGGGGTTCCGGGGCAAAGAACTGTTCTGGTCGAAAACGGGATCTTGAAAGGGTATCTATATGACCGTCTTACAGCGATGAAGGATGGTGTTGCATCCACCGGCAACGGCCGCAGGGAGTCATATCACGCCCGGCCGATCGTCAGGATGACCAATACGCTGATAGCTCCGGGGGCTTCTCCGCCAGAAGAGATAGTAAAAGCTGTTCCGAACGGGCTTTTCGTCAGGAAGATGGGCGGGGGGCAGGTGAATACCGTGACCGGAGAGTTCATGTTCGAAGTGTCGGAAGGGTATCTGATCAGGAACGGCTCTGTGTGCGAGCCTGTGAGAGGTGCTACTCTTACGGGGAACGGGCCGGATGTCCTGAAGAGCATCATGATGGTCGGTACGGATCTCGGATTCGGTATCGGGACCTGCGGGAAGGACGGGCAGGGTGTCCCGGTAGCCGATGCGCAGCCCACGCTTTTGATCGGTGACATGACAGTGGGAGGTGCGGTTTAGGCCTGCACTTTGCATTGATTATTAATCTGGCTCGAAAAAGTTTGCGTCACCAGGAGCATTTTTGTCAGTTAAGACAATGACCATGAATCCGGTTGATATTCTTGACTCGTTGCGATCGTACTCGTTCACTGCTCCGTACACTCTTGCTATTTTCTCGCAGGGTGAAGGGGTAATCGCCAAGAACGTCTCATCCGGACAGCTGTGCGGCATCTGCGGAGCAACGGCAGAATGCGGTAAAAGCTGTACTCTGCCGGTCGACGATCTTGTTCGCGAGGCGCTTGCCAGAGTTGTTCCCGTGATCGGGCGCTGCCCGCTGGGACTGCTCGGCTTCTCTATCCGTTTCCCCGACCCGGCTATGTCGAACAGATGCCTCATCGCCTGGGGGGTCAGGACCAGCTCCGTAAACCTCTTTTATCTGGAGAGCATGAGCAGGTCTTCCGGCATAAAGCCTTTCACGGTACTGGACCGTCTTGGAAGTCTGCCTGTCGTCGAACTGGATGATGTCCGTGAAACAGCGGACAGGGTCCACCGGATACTCCCCTCGATCCTCAGCTCGAATGTTCATAATCACGTGCTTGAAGCCACCGTATCCCGCCTTAACTCCGTCGTGGGCATTTCGACCCAGCTGGACAGGGGAAAAACCCTCGATGAAGTCATTTCACTCCTCAGTGAATCCTTCGGGGTGCTTTTCGACTGTCAGCAGATTGCAGTGGTAATTTCGGGGCATGACGGCGAGGCGTTTTCCGTCCGGGGGACCTGGGGGCTGCCGTCCGATCTCGGGCAGACGTCAAGTGTGCTTATCCACAAGCTCATGGAGGATAATCCTGGAGAAAGGGCACCCCGGCTCATTTCCGAGACGGGTGAATTCTTCCAGACTCTGGGGGCGCAGAGTGCCACTTTTCTGCCTTTGATGGCAGGAAGTGAGCTGCTCGGTTGCATCCTTCTCCCGGACCTGGAGCTTCAGCCCAGAGATGCCCTGCTTGCGGAGATACTGACGGGGCGGGCGGCATCACGCCTCATGCAGCTCAGAAACGAGGCGAATCACTACTCCGGTTCATCGCTGCCTGCCCGGCTTCTCGTCATGACGAACTCCATGCTTGAGGTCAGGTCAATCGAAGAGCTTTATTCGCGCATTCTGAGCACTTCAGCGGAGTTTCTCGGCGCATCGTCGGGTTCTCTCATGATCCTTGATGAATCTGGTCACACTCTGAAGATAGTCGCTTCCCTCGGATTGAATGAACAGATATCGAAAAGCCTGAACATCAAGATCGGCGAGGGGATAGCCGGAAAGGTCGCTGCCACCGGGTCGCCGATAGTGGTAAACGACATCGAGACGGACAGCCGGGTTGCCACGACCAACAGGCCGAGGTTCCGGACCAAATCGTTCATAAGTATACCGTTCAGACAGGGGCATAAGATCATCGGAGTACTCAACCTTTCCGACAAGGAGGGGAACGATATTTTTACCGAGAGCGATCTGCAGCTTCTGGCGCTCCTTCTCGGCCAGGCGGTGATGGTGCTGGAACGGACAGAATCGCGGCAGCAGGCGGAGATGCTGACAAATCTTTCAGCAGTAGATCCGGCAACAAAACTTTACAACAGGAGCTTTCTCGACAAGAGACTCAGCGAGGAGGTGAACAGGAGCCAGAGACAGAACCTCAAGTTTACGATTGTCCTGGTCGAGCTCGATCATCTGAACCTTTATGCCTCGATCTGTGGACTGGCTGCCGCTTCTGCTGCGATCAAGAAAACGGTAGCGGCAATTACCCGTTCTGCACGACAGATGGATGTCGTGTGCAGTTTCAACAGTGAGACTTTCTGCATAATCCTCCCCGGAACTCTGAAAAGTGATGCGATCCCTGTGGCTAACCGGATCAGAAAGGCCACGTCAAGGATGAAGATCCCCGGAGTCGACAGCCTCCCTGCTGGGAAACTCTCGGCAAGCATAGGGCTTGCCATGTTCCCTGAAGATTCCGGCGATGCCGACGGGCTTCTCGCAGCGGCAACTGATGCCCTGTTCAAGGCCAAGTCCAAAGGACGCGATTGCGTGGTTTTTCATGAGGCTGCTTTGGAAAATACGGGCCAAGTTCAGACCTCGGCAATTTCCTGAAAATCAAAAAGGCCGTCGAAAGATTCGACGGCCTTTTGTTTCGTACGTTTCAAGGTCTTTCAGATCAGGCTCAGCTTTGTCATGAAAACGGTTTCGACCGGCACATCGGCATGACCTGCCTTGTTCCCTGTCTTTACGCTCTTTATCGCCTCAACTACCTCCATCCCTTCCACTACCTGCCCGAAAACAGCATAGCCGTACTCTTCAGGCCTTTTCCCTTTGTGGTCAAGGAAGGCATTGTCAGCCACATTGATGAAGAACTGTGAGGTTGCGCTGTCCACAACCGAGGTGCGGGCCATTGCCAAAGTCCCTTTCAGGTTCTTGAGGCCGTTGGCTGCCTCGTTCTTGATGGCGAATTTGGTCTTTTTCGGCTGCATGTTCTCATCCATCCCACCACCCTGGATCATGAAGCCATTGATCACGCGGTGGAATATCAGCCCGTCATAGTGCCCTTCGGCAACGTAATTGAGGAAGTTTTTCACCGAAATCGGCGCTTTTTCCTTGAAAAGTTCGATGGTGATGTTCCCTTTCGAGGTCTCCATCAGTACGCGAGGGTTCTGTTCGCCGCTCATAAATGCTCCTTTGCAGTTAAAATTTCG
>Ga0134124_10004531_pt1 | contig 11160 bp, 8 predicted proteins | sample KB304_FD_96880 | JGI IMG/M metagenome (GOLD analysis project Ga0134124, IMG submission 96880) | Terrestrial soil microbial communities without Nitrogen fertilizer from Kellogg Biological Station, Michigan, USA - KB3-0-4 | ecosystem: Environmental > Terrestrial > Soil > Unclassified ... | reverse complement strand
AGCGGAGAGCAGCTCCGTGAGCGCGCTGGACAGCGCCTCGTCGCGCAGGGTCAAGTTGATGAAGCCCGGGCCTGCGACCTCCACACCACCGGGAGCGCACAGCTCCGAAAGGTCGAGCTCGGCAAGCAGCGCTTGCGCAACGTCACGCGGCGGGCGGCGCAGCACCTTACCCAAGCTCATGGCCACGTTGATCTGATAGTGCGCGCGGTCCGAACGGCGCAGCAGCGGATCCGTGTCCTGGTATTCCGCGCCGAAGGCACGCGATAACGCCGACTTGAGCCGGGTGCGAAGGAGCAGCTCGGGATGAGGCATGGCAGCTTATTAACGCTGTTCTCGCCGCGGGCAAATCTTCCAGGAGGATATCTGAAGCGGTGATTCCGGGCCCATGGCGTGTTAGTCGACGGGCGTCATGCGCCGCTCAGTCCTCGCTCTCCCGCTGTTCACGCTGCTCTCGTTGGGCTGCCATTCGGCAGGCCAATACGGCTATGCCCGCAACTACCAACCCTTGAGCGCGGAAAAGAGCGCCCTCGAAGGCTCGCGTGAATTCGATCCGGTGATGGCCGAGCGCGACAAAGAGGACTGGAAGAAGGCCACGGTTAGCTTGTTCGGGATCGTGAAAGCCCGCACCTCGGCCAAAAGCGGGGGGGCCTACCTCACGCTCAGCATGCGCACATTGAGCGAGCGCAACCTATGTGACGATTTCGACGAGGACACCTGCCGCGTCACGGTGAGTGAGCACGAGCACGCGACCCTCCACGCGATCGTCAAGCTCGCCAGCGAAGATGAAGTCGGCGAGCACAGCGTGGGCACGGGCTCACTCGTGCGCGTGGTGGGCAAGCTCACGGACGAGGTCGATCCGGACGACGGCGCATCGGTACTTCGCGTCAGCTACTACCGTCATTGGCCGCGACACTTCTACGTCACGACGGCGATGGCCTCGGGCATGACGAAGTAGTCAGCGCGGCACTCCGGCGGTGGCCGGCACGTCCGGCGGGAGCGGCCCGGGGTGATTGAAGCCGAAGCCGATGTGAAACTGCAGCCAGAGCGCGGCGCCCGAAGCGCGATCTTGATACTTGGGTTGCTGACTGCAATCCGCGCTCGAGCCGGTGCAAGTCACCGTGCGTCGCCCGCCAAAGGAGGGGCCGAGGCCGCCTTCGAGACCCAAGCGCAAGCCGCCCTTCGTGACCCAGTCGAGCGGCAGCGAGAACCCGAGCATGGTGCCGTAATCCGAGACGTCGGTGCGAGCCAACATCATACCCGGTGACATCACGAACGTGGGCGTGCGCAGCGCGGCGTACCCGGCGCTGAACGCATAGAAGAACGAGGGGTTTTTGGAGATCGATCCGAAGTCCGCCTGTTGGTCGCTCCAGCCTTCGGTGGGAAAGGAGATCTTTGCCGTGAGGCGCACGCGGTGGGCCACGAACACCCCCGCCTGCGCGCCGATACTCGCGGACTCATTGATGCGATTTTGCCAATCCGCGGCCACGATGATCGCGTCGAAGAACGGAGTGCTACTGACCGCGGCGTCGTCGCTGTAGCGCGCTGGTGGCGGCGGCACCGGAACGATCGGCATCACGGCGGGGTAGGAATACCCATAGGGATAGCCGGGCGGAGGCGGATATGGATACGGGTACGGCGCGGGATACGCAACGGGCGGCGGCGCCGCGGGCGCGGGTGGAGGCGCCGCAGGCGCTGGCGCGGGCAATGGCGTTGCAGGCGAGGGGGCTGCCGAAGGCGGGGCAGACGCGGGCGTCGCGGGCGTCGCGGGCGCGGAGCTCGTGGGCTTCGCCGTCGGCTCCGGGAAAGCGGCGGCAGGCGGCTGTGATTGCGCGCTGGCCTCGCGGACTGCGAACGCGCTGAACGAGGCAAACGGGACCGGAGCCAGCAGAACCACGAAAACCGCGCGAGTCACAGGCCCCATGGCCAACATTTAGGAGCTTTCCCAGCGCCTGGTCAAGGCATGCTAAGACCCCGCCGTGCGTCGTCGCTTGCCCTACCTCACCCGACCCGGGTCCGTTGCGTCCGCTGCCGTGCTCGGTGTTGCCTTGTCGGCACTGCTCGTCAGCCACTCCGCGCAGGCCACCGTCGTCGAGCGGGTCGTGGCCGTGATTGGTGATCGCGCCATCTTGCTCAGTGACTTGAAGGCGCGCGCACAACCGTTCTTGGTCCAAGTGACTCAGGGTGTACAGCCCGGCGCCCAACGCAGCGCGGCCATCTCGCAAGTGTACAAAGGCGTGCTCGACAAGATCGTCGACGAAGAGCTGGAAGAGCGCGTGGCGATCCAAGCCAAAGTCACGGTCACCAGCAAAGAGATCGACGATGCGGTCGCGCGCGTGGCCGCACAGAATCAAATCTCGGTCAGCAAGCTGCTGTCCGAAGCCGCCAAAACAGGCGTGACCGAGCCGCAGTATCGTGACGAGCTGCGTCGCCAGCTGCTCCAGGCCAAGCTGGTCAACGTGCGCCTGCAAGGGCGCATCCGCGTCACCGAAGAAGACCTCAAGCTCGCGTACCGAAAGATCGTGCTCGAAGAGCGACAGAAGCTGAGCGCGAAGGTCGCCGTCATCCGCATTCCCGCCAATGGCGGCTCCGCGCGGGCGCTCGCCGAGCGCGTGGCGGAAGCCGCGCGCAGCCAAGATTTCGCGCAATTGGCTCGGCAGTTTTCCCAAGATCCCAGCACCCGGGAGGCCGGCGGTCAGCTGCCCGAGGGCAAGCCTTCCGAGCTGCCTCCCGCGATCGCACGCATCTCGCTGGCGCTCGAGGTCGGTGAGTCGTCGCAAGTGGTTCGCGTGGGCGATGACTTCATGATCGTGCGCGTGAATTCGCGCACAGCGTCGCAGCTACCCACCTTCGACGAGGCCCGTCGCGAGCTCGGCGACCGCGTCTACATGGACAAGATGGGCCAGGCGCGCCGCACCTGGCTCGACGGCCTGCGCCGTCGCAACCACGTCGAAGTTCGGCTCTGAGCACCGCCGCTCCCGACGCCGCTAGTCGCAGACCAGGCCGTACACGTCACGGGCTGCGGTGCCGTGAACGACGATGCGCTGTGCCGTCTTGAGCTCTTCTTGGATCAACGCGTCGAAGCGTTGCAGCGGCAAAGCGCCCTCGATGCGCCGGCCATTGGCGAAGAAGGTGGGCGTGCCAGTGACGTTCAACCGTTGCCCGAGCTTCATGTCTGCGCGAATGGCCGCGTCGTGCACGCCCGCGTGCGCCGAAATCAAGAGCAATGCGCCGTCCAAACCGGCCTTGCCGGCGAGCGCGCCCAACGCGCCGTCGTCCAGCGCCTCGGTATGCGCGAATATGCCGTCGTGAACCGCCCAAAAGCCGCTGCCCGAGCCGCGGCGGTAGGCGTCCGCGGCAAAGTTCGCCAAGAGCTGCGCGCCCTTGTGCTGCGGTAGCGGATAGTCCTTCCAGACCAAGCGCAAGGTTTTCGGATAACGCGCGAGCAACGCTTCGAGCGTTGGTTCGACGCGCTTGCAGTATTGACACTCGAAGTCGGAAAACTCGACCAACGTCACGAGCGCGTCAGCGGGGCCGCGCGTCGGTGATTTGCCGATCGGCGCGCAGGAGCGCGATTCACCCGAGTTGCCCACGCCGATCAAATTGCTGCTCGTGCGCGTCGCGTACAGCGAGCCTGCGGGGACGCCTGCCGCGGAGAGCCAGGTCACGGTGCGTTGTTCTTCACGCAGCAATTGCTCCACTTCGAGCGCGGTCCGCTCGCCGTCGATCGCTTGACCGTTCAAGAACGAAAACGGCGTCGATTTCAGGCCAAATTGGCCGGCGAGCTGCAAATCGGCGCGCACCTGGGCCTCGCCGGCGGCCGACAAGTCCGCGAGCTTCGATGCGCCGTAGCCAGCCTCTCCAAGGGCTGTCGTCAAATGTTCGGCGGTCAAGCTCGCGTCTCCTTGCAACGCGCCGTGCAGCACGTCGAAGAACGCGACCGAGCCGTGAACGCGCGCCACGCCCGCGAGGACGCGCGCCGCGTCCAGCGCATTCGGATGCTCGCGCAGCGGGCGATGACGAAAAACGATCCGCAAATCATCGCCGAAGGCGGCCTTCACCGCTTCGAGAGCGCGCCAAGCTTTGCGGGTGTGGGGACAATCCAAATCGCCGAAAAACACCCACGTCAGCGCTGCGTTGCGAGTGCCCCAAATCGGCTCGCTACCGACTACGGGCAGCGCCGCGCGCGCGTCGTCGGGAAAGGCGCTGGGGCCAGCGCCCGGAGCGACCATCGGCGCGTGACGTGTGGAGCGCGGATTGGGCAGGATTTCCGGCTCCGCCGGCGGTTCGACTTCAGTCGCGGGCGGAGCCGTGGGCGCGACGGCGGTCGGCACCGGCGCCGAAGGGGCAGCAGCCACTCTGGGCGGACTGGGCGGCTTGTGGCTCATCGCATACACGACCGCGGACGCGACCCCGCCGAGCATGAGCACGAGTCCAGAAAGGACGAGCACGACAGGCAGCAGCGACGACCGCGGCGTCGACAGCGCGCTCGGATCGAACGGCGGAAGACGTTGGGGAAGCGGCTGCGAAATCGGCAACGGAAGAGTCGGAGCGAGGGGAAGAGCGGGCTCGCGTCGCTCGGATCCCGCCTCGGGTGCGACCGCGGCTGACGGCGCAAGAGCGTGCGCCGCGGGCGCAGCAGGCGCAGCAGCGAACAGCAGATCGAGCGCTTGCTCGTCGCGTTGCGCGCTGACGTGCTCCGCGAGGCGCGTGAGGTGCGCCGCAAAGGTCGTGACGTCGTGCGGACGCGCGTGCGGATCCGCGGCGGTCGCGCGCGCGAGATGCGCTTCGATTTCCTGCGGGATCGCGGGAGGAAGCAAGCTACGGAGCAGCGCGCCGAGCGAGAACAGATCGCTCGCGGGCGTGGGTGCTTGGAGGGAGCTTCGCAGCTCGGGCGCGCGCCAACTCGGGGGAACGAGTTGGCTGGCCTCACCCGGAGCCCCAAAGCGATTGGCGAGCTCGGCAACGCCGAAGCCGAACAGCGCTTCGGGCTCGGGACCTTCGTTGATTAGCTCGGGCATGAGCAAGCCGTAGGCGATCCCTTGGTCGTGCAGCGGCGCCAGCGCCGCCGCGACACGCGCGGCCAGCGCGGCCACACGCGGCAACGTCCAGCTCTCGCTCGGCAGTTCTGCGACGCTTCCCGAGACAGGCGCAGCAAACGCGACATAACCAAAACCAGCGTCGATGCCCGACGCCAGCGGGCGCGCCAAGCCGGACACTCCGAGCCCAAAGCGCCGATGACGCTCGAGGGCCTCCGCGAGCTGGGGCGCGCTCGCGGACAGCGCGATCCGAATCAACCAACACGCTTGCCCGCTCGTCAGCTCCTGGACGACGGCAATTCCATTTGCGGCCGGAGCGAAATCTCGAAGCACGCGGAACCGACTGTCAACCAAGGAGCCGCTCGCCAGCATCTTTGTCAGTTTGACACGCCCGCGAGCGCTTCAGACAGCTTGGCGCACCCGAAGTCAGGGTCGCGGGCATTTGACCCGACTTTTCGCCGGGAATTGCAGTGTGGCACGCCCTGTGCTCAAAGGAACCCGCGAGAATATGTTCAACCTGCGCAGAGTGTTCGCGTTGTGGGCGGTCGTCGCCTGGTTCTTGGGTTCTGGGGGTCTGGCGCAAGCGCAGACGACCACGAGCATCACGATGACCGTGCCCAACACGGGCGTGAGCCGTGATCACCAGGACTATGCCGGCCAGGTTTTTATCACGCAGATCAACCTCAAGGACTGCCTCAGCGAAGACTTCTTCAACTTCACGGTGAGTTTGAGCTCGGGGCTCGGGCTTGCCAACTATGGCTTGGAAGTCTGGGCGGGCACCGCCTGTGACATGACGACGGCTCGACCTCCGTCCACCGCGGTCACGTGCTGGGAGGTCGCCGATGCCCGGTCACCGACCTACCCCAACGTCACCGGCATCAAGGTGCCGATTCAACGGCTGCTCTCGGGCCGCACCGGCGGGAGTGACCTTGACGCGGGTTCGAATACTGGAGGCACTGATTCGACGGGCGGGACGGGCGGAGGCACGACAGACGTCGGCGGCGGCGGAACGTCCAGCGGCGGAACGTCCAGCAGCGGTGGAAGCAGCTCCGATGTCCCCTCCGAGTGTCGCGCTACTTCGTCGGTGACGGCTGCGCAGCCACTCACCATATTTTTCATGCTGGTCAATGCCGACAAGACGGTCGCCTCACAGGTCCAGTACAAGGTGACGTTCAAGCTGAATGCGCCCGCTCCGCCCACGAATGTGCAGACGGGCATCGGCGAAAATATCGCGCCGATTTCGTGGGACGCCCCTACCGACAATACCGATCAAGCGACGATCGACGGCTACCAGCTCTATTGCGACCCTGCACCCGGCATGCAGGGCGTCATCGACTCGGGCATCGACTGGGATCCAAACATCCTGCCGCCAGCCTGCTTCGAATCGAGCGTCTTGACGAAGAACGCGCGCCCGGACGACAAATACAAATGCGGCACCGCGACCAAGACCTCGACTCGCGCCAACGCCACCGGCCTAATCAACAATGTGCCGTACAACGTGTCGGTCGCGACGACCGACACTTATCGGAACGTGGGTGTGATTGCGACGCCACCCGCGTGCGCCAAGCCGCAACCCGTCACCGGCTTCTTCGAGGCGTATCGAGCTGCGGGTGGTGAGGGTGGTGGCGGCTTCTGCAGCTTCTCGCGGCACACGCGTCCGGTGCTGCTTTTCACTGTACTGGGACTCGGCTTGTGCTTGATGCTGCGACGGAGACGCGCGACGTGAAACGATTGTTACTGGTTTCGACCCTCGGTTTGCTCGGCTGGTCAAGCGTTGCCTCCGCGCAGACCGTGCGAGGCGTGGATGAGTTCGGCGCGTACGGCCCGAGCACGACGCGCGACGGTTCACCGCAGTCCGGCGCTGTCGAGATTCGATTTGGCGCGTACAACCCGCGCGTCGACAGTTCCGTGGCGGGCACGCCGTACAAAGACACGTTCGGCGACAAGACTCGCTTCATGGTGGGCCTGGAGGGCGACTGGCAGATGCTCCGCATTCCGCACCTCGGCACGCTCGGCCCAGGCCTCGGCTGGGGCTTCACGCGCGCCAGCGGTCTCGCGGTCCTGACCTCGGATCCGGAGGAGATTTCCGACGAAACCACGTCGCTCAGCATCATGCCCATCTATTTGGTGGCAGTGCTGCGCGCGGACGTTTTCCCGCGGGAGTTCGGCATCCCCATCGTGCCTTACGCGAAGCTTGGCATGGGCACCGCACTTTGGTGGTCGAGCGACGGCGGTGAGACCGCCTACGCCGGCAACGTCAAAGGCACGGGCCTTTCGTACGGCCCGCAGTACGCGCTGGGCGGCATGTTCCTGCTCGACGTCCTCGACCGGCAAACAGCGCGCGACGCCGACGTCAGCCTCGGTATCAACCACAGCTACGTGTTCGGCGAGTGGTACGGCAGCGAACTCGACGCCTTCGGCTCCAACAAACGCATGAACGTGGGCGCCAACACCTGGGTCGTCGGCCTGGCCATCGAGTTCTGAGCAAGCGCGGGCTGGAGGCAGATGGCGTCAGATGGCGCTTGGAAATAGGGACGTGCGGCGCCTTCGGCGCGCAGTTGCAGACTCTCGTTTTGCGCACACCCCTTCGGGTGTCGCGAAGCGCGTCGCTCGGACGGTAGCGCTGGGCCGCCCGCGCTGAAGCCCAACCAAAGCACGCGCCTGTTCGGTCAGCTGTCGTAGGTCTCCATCTCATTCGCAGATCGTGATCTGGTCTTCCAAGACTTCACGCTCGTTTTGGTTCCGGGCATGCGGCTGGACTGCCTTCCGCGCGCCCGGCGCGAGCGTGCTGCGCTCCGCGCGCACCTAATTTGTGAGCAGCGTCGTGTTACTCCGCTCAAACGCTACGCGGGACTGCGCGCGATGCGTCTAGCGCGCGGCGCTTCAGCGGTCTGCCTCCCGCGTCAGCGGTGGCGGAGCAATGCGACGCGCTCACAAACTCTGGTGCAAGCGAAGCGCGCACGCGCGCCAAGCACTTCAGCCGCATGCACGGAACCGGAACCACATCGAAGTCTCGCTAGGCAGATCACGATCCACGGGCGAGGCCGAGCGGAGTAACACGACGCTGCCGACAAACTCCGGTGCGCGCGGAGCGCAGCACGCTTCGCGCCGAAGCGCGCGCCAAGCAGTTCAGCCGCATGCCCGGAAATACGTCGACCTTTCTGACTTTGGCACGATCAGATCACGATCTGCGATCGAGGCTAGGCCCACGAAGAACTGACCGGACAGGCGCGTGCTTTCCCGCAGCGTCAGCGCGGGCGGCCAAGCGCCACCGTCCGAGCGACGCGCTTCGTGACACCCGAAGGGGTGTGCGCCAACGAGAGTCTCCAACCGCGCGCCGCAGGCGCCGCGCGTCCTTCTCCCGCCCCACCGAGCGGAACCACGCGCCTCAGGCTCAGCGGGCTCTTAGCAACCGATCAATATGCTTGTGTTCCCACGCCAGCGCCCGCTCGTGATAGCGGAACTCGCGTTCGCGGCTGGCAAACTCTGGGGGGTGGATCAGCGTGCGGCCGCCGATGCGCACTTCGGGCATCACGTGGTGCAGCAGCTCGTGGAACACGATGTAGGAAACGAAGTACCGGGGGACCCACTCGGCGTCCAACACGGGGTGGACCCGAATGAGACGCTCCGAGGCGCTGTAGCTCCCGAGCTTGATGGTACGACGTTGCTTCGCATCGCCGGCGGGCCTGGTGCGCCGCCCCCAGGTGATCAACACATCGCCAATGCTGCCACCGAAGTAGGTCTCGTTGAGTTGGGTGAGGATCTCGCCCAGGTCATGCACGTGACCTTCGGCTTGGAGCTTGACCGTTGCCCGGCGCGAAGCGCGAATCCGGTGCGTGTTGGTCGAGATGAAGTCACCGATGACCTGCGAAGCGTCGCGATCGCCATGAACCACGTAGGCGACCAGGGCATCCAGAATGCGGGGCTCCGCCCCCAAAAACATCATGTTCACGCGGACCCGCAAGCGCCCGCGCGCGCGCGTTTGCGTCACCATGCGGCGGCGGTTGTCCGTGACGCCAAGCTGCACCGGGCCACCGAAGGCGGCTTCTAGTCGCCGTTCCAGCCGCTGACGCGCGCCTTCGTGAATGAAGATCTGCGGACCCGACGGGAGGAAGTAGAGCGGGACCTGAGCCTGCCCGTCCGGAATGCGTACGGCAGCCGTCGCCATGCGCGGCACGGATGCACGCGCAGTTCGCCGTCGACCAACGCGGCCAACGGAAGCGGGGAGCCAGGGGAAACGCAGTTGAGGAGCCATGGGGACGGACGCGGCGAGTTGCCTGAAATTGGGACTAAGGGACGAGATCGATAGCGTCAAGGAAGCGAAAATAAGCCTGTCATTCTCGACACTTGAATGCGAAACAACGGGCAACCGCTACGGCACCCCTAACCCCGCGAACCGCCACGACTTACCGAGCCCGGGCAGGAGTTTTGCGCCCACAAATGGCACCCGAAGGCCCGCGGGCCGAGAGCACGAAATATCCCAACAATCCGAACAAGTTATCCCCAGAACCGACATCCCCTCACCTGACGGACGACACGGATCGACCGATGGCTCTCCGACGTGCACTCACACGCGCGCCCCACCTTGGATGCGAAATCAGGTCAGCGACATTGCGCGCTGACCTTGGGTGCGGCGCAAACGGACAGACCCGCGCAACGAGCAGAGCTCCACATGACGTCCGTTGACACGGATGCATGACGAACCCTGCCCGCCGCGCGGCTGCTGGGAGTGCTTTTTGCCTTTAGCTCGGGCGGACGTTGCCGCGCTTGGCGTTGGGGTTGTTCGGCCCGTTCTGGCCGTTGGTCGCGCCCGCATTGGCATTGCCACGAGCGGCAGCTGCGGCGGCGGAGGCTGCCCCCACCTCACCTTTTCCCGGCGGCTTCGGTGCCTCAGACGCCCTGTCAGACGACGGGAGCGAGGCCGGAGCGCCGGGGGCGTTCACGTTCGGCGTTGCGCTTGTGCCCGCGGTACCAATGCCGTGGTGGAGCAGCAGCTTCTGCTCGATGCGCTGCATCAGCTCAGGGTGTTGCTCCAGGTAAGCCCGCGCATTGTCCCGGCCTTGACCGATACGTTCACCGTCCACGGAAAACCAAGCGCCGCTCTTCTGAATGATGTTCAAGTCGGACGCGAGATCGATGATCTCGCCCGAACGGCTGATGCCATGACCATAGAGGATGTCGAATTCAACCTCGCGGAAGGGAGCTGCAAGCTTGTTCTTGACTACCTTGACCCGCGTGCGATTTCCGACCGCTACTGGGTCTTTTCCGGCCGTAACGGTCTCTTTAATGGCGCCGATACGACGAATGTCCAAACGCTGGGAGGCGTAGAACTTGAGCGCGTTGCCGCCAGTCGTCGTTTCGGGGCTACCGAACATGACGCCGATCTTCATGCGGATCTGGTTGGTGAACATGATGATGCAGTGCGAGCGATTCACCGAACCGGTGACCTTGCGCAAGGCTTGGCTCATCAAGCGGGCTTGCAGACCGACATGTGAGTCACCCATGTCGCCTTCGATTTCTGCCTTGGGCACGAGCGCCGCCACGGAGTCGATGACGATCAAATCGACCGCGCCGGAGCGCACCAGCATGTCCGTGATCTCCAACGCTTGCTCGCCGAAATCTGGCTGGCTGATGAGCAATTCGTCCGTCTTCACGCCGAGCTTTTTGGCGTAGGTGATGTCGAGCGCGTGCTCGGCGTCAATGAAGGCGGCCACGCCGCCCTGACGCTGAACGTTGGCGATGGCGTGCAGCGTCAGCGTGGTTTTGCCGCTCGACTCAGGGCCGTAGATCTCGATGATGCGGCCGCGCGGATAGCCGCCAATGCCGAGCGCGATGTCGAGCCCCATGGAACCCGTCGGCACGACTTGAACGTCCCCGCCGATCTTCTCGCCGTCTTTCAGGCGCATGATGGCGCCGTCGCCGAACTCCTTTTGGACGCTGGCAATTGCGAGTTCGAGCGCTTTGGTTTTCGGCTTTTCGTCCATCATGGGTGCGACCTCTTCGGAAGGGTTGAACTCAACCCGTGGGGAAGCTTCTACTGCTCGGCTGTTCAGATGTCAACGCCGAGCAGCAAGCTCGGACATAGCCTGGCCCTCTCCCAAACGTGCACGGGCACGGGCACGGT
>Ga0134124_10004530_pt1 | contig 11160 bp, 11 predicted proteins | sample KB304_FD_96880 | JGI IMG/M metagenome (GOLD analysis project Ga0134124, IMG submission 96880) | Terrestrial soil microbial communities without Nitrogen fertilizer from Kellogg Biological Station, Michigan, USA - KB3-0-4 | ecosystem: Environmental > Terrestrial > Soil > Unclassified ... | reverse complement strand
GCTCCTCGCTTTCCCGAAGGCGCGACTCGTACTCCTTGCGCAGGGTGATGTCACTGATGAGGGCCAATACGAGGATGCCATTTGCGCTCTCGATAAAGCTCAAGCTGATTTCCACCGGGAACTCACTTCCGTCCCGCCGGCGTCCGGCAAGGTCGAGGAGGGCGCCCATCGGCCTGACCCTTGGCTCTTCAAAGTAATGTGTCTGATGCTCTTCATGGGTTTCGCGGTGACGCTCGGGGACGAGAATGAAATGGGGCTTGCCGACGAGTTCCTCTCTCCGGTAGCCGAACATTTTCTCGGCAGAGGCATTGACCAGCAGAATGGTCCTGGAGTTGTCGATGATGACGATCCCTTCGGCGAGCGACTCCAGGAGCGTGCGCATCGTGGTGTTACCGTAAAAAAGTTCGGTGACAAAAGCAATTTGCCGCTGAATTCCTGCATCCTGTTCTTGCCGCTCATTTTTCTGCGAGAGGCTCGGTTTGGGCATTGGGTTCTCCATTTGTTGGTCCAATAATCGGGTATGCACGCCCTCTAAGATGCCGGTGAGCCACTTTATTGTACCAGCCGGGGGCGGGAGGGCAAGTGGGGGGCCAAAAAGCCGTCACAAAACCCGTGCACGGGCTCAATAACCTCCCGCAAGCTGAACTTAGTGCGGAGACAGCGGCCCGGCTGAACACTCTGTCAATTTAATTGTACTACTCTGGGTGGGGTGGAGCAAGGACGGGGCCTGCTCGGATGGGAGAGGGCAAGTCAGGGGCAAAAAATATCTGAAAGGGCATGTGAAGGGCCTTTCTCAGAACGCCGCACCCGTTGCACTTCGATCAATCTTTGCTATGCTTGAAACTGATGGTAAGTCTGAATAGAGTGGGAGGGGCTTGGTATGTCCTTCAACCCCGTGCTTGTAGTTGCGAAAGTAGAAAAACCGGAATGGTACAAGGCAACCGCGCAGTTTGCAAAACAGGATAACCTCACCTCGATCCGGCAACTCCTCACAACCCTCATCCCGTATATGCTTCTCCTGGCCCTGATGGCCCTGACGGTTCATAGCGGCTACCCCTACTACATCACCCTTGCCCTTGGCGTGGCTGCTGCGGCGCTGTTTTCCCGCATCTTCATCTTTTTCCACGACTGTACCCACGGTTCGTTTTTTCCCTCGCCCCGCTGGAACAGGAACGTGGGGTATCTCTGCGGTATCCTGACCTTTACCGCCTTTCACGACTGGCGCCGCAGCCACTCGCGGCATCACATCACCGCCGGCGATCTGGACAGGCGCGGCCTCGGAGAGATAACGACAATGACCGTGGATGAATACCTGGCAGCGCCCCCGTTGGCGCGTCTTTCCTACCGGTTGTACCGTCATCCCCTCATCATGTTCGGTATCGGTCCGCTTTACTACTTCCTGCTGCGCAACCGTCTCCCCGCGCCGGGCGGTAAAAAGATCGATTATATCAGCGTGATCTTTACCAACCTGGCAATTGCGGCCATTATCGTGGCTGCAAGCCTTGCGGTCGGCTTCAAGACCTATTTCCTGGTCCAGTTTCCGGTTCTGCTTCTGGCGTCGACACTGGGCATCTGGCTGTTCTACATCCAGCATCAGTTCGAGGGGGTCTACTGGTCGCGCCACGACGAATGGGACCCCTGGCGGGTCGCCATGGAAGGGGCATCGTATTACAAGTTGCCGAAGCTGCTGCAATGGGTTACGGGCAGCATCGGACTTCATCACGTTCACCACATGCGTCCCGGCATTCCCAACTACCGGCTGCAGGAGTGCTACGAGGCGGTACCCGAGCTGCAGCAGATCGAGCCGATCACGATCCGCACGAGCCTCAAGTCGCTCCGCTTGAACCTGTATGATGAACAACAGCGCAGGATGGTAAGTTTCAGCTCTCTGAAAGGTCGCCAGGTGCGATAGAGGACATCATAGGCACATTACTTGACATTTGCCATGTCAGGGTAGACTCTCATCACAGCTTTACGAAAGGCCCGACATGATCAAAGGCAGTGAAATCCGGCATGCCGACCACCCTGTGACCGGTTGGATGCCCATGCCTCCGCGAACGTTCGTCATCGGTGACATCCACGGCTGTGCCGCCACCCTGCGGCGGCTGGTCAATGAAAAGCTCCGTCCGTTGCCCGGTGACCGCATCTTGCTGCTGGGCGACCTGATCGACCGGGGCCCGGACAGCAAGGGGGTGCTGGACTTCATCTTCGAGCTCCGGGAGAGCGGCCTGTCGGTCGACGGCATTCGCGGCAACCACGAAGAGATGTGCCTGCAGGCTGGCGAGGATCATTATTATCTGGAACTCTGGCAGGCCAACGGCGGCCTGGCTACCCTGGCAAGTTTCCAGGCTGACGGTCCCGGCGACATTCCTCACCGCTACCGCGCTTTTCTGGGGGCTCTTCCGCTCTACATCCAGCTGGACAGCTTCATCATCGTCCATGCCGGACTCAATTTCGACGTTCCAAATCCCCTGGCTGACACCGAAGCCATGCTCTGGACGCGTTCCCACTTCGTCGACCGGCAGCGTATCGGCGGCCGCCGGCTGATCTGCGGCCATACGCCGGTCACGCTCGCCAGGCTTGAGGAGTCGCTGAACGAAAGCAAGATCATGCTCGACAACGGCTGCGTCTTCAATGACCGGCCAGGGATGGGCAATCTGGCAGCGCTGGAACTGGAAAGCATGACGCTTTTCCTGCAACCCAATACTGATATGTAGGCCGTCAACACCGCGACAATGTCGCATCAGGGAAGGATAATTCATTATGGCCATCTGGAAGAGCATGACAACACTGGAGCAGCTTAAGGAAAGGTCGAAAAACACTTTGATGGAACATCTTGGCATCGAGTATCTGGAGATCGGCGACGATTACCTGAAGGCGCGGATGCCTGTTGATTCGAGGACCAGGCAGTCGGCCGGAATTCTCCACGGCGGCGCCTCGGCCGCTCTGGCGGAAACAATCGGAAGCATCGCGGCGGGCATGTGCGTGGACAGGGAAAGGAAGCACATCGTCGGGCTCGAAATAAACGCGAATCACATCCGTCAGGCCACCTCTGGCTGGGTCACAGGTATAACAACGCCGATCCATGTGGGCAACACGACCCAGATCTGGGAAATCAGGATTTACAACGAAGAGGAGAAGCTGGTCTGCATCTCACGGCTCACGGTAGCCAATATTGACAAATAGGGCCTTTCGGCACCCATGGGCGTACCGTATTTGCAGCATCTGCTTGCAATGGCTGATAACATCGATATAGTTGGTATCATTACTGGTGGGGAGGAAGCATGGTTGATAACAACAGCAGGAGGACGTTTCTGGAATTATGCCTGGGCGCCCTCGGAGCAATAGCGGCTGCAGCGGTCTCCTGGCCGCTGTTCCGGTATCTGTCGCCCCGTTCGGGCGGTGATACGGCTGGACAGGTTGTGATTCATGACACGGATGTTCGTGAGGGAGAAGCAAAATTCTTCGAATTTGCCGGTTCGGCGGCGGTTCTCGTCCGGAAACGGGGGGGGGATCTCGTCGCTTATTCTGCGATCTGCACCCACCTCGGCTGCATCGTGCAGTGGGAGAAGGAGAAACAGGATTTCCTCTGTCCCTGCCATGCCGGACAGTATTCCGCCGACGGAGAAGTGACGGCCGGCCCTCCGCCGAAGCCGCTGAAAAAGCTCCCCTTCACCGTGGCCGGCGGGAATATTGTTGTAGGATGAACCAATTCCAAATCTTGCAAAAAAGCAACCACCCCCAACCCCTCCCGGCCTCCCCTTGTCAGGGGAGGAGCAAGACACTAGCTGCAAGGTAGAAGTGGTACGAACGATGTGTTTAAGGAGCCCGCATGGCACTGTTAAAAAAGGTTGTTGACTGGTTAGATGTCCGGGTCGGGGTTCGCGAGGTGGTGGAAAAGGAGCTGACCGGCTATCTCCTGCCGCGCAACATCAACGTCTGGTATTCTATGGGAAGTATTCTGCTGTTCGCTTTTGCCTTGCAGGTGGCGACCGGCATGCTGCTGCTGATCTACTACGTACCGGATGCGGACAAGGCCTTCAAAAGCGTCACCGCCATCATGAACGATATCCCTTTCGGCTGGCTGATCCGGATGTGCCACGCCATAGGTTCCAAGTTCATGGTGCTGGTGCTGCTGTTCCACATGCTCTCGGTGCTGTTCATGGGGAGTTACAAGAGGCCGCGCGAGTTGAACTGGGTGACCGGTTTCATTCTGCTTACCATGGTGCAGGGTATCTCCCTGACCGGCTACCTGCTCCCCTGGAGCCAGCTCTCCTTCTGGGCCACCACGGTGGCCACCAACAGTGCCAACGCCATTCCGGTGGTGGGACCGTATGTTGTAAAGTTCCTGCGCGGCAGTACGCTGGTCGGCCCTCCCACCCTGGGGCATTTTTTCGCCCTGCATGTCACGGTCATCCCGGCCGGCATCGCGACCCTGATCGGCGCCCACCTCTTTCTTCTCAAACGGACCGGGATATCGACCCCGCCGTTCGGAAGGCCGGACACCGTCAACCGGTGGGAAGGGAAGAGTTACAGTTATGAGAGGCATCCGGGGGGAATTCCCTTCTTCCCCAATTATGCCCTCGAAGACCTGAGGTCGATTGCGATTTATCTGGCCTGTTTTCTGGCGGTGGTTTTCTTCGACCCGTACCTGTTCTTTCCCAAGGATGCCTTCATCCCGGCCAACCCCTTTGTGACCCCGGCCCACATCAAGCCGGAGTGGTATTTCCTGGCCAACTATCAGACCCTGAAAATTTTTCCCAACGAGTTGATCGGCCTGTCGCTGCAGGCTGTTGCCATGACTTTTCTTGCACTGCTCCCCTTCATAGACCGCGGGCCGGAACGCCACCCCCTGAAACGGCCGCTGTTCCTGGCCTGTTTCGCCGGCGGGCTGCTGCTCTGGATCGGACTCAGCATCTGGGGGCATTTATCATGAGATACCGGGAAACTGCCTTGAACCTTCGGGTATGGCTGAAGGTCATCCTGCTGCTTGCACTAATTAGCTGTCTCCCTCCGTTTGCAGCATTTGCCCAGGAGGCGGCCGAACCGGTCTGCATCGGGTGCCACTTCAAAATGCCCGAAAAATACAGCCAGCCGGTCGCCCTCTGGCGGGGGAGCATCCATGCCGAGAACGGCGTATTCTGCAACGGCTGCCACGGGGGCGACCCCAAAGACGCAGCCAACGCCATGAGTCCGGCGCGCGGTTTCCTGGGGGCGCCGCAGGAACCCGCCATCCCCGCTTTCTGCGGCCGTTGTCATGTCGGCGTGTTGAAGGACTACCTGGCCAGCGCCCATGGCCGTATGCTGGGCAAAGGGGGGCCGACCTGTGTTACCTGCCACGGCAACCATAAGGTGCTGAAGGCATCGCTTGAACTGATCAACGAAAAGAGCTGCAGTCGCTGCCACAGTTTTGAACGTGCCGGGCTGATCCGTGCCGCCATGCAGGAAACCGAGACGACTATCGTGGCGATCGAAGGGCGCATCGGCGCCTACAAAAAAATCGGCACCGATACCGAAAAACTGGAAAAAGATCTGTTTTCCGTGCGGAATCGTTTCCACACCCTGTTCCACAACGTAAATGTCGAACTGGTCAAGCAGGAGTCGGCCCGGATCCAGGCCGATCTGAAGAAAATCGAGGTCGTGCTTGCCGGGCTGGATGATGCCCACAGAAAGCGCAAGCTCGCCGGGGCGATTGCGGTGCCGTTCATGCTGCTGGTCGCGCTGGTGCTGCATCTGCTCAGAAAGACCTTCGATTGAGGTTAACCTGAATCCGTGACGGCGGAGTACCGGAATGCGCGGAATGCCGGAGCTGCCCGTCGCTTGTGCGGGAACAAGCCTGCATTGTCAGGCGTCCTTCGCTTCCTGGTCAATTAATCATGAAATCCTGGAGCTATAGGCGATCCGGGCAAATGGAGGCACGGAGACGTCACGGATTCAGGGTGAAAATATTGTAAGCGGAGGTGCAATCATGCCGGACACAACCATTCGGGACCGTGCAGCAGGCGCCATCATGGGCGCCTTTATCGGCGATGCCATGGCGCTGGGGCCGCACTGGTACTACGACCTTGCTGAACTTCACCGCGACTACGGCGAGTGGATCACCGACTATACCGACCCGAAGCCGGGGCGCTACCACGCCGGCCTCAAGGCGGGGCAGCTCTCCCAGGCCGGCTTCATCCTCAAGCTGACACTCCGCTCGCTGGTCGAGTGCGGCCGCTATGACGAGGCCGACTTCTGCCGCCGCATGGATGAAGAGCTTCTGCCGCTTCTGGACGGCACTCCCGTCAAGGGGCCGGGGGGATATACCAGCCAGTCGATCAGGGAGACCTGGCGGCGGCGGGTCGAGCAGAAGCTCCCCTGGGGCCAGACCGGGGGGCACGCCGACGATACCGAGGCGATCGAGCGTACCCTGGCCCTGGCGGTGCGCTATGCGCTCCATCCCGCCCGGCTGGCGGAAGTTATCACCGGCAACACCATTCTGACCCAGAGCGACCCTGCCATCGTCTCCATGACCGTAGCCTATGGCGCCGTGCTCGGGATGCTGGTGCAGGGGCATGCCCTGAACACGCACCTGTCGGGCAAGCTGATGCGGCTGGTCGAGAGGGGGGAACTCCCTTTCCACCACGTTACCGGCGACAATCTGCAGCCTCCCCGTCCCGGTGATCCGGATCCGCCCCGAGCCGGGCTGTTTGCCTCACCGGATGCCCTGCTGACCCCGTCATACATGGCTGCCGCGGCTGTCGATCCGGATATCTGCATCGAACCGGCATGGAAAGTGTCGATCGTCTACGGCATGCCGTGCGCCATCTATCACCAGCTGCCGGCGGCCTATTACCTGGCGGCGCGTTTTCACGACGATTTCGAGTCGGCCCTGCTTCACGCCGTCAACGGGGGAGGGCAGAATCAGGCGCGCGCCACGCTGGCCGGAGCGCTCGTCGGAGCACAGGTCGGCCTGTCACGGATTCCGCAGCGTTTTATCGATGGTCTGGAGGAGTCCGAGACCCTGTGCAGGTTGGCCGCCGATCTGGCCTCACAGGTGGAAACCGCCATATTGCCCGTTTAATATGGGGAGTGCCGAAATAGCTCCGCTTGAGTCTCATGCGAAGTAACCAACGCTGTTGACTTTTTATGGCGGGTTGCTTAGATTGTTCGCCATGTATATTCAGGGCAAACCATGAACATCGCACGAGCGCTCAACTGCATCATCGCCGCAGCCCTGATAGCCATCTACCTGGTCCTGCCGGCAACGGCCCTTGCCAAGTCCGGCACCATGGAGGGAGGTGTGCCCTCTGTACAGACGGTCAGCGCCATGACGACATCTTCCCCCTGTAACGACTGTCCCTGCTCCGACGAAAAAGACTCATCCTGCTGCGACTCGGCCTTTTGCTGCTGCGCGTGTCATGCGCCCCTCAGCCAGGGCTTCCAGCTTGCATACGCGCCGGTGGTTGTCATTCAAGGCTTCAGGGAACCGGCTTGGTCATTACCCCAGGTTTTCCTCTCAATTTTTGTCCCACCGCAAAACCTCTCCTGATCCGCTCTGATTATTAATTTCCTTTTTGGTGCACCACATCCGGCTTGCGAAATTCCGGACCGATCCTGCCGCCATCACCGGGAGTATGCCGGCTAGTCCCTTGCTCACAGGGGGATGGCGATACATATTTTTCAAGGAGAACGTACTAGTGACAACCCCAAAAAAAGATTTTCTGCATTCCCTCTGGGATTTTTTCTGCTCATTAAAATTGACCATGTTCCTGCTGATCTCCCTGGCGATCATCTCGATCATCGGGACGGTCATACCGCAAGGCACACCGGCCGAGGAATATCTCGCCCGGATCAGCCTGACCAAGATCAAACTGTACAAAGCGCTGGGCTTTTTCGATATGTACCATTCGTGGTGGTTCATCCTGCTGCTCTACCTCCTGACCATCAACCTGATCGCCTGTTCTTTCGAGAGATTGCCTCACATCTGGAAGATCATCAGCCAGCCGGTGACAGACCTGAGCGCCGGCCTGGAACAGTCCCTGGCCAATGTGGCTACGCTTAGGAGTCCGGATGAGCCGGCAGCAGTCAAGGAGCGGATCGTTGCCTTTCTTAAGGCTGAATTTGCCGAACCGGGAGTAGTCGAGTCCGATGGGACCTGGCACCTTTTCGCCCAAAAAACTCCCTGGTGCCGTCTGTCCGTCTATTTCGTTCACCTGAGCATCATCATTATCTTCATCGGTGCCATGATCGGCTCGCTTTTCGGCTACAAAAGCTATGTGAATATTCTGGAAGGGGAGAGCGTATCCAAGTTGGTAACACGCTCCGGGAAAGAGATTGATCTTGGCTTCTCGGTCCTTTGCGAGAAATTCAGTATGACCAGTTATCCCAACGGATCCCCGAAAGAGTTCAAGAGCATTCTGACGGTGCTGGAGAACGGCCGGCCGGTGCCGGGATTTGACCATAAACCGATCATCGTCAACGATCCACTGACGTACAAGGGGATCACATTCTACCAGTCAAGCTACGGGGATGCCGGAAAATACCTTTTTACGGTCACCGACCTTGATGGCAGGAATACAGTGTCACTGACGGTTGGCGGCAACTCTTCGGGAACCCTGCCGGACGGCAGCAGCATGCATGTACTTGAGACAACGCCGGATATAGCCCCCTACTCTCCGGGCCTTTCAGGTCCGGCTGCCAATGTCGAGATTCACACTCCGGCCGGCACCTCGGAACGGCTTGTCGTCTACGCCAATCATCCCGAGCTGAATATCGAACATGCAAATCACCATGGAAAAGGGCCGGTTTTACATTTCAAAGGCGAAGAAAAGCGGATGTACACCGGGCTGCAAGTGGCCAAAGATCCGGGCGTAGAGGTCGTCTGGCTGGGCTGCATCCTGATGGTGGTCGGCATTTTTGCCGCCTTCTTCATGTCGCACCGCCGCATCTGGGTGCGCATCCAGAAGGGATCCGTCACCGTCGGCGGTAATGCCAGCAAGAACCAGGGCGCCTTTCAGCAGACCTTTGATGAGCTTGTCGATCGGCTCAAAACAGATCTCACCAAGGAGAAACATTAATGACCAGCTCACTGCTTTTCAACATGACCACCTTTGTCTATCTTGCCTCAATGCTGCTTTTTTTCGTTTTTCTTGCCGCACGTGCCGGGAAGATCGGCGCAGCAGCCATGATAACTGCATACCTCGGCCTTCTGGCCCAGACCGTCGCAATAGCCCTGCGCTGGAAGGAGTCCTATGACATGGGAGTGGGGCACGCCCCGCTCTCCAATCTGTATGAGTCGGTAGTCTTCTTCTCCTGGACGATCGTACTGATCTATGCTCTGCTGGATATCAGGTACAAGTACCGGGTGATCGGCGCCTTTGTCATGCCTTTTGCCCTGCTCGGCATGGCATGGGCACAGCTTGGCATGAGCAGCGGAATCGAGCCGCTTGTCCCGGCCCTGCAGAGTAACTGGCTGCTGTATCACGTCATCACCTGTTTCCTCGGTTATGCCGCCTTCGCCGTGGCCTGCGGCATCTCGATCATGTATCTGATAAAGGCGAGGGGCGAAGAGGCCACCGACAAGCCGGCCGGAAACGGTCTGCTGTCGATGTTTCCGCCGGTCAGGGTGCTGGATGATCTCAACTACCGTGCGATCATGATCGGTTTCCCGCTGCTCACACTCGGAATCATCACCGGTGCAGCCTGGGCCAACTACGCCTGGGGCACCTACTGGAGCTGGGACCCGAAAGAAACCTGGTCGCTGATCGTCTGGTTCGTGTACGCTGCCTTCCTGCATGCACGCATCACCAAGGGGTGGGTCGGCAAGCGCGCCGCGTGGCTCTCCATCATCGGCTTTGCCGCCACGATCTTCTGCTACCTGGGCGTCAACCTGTTTCTGTCGGGGCTGCACAGTTACGGCGGCGGCAAATAAAAATGGCAGCTTGACAAACAGGGGATAGTTCATTTACATTCATCCCTCAATGAAGGGGAGTAGCTATCAGCCGGAGACATGGCTGATCCCGCGTTCGTCAACACAGTCGCAAGACTCGGGCCGGGAACGATAACCATCGCAAGCAAGACCTTTATCCAATGCGTAATACGCCGTGGGTAAAGGTCTTTTTTTATTTGGTATAATCACTGAACGGAATAACAAAGGAGGCAATATACATGGAATGGCTGACCGACCCGCAGGTCTGGATGGCACTGGTAACACTGAGCGCACTGGAAATAGTACTCGGCATCGACAACATCATCTTTATCTCAATCCAGGCCGGGAAACTCCCCGGCCATCAGCAGGAAAAGGCCCGGCTGGTCGGGCTCGGGCTGGCGATGTTCATCCGCATCGCGCTGCTCTTCTCGCTGACCTGGCTGATGGGGCTCACGTCACCGCTGTTTACCGTGCTGGGCAACGAGATTTCCGGTCGTGACCTGATCCTGCTTTCCGGCGGACTGTTCCTGATCTGGAAAAGTACGATGGAGATACACGAGAAGCTGGAAGGAGTGGAGGGACATGTCGTCACCGGCCCCGGTGCGACCTTTGGTGCGGTGATTGTCCAGATCCTGCTGTTGGACATCGTCTTTTCTCTCGATTCGATTATCACCGCGCTCGGAATGGCCAGCCAGCTTGCGATAATGATTGCCGCAGTCGTCATCGCGGTCGGGTTCATGATGCTGTTCTCGGGCAAGATCAGCGCCTTCGTCGAACGTCATCCGACCATCAAGATGCTGGCACTCAGCTTTCTGCTTCTGATCGGCGTGGCCCTTATCGGCGACGGCCTTGACATGCATATACCCAAAGGATACATCTATTTCGCGATGGCCTTCTCGGTGCTGGTGGAGATGCTCAATCTGCGCATGCGCCGGGGAACGCCGGTCAAGCTGCACAATCAGTATGGCGAAGCGGGTGCTGAAGAAACACCACACACATAGACTCCGGCATTGCCGGAAAATGAAGTAACCAGGCCTGAAAAACAGGATAACCAAGGAGAGTACAATGAAAAACCGAGTCGTTAAAATTTTTACCGTTCTGGCAGCCGTGCTGTTTATGAGCGTAACCGTCATGGAGCTTAACGCCGAGGCGAGGGCCGGCGGCAGCCGCTCCATGGGGAGCAGCGGTTCACGCAGCTATTCCCGGCCTGCCGCTCCTCCTTCATACCAGCCTCCGCCACGGCAGCAGGC
>Ga0134124_10004527_pt1 | contig 11163 bp, 6 predicted proteins | sample KB304_FD_96880 | JGI IMG/M metagenome (GOLD analysis project Ga0134124, IMG submission 96880) | Terrestrial soil microbial communities without Nitrogen fertilizer from Kellogg Biological Station, Michigan, USA - KB3-0-4 | ecosystem: Environmental > Terrestrial > Soil > Unclassified ... | reverse complement strand
TTTGCGGGAACTGCGGGAAATTGCCCAAAAGGCGGGGACGCAGCTTCTGTAATAAGAATATCACGAGGAATGCCGCGGCCTGAGATTTCAGCCCCGTTCGCCAGTCCGAAAGTAACGAATCGCGAGCGGTGACAGACCCAGACCCAAGCCTGCCCCATCCTTTTCGCGTACGTACTATGCGAAAACGGTGGGATTCCACGGACTTATCCCTGTTGGGACCCTGTTCAGATTTAAGCGCGGGAAGCAATCCCACGCTTCAGCCGAACCGCCAATCACACCCCAAGAAAGACATCGTACGTCAAACAGAAACCAGGCCACCGAGTACAGCAGGTATTGAGAAATCCACTTGCCACAACGATTTCGACTAACAGGGCTCGTGAAGAAACTCCCATCCCAGCAAACAACACATAATAGGAAGCGATCACGATGAGCACAGTGGGATAAGAGGCGCGCTCGCGCTCTAGGCCAATTGCGGTGGCGAAACCGGCGGCGGCCACGGACAGTATCAAACCAATCAGGTATTCCAGTGCACTCCCTGTCGCTACGGCGTTTCCCACTTCCCCGATTCCGCAGACCGGAAAATGGCCGCGATCACCGCCATGTTCTTGATTGCATCTTCGAGCGGCACGGGTACCTCACCGCCTTCGAGCACGGCCTGGGAAAAAGCGTCGCCCTGCAGCGTGTACTGGTCGCAAACGGGAAACTCTTCAGCAGCAATCCCACCACCAAATACGTCGCGCCCGTCGTCAACGAAGATCCGGCAAGAGCGGTCAGGCGGAGCATTGAACGGAATTTCAATTTCGATGCGCCCCTTGGTCCCGAAGAACTGGCTGCGCTGATAAGGAACGAGCTGCATGCTGCACGTAAAAGTGGATTGCCCCGAGGGAAAATCGAGCATGGCCGAAGTCAGGCGGTCCACCTTCATCTGCGGATCGCGCTGGACCAGTCCGAACACCCGCGTCGGCTCTTCCCCAAACACGAATCGCGATGTGTTGACGGGATAGCATCCAATGTCCATCAGGGCGCCCCCGCCGCACTCAGGAATGTTGCGAATGTTCTTAGGATCAGTATTGAAGTAGCTGAAAAATCCCGTGGCCGCTCGCAATTGACCTATCCGCCCGGAAGTGACCAATTCGCGGGCGCGCCGCCATTGCGGATGAGTGCGCACCATGAAAGCCTCGCCAATCTTCACTTTCGTTCGGTCCCGCACCGCCAAAAGTCTCCTGGCTTCCGCCACGGTCAGGCTCAACGGCTTTTCGCACAGGACGTGCTTGCCTGCCTCCGCCGCTTTAATCGACCAGGGAACGTGCAACTGGTTCGGAAGCGGATTGTAGATCGCATCAATCTGCGGGTCGGCCAGCAACTCTTCGTAGGATCCATAGGCCTTGGCGATGCCGAGCGAACGAGCCGTCTCCTCGGCTCGGCGCAAGTCGCGCGAGGCGATCGCAGCGATCTCGCAGTATTTGCCCTTTTGCATACCCGGAATGACTTTCTTCACTCCGATTTTGGCGGTGCTCAGAATCCCCCAGCGAATTTTGTTAGCCATATGCGAAACATCATAGCCGCAAATTCGCGTCCACAAAACAGACTCGCCCCAAATAGGACGTCATCCTGAGCTTGCGACGGATCTGGCGCGCAGTGAATGCCCAATGCCCACCCTTGGCGGCCACGATGCGGCTGCACGCGAGAACTCCAGGATTGAAATTCCTCAGGATGCCGCCCCAAAAGATTTTAGGCGGAATCCCAAACCGGTTGGATCAATCCCCCATTCGGTGAGTTATCCTTATCCCATGCCGCTTCAAGCCCCAGCTCGAGATCAGCAGTTGATTCAGATCGTGAACTCCGCGCTAGCCGATGCTTTTCAGAAAAGCAGCAAATGGCTGGCCTGCAAGCCCGGTTGCTCGCAGTGTTGCGTGGGAGTGTTTGCCATCAATCAACTGGACGCGATCCGGCTGAGAAAAGGATTGGCCGAACTCGAGGAGCAAGATCCGCAGCGCACCGCCCGCATTCGCGAACGGGTCAAGGCCACCGTCGCGCTGCTCTCTCCCGACTTCCCCGGCGATCCTGCCACCGGATTGCTGAGCACCGACGACTCCGAGGAAGCCTGCAAACAGTGGGACGAGTGGGCCAATGACGTACCCTGCCCGGTGCTCGACCCTGAAACGGGGACTTGCGAGCTTTATAAATCTCGCCCGATCATCTGTCGCACTTTCGGCCCCGCGATGACCGTAGACGATGATTTAGGACATTGTGAGCTGTGCTTCGTAGGCGCCACGGAAGAGGAAGTCATCGCCCACGAGATGCATCCCGACCCTGATCATCTCGAAGACGCTGTACTGAAAGAACTCGAGGAAACCACAGGCACCAAGGGAGAGACGATCATCGCCTTTGCACTGGCTCGGGGCTGAAATCAGCAATTCGCAATTTGCTCAAGCCAAGATCTTCGGGGGTTTGGCCTACTCCTGATGACCGGGTGCCCCGTCCAACCTTTTCGCTTGGGTGGGGATCTTAAGCCGGTGGCGCACCTTCGGTGGATAATGCAAGAATCCTTCCTCGCCCGGTTGGCCAACTGCTAATTGCTAATGGCTCCTCGTCACCCCTTCTTCTTTTCCAACTCACTCCAGCGCGCATAAAGTTCGTCCACACAATTCTGGGCTTCTTCCATTTCCGCATGCACAGCCAGTAGACGCGGACCATCGCTGGCAATCGCTGGGTCTTCCAGTTGGATGCGCTTGGCCTGCAGCATCTGTTCGGCATCGGCAACGCGCTGCTCAATGGCGGCATATTCACGCGCTTCCAGATAGGAGAGCTTGCTCTTCGTGGGCGACGTCCCTTCAGCAATCGCAGACCGAGGAGCCAACCGCACCGCCGCCTTGGCCGACTGGTTACCTTCAGCCTGCCACACTTCCCATTGCGAGTAGTCGGCGAAGCTATCCGCGCCGCCTCGTCCATCCAGGCCCAGCACGATGGTGGACACGCGATCAAGCATGTAGCGATCATGCGTCACCAGCACAAGCGAACCGCGAAACTCGATCAGGCTTTCCTCTAGGATTTCCAGCGTCGCGATATCGAGGTCGTTGGTCGGCTCGTCCAGCAGCAATACATCCGCCGGCTGCAGCATCAGTTGAGCAATCAACACTCGGGCCCGTTCGCCTCCGGAAAGCCGTTCCACAGGTTGATTGAGCTGCTCTCCCGTAAACAGGAAGCGCGCAGCCCACGACGCTACGTGAATGACGCGGTCCTGGTAGGTCACGGAATCGCCTTCCGGAGCCAGCGCGCGGCGCAAGGTTACATTCGTATCGAGCTCGCGAGTCTGATCGAAGTACACGATGCGCAACCACTCGGCGCGACGAATTTCTCCGCCAGTTGCGGTTAACTCGCCGCGCAACAGTCGCAGCAACGTGGTTTTGCCGCTGCCGTTCGGCCCGACCAGCCCTACTCGCATCCCGGCGGTCAGAACGAAGTTCAGTCTTTCGAACAGCGTTCGCTGCTCGATCTGGTAAGACACATCATCCAGCTCGATGAGCCGCTTGGTTTTTCTGTCGCTTGCCGAGAAGTCAATCTGCGCGGTCGAGGTCCGGGCCCGTGCGTTCAGGTCCGCGAGGTCTGCCATCAACTCATTGGCCTTCCCGATGCGTGCCTTGGACTTCCTGGTGCGAGCTTTGGCTCCGCGTCGGAGCCATTCAATCTCGTTGTGGACCAGATTTTCCAACGCTTCCTGCCGCTTCGATTGCGCGTGTAGAAATTCTTCCTTCTTCTCGAGAAAGGTGCTGTAGCTTCCTCGCACCCGAAGTATTCCGTCGGGATAGACGCGGCTCAGCTCCGCCATGTCGGTGGCGATATTTTCCAGAAAATAGCGGTCGTGACTGACGATCACGCTGGCAAACGCAGCCTGCGCCAGCAGCTCTTCGAGCCACTCGATCCCGGCCAGATCCAGATGGTTGGTAGGCTCGTCGAGCAGCAAAATATCCGGCCCTTGCACCAACGCCTCAACTATCGCCAATCGCTTCTGCCATCCTCCGGACAGGGTGGCCGCGTCCACGCCGAGATTCTCGAAGCCGGCGCGCCCGAGAGTTTCGGCAAAGCGAGTTCCGCGCTCCGTCGAATGGACCTTCGCCCGTTCCATCGCGTCTTCCGCCACAGAGCGCACGGTCGCGCCGGATTTGAACTTGGAATCCTGCTCCACATAGCTGACCCGGAGCCGCTTGCGGAACGCAACTTCCCCGCTGTCCGGATCTTCGTCGCCGGCCAGAATTCGCAGCAGCGTGGATTTGCCGGAACCGTTCGGTCCGATAAGCCCAATGCGGTCACCCTCCGCGACGGTAAAAGACACGTTCTGGAATAGCGGATTGGCTCCAAAGGCCTTAGAAATTCCCTGTACGTTAATGATTGGTGGCAACGGCGGGCGGTCTCCCAAGTATCTCTGTTGAGGTTATCAGGAAACGCTGATGGAGGATGGAGGACGGACGCCGCCCGTCGGGTATAGGCCATTGCCTGACTGGGCGGGACGCCCGCTCTCGATAGAGCCGGCCTACTTTACGAACGTGAGTCCGTGAGGCACCGCATGAGGGAATACGTAGGCATACAGCATTACGATAACTCCGACGATGGCGCCGAGTGCAACCGAGTGCCACACCACAAATCGGAAAATGACGCCTTCATTTCCCACCTGGTTGGTCGCTGCGGTTGCAATCGTGATGGATTGCGCGTCCACCATCTTGCCCATCACGCCGCCGGCGCTGTTGGCGGCACACATCAGAACGGAATCGATGCCCAGTTGCTGTGAAGTAATACGCTGTAAGCTGCCAAATAGCGCATTGGACGAGGTGTCGCTTCCGGTCAACGCAACTCCAAGCCATCCCAGAAACGTGCCAAAAAACGGATATGCCCAGCCGGTCCGGGTAAACGCCAGGCCCAGCACGGCATCCAGCCCGGAGTAACGGCTCACGTATGCTAGGCCCAGCATGAAAGAAATCGCAATCACCGCCAAGCGCATCCGCTTCAGGGTGTGCCAGAAGACCTTTCCCATCCGGGCGGGAGACATGCCTAGCAGCAATCCGGAAACAATGGCCGCCAGAAAACAGCCTGTGCCCGTAGCTGACAACCAGTTGAGATCGTAGCGCGCTGCTTCGGGAGCCGGCTTGGCCACCACGGGGGCGGCGCGATAGACCGCGTTGTGCAGGTAGGGCACGTCCCAACCCGGCGGGCCGGGCCGCGCCGTGCCATCCGGCATAACGATCTTGAAAGCCGGAGTGGTGGCCCGGTTCAAAGCCAACTTGACCGGGGGCAAACCCCAGACCAGCACGACTGCCGACAAAATCCCAAACGGCATCCAGGCTTTCAAAACTTTTCCCAGCGAATACCAGCGGACTTCCAGGTTCTTGTCGAAATCTTCTGCGGCCCACTCGCCTCCGAATGAGTCAGCCATTTCTCTTGCGGGGGACGCAGATGGATTTTTTCCTTCGTCATAGTCGAAGCGCCAAATCTTCCTGGGCTTCCAGAATTTGAGGAAGGCAATCGCGGCCAGGATCGACACCACTCCGCCCATGATGTCCACCAGGCTGCTGTCGACATAGTTTGACCAGAAAAACTGGGTGAGGGCAAAAGAGACGCCGACCACTAAGATGGCGGGGAACACTTCGAAGGTCTCGCTCCAACCGACCATGGTGCGGACCAGCCAGAAGGGCACGATCACCGCAGTGAGGGGCAGGATGCGTCCGATGGTTGCGCTCAGATCCGATTCCGGCAGACCGCAAGCAGCCGCCAGGGTGTGGATAGGAATCCCGATGCTGCCCCACGCCACCGGCGCCGTGTTGGCAATCAGATTCAGCGCCGCGGCGTGAAACGGCCGGAAGCCAAGCCCAATCATCAAAGCGCCCGCGATGGCGACGGGTGCGCCGAATCCGGCGGCGCCTTCGATGAAAGCGCCAAAGCAGAACGCCACCAGCAACACTTGCAGGCGGCGGTCGGCGGTAATCCCTGCGACCGATTCCTTCATGATTTCAAACTGGCCGGTCTCGACGGAGAGGTCGTAGAGAAAAACTGCCGCCAGCACGATCCAGGCAATCTTCAACAAGCCAAAAGCGACACCGTAACCAAAACTCGCGACCGCCAAAACCACCGGCATCTTGAAAAATATGACGGCGACCATTGCCGCAGTCGTCGCACCAGAGATGGCGCACCAGTGCGGCTTGACCTTCAGCCCAACCAGCAACCCGAACAACACAAAAATGGGCAGGGCTGCAACCAGCGTAGAGAGCCACCAGCGGCCGAAGGGGTCATAGACCTGGGTCCAATGCACCGTGCGCCCTCTTCCCAGATTTCAAGTATTAATGATTTCCTTCGTGTACCTTCGTGTCCTTGGTGGTTTAGAGCTTTATGCAAACACCTTGAAACCACAAAGGACACGAAAAATAAACGAAGGAAAACCACCAGATCACTCACCGCCAGTTTGCAGGCACATCCACGTACGAGCGGTCTAGCTGTGCAACCGATGTGCACCCCAGCAGCTTGAGAGTGCGATCCACATCAGCCCGCAAGATTTCGATCGCTCTGGCAACGCCCGCTTCGCCTGCCGCAGCCAAGCCGTAGGCATAGGCGCGTCCGCACAGGACGGCTTTCGCACCCAGGCAGATGGCCTTGACGATATCGGAACCCCGACGAATGCCGCCGTCCATCAGCACTTCGACCTGACCGTTCACCGCCGCCACGACTTCGGGCAGAGCCCGCAACGACGCAGAAACACCGTCGAGCTGGCGTCCGCCATGATTGGAAACCACGACGGCTGAAGCACCTGCGTCCACAGCACGACGAGCATCGTCTCCGGTGAGCAGGCCTTTGATGACGATCGGCCCGGGCCAGTGCTCGCGCATCCAGGTCAGATCTTCCCAGGTCACCGCCGAGCGGGCCAGCGCGGCCCCGACATCAACCAACTCCATCGGCCCTTTCCCTGGGACCACTACATTCGGCAATTTGGAGAGACCGCCATCGAGCAGGTAACTGACAATCCATCCCGGGCGTGCCAACATTTGCGGTAGAAACGGAACTTTGGCTACGAGGCTCCCACCCATCAATTCTTTCATGCCATTGCGGAAATCGCGCTCGCGCAATCCGGCGACGGGAGTGTCGATCGTAACCACCAGGGCGGCGCAGCCGACGACGCGGGCCCGGTCGATCACAGCTTCTGAAGCTTCGCGGCCTCCCATCAAGTACAACTGAAAACACACCGGGCCGGTCGAAGCCGCCTTGACGTCCTCGACGCGGTGTCCGGAGATGGTGGAGAGAATGTATGCCGTGCCTGCGGCTCCTGCAGCGCGCGCGGCGCCGGCCTCGCCGTCAGGATGCATAAGCCGGCTATAGCCTACAGGGGCCAGAATGGCAGGAAACGAAATGTCGAAGCCCAGCACGCGCGTCCGCAAATCGCAATCGGAGACGGGCACCGCATAGCGCGGCCGGAACGTAACGTCATCAAACACCCGGCAATTTTCCCGCAGCGTGACTTCACCATCGGCGCCGCCATCGAGATAATCGAAGACCGGGCGGGGCAGTCGTAGACGGGCCAAGGGCCGGAAATCTCCAATACTCACGACATGCGGAGATGCCACTGCGCGTGCCGCCCTGCTCATCGGCAATTTCCAGCCGGAGAACCAGATCGCTCCATGCGTCCCCTCAACCTGCACTCGGATTTACAAACACGCGATTATACCGGAGCCCCCGCGACCGGGAATGGAGGACGGGCGTCCATGGTCAGGTAGCGAGGCAGAAGCTGTGATATGACTAAAACCAAGCTCCTCTGAAATCAGCGGGTAATGGTGATCGCAAATGTCCAGGCCCTTCAGAATTCTCCCTTTGTGTGCAAGCATCTTAATGTTTGGACTTCAGTCCGCCGCTCAAAATCCGCTGGGACGGCCAGTCAAATACGCAACTGACTTCGACTGGTCGATGAGCCCGCCTGAGGAACTGGGTCAGCCCGGCAGTAAGTCGGTCACTCTCGCGGCTTGTCCTCCGGGTGTAAAGGGAAACGAGCCGGAATACTGGATTCTTATCAATGGATCGGAACCCGCCAAGGTCACGGGCGGGACTTGCGCCGGAGACGGACGTCCCGGCACCTTGCAGTTTATGAGCCACGGCGCGCATGCCGGAGGTGAAACTCTCTCGAGCGCATCCAGTGGACTGCAGGAGGCCCTGATCGCTGCGCGGTATGTGCCCACCAATCCCACCGGCACTCCGCAGTCGGGCACGGTCGTTGTGCCGCCCAGAGAATTGAAAGCATTCGCGCGCGTTTCAGTTCGCTCCTCGAACCTTACCGTGGATTTCTCCGGATCTATTCTCGAATGCTGGATGAACGATACCTGCATCTTCGTCGGTGATCCTTCGTATGCCAATGCGTATCAGGACATTACGTTGATCAATCCACGCGGGCGTCCCACCGTCCTGAACGGGCAAAAGCCCTTCATCGAAGTGAACGCGCAAAAGACGAGGCTGTTCAACGTGTCTACGCGAATCAATTCGGGAGGCGGAACATTTGGCAGCTACGTGCAAGTGGACGACGATCAGGCGTTTCTACTGGATGGACTGGACACCAGCCTCGGAGGCGGAGCGGGCAATTACGGCGTGCGCTGCGACGCGACGGTGTGCAATCCGGTGATTTACGCGCCGGGACCGTTTGGTATTTTTCCCGGCGTGGGCTGGCTGAAAAATCTGAACATCTCTTTGCAGTGCGCGGGAAATGGAATCGATTGGCAAGCCGGCAACACCTTGCGGATTTCTGACAGCGTCATTCAGGGTTATGCGCAATACGGCGTCCGGGCGGGCACCAAGCGTGGCGGCTACGGCGGCTTTGAACTGGCCAACGTGTACGAGGAAGTCGGCAACTGCAAAAATCCGCTGGGCAAGATCGGGCAAGCCGGCGTGATCGCGCAAGGCGGTAGCGTGAAGATTCATGGCGGAGAAGCTCCGACAGGATGGGTTCCGCGCTTCGCCTCCTCGGGAAATACCGACTACCGCTACTACATCATTGCCCGGCACGCGACGTTCGGAGCGTCAAACCCGCTCTATGCCGGTCGAGCCCTGACCAACGGAGTGGGGAGCATTGTCGTAACCACTGCCGATATCACCGGTGCCGCCAGTTTCGACTTACTGCGTGTGACTGCGATCGGGGGGCAGCGCGATCAGGGGCCCTATGGCACGGGAAACTATGCTGTGCTGACAAATGTTCCTCGCAGCTCGGTCTGTGCAAAGGGCGTGTGTACTTTCACCGACACCCAAGCCGCGCCGCACTCCTACACGGTGGCAGTTCCGACATACTTTCCGCTCCTCGACTTCTGGCCGGGGAATCTGGTGTTAGGTGCGAATGGTGATTCCGGCAGCGTTCTGGCGGGTGCCCGGGCCTGGATGGATAACGCTCCCGGCAGCGTCGCGGCAGTCCAGGGATCAACCGCGCCCGCACTAATCGCCGCCAATTGCGATTCGTTGGGAGGATGGACACCGCTATGGTTGAGCTGCTCTTCGGCCATGGCCCCAACCTCTTTTTTTCAGCAGGGAGCGTTTCTGCTGGCGGTCAAACCGAATTCCGATGCCGGGCAGTGGACAAACCTCAAGGGCCGGATGAATTTCTCCACGCTCGGTACCGGGCCCGGGCACATCATCACCCTCTCCGATTCCAATTTCCAGAAGACCATCGCCACGGCAAACAACCGCCCCTCGAACGACCCCAACGACGCCTTCATTGGCTATGACCAAGGGGACGGTAACCCCGCGAACATTGGGATCAGCTTCGGCGCGCCGCAATCAATCTCCAACTACATCGGAAATGTCGGAGACGGAAAGAAATGGCTGGAGCGCCTTTCCGCCAAGCTCAAGATGTTTACCGTTCCAATCTCGATCCCTTCGGTCGCGCCGGCCCACGCCAATGATCCCTGTATGACAGGCACAGAAACCTGGGACGCCAATTTCATCTATGTCTGCGTAGCCAAGAACACCTGGAAGCGCGCCCCACTCGCCTCCTGGTAAGAATTGTCATCCGGAGCGGAGCATAACCGCTCGCTTGCGAGCGATCATTGCAGAGTCGAAGGACCCTATGGTTCGGCGGCAGCCAAAATCATCGGGACTGGCTTTATCGCAAGACGGAGACGTACAAGAGTAAATAGGGGTCCTTCGACTTCGCTGCTGCTTCAGCAAAGCGAAGCAGCTCTTCCGCTCGGGATGACACTAAGCCCCGGCCTTAGCCGTCTGAGCCTTGACTGCGGAGAAGCCTGAGCCGTTCACCTTCAGCAACAGGTCGGAGACGACCCGTTGATCCGCCGGCTTTGAAAAATAATATCCCTGGGCAAAGCCGCAATCGAGCGCTTTGAGTTGGTTGACGTGCTCTTCCGTCTCTGCACCTTCTGCCACGATAGTCAAGCCCAGGGTCTGGGCCAGCATGATGATGACCTGGACAATCTTGTGGCTTTCGACGTCGCTGTCCATATGAGAGATGAAAGCGCGATCAATCTTCAACGAATCCACGGGGAACTGCTGCAGGCGGCTCAGCGATGAATATCCCGTGCCGAAGTCGTCCACGCTCAGACGCACTCCCAGAGACTTGAGTTCCGAGAGCACGGAAGTCGCTTTTTCCGGATCTCCCATGGCGATGGTTTCCGTAATCTCCAACTGCAGATTGTTGGGGTCGAGTCCGGTCTGCTTCAAGGTCTCTGCAATCCCCTTCGCCAGGTTGGGGCTGGCGAACTCCTTCGAGGTAACATTCACGCTCATGCTGAGCGGTGGCTCGGCCGGAAATTCCGCGTGCCACGAACGCAGTTGTTGGCAAGCTTCGCGCAGCAATATCTGGTTCATCGGGATAATCAACCCGGTTTCATCGGCCACCGCGATAAAGGCGGCCGGCGCAAGCAGGCGGTCTCCATGTTGCCAGCGGGTCAGGGCTTCGAAACCTGTAATCCTGCCGGTCTTTAAGGAAACGATCGGTTGGTAATGAGTTCTGAATTCGCCCAGCTCAAGGCCTTTGCGGAGCTCGGTTTCCAGCTGCAGACGTCGCACTGCGTCCTCATGCATGGCGGTATCGAAGACTTCGCAGCGTGCCTTCCCCGCCCGCTTGGCGCGATACATGGCGATACTCGCGTCGCGCAGCAGGTCTTCGGCGTCGTCGCAAGCCGGCGTACTCAGGGC
>Ga0134124_10004526_pt1 | contig 11164 bp, 10 predicted proteins | sample KB304_FD_96880 | JGI IMG/M metagenome (GOLD analysis project Ga0134124, IMG submission 96880) | Terrestrial soil microbial communities without Nitrogen fertilizer from Kellogg Biological Station, Michigan, USA - KB3-0-4 | ecosystem: Environmental > Terrestrial > Soil > Unclassified ... | reverse complement strand
AGGCCGAAGCGACCGCACTCGCCGACGACGACGCGATCGCCCGGCTCGACCAGCGAGGTGATCGCGGCTTCGAGCCCCGCCCGTCCGGTGCCGGACACCGGGTACGTGAATTCGTTCTCCGTCTGGAAGACGAAGCGCGAGAGCGCCATGACCTCGCCCATGATCGCCGTGAACTCGGGATCGAACTGACCCAGGAGCGGTGTGGCCATCGCCCGCAGGACCCGCGGATCGGCCATGGTCGGCCCCGGACCAAGCAGGATCCGGGGGCCGGGCAGGAGGTCGCCGGTCATAGCGCCCCATCATAGCGGGCCGCGGGCCTCGATGAGGCCCTGTCCGCGCGAGCCTCGTGCGCACCTCGTAAGCGCGATCTGATCGTCAAGGGCGGCACCGTCGTCACCGGCAACGACATCTACCGGGCCGACGTGGGCGTCGCGGGCGGCAAGGTCGTCGCGCTGGGGGTGGACCTCGGGACGGCGCCGCGAATCGTGAACGCGGTCGCGAAGTACGTGCTGCCCGGCGCCATCGACGTGCACACGCACTTCGAGATGCCGTTCATGGGCACTTACACCGCCAACGATTTCCGCACCGGCACCGCCGCCGCCGCCGGCGGCATCACCACTGTCGTCGACTGGGCCATCCAGGAGCCGGGCGAGAGCCTCTTCGCGACCCTGGAGAAATGGGACAAGAAGGCCGCCGGCAAGACGGTCATCGACTACAGCTTCTACGTGGTGCTGACCGATCTGAGCCGCAACGCGCTTGACGAGATCAAGGACGTCGTGGCCAACGGCGCTCTCCTGGAGGAGCTGGCCGGCTCGCTTCATGCGCCCCTCACGCCGGAGGACGAGGACCGGCGACGACTGTCGCGCGCGGTCTTCCCGGTCGTGAAGGCGTTCTACGACGGCTGGCTCGACGAGGACGCGCGGGTACCGTTCTACCGGCCCGGCTCGCGCGTCTGACCCCGTCGGCGGTAAGTCCGCGATCTTACTCGGCCTGCTTGTCTCGTCCATCCCGGTGACCCCGATGCCACCGCGTCGCCATCGAGGGGCTCGCCCGCGTCTTTAGGAATCCGTCAGGTTGCTCCGTGCAAGATCCGACTGGCTGAGAGTCCACCTCGAGTCAGCCAGGAGGAGTCTTATGCGCTGGGTGTGGATCGGCATATCGAGTCTCGTGATTGCGCTCGGGGCATCATCGCTGGCGGTCGCGCAACAGCCGTTGAATCGGGTCTCGCTCGAGGAAGCTCTTCAGCTCGCCCTCAAGCAGAACCCGACGTTGATGGCCCAGCAGGCCGCGCTCTTCGCGACCAAGGCCGGTGAGACCACGGCGGCACTGCGGCCGAATCCGACGATGAACTTCCTGGCCGAGCAGCTCCAGCCGGGCCAATCGCAGCAAGACGCGCAGTACACGGTCAACATCGGCCAGCCGATCGAGCTCGGGGGCAAGCGCCAACGACGCATCGACTCGGCGCGAGCCGCCACGCAGGTGGCGACGTACCAGCTGGACGATGCGCGCCGCCAGGTCATCCTTCAGGTCAAGAGCGCCTTCGCGGGCGTCTTGATCGCTCGACAGCAACTGGCCCTGGCGGAAGCCAACCTCAAGACGCTCGACGACACGGAGCGGATCCAAGGTCTCCGCGCGGAGAAGGGCGACATCTCGGAGCTCGAGCTGCTACGCATCCAGGTGCAGCGGTTCACGTTCGCGCGTGATGCCGCCGATGCCCGTCAAGCCCTAGCGGCCGCACGAATCGCCCTGCGTACGGCCGCTGGGAGCGTGAATATCGCCGAGGATTTCGAGGTCGTCGGCGACCTCGACTTCAAGGAGGTTTCACTGGATCGAGCGCTGCTGGTGCAGCGGGCGATGGACAACCGTCCGGACCTGCGAGCGGCCGACGCCGATCGGCTGCGCGCCCGAGCCGACCACCGGTTGGCGCGGGCCAACGCCTGGTGGGATATCACCCCGCAGCTCGAGTACCAGCGGATTGGGCCGGACAATACCATCGGCGTCGGATTCAGCTTCCCGCTTCGCATCTTCGATCGGAATCAGGGGGAGATCGCCCGAACCCAGGCCGAGATCACGCGCGTGGACGCCGTGCGTGAGGCCACCGCGCTCCAGGTGCTGGCCACCCTCGACACGGACCGGCAGGCCGCGCTGATCCAGCGCGAGCGCGTGATTTCGCTGCGAGACGTGTACCTCCCCAAGGCGACCCAGGCCCGCGACACCGTCGAGTACGCATACCGGCGCGGCGGCCAGAGCTTGCTCGACTTCCTCGATGCTCAGCGAAGCTATCGGGAGACTGCCCTCGCCCACCTGCAGGCGCTTGGCGCGTATCTGGGTGCCCTCTATCAGCTCGAGGCTGACATCGGAGGCCAACTGGATCAATGAGGCGTGATTGTGTCCCGAGCGCTCGCCGAGCCGAGCTAGCGCGCGGGACACGAGGCCGCCGCGGAACGCGCAGTCTGCTCGCTCCACCCTATTGCGACGAGGCTCGTGATCGTCGCGTCGTCCAACGTGCCGTGATCCCGCAGAGATCGGTTGCGCTCGCGGAGAGCCAGGAGACCCGCGATCACGTATTGGCCGCACGGTGTGCCGACGATGTCTCCGCGGAGCGAGATGACGATGCCGCCAAAGCCCCCCCTCCAGAACGGCACGGTTTGCACGACGCCGAGATTGTCCTCCGGCGCCCACCCACCCTGGACTTGAACTCTGGGATGAAGGGCGTTGGCGAGCCGCTGGTGGTCCTCCAGCTGCGGAGAAAGAGCTTGGGGCGCGGCGGTCGCACATCCTGCGAGCAGGACCGCCGCGAGCAGCACGATGACTCGACTCGACTCCATCCTCAGCCCTCCTTGCTGCTCGCCGTCAGCATCGAGCGCCAATATCCCCGAGTGAAGCCGGACGAACTATACGCTTCGGGCCCGGCGTCGCAAATACATCGTGGATTTGGCAAGCCTACAGTCCGACCCCCTCGCAACCTCTCAGAAAGAGTGAGAGAATCTGCGTCGACCGGCACGACCTGGCTGGCGCGAGCGCTGGCCTGGGCATTCCAATTTTTCAGAATTTCTCGACGCATTTCGGAACCTCGTTGCCGAGCCGTTTTCTCCTTTGAGTCTGCGCCACGCGCCCGGCACACTAGGAGAAAGCGAGCGAACCCTGCCGTGGGCCGTCATTGGGCTCGTCTTTGGGCGCCTCTTTGGAGGATCGAACGTCGGTGACCGTTCTGTGAAGCTCCGCGAAGCCGCGAGCACCATCTTCGCGCTGACCGCTATCCTGCCGCTGCTGCTCTTCGTGTACTTCATGTGGCGGTTCGGGCTTCTGGAGTCGACCGAAGCGCAGGTCGGAATCTTCTGCGCCCTCGCGATCGCCCTCCTCGGTTACCTCCTCTTCCGCCGGCTCACGCAGCGCGTCGCTGACCTCGGCCGCGCCCTCGGACAGGCACTGCCGTCCGCTCCGGCCGACAAGCTCGCGGCGCCGGCTCCCGCGTCGAAGGGGACCGCGACCGCGGCGGTGCCTGGCCTCGGTCAGGTGAACGAGATCGGCGAGATCGCCCAGGCCTTCGGGCGCATGCTCCTCGAGCTGCGCGCGTCGACCGAGCGGCTCGAGGACCTCGTGTTCAAGCTCGGTGCGCTCAACGACATGGTCGAGATGGCCGCCCGCATCCCGCGAATCGAGGACCTGCTCTCCCACGTTCTGGAGCGCACGATGCGCGCCGTGAGCGCCCGCATCGGGTCGATCATGCTGCTCGACCGCGAGCGCCAGACCCTGCGGATTGCGGTCGGGCGCGGGCTCCAGGAGGCCGGCCGAGGGCCCGTCGAGGTGAAGGTCGGCGAGGGCATCGCGGGCAAGGTCGTCGAGATGGGCGAAGCCGTCGTGGTCGAGGACATCGAGAAGGATCCTCGGTTCGGTCAGCAGAACGACCCACGCTACGGCGGCGGATCGTTCATCTGCATGCCGCTGCGCGTCGCCGAGCGCATCGTCGGCGTCGTCAACCTCTCCAAGAAGGAAGTCGCCCCCGGCTCGACCGGCGTGTTCAGTCAGACCGACCTGCAGTTCCTCAACGCGCTCGCCACCTACACGGCGTACGCCGTCGACAACGCGCGCCTCTTCGAAGAAGCCCAGCAGGCGGCGCAGCGGCTGCAGGAAGTCGTCGAGGACCAGAAGCTCCGCCTCACGCTCGCCCAGCAGCAGATGATCCAGGCCGCGAAGCTCTCCGCCCTGGGCGAGCTCGTCGCCGGCGTCGCCCACGAGCTCAACAACCCGCTCACGGTGCTGGTCGGCGCCAGCGACATCCTCGAGCAGCAGGCGCCCGAGGATCTGAAGGAATACGCGCAGATGATCCGCGAGTCGACCGACGCCGCCCGCCACATCGTGCGCGGCCTCTTGACCTTCGGGCGCCAGATGCCCCTCGAGCGGCGCCACGTCTTGCTGGAAGAGCTCATCGACAAGGTCCTGGCGCTCACCTCGGCCGACCTCCGGATCGAGAGCGTGAAGGTCGACCGGGACATGGAGGCGGGTCTGCCGCCGGTGTGGGCCGACGGCAACCAGCTCCAGCAGGTCCTCGTCAATCTCGTGACGAACGCCAAGCAGGCCATGGCCGAGCTGCCGGAAGGTCAGCGCCGCCTGAAGGTGACGACCCGCGCGCTCGGCACCGACCGCGTCCTGATCTCCCTGGAGGACACCGGCCCGGGCATTCCCGCCGACGTCTTGCCGAAGATCTTCGACCCCTTCGTCACCACCAAGGGCTCGGCGGGCACGGGTCTGGGCCTCAGCATCTCCTACGGCATCATCCGCGAGCACGGAGGCCACATCACGGCCGACAGTAAGCCCGGCCACGGCGCGACGTTCACGATCGACCTGCCCGTCGGCAGCGCCGGCGGATCCGCCCCCGACGAGGCCGGGCCCTCGATCAACCTGGACGGCAAGCGCATCCTCATCGTGGAGCACGACCAGGCCGTCCAAAAGATCCTCCTCGAGCACCTGGAGCCCACAGGCTGCACGGCGCTCACCGTGGCCCGCGCCGACGAGGCCCGTCAGCACCTCCGCGACGGGATCGATCTGGTCGTCGCCGACTTCAACCTGGACGGGGTCGATTGGCTCGAGCTCCTCGGACAGGTGGCGGCCCGCGGCACGGCCGTCGGCCACCGATTCATCTTCATCACGGCCGGTCCCGTCGGGGAAGAGGCGGACAAAGCCCTTCGCGACGCCGGGGCGGCCCTCCTCTACAAGCCGTTCACCGGGCCACAGTTCCTCGACGCCGTCCGCGCAACCGCCGGCTAAGATCTGGGTCACAGGCTCGTCTCGGCCGGCGGGGCCCTGCGGCTCGCACGACCTTAGAAATTTCTTCCGATTGTCGGCGCCCCCCCACTACCCTGGTGGCGGAATCTGCTGAATTCTCGCGACTATTGCCGAGAGGGGTCTGATGTTTTTTCAAAGATTCTCGAGAGACCTCGCGATCGACCTGGGGACGTCGAACACCCTGGTCTACGTGCGTGGCGAAGGCATCGTTGTGAACGAGCCCTCGATCGTCTCGATTCACGAGGACGACCACTCGATCCTGGCCGTGGGCAACGAGGCCAAGGCGATGATCGGGCGCACCCCCCCGGAGATCCGGGTCATCCAGCCCCTGAAGGACGGGGTCATCGCGGACTTCGAGATGACCGAGCGGATGCTCGGCTACTTCATCGCGCGGACCCAGCGCTGGCTCCGGACGGTCCTCAAGCCCCAGGTCGTGATCGGGGTGCCGGCCGGGATCACCCAGGTCGAGCGGCGGGCGGTCCGGGATTCCGCACGCCACGCGGGAGCGCGCGAGGTCTACCTCGTCGAGGAGCCGGTCGCGGCGGCGATCGGGGCCGGGCTACCGGTCCAGGAGCCGGGCGGAAATTTGATCGTAAACATCGGCGGCGGCACCACCGAGGTCGCGGTGATCTCGCTGGCCGGCGTCATCTTCTGCACCTCGGTCAGGGTCGCCGGCGACGGGATGAACGAGGCGATCCTGCAGCACATCAGGAAGCACTACAACCTCCTGATCGGCGAGCGTCAGGCCGAGGACCTCAAGCTCACCCTGGGCTCGGCCTGTCCGAGCGAGGGCCCCACCCGCTCCCTGGAGGTCAAGGGGCGGGACTTGGCGGACGGCATCCCGAAGACGATCAACCTCAACGAGGACGAGATCCGGGAGGCGCTCCGCGAGCCCGTCACGACGATCATCGAGACCGTCCGGACCTGCCTGGAGCGGACTCCACCCGAGCTGGCGGCCGACCTGGTCGACTCGGGCCTGGTGCTGACGGGCGGTGGAAGCCTCCTGCGAGGACTCGACCGGCTCCTGGTCCAGGAGACGCAGCTCCCCGTGAAGGTCGCCCCGGATCCGACGTGCTGCGTGGTCCTCGGTCTCGGGCGGATGCTCGACGAAATGGACCTCCTCAAGCGCGTGGCCGGGCCGGCGTGAGGGCTCACTCAATTCTTGGGTCCTGTGCGGGTCCCGGTCTATCCTTGGGCCGATGACAGTCCTCATTCCAGCACGACCCGCGTACCGCTCGACCCTGGTCCCGAGCCGTCCGGCCCTGTTCATCGTGTCGCGGGATCTTCCGGAGCGCTTCAACTCGCTGGCGTTCGCATTCGATGGCGACCGTGGCGTGCGGGTGATCTTCGATCGCCGCCGCACTGATCGTCGTCGGGAGGATCGGACGCCCGTGGTCGAGCGCCGCAAGGAAGATCGCCGGTCAGCCGACCGCGATGAGACGATGCGCCTGACCGGCTGGGTTCAGGTCGACCCCGAATAGCGCTCCCGTCTCGCGACGGACGCGTCGAGCCGGTGGCTCGGCGCGCTCAGTTGTTGATCCACTCCTTCATGAAGCGGCCGTAGCAATCACGCTCGCCCGGCATCTTCGGCCAGCCCGCCAGTAACCGCGCTGACGCGAGCAGCAGTCGATCCCGCAAATGCGTCGAGTTGTGCCCGTACTCCTCGAACGACGAGTGCGTGATCTTCTGATTGTGCGGATCGTCCTGGAACTTGCACGCCGTGAGCGCGATCGCGGCGAAATACGCCGACCGGTCCGCGCCCGATTTCAGATACGCGTCGGCCACCGCGGTGGTGCGCGCGATGTCGAACGCCAGGATGGCCTCGTCCAGCTCCTGCAGGAGCTCCCGCGGCGACCGGCCGGTCCGGTCGAACCCGGCGCGCTCTCGCTCGAGCAGCGAGGTGTGAAGCTTGTTCGAGCGCGCGACGTCGTTCACGAAGTTGGCCATCATGTACAGCACGCGCGGCTGATACGGATTCTGGCTCGTCCGCATCCAGTAGTTCGCCACGTTGCAGTAGTCGAAGGGATGCTGGCCGTCGGTGAACTGCCGCGGCACCGTCGTCCTCAAGATCAGCTCCGCGGCGCCGATCTGGATCGTGTCGCCGAGGCTCGTCAGCGACTTGCCGTTGCGCAGATGCGTCGTGATCAGGTTCCATACGGTCGGCGCGTCGGCCTCCATGAGGAGCTGAACCATCTCCTCAACCTCGGCCGGGGCGAGCGGCGCCGTGTTCGCCTGCTTGAGGCCTTTGCCCGAGTCCGGAAACTCGGCGCTGACCGTCACGCACGCCGCGTCGTAGAGCGAGTAGTACAGCGGGCCGACCGCCATGTCCGGCACGCAGATGTAGAAGACGCCGCGAGACCGATCCCAGCCGATGATCTCGGCCAGGTCCGTCGCCGCGCGGGCGCGCAATGCCTTGTGGCCCGTGTTGCGCGCCTTGCGCCCGACCACGGTATCTTGCAGATCGATCAAGCCCAGAAAGAGCATCTGATCGCGCAGGAACGCCCGTGCGCTCTCGTCTTGGGCCAGCCCGAGGAAGAGACCGTACGACTGCCGCACGTCACCACTGATCGTCGCCACCATGTGGGCGTGCAGCCGCTCCTCGAGGGGACCTTCTTGCACGATCGGCTGCTGCTCCCGGTGCCACACGACCGGCCCGTAGCTCGGCGGCGGGACGTTCATGCCCTTCATCGTCGCGTATCGGCCGGGATAGCGGCCAAGGAGCTGGTTCCAGATATCGAGGCCCGCGGGGATGTACCACACGCCCTGCAGGAACGGGAGCATGCGGTATTGCTCGGGCAGATATGGAGCCAGGCTCGCGGCGGTCCGCAGCCCGAGAATCGTGTGGTCGTTGTTGATGAGCGTGATCTGGCCGTCGCGGACGTTGATGTGGCTCGGCACCTGGACGAACGGCGCCTCGGCGGTCGTCACGACGTCCAGCGCGTCGCTCACCGACTGGCCGTCTCGCTTCACCATCCGGAAAAAGAGGTCGGTCGTGCGGGGTTGATCGCGCTCCAGGATGGCTTCCGTCAGCAGCCCCAAGGACTTGGTCATGGCTCTCTCCCCGACGATATCGTGTCTCGGCGCGGACGCGCAGTCAAGCACGGCTCAGCGGCGGCGTGCGAGCTTGGGCGCGACCTCGTCGGCGAAGAGCCGCATCGAGCGTAACGCGAGATCGGTCGAGAGCCCCGGCAGCGCCATCAGGAGCAGGACGCGCTCGTAGCCGGTGGCGTCGAGGTAGCGATTCAGACCGTCTCGCACCTCGTCCGGCGTGCCGATGAGCGCCCAGCCGTCGGCCAGGTAGTCCTGGAAGGCGCGCAGGCGCAGCAGCGAGCGATCGAACGAGCTCGGGACCGAGCCGCCGGCGGCGTCCGACCGCAGGGCCGACATCCGGCGCTGATAGCTCATGAACGGCGCCTCGGTCACTTGCAGCGCCTCGTCGTGCCCACGCGCGACGTACACCACGCGCATGCCCCATCCCTGACGCTCGAGCGCGGCGATCTCAGGCTCCGTGCGACCGGCGGCGAGCGCCGTCTCGCGATAGAGCGTGTGGCGCCGCTGGAGCTCCGGGACCGGCACGAAGAACGATGAGAGCGCGGGCAGGCCGAGGCGCGCCGCCGAGAGCACGCTGTCCTCGCTGTTGGCGGCGATGTAGAGCGGCGGATGCGGGCGCTGCGTGGTGGCCGGGCGCACGTGCAGCCGCTCCGCGGAGTGGAAGCGGCCCTTGAAGTCGAACGGCGCGCCGCTCCACGCCTGACGCATGAGCGCGATCCCCTCTTCGACGCGCTCGCGACTGTCGGCACGATCGGACTGAAACGTCTGGTAGTCCTGCAGTGTGCCGCCGCGCCCGATGCCGATATCGAGCCGGCCGCCGCTCACCACGTCGAGCACCGCCAGCTCCTCTGCGAGGTCCACCGGGTGGTGCAAGGGCAAGAGGCTCACGCCCATGCCGAGTCGCAACCTGGTCGTGCGAGCGGCGACATACGAGGCGAGCACTTGAGGGGCCGGGCAGAGCCCGTAGTCGTTGAAGTGATGCTCCGCGATCCACACGGAGGAATAGCCGAGGGATTCGGCGGCCAGCATCTGCGCGAGGCCGGACTCGTACACGCTCTGCTCGCTCCACGCCTCGTCGCGCTGCATCAGGAAGAACAGCCCGAATTCCATCGAATCCTCCGTCGAAGGCCTAGGGCGCCTGGACCGGCGCTTCGACCCTTTTCGGGACGCTGACCGGAGTGTACGACATGAGGATCTTGCCGACCTTGGTGTCCGAGTTGAGGAGGCCCATGGCCGCGATGCGCCGGTGCTCGGCCTCCGCGACCTTGCCGATGCCCTCGGCGTAGAACGTGTAGAGCGTGTCCTTGACCGAGACCACGGCGAAGATGTCGATCTGGTATTCGGACTTGATCAGCGCCGCGCGGAAGGTGCCGGCCGGCGTCGTGATCCGGTAAACCCCGGTGTACACGGTCGTCGCGCGAATTCGGCCGGTGTACCACTTGAGCGCCGGGTTCTTGACGCTGTAGACGTCCATCCGGCCGTCGAACGTCTGCGACTCACCCGGCCCGAGCCCCGCGATCAGGTAGCTCAGCGGCGGCTCGAAGTACACGAGCGCCTGATAGGCATGCGTGATCTGGCTCGGCAGCACGAGACCGCCGCCGCTCACCTCGCGAATGAGCAACGTCGACTCCTGTCCGATCGTTCGCTGCCAGGTCTCTCCTCGCGCGGTCTTGCTGATCGCTGCCAGGCTCTCGACCTCTGTCTGACCGCTGCGCGCGCCGGAGGTGATCCGGTAGCGCCACTCGCCCGTTTCCCAGCGGGCGAGCCGCCCGGGATCTCTGAGGGGCGGTGCCGACTCCGGGCCACCGACGACGCCGTCGCCGAGAATCTGAAGCAGCTCGATACCGGCCAGGCTTGGGGAGACGCTTTGCGCGCACGCCGGCATCGGCACGAGACAGGACATCGATCCGCAAACAAGTGCGACAGCTGTCAACATGCGCGCGGAGCGGGCTCGCGACATAGCGGGAAGCGCATGATACCGCCGCTTACGAAGGCGTCAAAAGGTCCGATTGCCGGTTGAGTGAGCGACGCAGTGGCAGGCGCGCGGGTTCTCGCATGACGAGGGGCTCTGTAAGTCCGTGCCGCATCGGAAGAATCGTCCGCACGCCGCCACGATTCGATTGGCACATTCGCTGCAAAACACCGTGACGGGCTTTATCAACGCGACCACCGCCAGACGGCTGGTCTCGACACGATGGAGACGTGATGGCGAAGCGAATTCTCGTTCCGATCGAACGAACCAAAGCGATGGAGTTCACCCTGCGCGTCGTGCGGATGCTCGCCGGCGAGAGCGGCGGCATCGTCCGACTGCTCGAGGTGGTTCCGATTCCCGAGCCGCTGCGCGACTCGCGCGACTCGATCCTCCTCACCACCGACCAGCGGATGGAGCGATTGGCGATCTCGACCGCCGAGGAGCTGCGCCGACTGGCGGCGCTCCATCTCGACGGTGTGCCGGTCGAGACGTCCGTGATCTTCGGTGAACGCGCGGCCGAGATCGGGCTGGAAGCGGAGTGCTTCCACGCCGACCTCGTGGTGTTGCCGCTGCCGAGCCGGCGCAGCCCGACGGCGTGGATCACCCGCCTCGCGCGTCGCCTGGTCGCGAGCGGGTCCGCCGCCGAGGTCGACGTCTTGAGCGTTTCGGCACTTCGCGCCTAGCCGATCGTGTGAGCTTCGCTCAGCTCAAGGGCGAGTCCACGATCGCGAGGGGCTCCGTGCCGCGGACGAGCTTCACCTCGGTGACACCGATCATGCGCCGCGCCTCCGTCTCCGGGATCTTCATGGGCCCGGGGGCCGGCGCGGCGCCCGGGGCCGGCTGGGGGAAGGCGGT
>Ga0134124_10004524_pt1 | contig 11170 bp, 6 predicted proteins | sample KB304_FD_96880 | JGI IMG/M metagenome (GOLD analysis project Ga0134124, IMG submission 96880) | Terrestrial soil microbial communities without Nitrogen fertilizer from Kellogg Biological Station, Michigan, USA - KB3-0-4 | ecosystem: Environmental > Terrestrial > Soil > Unclassified ... | reverse complement strand
CGTACTCGTCGTCACGCACGCCGCCGGTGTCGTGCATCGCGACCTGAAGCCGAGCAACGTCATGATCTCGAGCGATGGCCACATCAAGGTGCTCGATTTCGGCCTGGCGCGTTCGGACATCACGGACGTGCTCGCAGCGCCGCCGGCGAGCGCGGTCACACTGAAGGAGCCTGAGCAGGAAACCGCCTCGCTCGAGACCGATCCCGACGCGTTGACCCGTTTGCCCGGCGTCGATCAGGACGCGATCACGCAATTCAAGACGCAGCACGGCGCCGTCATGGGCACGGTCGGTTACATGAGCCCCGAGCAGGCGGCAGGGCAGGTCGTGACCGGGGCCAGCGATATGTACGCCTTTGGGCTGGTGCTGCAGGAGCTGTTCACGGGGACGCGAGGCGACAGCCGGCCCCCAAAGGGAGTCGATCGGGATCTGATCGCGCTGATTCAGCGGCTGAAGTCGACAGCTGCGGCCGAGCGGCCGACGGCGGCGGAAGCGGCGGCGCGGCTCAAGTGGATTCGTGAGAAGCCGCGACGGCGGCTCAGGGCGCTCGCGATTGCCGCGGCCGTTCTGATTGCGGCAGGTGGCGCGCTGAAGTACACGGTCGATCTGGCAAGAGAGCGAACGGCAGCCGTCGGGGCGCGAGACGAGGCCAATCGCCGCCGCGAGCAGGCCGAATCGCTCATCGAGTTCATGCTCGGCAACCTGCGAAACAAGCTGAAGCCAGTGGGCCGGCTCGACATTCTGGACGACGTCGGCGCGAAAGCCACCGACTACTTCAAAGCCGTTCCCGACCAGCTGTTGAGTGACACGGAGCTGCTGCACCGGTCGACGGCGCTCTACCAGATCGGCAACGTCCGCGTCGACCAGGGCAGGCTCGAAGCGGCGATGCAGCCGCTGCAGGAATCGCTCGCCCTCGCGACGGCGCTGTCGCGCCGCAAGCCAGACGATGGCAAGCGGCTGTTCGAATTGGGGCAGGCGCAGTTCTGGGTCGGCTACGTGCACTGGCGGCGGCGGAACCTGGATGAGGCGCTCGCGTACTTTCGAGACTATCTCGCGGTCAGCGAGCGGCTCGTGACCTTGTCGCCGGAGAACACGAACTGGCAGCTGGAGCTGTCGTACGCGAACAACAACATCGGATCGGTGCTTCAGGAACGCGGCGATCTGGAGTCGGCGTTGGAGAAGTTTCAGACATCACGCCGCATTCGGGAAAAACTGGTGGCCGGCCAGCCTGACAACAACAAATTCCGCCGTGCCCTGGCCGATACGAGCGATTCCGCGGCGGTCGTCCTGACGAGGCTCGGACGATTCGACGAAGCGCTCCAACTCCATCGCAGCGAACTGGCGCTGCAGCAGGATCTGGTTGCCCGCGATCCTCAGAATACCGACTGGCAGATGTACATGGCGGTCGCCACGAACAACGTCGGCGTTCTGCTCGACGTGCAAGGCATGCGCGAAATGGCCGCCGTCCAGTTTCGAGCCGCGCTCGACATCATGAGCCGGCTGACCCGGCGCGACCCGGCAAACGCGACGTGGCAGCGTGAGCTCGGCCGGTATCATTTTCGGCTTGGACACGCCCTTCTGCCCGCAGATGCCGCAGCTGCCAGGCGCGAGCTCCAGCAGGCCATTGACATCCTCGGCCGCATCGTCAAATCGGATCAGACCAATGTACCGTGGCGTCGAGATCTTGCCGAAGCCCACGATTCCGCGGGATCGGCGCGGTTGGCGGCCGGCGATCTCGAGGGGACCGAGCGTGAGGCAGACGAGGCCCTTCATCTGACCGACGCGGCACTCGAGCAGAGCCCCGACGACCACGACGCCGCGCGAATCCGGGCCTCGGCGTTGCTCCTCAGGGCGGAGGTCCGCGGGCGGCGAGGAAGGCAGCGGGCGGCCGGCGAGTCGTGCCGCGAAGCTGTCACGCGGCTCGAGCCCGTTGCGAGTCGAACGTCCGACTACCGCTTTCTGGACCCCTGGGCCAGGGCGCTCGCCTGCGACGCCAGGCGCGTGGAGGCCGAAAAGGTCGTTGAACGCCTTACCGCGATGGGATACCGTAGCGCCCCTCTCACCCGCAGCATGACGTTGCGAGAGCCGTCAACCGTTCGATGAACGCGAGGAGTAGTGCCATGGCCCAAATTGACGTTGAAGTCGACTGGGATGCGTCGACCAACCAGCCAACGGTCAGCCAGGATCCGATTCAGGTGCCTGCTTCGAACGGCGCGACGGTCATCAAGTGGAAGGCGAAGCACGGTTCCGGTATCACCGGCATCGACATCACCGGCCTCGACTCCAACGAGTTCACGATTCAGACCAATAACCCGGGCACCGAGTACAAGGTGACCGACAAGAACGACGAAGTCGGCTGCTTCACCTACACGGTGACAGCGACGCACCAGAGCGGACTGACCGGCAAACACGATCCCGATATCGAGAACGGCGGACAGCCCTAGACGCGTTCAGGCCGGCTGATCGGGGATTTGCGTCGTGGCCTTGATGGCGAGCAGGTCTTCGATCAGCTGGTGCGTGTCGACACCCTTCGTGTAGAAACCCGCCGCGCCCGCGATCTCGATCGGCTGCCGGCCCTCCGTGCGCGGGTGTGTCGAGAGCCCGAGAATTCGAATCGACGGAACCTCCGCTCGAATGCGACGCGTGGCTTCGATGCCGTCCATCTTCGGCATCGAGATGTCCATCAGGATCACATCCGGCCGCAGCGCGTGCGCCTGCGTGATCGCCTCGAGCCCGTTTGACGCGTTGCCGACGACCTGAAGCTCGGGGTGCTCTTCGAGCAGCTCGCGGTACATCTTGAGCACGGCCGGGTGATCGTCGACGAGCAGAATCCGGAGCGGGCGCCCCGAATCTCCGTCGGGCGCGGCCAGTCGCGCATCGACCGTGAACCGCCTTACCGCCGGCTGAGGATCGCCCGCGCCTCTCGTGGCACTCGACGGCGCGATCAGGCGGAACTGCGTCCCTTGGCCGGGGGCGCTGTCGATGTCGAGGCGGCCACCGAGCAGGGTCAGGCGCTCGCGAATGCTGAACAAACCCCATCCGGCCTGGCCCATCTTCGCCCGATCGGCCAGCGCCGCCGGAGCGAAGCCGACCCCCTTGTCCTTGACCGTGATGCAAAGCCCGTTCGCCTCATCGAGCACGAGATCGATGGTGACCTTGTCGGCCTTCGCGTGTTTGACCGCATTGAAGAGAAGCTCGCGCACCGACTCGAACAGCAGGATGCGCACGTCCTTGCGCTCGGAGTTGGCGAGCGGATCGGCCGATACCTCGACCTTGAGGCCGTACTGTTTGCGAGTCCGTTCGGCCAGCCACATCAGCGCCGCGGGCAGGCCCGCGCTGTGAAGCACCGGCGGAAACAGCTCCAGGCTGAGCGAACGGGCGGCGGCGATCGCTTCGTCGAGGTCGCCTTTCGCCTGCAGCAGCCGCTCGGCGGCGCCCGCGCCTTGCCGGGCGTCGCGCTTCACCTGCTGCTCGAGGTTGAGCGCCGCGCTGACCAGCAGCTGTTGAAGGCCGTCGTGCAGCGTGCGGGCGAGCTGCTCGCGGGCGTGCTGCTCGGCGAGCGTCAGCTCCGACGCCATGCGGCTCAGCTGCTCGGTGCGCCGTTCGAGCTCCATCGCGCGCTCCTGCAGCGCCGCGTCGGCGGCGCGCCGGCGCTCGGTGACGTCGAGCTCCATGCCCGTGAGGCGTTTCAGGCGTCCGTCGGCGTCGCGGTCGGCGCGGCCAAGGCTCTGGATCCACGACACCGTGCCGTCGGGCCGCTGGATCCGGAACGTGTTGTCCCAGGTCTCCTTCGTGGTGCGCATCATCTCGTCGAGCAGGTCGAGCACCTGTTTGCGGTCGTCGGGGTGCACGCGGGACAGCCAGCCCTCGAAGGTCGGAGGTTCGTCGGCTCCGAAGGCGTACCGCTCGCGGAAACCATCGTCCCAGTCGATCTCGTTGGTGGCGGCTTCCCATCGCCATGAGCCGCCCGAGGACGCGTTGAGCGCCAGGCGCAGCCGCCATTCGCGCTCGCGCAGCGCGGCCTCGGCGCGGGCGCGTTCGACGGCTTCCCACGTGCGTTCGGCCACGTCTCGAATCAGCTCGACGTCCATCGATGCCCACCGGCGCGGCGTCGCCTGGTTCGCGCCGAAGGCGGCGACGAGCTGCCCGCCCTTGATGAGCGTGACGCCGACGAACGCGTCCATCTGCCGCGCCTTCATGGCCGCGCGCTCCGCGCCGGTGAACCGTGGATCCGTCTGGACATCGTCGACGACGACGGTTTCGCCCCGGCGGTAGGCGTCGCTGAGCGCGGCGCCGAACCCGCCCGTGGGACCTTTGCCAAGGAGAGGCTCGACGCCGCGCACGTACTCGCGGCGGATCACGTATTCGCGCTCGGAGAGCTCGGCGTAGCCGACGCGGTTCACCTGCAGGTGCTCGCCGAGGAGGCGCGCGGCCGTTTCCTGCGCGTCGAGCGGATCGCTGATGGGCCGCAGCGCGTCGGCGAGCCTGAGCAGGAAGGAATGCCGCTCCGCGGTCTGTTTGCGCACCGTGATGTCCGTCACCACACCGGTGAAGCGGGCCGCACACCGGCCGTCCCCTTCGCCTTCGAATCGCGTCCGGCAGGCGCACGACACCCATCGTGACTCGCCGGTGTCGGCGCGATGAATCCGGAACTCCTCGGCAAAGGACCCGGAGCCGCGCGGATCGAGCGCGGCCGCGATCGCACGCTCGACGCGGGCGCGGTCGTCCGCATGCACGAACGTCAACGCATCGGCGAGCGTGATGACGTTGTCGGGTGGGACGCCGAGGACCGCGCACACTTCCGGAGCCCAGCGGCCGCGGTCGGCGGTGACGTCGTAGTCGAGGATGCCGACGCCGCCGCTCTCGGTCGCGAGCCTGAACCGCTCCTCGCTCTCCCGCAGCGCAGCGTCGCCTTGTGGCTTGTCAGGTACAAGCTCGGCCATAAGAGTTGTAACGGCGCGCGGTCATTCTACGACTGATGACCGTGGTCGTTGCGCACCGAGTCGCTACGTATGGATGGGAGGCGCGGCGGGTTCGTCTTCGAACGCTCGCTCCGGATGCATCGTGAACGCGAGCGCGGCGCCGACGAGCAGGAGGCCGAGTGAGCCGATGAACGGGAGCTGCCAGTTGCCGGTCCAGTCGACGATGTAGCCGAAGGCCGTGGGGGAGAGCGCGGCGGCGACGGCGGATCCCGTGTTCATCAGGCCGCTCGCGGTGCCGGAGTACTTCGGCGCGATGTCCATCGGGATCGACCACATCGGTCCGATCGTCAGCTCGGCGCAGAAGAAGGCCGCCGCCAGGCAGATGACGATCGCCGTGAGGTCCTTCGTGATGAACACGGCGAGCATGAAGGCGAAGGAACAGAGGAAGGAGACGATCACGAAGTCGCGGCGCGCCTTGCGCAGATCGTGCGTCTTCTCGAGAATCCGGTCGCTGATCACGCCGCCGAGGTAGTCTCCGCCGACGCCGGCGAAGAACACCGCCGACGAGAAGATCGCCGACTTCGAGAGCTGCAGCTTGTAGACGTTCTCGAAGTACTGCGGGAGCCAGTTCAGATACATCCACAGCGTCCAGCCGTAGCAGAAGTACACGATGGTGATCGGCGCCATTCGCCGGACGAGGCGCGCCCAGGGCACGCTGATCTGCTTGCGTGTCGCGCCCTGACCGCGGTTCGGGAGCAGGGCGAGATCGTCGGGCGTGATGCCGGCGTGCTCGGCCGGGACGTCGCGGTAGTACCAGACCCACACGAGCACCCACACGAGGCTGCCGAGACCCAGCGCCACGAAGGCGCCGCGCCAGGCGATGACGCCGATCAATGCGACCATCAGGAGCGGTGTGATGGAGTTGCCGATGCGCGAGAACGCGTGCGTGAAGCCCTGCGCGAAGCCGCGGCGCTCGGGGGCAACCCAGCTCTGCATGGCTCGGGTCGCGACGGGGAATGTCGCGCCCTCGCCGATGCCGAGAAGCAGCCGGACCATATATAAGGAGGTGAGGCCGCCGACGAGCCCCGTCAGCGCCGTCGCGGTCGCCCAGACCAGGCCGCAGATGAAGAGGGTGCGCCGGGCGCCCCAGCGGTCGCCCAGCCACCCGCCGAGAATCTGAAAGATCGCGTACGTCACGCCGAAGGCGCCGATGACTTTGCCCAGCTGCCCGCGCGTGAGGTGGAGGTCGCGAATGATGTCGCTGCCCGCCGTCGCCATGTTCTGGCGGTTCACGTACGTGATGAGATACATCAGGCACAGCAGGCCGAGGACAATCGACGGCGCGGACGTCAGGCCCGGGCGCTTTACCGGCATGGCGAGTGAGCCTACCATACGAGTTGATGCGTCTGCGCGATGCGGTGATTCTTGCCATGACAGTGACCGGCTGCGGATCGACGGCCCAGAGCTCCCGGACGGCCGTCGCGCCTTCGAACGACGTCCTTCCATTCACAGCCACCGAGACGACGCTCGCGAATGGCCTGAAAGTGATCGTCGTGCCGACGGGGTTTCCCAACCTCGTCAGCATCCAGATTCCCGTGCAGACGGGTTCAAGAAACGAAGTCGAGCCCGGCAAGTCGGGCTTCGCGCACTTCTTCGAACATCTGATGTTCCGCGGCACGCCGACGACGCCGCCGGAGAAGTACCGGCAAATCATGGCGAAGGCCGGCGCCCGCGACAACGCCGGTACCGGAGACGACTCGACGCACTACTACTCGACGTTCGCGAAAGAAGATCTCGAGACCATTCTCCAGGTCTACGCGGACATGTTTCAGAACCTGTCGTATTCGGAAGCCGACTTCAAGACGGAAGCCCGCGCGATCCTCGGCGAGTACAACAAGAACAGCGCCGAGCCGCTCGAGAAGCTGTTCGAGGTGCAGCGCGACCGCTTCTACCAGTCGCACACCTACAAGCACACGACGATGGGCTTCATCCGCGACATCGAGAACATGCCCAACGAGTACGCGTACTCGCGGCTGTTCTTCGAGCGCTGGTATCGCCCGCAGTTCACGACGGTGATCGTCGCCGGCGACGTGACGCCCGAAGTGGTGCTGCCTCTCGTCGAGAAGTATTGGGCCGGCTGGAAGGGAGGCGGGGCCGCCTCCGTCCAGATCCCCAAAGAGCCCGCACCGAACGGGCCGAAGTACGTGCACGTGCCGTGGACGAGCGAGACGCTGCCGTGGGTGACCGTGGCGTTCCCGGGGCCGGCGTTCGACGAGCAGAGCAAGGAATCCGCCGCCGTAGAAATGCTCGGGGCGATCTACTTCGGGGAGACGTCGGACCTGTACAAGAAGCTCGTCGTCTCCGAGCAAAAGGTCGACGTGCTGGACGCCGACGTCCCCTCGGGCGTCGACTCAGCGCTGTTCACGGTGATGGCGCGCGTGAAGAACGCGGCCGACGCCGTGTACGTCCGCGATCAGATCCTCGGCACGTTCGCCGAGGCCCGGTTCGCGCCGCTGCCGGCCGAGCGGCTGGCCGACGCCAGGTCGAACACGCGGTATTCGTTCGCCCGCACGATCGACAGCACCGAACGGGTGGCGGCCGTCCTCGCCGCCTATACGCCGTTCAAGCGGTCGTATCAGACGGTGAACAACTTCTACCGCACGCTCGATTCGCTGAGCCCGGCCGACCTGCAGGCGACGGCGTCGAAGTACTTCACCGACGCCGGCCTCATCGTCACGACGTTGTCGAAGGACGCGCTGCCGGACGGCATCGCGAAGGCTCCGCCGCTGCAGCCGGCCGCAGGCGCCGAGTCAGCCGGCGTCGCGCCGCACGTGACGGTCCCGCCATTGCCGACGCCGCCGGCGTCGGCATCAGGCGGCGACAGCAGCGTGCCGATCGTGCTCCAGAAGTCGCCGTCGCCCCTCGTCGACATGAAGCTGCTCTTCGGCGTGGGGTCGGCTCACGATCCGGCGGGGAAGGAAGGGCTGAGCGCGCTCACGGCCGCCATGGTGACGAGGGGCGGCTCGAAAGCGCTGACGATCGATCAGATCGACCGGGCGCTGTATCCGATCGCCGGCACGTTCTCGGCGAGGGCCGACAAGGAGATGACGTCCATGACCGGCGTCATCCATCGCGACAACTGGCAGAAGTTCCTCGCCGTGGTGCTGCCGCAGCTCCTCGACAACGGCTGGCGGCCGGAAGACTTCGAGCGGGTGAAGACGCGTCAGCTGAACGCGCTCGTGCAGGACCTTCGGTCGAGCAACGAGGAAGAGCTGGGCAAGGAGCGGCTGCAGACGAACGTCTTTCGCGGGACGCCGTACGGCCACGTGTCGCTCGGCACCGTTGCGGGCCTCCGTGCGATCACACTCGAGGACGTGAAGACGTTCGCGCGGACGATGTACACGCGCGCGAACCTGACGATCGGGGTGAACGGCGACGCGAGCGACGAGATGATCCGCGGGCTCCTGGCGCAGGTGCAGGCGCTGCCGGAGGGTCCGGCCGCTCCCCGAACGGACATTCCCGTTCGACGGCCGTCGGGCATCGAGGTCGAGATCCTGGAGAAGGACACGAGAGCCGTCGCAATCTCGTTCGGCTTTCCGATCGACGTCACCCGATCGCATCCCGATTTCGCCGCGCTCTCCGTCGCCCGCTCGTGGCTCGGCGAGCATCGTCTGTCGAGCGGGCGGTTGTATCAAAGGATTCGCGAAGAGCGCGGCATGAACTACGGCGACTACGCCTATATCGAGGCGTTCCCGCGCGGGATGTTCCAGTTCTTCCCGGACCCGAACGTCGCGCGCCGCCGGCAGCTCTTTGAAATCTGGATTCGCCCGGTCACGCCGGCGAACGCGCAGATGTCGCTGCGTCTTGCCATGTTCGAGCTGCGGAAGTTGATCGCGCACGGCCTCACGCGCGAGGAGTTCGAGGCGACCCGCGACTACCTGATGAAGAACGTCTTCGTCATCACGGCGCGGCAGGACCAGCAGCTCGGCTACGCGCTCGACTCGAAGTGGTACGGCATTCCGGTCTTCACGGACTACATGCGCGGCGGCTTGTCGACGCTCACGCTGGACCAGGTGAACGCCGCCGTCAAACGCCATTTGAACGCCGACAATCTGTCGGTGGTGATCATCGCGAAGGACGCGCAGGGGCTGAAGCAGGCCCTCGCCGCCGATGCCTTTTCGCCCATCAAGTACGACGGCGCCAAGGACAAAGCCCTGCTCGACGAAGACGCCGTCGTCGGCGCGCTGAAGCTCGGCATCCAGGCCTCGCGTATCACGGTGACGCCGATCGCCGACGTGTTCGCGAAATGAAGACAGCGCTCCTCGCCGGCGTCGTCGCACTCTTCGTTGTCGCCGCAGGCCGCGCGCAGCCGCCGCGGCTGGTACGGTCGCAGCTCGTGTGGGTCGATCGCGCCGGCAAGAAGATCGGCACGGTCGGCGCTCCGGCCGACTTCGGCAACATCGAGCTGTCCCCCGATCGGCGCCAGGTGGCGGCGGCAGTCCTGAACGAGACGACGGGTCACCGCGAGCTCTGGGTGTATGACGCCGCCGACGGGCATCGTACCCGGCTCGACGCGAGCACGGCGGACGAAAACTGGCTCGTCTGGTCACCGGACGGGCGGCGCGTCGTCTTCAACTCGCAGCGTACCCGCGGCCTCGACATCTACGGGCGCGACGTGTCCACCGCGGCGAAGGAACAGCTGCTGGCCATCGATGAAGAACGGGGCCAGTGGCCGGTGAGCTGGTCGCCCGACGGCAAGGACGTCCTGGTCGTCACCAGCACCGAAGAAACCGGGAACGACATCTGGGTGCTGCCGATGACCACGGGCCGCAAGCCGTACCCGTTTCTCAAGAGCGAGGCGCAGGAGAACTGGGCGGCGTTCTCGCCGAACGGACGATGGGTCGCGTTCAGCTACCAGGCGTACAACAGCGACACCGAGCTGTACGTGACGACCTTTCCGAGAGCGGGCCGCCGGTACCTCGTGTCGGCGCGTGGCGGGTTCCAGGCGCGCTGGCGCAGGGACGGCAAAGAGCTGTTTTTCCTCGCGACCAACGGCACGAGGACGACGTCGCTGATGGCGGCGGACGTGAAGAGCGATGGCGCCGAGTTCGAGGTGAGCGGCGTGCGAAAGCTGTTCGACACGCCGGTGCCGTATCCGCCGTACCACGCGTTCGACGTGTCTGCCGACGGCCAGCGGATTCTGATCAACTCGCTGCTGCTCGGCCCCGGCGGCTCCGGTCGCATCGCCGCGCGATGACACGCGACGATCAACGCTGCGCCGAAGCGGAGCAGTTCAGAAGAATCGACACGGCGTTCAAACAGGGCGATCTGGCGGCGCTGCGTGCCGCGGTTGACGATCCCGCCGTCATTCCCAACGGGCCGATGCCGCTCACGATCGGCCGATGTCTCGAATACGCGATCTATCACAGCCCGCTCGCCTTCATCCGCACTTTGCTCGACATCGGCGCCGATCCGAACCCCGCCGACCATTCCGGCTTCCCGCCGCTCATCGCGGCGCTGTCGTGCAGCCGTTCGCGTCCCGGCTCGCCGGCGAGGCCCGACGTGCCGGCGATCGTCAGCCTGCTCCTCGAGTTCGGCGTCGATCCGAATCAGCGCGGCATCAACGACTACACGGCGCTCCACATGGCCGTCGGCGAGCGGAACGCCGAGGCGGTGAAACTGCTGCTCGCGGCCGGCGCGGATCCGCAGGCGCGGACCGGGATCGACGACTACGAGACGCCGATCGAACTGGCCGAGAGAATGGGACGCGCCGATCTCTCGGCGCTCCTGACCCATGGGTGACCTCCACCGAATCCGCCGGCGCTACGCCACGAAGCCGACACGACCTGCTGGCTGCACATACCGGGCGCGTGCCTGTCGACGCGGCCGATCAGGTAAGGACCGATGACATCCGAAGAGCTGCGCGCGCTTCAGGCGCCCTTGAAGTCCCGGTATCGAGACGATCCTGGCGCGGCGATCGTCACGTTGAGGGCCTCCGGGCGTATCGACGAGGGGCGGATCGTCTGCTCGGTGCAGACGGGGAGGTCCCTAGCCGAAGCCGGGCTTCATCCCGCGACGGGCGGAGATGGCCTCGCTCTCTGTTCGGGCGACATGCTGCTCGAGTCGCTCGCGGCGTGCGCGGGCGTCACGCTCAGCGCCGTGGCCACAGGGCTCGGCATCGGGCTTCGGAGCGGCGTCGTGCGCGTGGAGGGCGACCTTGATTTTCGCGGCACGCTGGGTGTTGCGAAGG
>Ga0134124_10004523_pt1 | contig 11171 bp, 4 predicted proteins | sample KB304_FD_96880 | JGI IMG/M metagenome (GOLD analysis project Ga0134124, IMG submission 96880) | Terrestrial soil microbial communities without Nitrogen fertilizer from Kellogg Biological Station, Michigan, USA - KB3-0-4 | ecosystem: Environmental > Terrestrial > Soil > Unclassified ... | reverse complement strand
GAGGCGGTTTCGGCTTCCGCCTGAACCTGACCAGCTCAGCGAGCGTCCTCTTGGCTGCTTGGGGGTCGGGCCCCTGGTAGAGCCGGACGAGATGACTGGCGAGCTCCCGATCCGGCTCGCTCTGCGCGTCGAACCAGGCCGCATCCAGCAGAGCAACCGCACCGGAGGGCGCGCCGACGATGCCGACAGCCTCACGTCTCGTGAAAACGAACCGCGGCGCGGACGCGAACGGCGCGCCGCTGACTCGCGAAGCCGTAAAGCTCCAGTCCCCGTAAATGTCTCGGTCTCGCTCGCGGCTGGCCAGTTCGGCGCCCAGCGCACCCTCCCGTGGCCAGTCATCGTGGGCCGCGTCGCCGCCCTCGCTGGCGACAGCGCCGTCAGCGGAGATCCCACCCGCGATGGCGTAGAGGTCTCTCATCAGCGCGTAGCCGGCGAGGGGAGACATACCGCCGAGGACCGCCACACGCCGTGTCTGGGCCGACGGCTCGGCCACCGCCCACGCGACCGCGCGCTCAAGAACGCTGGCCCAGTCCGCGGGCTGTATTCCCAGGAGCTCGACCGACTCCTGAAGCTCCTCTCCGACGAGGTGACTGAGGGGCACTGTCGGCCTGTCCCAGCCCCATGCTTCCCTCGGGTCGCTGCCGGGGCCGGCGAAGCGCCCGATCCAGTTCCAACTGCGCAAGTGGAGCGCCCGGCCGAGCGTGAGAACGTCAGCGGGGCCGATCAGTACGTGACCCACGGCGGACTGATGGTTGTCGGTCTCCATCCAGCGCGCGGCGAGCGCCGCCATACCGGGTTGCTCCGCGGGGCGCAGGTAGCAGAGGCTGAGCGCCCTTCCAGACTGCTTGGGATCCGGCCAGTCACCGACCTGGTCATCCCACTTGTTGAGTTCGGCGGACTTGCCGAACTCCCTGTTAGTGACCGAGAACGACGTCGCCACCGGGACGAAGTCGGTCTGGAACCGCAGCCCCGTCGGACCACCGGACGCGAGCCACCGGTACATCACCTGGTGGAGCTGGGGCTCTGGCGTGTTCATCTCAGGCACCCATCTTGGCCTGGGCGTTGGCGCCGAGGACACCAGCCATGGCGAACAGCGCGAGCAAGGGGTCGAGGACCCGGACTGGACGGACGCCCCGCTGGAAAATCATGTCATCTTTGTCTACCAGGGCGGCACCGGCAGCCGAGGCGAAATGCAGAGTGATCCTGTCAAAATAGTCAACAGGGTCCATCGAGGCCGTGAATCCATGTGCGTACAGATAGGCGTAGGCGTCGGCCGACTCCGCTGCGATCAACTCGGCGTCCGGGTTCTCGAGCGAGCCATACGCGGCAAGGTCCTCCTTGCGCATCCAGCGCATCACCGGCTCGTCGAACTGGCGCTCGTCCGACTTGGCCAGTACGATCGCGGCGGGCAGCTCGGGGCCCGGGCTCAGGCCGTTGCTCTCGCGGACGCTCAGCCGGTCCAGCGCCACCTGGAAGCTGACGTCTCCGCCAGCGGTCTCCTCGCTGTCCTTCCCGATATCGACGACGAACAGCAGGGCGTCAACGGCGAACATGAAGTCGACCTCCACCCTGCTCTCATCCATCAGGCTCAGCCCGGAGACGTCGTATAACACGACCGTGCGGCGTTGCCCACCGCGCTGGACCTGGAAGATGTCGATGTGGTCCGCCGCGCTCCCTCTCGGTGTCGAGGTGCCGATCAGGCGTTTCCTATCCCGCAGGAACGGTTTGACCAAGGTCTCCATAAGGCGGCGGTGGCGCGGCGGCTCCAGCCAGGTGACCTCAATTCCCAGCGGCTGAAGGCGTTTCTCGTCGAGCGCGCCGATCATCGCCGCAAGTAGGTGCGATTTCCCCTTCTGTGTGTCGCCGACAAAACCGATGACCAGCGGCGGTCCGTATGTCGAGTAGTCACTTGGCCAATAATGCGGCCAGTTGTCTCCGGGGCATTTTTTCCAGGTGAAGCGACTGTTCAGGTCGTGCCGCAGCTTGGTGACGCCGGACTGCACCGCGACAAGCTGGTAATCGCCGTTGTCGTCGACGTAGTACCGCTCCGTCACAGCTTCCAGGTCGATCATGGCCAGGCACTTCGGGCAGATCACGGAGGTCACGGTGAGTCCCTCTCCTACGCAGGGCCGCGTTTCGCGGCACGGATCGCGCCGAAACGGGCGAGCCCCTCGGCGAGCAGGGGGTCGGCCGCGACCGGCCGCGGCAGGCTGCGCCGACGGAAGAATTCGTGGCCGGCGTTGATCTCCCGCATGATCAGATCAAGCCTGGGCCGCTGGGCCGGGGTGTCGCGGAACACCCCGTCGAGGGTGCGCCGGAGCCCCGCCCGCAGCAGCCGCAGGTCCGGTGCCCCCGACCGGCCAACCAGGCGCTGCGGATCGAAGACGTGGACCAGGACCCGGCCCGCGCTCCACAGGTCCTCCGCGGGGTCTGCCGTGCACCTGGGCTCCCGGGCCTCGGGCGCCGCCCACTCGGGATCCGGCGCGGCCGGCGCGAGCTCGCCCGCGAACCGGGCGTGCCGAAAGTTGACCAGCTGGACGGTCTGGGTCTCGCGGTGCCAGAGCACCTTGAGCGGCGCGACGGCCCGGTGCACCACGTCAGCCGCCTCCAGCATGCTGAGGGCACGCAGCAGGCTCACCTGGAACGAGCTCATTTCCTCCATCAGCCTCGGGTCCGCGGACCCGACAACGTTGTTCCCCCGCTGGCGCAGCAGGAGGAACGGCTCATCGCCGTCGACGTCGTACCCGACGACCCGGCCGAGCTCGGGCGGGTAGGCACCTTCGAAGACGCGGGCCAGGTGCAGCCCGATCTGGAGCTCGTTGAACAGCGGGGCGCAGGTGTCGATCGTCGCCTTGCCGCTCCGTACCCGCTTCTGGATGTACCGGTCCGTCCCGCCGGCCGGCTGCACGACCCGCACCAGCTCGGGTGTGCCCGCGGGCCCCGGACGGTCTCGCCCAACCGTGGCCTGCCATTGCTGGCGCGCGCCAGACGGTGTTCGGAAGCTGATCGTGACCTCGGGCCCGGACGGCTCGAACTGTGACTGTGCCTTGTGCTGGAGGTCTCGCAGCCCGGCGGTGTAGGGCGGCCGTGCACCGTTCGCCCGGGGGACGCCGCGGCCGGGCCGCGGTTCGGACCCGCCCTGGTCGAAGTCGGGCGGGCCGGAGCCAGGGTCCGGCGACCCGTAGCCAGGGTCGGTCGCTGCGGTCATGACACCCTCCCGACGGCCGAGCCGACCGTGCCGCGGCCCATCCGGGCCAGCCGTAGCACCCCGGCGACCTGACCGCCGTCGGTCCAGGCCAGGTCACCCGGCGCCGGCCGCGCTGCCGGCAGCGGGCTGTGCGCCCGCAACGCGGGCCGGGCCGCGCGCGGGGCGAACCGGATGAGCTCACCACGCTCCGGGTCCGCGTCCACCAGCCGCAGATCCCTGATCGTGTTCAGCTGCAAGATGTCCCCGTCGTCGACTGCCGCACCCATGACCGCCACGAACTGCCGGGACTCCAGCCAGACCGACTCCAGCAGGGCGGCCCTGTCACGGCTGTCCCGGCCGAACACCGGCGTCTGGTGCACGCCCAGCCGGCGCAAGTGCTCGTAGTAGGCATGGAAGGCACGCTCGGTGCGCCGCCGAACCGACCGCGTCGGCGCCTCGAGGAAATCCCGGCCGAACTCGTTCCAGTAAGGCTCGAGGACGCTGACGACCAGCTCGACAAGGTCGGTGTGCACGACGCCGGCGACCTCGCTGGACGCGTCGCGCAGCCGCTCCGCCACCTCGGTGTCGATCCCGGGAACCGGGGGCGTGTCCGGCGTGTCCGGCGCGTCCAGCGACCGCGCCACGTCGAACAGCGTCGAGGCGGTGTCACGCAGGACGGTCACCACGGTGTCGGCGATCCTGTAGGCGGCCAGTCTGCGGTCGGCGAGCACCCACTCGGTGAACGCGACCTCCCGCACCAGCTCACCGACGGCGGCCAACATTTCGTAGGCCTCGTCGAAGCTGGGCGCCCAGCGCCGGATCGCCCTACGCCAGGCCACGAACGGCCAGAGCAGGACGATTACCGCGCCCAGGGCCAGCACCGCGTCGCTCAGCCAGCCCGTCAGCCAGCCGGCCCGACGGGCCGCCTCCCATCCTGCGGCCGCACCGACCAGCGCGGCGAGCATCAGGACGAGCAGGTCCGGCATCCCGCCGCCGTCCCGATCGACCCGGCGGGCGAGGCCCAGGCCGATCCCGCCGATCGTGACCGCCACCACGGCGACCAGTACCAGCCCGACCTCGCAGACCGCTCCAAGAAGCCCGGTGAGCGGCCGCCACTGCCCAACGAAGGCGCACCCGAGCAGACCGGGCACCACCGCGCTCGGCCCATACAGCGGCAGGCGGACGTCACCCGTCAGGTCGAGACGGTCCAGCGCGTCGTTGGGGCACGCGGCATGGAGCTCGCCGACGCGGTCCGCACTGCCGCGCGGGAGCAGCTCGGCCGCGGCCGCCTCGACCCAGCCGGTGACCTGGCCGAGCGGGAAGCCGCGGCGCAGGCCGGTCTCGACCATCGTGCGCAGCGCGGCCGCCGCCTTCGGCGAATCGACGCCGGTCGGGGGCAGCGCGGGTATCCCCAACTCCGCCAGCCGCTGCCTGTCCTCTACGTCGAGGCCCTGTCTGCTGTCGATGGCCAGGAAATCGTCGGCGAGGCCGCCGCGCAGCTCGGCCAACCTGACGCCGGCCTCGTGGGCCCGCTCGCCCACGACTCGGCCGAGGCGACGGGACCGCAGGATGGTGCGCGGCGCGAGCATCCCGGCGGTGGCCGCGGCTGCCTCCTCCACAGCCGCCCGCACCTCCCGCAACGCCACCCCGATGATCCCGTCGGCGGCTGGGACGCCGGCATCGGCGGGACGGGCGGTGGGCACACCAAGCAGCATGGGCAGCGGGTCGCGCAGCAGGTCGGCCGGGCCGAACAAGCTCGTCCCGCCGGGCGCTGGGCCGATGGGCGCCGCGGCCGGGTCATCGAGTCCGGCGGCGCCGTCAGGGCTGGCCACCGTGGCCGGAGCCGTCAGCCGGCCGCGGGACTCGCCGCGCTCCGCGCTGGTGATCCGGTCCGTCGCCGCGCGGAGCGCCTCGACGTAGAGCGCGTCGGAGATCCGGCCGGTCACGACCCGAAGTCCCGGCGCGGCGGTCGCCTCCCCCATCGCCGCCGCCCGCTGGGCGACCTGGTCGAAGACCTCCGGCTGGCGCAGCGCGTCCAGCAGCGCGCCGAGCAGGCCGCGCTGGACGAGCGTCTCATCGTCGGCATCCAGCGCCACGACCTCGCCAGGACTACGGTCACCCATTGCCCAGGGAACGCCGACGAGGCTGCTGACCCACAGTGTGGCGACCGGGGCCCGCAGCTCGTAGGGCTTCACCAGCGCGATGCCATCCGGCAACCGCCGCACCCGCTGCCACCTGGGCTCGGGCCGGTACGCCTCGCCGCCTGGCGGGACGTAGCCGCCCCGGCCGGGCCGGACACCCAGGTAGGGGTCCTCGTCCTCGGGATCTTCTAGTTCAGGCGAGTCCGCCGGGGTCGCCGCCGCGACGCCGCCTGGACCGCGGCCGGCCAGGGCATCGTCGGCGTAGCCGGCCGGCTCGCCGTCCTCGTCACGGCTGACGCCGTCGACGTACTCGAGGTCCGCGTCCTCGTCCCAGCCGACGTCTTCGCCCCTCCCGACATCACGGCTGACGCCGTCGGCGTACTCGAGGTCCGCGTCCTCGTCCCAGCCAACGTCCTCGCCCCTCCCGACGCGGGACGCGGCGGAGGGCTGGTCCGTACCGGACAGGTCACCATCGCCGTCCTCGCGGCGGGAGCGGTAGCGCTGGGGGAGGCCGTAGGTGGCCGGCGGGCGGTGACCAGCCCGCCAGCCACCGTCGGCAGGGGCGCCGAAGCCGGCCGGCACGTCGGCAGGATCCTCCAGGCCGAGACCGGCGTCGGAGGGCTCGTCGACGGCCGGTTCGTAGCCGCCGGCCGCGCGCAGCGGGCTCGGCGAACGGACCTGCCGGGCACCCCGACCGGGACGGCTCCCCAGTGACTCGTCGGACCCCGGCAGCACGTCGGCTTCCCGCCGCCGCGGAGCCGGGCCGCCGAGGGCGTCTGCCTCCCCGGCGTCACCCCAGCCGGGCCGCGTGCCGCCGCCGGGCACGTCCGGCGGCACCGCATAGTCGACGTCTGGGGCCAGCGTGTCGGAGGCTTCCGCCTCCGCGAGGGCGAGACAGATCACCGTCGGGCTGACATCTGCGTTGATGATCTTCTGGAGTCCGGCCGCGTGCGCGATGAGGTCCTCACCGCGGTCGATGACCAGTACCCGGCTGACCTCGCCGCGCTGAGCGTCCAGGTCGCGCAGCAGGTCCTTGCGCAGCGCGTCGAAGTCGGACGAAAGGACCCGCTGGTAGTGCTCCCGAAGGTCGACCTCGAGCACCGTGGGGACGGCACGCCGCTCACTCATGATTACCAGTCCTGCCGCTCGTCGTCGGACGAGCTCTCGGTCTCTTCCTTCGTTTCCTCGTCCTCCTCGGTACGCCTGTTCATCAGGTAGAGCTCGCGCAGGTTGCCGCGGGCCGCGTGACGTGCGGTTTCGAACCGCAGGTCCAGCGCGGCAGGCATCGTGCGCGTCCAGAACTGGTAGGGCTCGGCGGCCCAACGCTCGACCCCGTTCGGGCCGCGCAGCTCGTCGATGAGGCGAACCTGGCTGGTGGCCAGGCTGTAGAGCTGCTCGAACAGCGGCGCGGGGCGGCGCGGGGTCCCCAGGACGTTGATCGGCGCTGTGCTCATCAGGTGGCCGCAGACATCGCGGCGGTCGCCGTCGTCGTCCTCGAACACCCACTGCTCGTAGGCCCGCGGCAGGCTCGCCCACGAGGACATCGCCTGCAGGGGCTGCAGCGGCAGCGTCATCGCGCTCGTGGTGCGCTCAGGATCCAGGGTCACGATCAGCTGGGTCGGCGACTTCGGGCTTCCGACGGTCCGGACCTGCCCGTTCCACGCGGCACACAGGAAGTGGTGCAGGATGCGGACGCGGTCGGCCTCCGTCGTCGCGAGCCAGGTGAAGTCGTAGCCCAGCCGCTGCCGCCACCGCAGAAAGTCCTCGCGCTCCTCGTTCTCCACCACGTCGGACCAGTGCCGCAGCAGGTCCCGGACTTCGGGCACCTCGTTGATGCTCATGGACGTCCGCACCTGGGTCACGGTGATCGCCTCGGCCGCGACGGCGCGGAAGTCGGGCGACTTCGTGTCCTGCGGAAGCCGGATCCGGTCACGCAGGAAGGCCTCGATCGTCGGGTCGGGCGCCTTCGCCGGATAGGAGATGAGGACGCGGAGATTCCCGGAGCCCTGCGGGCTGAAGCCCTGCGGGATGAGCCCGTGGATCTTCGCCTCGAACTGCCGTACCTCCGGCAGTTGCGAGCTGCCGGGCCCGCGTCCCGCCGCGTTCGCGAGCAGCGTCGCCATCGAGGGCAGCAACGGATTCACGCCGACGGCACTGGTGTCGGTGAACAGGTGCTTCACGGCCTCCTTGACCCGCTCCCGCGCCGCGGCGACCGCTGCCTTCGGTCCGTCCCGCTGCGCGGCTTCCCAGGCTGCACGCCACCCCTCCGGCCCGAGCAGGCGCTGCACCACGTCACCCTCGGTGGCGCGGGCGTGGTTCGCCAGCTGCCGGACCATCCGGTCGACGGTCTCCTGATAGAACGTGTCCAGGTCCCGCTGGGTCGGCAGCAGATAGGTGACGCCCGCGCGGGGCCGGTACAGCTCGGCCCGGCGGGCCTCGAACTCCTCCCGCTCGTCGCGGGCGTGCTCCGCGAACGCCTCGACCACCGCCGCGACCTGGGTGACGGCCACATCCAGCGTCTGCCTCCACTGAGTGGTGGACTCGGCCCAGGCCGCCTGCCAGGCCGAACGGGTGCGCCACTCGTACCAGGCGTCCTGATCAGCGATGAGGTCCTGCACCGCGCTGTCCGACCAGCGCATCTTGCCCAGCCCGAAACGGCGGTCACGCAGGTGAGCCAACGGCGGCGGGCCGACGGTGATGCCCGCCGGACGGCTCGGCTCCTGCTGGCGCGCCTCGAGGTCGGCGACCACCCCGCCACGGTCGATCTCGTCCTCGATGTACCGGCTGCCGGCGAGCACGCGGTGCAGCCGGAGGATGTCGATCTCGCCGAGCAGGGCCCGCACCGCACGCCACGGGTCGAACCGGCCGACCAGGACCGGCATCTGGCGCCGCAGCCGGTCCTCCAGCGCGACCACCTTGTTCTCCAGCGTCTGACTGCGCGCGCTGAGCTCGTGCGAGATGGCGTCCGCGCCGCGGGCCGGCTCGACCTCGTCGAACGGCAACGCCCGACTGGTCCGCAGCTCCTCCAGGTTCGCCGCCACGAGGAAGGCATCGATGTGGTGCTCGTTGCCCTCGGCATTGTCCCGCGTGGGCTCGGCCAGCTCCCGGAAGGCCCGGCCGAGCAGCCGGTGGGCGATGATGTCGGCGAGGTCGTCGACCGGCACCGACATCGCGGCGACCAGACTGGTCGACACGCCACGCCGGCCGATCCCGGAGTCGGCCCGGGTGCCACGCACCACCCCGTGGTTGATGAAGTCCTCGGCGAAGGACGGGGTGATCCGCTCACTGTTGTCCGCGCCGCCCTCGTTGCCGGTCCCGACCAGCGAGAGCACGAACGAGGCGATCGATCGGTGTAGGTCGTCCCGGTCGATGGCGGAGCTCCCGCTGAACAGGAAAGCGGTCTGGATCGTCAGCGGGTCGAGGGTGACAGCGCGCCCGCGGCCCGGGTACCGGATGCCGCCCGCGCGCCCCCCGGAGCCAGGCTCGACGTCCTCGATCGCGCCGTTCTGCTCGTCGACCAGGCGGAACAGGTCGAGCAGCGCGGGCGCCGCGTTGAGCTTCGCCCGCCGCCCGCCGCCCATCCCCTCCTCGAACGCGGACGGCATGACGACCAACGGATGGATGTGGGCGCGATAGCCCTGGCGCAGCATCGCGTCACCGATCAGGCATAGATAGTCGTAGAAGATCCCGGCGCCGGTTCCGCCTGCCACCGAGAACGCCACGAATATGTCGCAGTCGTCGCCGAGCCGGCCGCCGAGCCGGGACAGCTCGTCGGCGGAGTTGCTGATCGCGCGAATCGCCTCGGTGAGCGGCTCCTCGGCCGGCGCCAGGCCATGGCGGAACGTCTCGAACAGCGCGGCGCGCCCCACCGTGGGCAGTTGGCCCGCGCCCCGGACCAGCGGCGCGATGTGCGGCTCACCGAGCGGCGGCGGCAGCCATTCCCTGACCTGGTCCATCGCGTTCGTCCGCAGGCTCTGCGCGACCCGCTGGTAGGTGTTGAACCGCGGCACGAGGTCCCGGGTCACCCGCTGGGTGCGGCTGGCCGCCACCTCGTGCTCCCGCGACGGCACCACGAGCGACCGCAACCGGCCCAGCTCGGTCTCGTTCAGGTCCGCGTAGACGAACTGGGTGCACGCGGGCAGTTGATAGGGCAGGTACCCCTGGCCGGACAACCGGGTCGTCAGCGCGCGGCCGTCCGGCCCGCAGAACTCCTCACGTAGCCGCCGCTCCAGTTCGGTGCCGACCATACAGCCGGTGCCGCCCAGCCCGACGAACATCATCGGCTGGTAGATGTTCATGAACAGTTGCTCCGCTTCCTCGGAAGATGATGACTGGTCGCCTGCGCACCCGGCCAGCCTGTGACGGCTGGCCGCGCGTCCCGCCGGACCGGGCTGCCTGCCGGCCTGCGCCCCGGCCGCGCGCCGCCCTGTCAGGCGTCCTGGTCGAAACGGCCGTACCCGGGCTCGTCTGCGCCACCGCTATAACCGGTTCCGCGACCGCCGTCCTGCCGGTCGGTGGGCTCGTCGTCGTCCAGCGCGGCGGCCAGCTCGCCGCGGCCAGGCCGGCCACCTCGAGCCGGCCAGTCGTCGGCGGCCGCCGGGTCGCCCCGACCGGGGCGCCCATACCCGTCCAGTACTTCCTCGCGGGGCAGCCGGTCGCCGTCCGCCGATCGGCCACCCCCTCCCGCGGCACCGTCCGGCCGGTCCAGCCAGGCCGGGCGCCCGTCGCGAGCCTGGGTGCGACGGGCCTCGGCCCGGGAACCGCGGGGCGTCCGCGTCGTCGTGTCGTGCACGTTGGCGGTCGTCGCCTCCCCTGTTCCGGGTCCCGCCCCGGCCGCCCGTCTGGCGGCGGCCCGGCGTTCCGCCCGCGCCCGGTCGTCGACGACAGGCGGCCGGCGCTCGGTTCGCGTCCCCCAGTCGGTACGCCGCATCTCGTCCCAGCTGCCGCCCGGTCGGGAGCCGCCCTGCTTCCGGCTGCCCTGGCCGTCCGCGGACGGCCGGGAGCTTGTGGCCGACCGGGTGTCGATGTACCGCAGCTCGAGACCATCGGCGATGGGCACCCATTTCTCCTTGCTGAACCTCAGCGTCCGCCCCTCGGGCGTGGTCACCTCCAGTCCGCCCGTCGGCCCTCGCCGCGCCGTGTAGGCACCAGGGCCGGGGCCGACTGTGCCGTCAAGCGTCGGACTGGTCCTGACCTGGGTGATGGCGAAATGCATCGCGTCCACACCGGTGCTCGACGCGCGGACAGTCTGGTACCGCTCGTCGGACCGGCGCGACGGACCAGCCTGACCGCGACGCATCTGGATCGCCACGCCGCTCAGGTCCCGGGCCTTGCGGCGGGCGTTCCAAGCCAGCAGCAGCAGGACAAGGAGCCCGATCAGGACCAGGCCAAGCACGACCCACACCCACCAGAACCGCTGCGCCCAGGGCTTCGGATAGCCGACCTTGATCGTCAGGAAGCTCTGGGCATAGGTGACGCCCGGGTGGTCCGCGTCGACCAGTCGAAGTCGGCCTGACGTGGTGCCGACCGGTGTCGTCTGGGCGAGGCGGACGCTCACCGGGTAGGTGGCCTGGCCGGCGGACGTTGTCCTGATGACGGTCGGCCCGGTCAGCGTTGCCAGGGTTCGCGCGTCGAGCTCGTCCAGGATGAGGCGGGTGTTGTGGGGCAGCCCGTCAGCGTTGACCAGCTGGACGGAGCCACCCACTGTCGAGCCAGGACTGAACCGGCCCGTGGGCAGCGTGAAACTCGCCGTCACCGGTGGCGGCCCGGCGGCGATCTGGGTGCTGTACTGCAGCGAGACCGGAGCGATGCCCGGCCCGTCGACGTTCCCGGTGAAGAGCAGT
>Ga0134124_10004520_pt1 | contig 11175 bp, 8 predicted proteins | sample KB304_FD_96880 | JGI IMG/M metagenome (GOLD analysis project Ga0134124, IMG submission 96880) | Terrestrial soil microbial communities without Nitrogen fertilizer from Kellogg Biological Station, Michigan, USA - KB3-0-4 | ecosystem: Environmental > Terrestrial > Soil > Unclassified ... | reverse complement strand
CGTCAAAAATTTTGACTTTTTTGGCAGGTAAGAATGTTCTCATCTAGATTGAAATTTTTGACGTTCTCATCTAGAAAAAATATATATAGTGAGTATTTTTTATGCTCAATAAAAACAAAAATGAGCACCAACACGTATAACATTGCCGAAACTTCTGTTGGAAAGGGTAAAGCTTTCGAAGAGAGAGTCAGGAAAGACTTGAAGGCGTTAGGTATAACGGCGTACAGAATCGGGTGAATATTAATTTCACTAAGTTTTTGTTTAGTCATTATGTATCTGAAGTTACGCTGCCACTAGGGTAATATGAGCAGAGAACTGGAAGCACATCGTGGCCACAAGAAAAATTATTTGTCAAGTAATTTTTATCTGTGAACGTTCTTCTCTGTTCCTCTATTGTCCGAAAGCTAGATCTTGCTTCGCGCGGAAGTTGTGGTGAATAGGATGCATAGATGAATAAATGGCATTGACACCTGAATATTCACCTTGATGATGATGATAACATTACTTATTTTTTTTTGTAATTATTATATAGAGCGAGTAATGATCGTTGTATAGACCTTGATGCAGACTACCGGGAGTTTCTCCTTTTAATTCAATGCAAGATCAAATCTGAGGCACATAAAGTCACTGTAGGAGAAATAATGGCATTTGAAGGAGCATTATCACGATACCCAAAAAATACCACCCTTGGCATCTACGTGGTCTCGAAACAGGACGGTTATTCGAGTCATGCAAAACACAGAGCCAATTCATCTCCCTATCACATACTCTTGACCAATTTTGACGATATGCGTAAAGATATTCATTTATTTGAATTTCAAAAGATGAAAATTGAGTTTATTGAAGATAAGTTAACAAGGTTGGAAGGGTGTGTTGTTGCTTTAGAAAAGAAAATGGGGGAGAAATTGGAAGAGAAAATGGTGGAAATGGTAAGAAAGTGGGATGGAATGGAGCAGAACATTATAAGAACAATCGAAACAAAGTGTGATGAAATGGGGAAAAAAATTATAAAAACAATCGAAAGAAAAATAAACATTATAATTCTTTTATTAATTATAATAATTATAAAGATTTTTTATATAAGTTAAATAAAAATTTTTTTCTAAAAACATAATATTATTAATGTATGTAAAATGAATGCTGAACAATTTTGCTTGGATGCTCAGGGAGAACTGTATTGATTAATCGATCACCCAATCATATTAACTTGGTGTCGCCTAATCCATTATAAATGGTGTCTTGTAAATCAAACAATAGAACTCAAAAGCCAGACACTGACCTTTGATACTTAAATTTAACAAATAGTTGAAATTCATTATCTTCTCCATAGATAATAAGATACGATTCAAAAAGAAGCTAAAATTCTCACATCAAAGGTTAATTCAAACAAATCGAATAGTGAATACAAGATGATCGGTCGACTAATTTAAGTCGATCAACATTTTTCGATAGTCTTTCGCTATATTTATAGTAAATCTAATTTATCGATAGAAGAAAAATTAATCGATCAACAGCACAAATCTACAGCACATACAAATTTACAGATCCACAAATCCACATGGGGTACAGATTCACGTACAACAAAAAATTATTATGTGTCTATTTTAGAATATAAGAACGTGAACTGGGGAGTAATAACGTTGCTGGAGACATCATTGCCTTACTAAAAAGGAAAAAAAAAAGTGTAAATGATGATTTTTCAATCTCGTTTTTGCATTTTTTTAATACAAAACGCATTTCCAAAAACAAGTCTTACGTTCAGGTCAACTTGCAGCCCAAAGGGGAGACAGTTTCCAGAGACCATACTTAAATAGAACCAGCACAGTGATACATTCACACGATAGATCATTATCACCTTGATATTATTGATCAGCACATTACTGATACTGAATGTTGTGTTCACCATCGTGGCTCGTCCATATAATAAGGGAAAGGCCAGGCCTGGCTTTGCGAATATATCAGCAAATTCCAATTTCGCATGAAGCTCTTCATCATGGTGATTTCACGTGAATTTTATGAATTTCTACTCTATATAATTACGCGTGGTGGCGTGAAAACATGAATAAGTAAAGCACATATGGAGAAATTGGCTTAGATACTATTGTGATGCACAATAATCAAAGAGGAAAAACTTTTTCAGTAAGTTAGACGACATCGAGTTTGGTGCAATCTTTTCCATTTTAAGATTTCAATCACATGGGATATTTACACAGCCGTCTTGACAAGAACACCCTTTATATAAATATTTGTTTCTAAGAACTTTTGTTGATATAGTAAGTACATGTGTGAAATAACAAGTCATTATAAAAATTACTAAAAAGATATTCTTTCGTTTAATTATTATGTATTAATGTCTAGTTCTTAAGAATGCAATGTCTCGCAGACCATATGTTACAACATAATCATGCTGGAACTAGAAGTGGTCGATGATTTTGATCATTAGGTGGTCGATGGGTTCGATCATTTGACTGAATCACTTGAATCATTGACAAGTTTTTTTATTATCTTGACGGTCTTATAGAAGATCATAATCTGCAAACGCTAAGATCCAATAGTATGTTAATGCCAAGATGGCAAATGGGAAATTCGTTCGCGCAATAAAAAAGTTCAAAAAGTTACCGGTTAAAATGACTGTACAATAAAATTATGAGTTTGCAGTCTTGAATATACTGGGCAAGCTCTTACAAACGGGTGGCGAAGGGAGCAAGAAGATTATTTTTTAAATGCCACCTAGGAGTATGGCTCCGATGATGCCACGAAAAAAAGGATGCCATAAAAAAAGTGGGTGAACGCGGGAGTTGGTATTAATCTATAATAAGTAATACGTGGCGGTCGTGTTAGATAATACAACTGAAACATGGCGTCCTCATAGATAAGGTGTAGTGTAACAAGGAGTAAATTTTCAATTTTTGATAGACTATATTTGGATAACTGTAAGCAGATGAACGTGCGTTTAGTATATTATTCTGTAGATCGAAATCACGCCATTATGAAGTATATAAGCAGTTGTTCGTCAGTGCCACAGAGGTCTTCGCTTCACATTTGTGAGATTAGAACTTATGAGGACCATTGTTCTGATGATGTGTATTGCACACGGAGGAACTTTTGGCAGGGCTAGGCCACGCATAAGTTGTGATTCATTTTGTGGAGTCTTGCTTGATCTGTGGAGAAATTCTCTTTGGAGGATCAGAGGTTCAACTCCTCTTCAAGTTTATTTATCTGGTTTGCAGGGGCATTACAAGAGAAACATTGATTGGTCGCTTATATTTATCTTTCCCGACATCTTATTACTGTGGGATTTACCTCTGGAAAAAACTATTTAAAAGATGATGGCAAACCCTTACCCCTTTCTTTATCAGACAAAATGAACACCAACGCCAACGCCAACGCCAACAACAACAACAACAACAACACCGTCGCCGCCGCCGCCGCCGCCGCCGCCAACAACAACAACACCGCCGCCGCCGCCGCTGCCAACTCCACAAGGAGTCGAAACGTCCGTAAATGGACGCTTGAAGAAACCGAAATGCTCAAACGAGCATGTCAAAAGGTATGGCTTTTGGATATAAAGTTTTATTTTAAAAATTTTCATACTGAATGCAGTAAATATTATAGCATGGTATCGGAGCATGGGCAAAAATGCTCCACGACCCCGAGTTCGACTTTCAAGGTCGAACTGCTACCAACCTCAAAGACAAGAACCGAAACCTGACAAAAACCACGTCGCACAAACCGCGACGAAGAAAGCGACCCTTCACCCCCAAAGAAGACCAAGCGATAAAGGACGGGATACAAAAGGCAAATAACCAAATTATTATTATTATTATTATTAAACTTTCTTTTTAATTTTTAATCAATCAAATCTAGCATGGGTGTCTCTGGGCACGGATTGCGCGTGACCCAACATTACATTTGTCGCATCGAAGATCAACGGATATTCGAGACAGGTATATACAACATGTTTACCACCTTTTTAATCTACAAAATTATAATATTTTAAATAAAACAGGTTTCGGAATGTGTTCCCCTCCGAATACGAACGTTTAGGGTACAAGGGGAAAAAATAAATTTTTTTTTTTTTTTAATAAAATTTTTTTGACTACTGTGTAGTCTTTGCCCACTACAATGTTTGTTTGTTTGGTTAGTTGGTGTAAGTTTCACAGACACGCAGCCATCAGTGATGCTAATGCAAATCAGGCAATTGAGCATGAAAGCAACTTATTACACCGTTCCACCACGTTCCCATGTCTTTTTTACCTTTGGCATTTCTCAACAACTTTATTGGATAAAAAGTTTGATGATTGTAATGAGATTGACTTAGGACAAGGCTACTTTGAGAAAAATTATATTAACCTGGCTCTTGCAAGTAGAATAAAGTAAAGGCCAGGTCTGGCTTTGTGAAAATTCAAATTTTGCGTCATCACAGTGATTTTCACGTGAATTCACCTTAATAATATAACATTAAAGTTGCTGCAACGCATGAATAACCATTGTTTATTTTTTGTGATATATCTGGTGTTCCTAGCGCCAAGCCTTATTTAGTTATCAAATTAGGTTATGATCTTTACTTGCTTGTTAACAACTACAGTATTTTGAAAATATTATAACGGACAAACAGAACAGACTAGATCTAACAAATGTACATGATCTTTTTCTTTAAAGAAAACCAAAATATATTCTGGTCTTTTAGAAGAAAACTATGCACTGGTATATCTGTTGTACGTGCTGAGGTCTAGATCCATGGCAGCAGATGCAAATTCACACGGGGTACCATTTTACACGGGGTACAAATTCACATGGGGTACAAATTCACATGAAGTACATATCCACTTGCATATTGTGCAAGAGAAAATGAGCTTTCAATTGGCATAGTAAAAAAAAATATCAGGTAGTAATCTACTTCGTTCTAGAAAATTATGTTATTTTTCATTATCAAGTGTCTGATGGCCAGTCTGACAGTGTATATTCGTAATTTCTTATCTAAAATATTAACTATCATTTAAGTGTTTAATATTTAGTTCTTCAAACAAAATATCTTTATTCTAGCTTAACACGTAATTATAAATACAAAAGACTATTAACAATAAAAAATTTTTCAATGTATTTGTTTAAACGATATTTACTTAAAATTCTTTCTTCTTGTTGAGGAATTATATGTATTAAACTAGAAATCATCTCAATAAAAATACATCAAAAAGAGTCAAAGGACAATAGCTATGTCATTTTTTAAATACAATCTCTTAACCCTAATGCTAACCTAACCCTTACTTCTAACAAGTAACTGGCATTATAAGTATAATTTGGTTTATTAAAAATTGTAACGGATTAAAATGAAACGCAGATTAAAATGAAACGCCCCTGCTATTTAGAAATTGTTATTTTTAGTTAAATTTAAGCCATTGACAAGGATTATAGAGCTAGCGGTCTATTATCTAATATCCTATGCCCGTTTTTTCAATTTTCTCATTAGTATTTGAGTAAAATATCTTCGAAAATTGATGATTTATTAGTAATTTTATGCATTTTTGTCTATTTTCTAGGACACTTTACCCAACAACTAATGAAAAAATTTAAAAATGCTATATAATAACCTAAATAGTATACCGCTAGCTCTGTAGCTTCATTTAATATCCTACACCTCACTAAAAAGAGCAATTTCTAAATAACAGGGGCATTTCGTTTTAATCTGCCACCAAAATTATTTAAGATCTTTTGTTTGGATTTTCATCACCACTATCATTATGACCATCACGATATCTTTTTAAAGATTGAGTTTTTGACTTGCTTGATTCACTCTTATTCGAATAACCAAACTCTGCGTCATATTGGGCTTTATCGGCACCCTGAATGTTTTGGTATCCAATTGTTATTCGGTCATGTCTCGAAGGCACTTTGCCATTTTGCACAATGAAACAAAAAAGTTCAAAGTCCATGTTCTTCATCGCTTCCAAAAAATTGGGGGTAATTTCTTTTTGGTCCATAATGACATCGAATCTGCATCCAGCTGCCGCAAATAAATCAAGAAGTCTTTTTCCTCTTACTTTCCATGATTTGTAAAACCGGTTCCATTTAGCAATTTCTTGCATCGTCGGATTTTGTTGCTGGGTGGCTGTTGTTGAGGAAGAAGAACCTGACGATAAAGCGAACATGTCGGCCCAGATCTGCTGTCGGACTCTAGTTGCTATGTTGCTGTTATCAAGGGAGGTTCTAACAAAGAGGTCATTCAGTGTTAGTACACCAAAATAGAAGTTCAACAAATGAAATAATTGAGCTTTGCGTGCTTCATCTTCGGTAACCTAAAATAACAAAGTATGGTAAAAACTGTAATGCAAAACCAGAAAATGGCTCAACTAAAGAAATACTTTACTGATGCAATGTAAAACGACTCCACATTCTTTACAATAAACTTTCGAAATACCACGGCTTTTTGATATATCACTTCCTCTTTTTTCTCAACTGAAAGTTTTTCTAGATTTGATATAAATGGGCCCAATGATAATTCTAGAGTTGGCATGTTATTGCTGTTATCGGAAGCATCATTGGGGTTGGCAACATCCTTAGGATTGGAAGCATCTTTGGGGTTGGGATCATTGGGGTTGGAAGTGTCGTTGGAGTTGGCAGCATTATTAGGATTGGAAGCATCATTGGGGTTAGAGGCGTCATTGGGTTTGGAAGCATCGTCGGAGTTGGCAGCATCATTAGGATTGGAAGCATTGTTGGGGTTAGAGGCGTCATTGGGGTTGGAAGCATTGTTGGGGTTGGCAGCATTATTAGAATTGGAAGCATCGTTGGGATTAGAGGTGTCATTGGGTTTGGAAGCATCGTCGGGGTTGGGAGTGTCATTGGGGTTGGAAGCATCGTGGGGGTTGGGAGTGTCGCAGGAGTGGGGAGTGTCGTAGGAGTTGGGAGAGTCGTTGGAGTTGGGAGAGTCGTTGGGGCCAGAGTAGTAATCAAGAATGTTTTTGATGGAACTCTGTGCGATTATTTGATCTTGACCTTGAATGTAGAGTTCATAAATCACCGAAGCCCATTTATTGTATTTTTTTCGAGGCTGACGAGCCAAGTTAAAAATACGTTTTGCAAGTTCGATTTTTTTTTTGGATAGCTCTGGTAAAGGCAATGATGCCATCTTGGTTTTGTAAGTAAACCCCAAATCGTAATTTTCAAGCTTGGACTTGTAATCTTGAGAAATTTTTTCGCGATGCTTTTTTGTGTTCACTTCAATAACATTACCATCAGGATCTTTTAAAATAACCTGTTCATTTTTGATCACCAGTTTTTGAACTTTTTTAAAGTTATTGAGCTTTGACACTGCTGCCACAAGTTCCATGATCAAAGGATCAATGTCCTGAAGAAGTTCTTCTGCCCAATCTAAAAATATAATTAGATTAAAGTATGAAAAAGACAATGTCTAGATTTTCATCAATACTACCTGGTTTAGATAGTTCCCGTTTGTATCTGGTAGGTTCTCTTTTTTCCGAAATACTTTCATTTGACTCAATATTTAAATCTGAATAACAGATATTTATTTAATTGATGCGGCAAATTAAACAAATTGAATTACTCATTGAAATTACCTTCTTCAAATGTTTCATCAACATCAATTGGCGAAGACATTGTGTGAGAACAAGTGTGAAATAGCAAAAAAAACATGCATCTTTATATATTTGTTCTGATCTTCCAGTTTTCACTTTATTCATTATAAAAATCAATCAGTGATTCATATGTTATAGTAATCATCATTAGTCGATGTATGTTATAGTTTGATACATCAGCATCTTTAATTATTATAATCTACGATGGTTTGTTTTCTGGTATCAAAAGACAGATACAAAAAGCTTCCACTTTATTCATTATAAAAATCAATCAATAATTTGTGTATTATATCAATCAATCAGTGATTCATACATTATAGTAATCATCATCAGTTGATATACATTATAATCGATATATATTATAGTTTGATACATCAGGGCTGTAATTATTATAATTATTTTTGTATTATATCAATCAATCAATCAATCAATCAGTGATTCATGCATTATAGTAATCATCATCAGTAGATATACATTATACTCATTTACCTTGTTATTCAAGAAGACAAATTTGCTGACAAAAATAAGTTAATTGTTTATAGACGATGATTTAAATTTATGCATTATAGTTCCACTTTATTCATTATAAAAATCAATCAATAATTTGTGTATTATATCAATCAATCAATCAATCAGCAATTTATGCATTATAGTAATCATCATCAGTAGATATACATTATACTCATTTACCTTGTTATTCAAGAAGACAAATTTGCTGATAAAAATAAGTTAATTGTTTATAGACGATGATTTAAATTTATGCATTATAGTAATCATCATGAGTTGATATACATTATTCTTACAAGAGCCAGGCCTGGCCTTATCTTGTTATTCAAGTTGCCAACAAAAATATGTTAATTGTTTATAGGCAATGATTTAAAACTAATTATAAACATGACAATAAAATTGATTTTTAGATTTTTTTTATCATTATCTGAGTTCTATTTTAAACTTAATTTTTCTTTGTGAGTTTCTGTTTAGGTACTGTCAGGTTTTTCCATAAGAATTTGCATGGAAAATTTAAGTTTCTTGTTTTTTCATGTCATTTCCAACAAATAAATTCAATAGATTTCAGATGCTATACCCGATTGGACAGGTTTTAATCATGTTCACGATCAACAGCGGAAATTAATGATCAGCGGCGGAAATTAAAGATCAACGACAGGACCCTGCATCAGCTTGAATTAAATGTATGTACGACTCAAGTTCTGACTTCCATTTTTGTAAAGTTGTATGTAGCATTAATAATTTTTTTTAAATCTTCTAGAATGTGAGAATTACTATAACAAGAATGACTTACACTGTCAGCATTATAATTATCAGCACTGCTAAATATTCAAATTTTTATAAATTACTTGGCTTTTGAATTGCATAATTTTCAAAAACTACAAAGTTAAAAATACTGCAAGTTCAATTTTTTCTTTGAAAACTGTGTGATAAACTCAAGTCAACAATTCTCAACAAGAATCAGCCAGAATAACCTTGTTTAATAAGTTAATAAGAGTGGTGGGCTGATAGGACAAAAAAATAACATTCTCTGTGCAATGTGTGTATCTAGAATGTGCTTTTGCACGCATGAAAGTTTTGTCAGTTCATTTTTGAATCTGAATATCATAAATCAATAGTTTTGACAAGTTTGTAAAGTTATTTGTCAATTGAAAGTAAAAAAATGTCAAACTATGTAGACCATGTGTGGCCATGCTATTGATGCCAATTCATTAATTTGTTATTTTTTCCCATGCTATTAGTGGGATTTTTCATGTTTAGTGTTTATGACTGTCTTTTTTTCTATAGAATTCATAAACATCAAATTGGAAATTTAGAACTTTCATTGCCAATTTCTGTGCTAATTCAAACTTTCAGAACCAGTGCTTCTTTAATTTAAGATAAGCTTCATCATTAAAGATCAATAAGGTTGCTTTTTAATGGTTCTTCCTCACTTGTCAAATTTATTTTTGTTATTAGCACAGGAATTAGCATTGCCAATTCCGTGCAATTTCCATGCCAATTTCCGTGCCAATTTCCGTGCCAAGTCCCATGCCAATTTCCGTGCCAATTTCCATGCCATTTCCATGCCAATTTCCGTGCCAATTCTGTGCCAATTCTGTGCTAATTTCTGTGCCAATTTCTGTGCCAATTCCTCCTGCCAATTTCCGTGCCAATTTCCGTGCCAATTTCCGTGCCAATTTCCGTGCCAATTTCCATGCCATTTCCATGCCAATTTCCGTGCCAATTCCGTGCCAATCCTCCCAATGCCAATTCCATGCCAATTTCTGTGCCAATTCCCCCTGCCAATTTCCGTGCCAATTCCCGTGCCAATTCCCGTGCTAATTTCCATGCCAATTCCCGTGCCAATTTCCGTGCCAATTCCCATGCCAATTCCGTGCTACGTCCCATGCCAATTTCTGTGCCAATTCCCCCCCCATGCCAATTTCCGTGCCAATTTCCATGCCATTTCCATGCCAATTTCCGTGCCAATTTCTGTGCCTATTCCCCCCCATGCTAATTCCGTGCCAATTTCCCTGCCAATTTCCATGCCAATTTCCATGCCAATTCTAACTCTTCGGAACCAGTGGAAATTAACACATAGAAATTAGCAATCTGTCAATTTCTGTGCCAATTTTCATAACAAAAATAAATTGGACAAACTCTCCACGGCAAAAAATTTACTGACCACTATTGGAGTAGTATAGAAAAGGAAATAAAAGACATCAAAGAACAGATAAAAAGCATGCAAAGACTATTAAAAAGCAACCTTACTAATTTTTAATAATGGAGCTTATCTCAAAATTAAAGAAGTTTCGTGCCAATTCCTATGCCAATCCTAGCTAACTTAAATGCTAATTAACAAAAAATAAATTGGACGAACTTTATTAATATTTAATGATAGAACTTATCTTGAAAGTAATTCTGAAGAGTGCATGGGAGTTAGCATGAGAATAATTAGCAATTCTGTGTCACTTCTCGTGCTAATTCTCGTGCTGATTTCTTGTTAATTTTCATGCTGATTCTAATTTTAATTTGCACGAAAATTAGCACAGAACTTGTAATGCAATGATAGCAAGAGAACAGCAGAAAAATGACCCAATGATGGTAAAAGTAACAGTGTAGCAGCAGACAAGAAATAAGAGACAAATATAAAAATTTATATGTATTACAATTGAATTTTTGTTACACATAAATTTCAAAGTCTTGCATCAAAAAATCTATCCATGCTAAGATCATATCATTTCCATACATGTTGATGGGAGGAATATTTGGCCATGTTGATGTCCATGCCAAAACCGTATTGTTTCCGTGCATGCCAACAAGTCCGTGCATTATTCCGTGTCCAAACCTTGCATTCATTTCCAATTGCAGAATTTTTCCGTGTAATGTCCGTGCCGAGACCGTGCCAAATCCTTGCTGACCGTGTCTGACCGTGCTATATACCGTGTTTGACCGTGTCTGTCCGTGCCGCTTTTTCTCATAGGGCCAACTGTTGATCGAGACCCTTAATTCATTTAATACGGACTAATTCATCTATTGAAGCATTCCCCACCAGAATGTTGTTTTGCGTGCAAATTCATAATGAAGCGAT
>Ga0134124_10004517_pt1 | contig 11179 bp, 9 predicted proteins | sample KB304_FD_96880 | JGI IMG/M metagenome (GOLD analysis project Ga0134124, IMG submission 96880) | Terrestrial soil microbial communities without Nitrogen fertilizer from Kellogg Biological Station, Michigan, USA - KB3-0-4 | ecosystem: Environmental > Terrestrial > Soil > Unclassified ... | reverse complement strand
CGTACAGCGCCGACATGATGGCCATGGCCGCATTCCAGCCGGCGATGATGTCGATGATGTTGATGCCGGCGCGCAGCGGTCCGGCGCCCGGCTTGCCGTCCTGGATGCCGGTGACCGACATGAAGCCGCACATGGCCTGGAACACCGGGTCGAAGCCCGGGCGGTCCGCATACGGCCCGTTTTGGCCGTAGCCCGTGAGCGAGCAATACACCAGGCGGGGATTGATCTTCGATAACTGCTCGTAGCCCAGGCCGTAGCGCGCCAGGTCGCCGGTCTTGTAGTTCTCGATCAGCACGTCGGCGTCGGCGGCCAGGCGCTTGATCACCTCCTGCCCGCGCGGATCGGCGATGTTGAGCGTGATGCTTTTCTTGTTGCGGTTGACGCTGATGTAGTGCGCCGCGTCCCCGCGCTGGCCGGCGAGGCCGGGCGCGCCCGGGATGGCCGGCATGTACACCGGCGCGTAATGGCGCGAGTCGTCGCCCTGCCCGGGCCGTTCGAACTTGAATACTTCCGCGCCCAGGTCGCCGAGGATCTGCGACGCATAGGGCGCGGCCAGCACGCGCCCAAGCTCCAGCACGCGCTTGCCCGTGAGCACGCCGCGCGGTGCGTTGGGGGACTCTGAAGAGGGCGGGGCCGTTTGGCTCATGGCGTTCTCACAAATCGTTCAGGACGGTGCCGGACAGGTGCGAGACGTCGCCCCACAGCTCCAGCATCCAGCGCTTGCGCGTGTAAACAAAGCGGTTCATGCTGGCATTGGCCAGTGAATAGCTGCGCGGCGCGTTGAGCGGCATTCCGTTGATGTGCCGGTACAGCGCGCCGAGCACGCCGCCGTGGGCGATGATGGCGACCTTGCGGCCCAGGTTGTCGGCGGCGATGCGCTCCAGCGCGGCGATGATGCGGGCGTGGAATTGCGCCACGCTCTCGCCGCCGGGCGGAACCGATTCCGGGTCGCGACCCCGGTAGTTGTCCAGCTCGTGTGGAAACTCCCGCTCCAGTTCGGGCAGGGTCTTACCCTCCAGCAGCCCGTAGCAGCGCTCGCGCAGCGCGGCATCGAACCGCACTTCCTGGCCGGTGCGGGCGATCAGCGGCGCCACGGTCTGGCGCACCCGGCCGAGGTCGGAGCAGTAAATGGCGTCGAAGCGCTCGCCGGCAAGGCGGCCGCCCAGGGCCTCGGCCTGGGCCTCGCCCGTGGCCGTGAGCGGGCTGTCGCTGAAACCCTGGAAGCGCTGCTCGGCGTTCCATTGTGTTTCGCCGTGGCGGGCAATGACCAGCAGGGCTTCCTTCATCGTCCTCGATTCCCTTCAGATGCAATCAACTCTGCTTCAACCCTTCAGCCAGCGCTCGAGCAACCGCGCCGCGGCCCGGCCGCCCGCGTTGGTGGCCGCGGCCACGTGAAGGCTGGCGGTGTCCGTCGCCGGGGCACCCAGCCGCACCTGGAACACGTGAAGCTCGTCGCGGCGGAAGGCATGCAGCTCCACGCTGTCGCCCGGCCGCCGGCCGGCTATGGCCGCATCCAGCCCGCCAGCGGGCACCCGCAATCCATCCACGGCCACCACCGCGTCGCCCGCCGCCAGGCCCGCGGCCTGGGCCGCGCCGCCGTCCAGCACGTGGGTGAGGCGGTACTCGCCGGTCGCCGCCGTGCCGCGCACGCCCAGCACCGGCCGGTTGCGCAGTTCGGCCTCGCCGCGCGATGAAGCCCGCCCGCCGCGGTCCGCGCCCGACTCGGCCGGACGCAGCCTGAGTTCGATGCCGTGGCCGGCCAGCAGTTCCGCCAGCGGCAGCTCGGCCGTGCCGCGCAGCCAGGCATTGAACTGGCGGCGCAGCGACAGCCCGCTGACGGCCTCGGCCAGCTTCTCGATGTCGTCCTCGCCCACGCCCTTGCCGGTCTGGTCATGGCGCTTCCACAGCGCGCGCATCACGTCGTCCAGCGAACGGCGGCCGGCGGTTTCGCGGCGGATGAGCAGGTCGAGGCACAGCCCCACCAGGCTGCCCTTGCCGTAGTAGCTCACCACGGCATTGGGCGTGTTCTCATCCTGCCGGTAGTACTTGATCCAGGCGTCGAAGCTGGAATCGGCCACGCTCTGCTTCTTGCGGCTGGGCGTGCGCAGCAATTGCGTGATGTTGCGGCCGAGCTGCTCCAGGTATTGCTCGCGGCTAAGCAGACCCGAACGCACCAGCGCAAGGTCGTCGTAGTAGGAGGTCAGGCCCTCGAAGGCCCACAAGAGGCCGGTGTAGTTCTCGCGGTCCAGGTCGTAGGGCGTGAACGCGGCCGGCTTGATGCGCTTCACGTTCCAGGCGTGGAAATATTCGTGGCTCACCAGGCCCAGGAAGCCGCGGTAGCTCTCGCTGGCCGCGCCCATGCCCGGCGTGGGCAGGTCGTTGCGCGAGCACACCAGCGCCGTGGAAGCGCGGTGCTCCAGGCCGCCGTAACCCTCGCCCAGCGCCGTCACCAGGAACACGTAGCGCTGGAACGGCGCCCGCCCCGGTCGCCCGCCCCCGCTGGAGCGCGCGCGCGCGCTGGCGTCAAACAGGTCGATCTGCTGCTGGCACACCCGACGCATGTCACGCGTGAGCCGGGCCATGTCGGCGCGGTGCCGGCCGGTGATGGCCACGTCGTGCGGCACGCCGCCGGCGCGGAAGGTGGCCAGCGTGAGATCGCCCATTTCCACCGGATGGTCGATGAGCTCGTCGTAGTTGTCGGCGGCGTAGCGTCCGAAGCCGTATTGCCGGGCGGCGCCGGCGCCGCGCGCCGGACGCAGTGAAGTGGCCACGCGCCAGCGCGCATAGCGCCGCCCGCGCGGCGGCAGCAGTTCCACTTCGCAGGGCCGGTCTTCGCGTCCCAGCGCGCGCAGGAACACGCTGGTGCCGTTGAAAAAGGCGTGGGTGGTGTCGAAATGCGCGCCGCGCACCGACATGTCCCAGGCGTACACCTCGCAGCGCACGGTGAGCGGGCCGGAACCCGCCGGCAGCGCCGCCGCCTGCCAGGTGTGCTTGTCCAGCTTCTTCAGCGGCACGGCGCGTTCGCGCGCGCCGCTGCCCGCCGAAGCGCGGATGGTGACGATGTGGCGCGCAAAATCGCGCACCAGGTAACTACCGGGGATCCAGGCCGCCAGCGCGAAGCGCTGGCCCTCGTGATCCGGATCGGCCACCGTGCACTCGACTTCGAAAACATGCGCCTCGGGAGAAGCGGGGAACAAGCGGTAACGAATGGGCTGAATCGCCATCAAGTTCAATTCCAGTCAGCACAAGTCAATCAACGTATGGTGAGTGTCAGCCGGTATTCGCCACGTAAAAGGGCTATCCGCATGGGACGTTCGTTGTCGCGCAGCGCCTCCAGCAACTGCTTCACGTTGCGTATCCGGGTCCGGTTCACGCCGTAGATGATGTCGCCCGGCCGCAGCCCGCTCTTGGCCGCCGGGCTGTTGTTCTCGATGGCGGTGATAATGGCGCCCTCGATCTGCCCGTGCATGGGCATGCCCGGCTCGATGTTGGAAATCTTGGCGCCGGCCAGTTGCGGCACGGCCTCGCCGGCCGCGGCGGTGGCGGCGAACAGCTCCGCTACGTGCGCCTTGATCTGCACCGGCTGGCCGTCGCGGATGACTTTCAGGTCCACTTCCTCGCCGACCGGCGTGAGGCCGATGCGGTTGCGCACGTCGGCCGAGTTGCGCACCACGCGGCCGTTGGCGCCCACCACGACGTCGTCCTTGCGCAGGCCGGCCTTTTGCGCCGGCGAGCCGTTCTCCACGCTCACCACCAGCGCGCCCTCGGTGAGGTTGCCGCCGATTTTCAGCTTGCGCGCGAGATCCGGCGTGAGATCGTCGGTGGTGACGCCGAGCTTGCCGCGCCTCACCTCGCCGAAGCGCAGCAACTGGTCCATGACCAGTTTCACCATGCCCGCGGGAATGGCGAAACCGATGCCCACGTTGCCGCCCGCGGGCCCCAGGATGGCGGTGTTCACGCCGATGAGCTCGCCGCGCAGGTTCACCAGCGCGCCGCCCGAATTGCCGGGGTTGATGGAGGCGTCGGTCTGGATGAATTCCTCATAGCCCTCGATGCCGAGGCCGGTGCGGCCCAGGGCCGACACAATGCCCGATGTCACGGTCTGGCCGATGCCGAAGGGATTGCCGATGGCCACCACGAAGTCGCCCACGTTGAGCGCGTCCGAGTCGCCGAACTTCATGGCGGTGAGGCCATTGGCCGGGATGCGCAGCAGCGCCACGTCAGTGCCCGGATCCGTGCCCACCAGCCTGGCCTGCAATTGGCGGCGGTCCTTGAGCGTGACCACGATTTCCTGGGCGTCGCGAATGACGTGGTTGTTGGTCAGCACCAGGCCGCGCGCGGCGTCCACAATCACGCCGGAGCCTGCGCTTTGCTGCGGCTTGGCCTGGGCGTCCGGGATGTTGAAGAAGCGCCGGAAGAAGGGGTCGCGCAGCATGGGGTTGTTTTCCGCCGGGTCGCGCGACAGCACGGAGATATTGACAACAGCAGGGGTTACTTGTTCGAGGATGGGCGCCAAGGTCGGCAGCCCACGCGAGTCTACGGGGACGCCGGGCGGAGGCGAAGCCGCAAATGCCGGCGAGCACAGGGCCGGCAGGACTAACAGCAGGTAGTGGAGGCGCATACGGACCCGGAGGGCGATGGAGGGCCGTAGTTTACGACAAGGAACGGGGAGCTTTTTAAGCTGGGATGGCTTCCCTCATCCCCCGCCCTTCTCCCTGGGAGAAGGGAGCTAAGGAGTGCCGGGTTTTAGCCCCTCTCCCCGGGGGAGAGGGATTGGGGAGTGGGCGAAATCCACAGCTTCAAATAACGCTGATGTGCGCTGCAACCACCCGCCAGCCCTCCGGAAACCGCACCCAGGTCTGGCTTTGCCGCCCAGTGCGCTTGTCCCCTTCGCGGTGGAACTCGGTCTGGGCGGTGGCGAAATCCGTCCCATAGGTGGTGATGACGGTATTGGCCAAAGTCCTCCCCAATCCCGTTGGTGAACGTCCTGCCCGAAATGCCCGGATGGCCTCGATACCTATCAAATTCTCCCCGCCCCCGCCATAACGCACCGTATGCTCCGAAGGCCAGAACAGTTCGTCCAGCACGGCAATGTCATTCGTCACCAGCGCCCGCTCGTACCGCGCGAATACATCTTTTACCTCGGCTACCACTTCGGGTCGGTTGATGTCCATGGTTACAGTTTAGCGGGTGGTGCCGATATCACGCCTGCTGATTCCAGCGCGGCGGCAACACGCAATACCAGATCCTCCCGCCACGGCGCGGCAATGATCTGAACGCCGATTGGCAAGCCCTCGGCACTTACCCCCCACACCGGCACGCAACACACCGGCAACCCAATACACGAAATCGGCTGTGTGAGCAGTCCCATGTTCGGCCGGGTGGGAATCATCTTTCCGTTGATGTCCATTTGTTCGCTGCCCAGCGGCGTGGCCGGGCGCGGCGTGGCCGGAGCGAGCAGGATGTCCACGCCTGCGAGTACCTCGGCCGCGCGCTCGGCGAACCAGCGGCGCACTTTCTGCGCCTGGAGCACCCATTGCGCCGGCAGCAGCGTTCCGGCCAGGAAGCGGTCGCGCGACAGCGGCTCGAAGTCGGCGGCGCGGCGGCGCAGGTCTGCGAGGTGCAGCGCCGCGCCCTCGGCGTTGCCGATGACGAAGGCGGCGGCGCGGGCGCGCACGACCTCGGGCAGTTCCACGCGGCGCCTGACATTCAGCGCCTCGGCCACGCGCGCCACGGCGGCGCGAGCCTCGGGTCCGGCGTTGTCCTCGAAATAACCCGACAGCACCGCCATCCTGAGACCCATGGCGCCACGCGCGAGCTGGTTGGTGGTGGGCTCCACCGGCCGCGCGGCGCAGGCAGGATCAGGCGCGTCGTGCCCCTGCATGAGATCGTACGCCAGCGACAGGTCGCGCACGTTGCGCGCCAGCGGCCCCAGCACATCCAGGCTGTGCACGAAGGGATACGACCCCGTGCGCGGCAGGCGTCCGTAAGTGGGCTTGAGGCCGAACACCCCGCACAGCGACGCCGGCACGCGAATGGAGCCGTTGGTGTCGGAGCCCAGGGTGAGCGGCACCTGCCCCGCCGCCAGCGCCGCGCCCGAGCCGCCCGATGAGCCGCCGGCCGTGCGCGACAGGTCGTGGGGATTGTGCGTGGGTCCGTCGTGGCTGTTCTCGGTGGTGAAGCCGTAGGCGTACTCGTCCATGTTGAGCGCACCCACCAGCACCGCGCCGGCCGCCTCCAGGCGTTCCACCAGCACGGCGTCGTGCGCCTTGGGCGGGCTGCCGTGCTCGATTTTCGAGCCGGCGCGCGTGGCCAGGCCACCAATATCGAACAGGTTCTTGACCGCGAAGGGCACGCCCACCAGGGGCAGGCGCGCGGCCGCGGCGGGCTCGCGCGCCAGGCGGGCATCGATGTCGGCGGCATGGGCGCGGGCGCGCTCGGCCAGCACGTCGGTGAAGGCGTTGACGCGCGGGTCGGTTGCGGCGATGCGCGCCAGGCTTTGTTCCACCAGTTGAGTCGCGCTGGCCTCGCGCTTGCGCACGGCCTCGGCCATGGCGATGGCGCTGGCCTGGGAAAAATCTCCGCTCATTCCACCTCGGTCATGGGCGAAACCGGCGTGAACACCGGCGCGGGCTCATCGTGATCGCCCAGCGGCAGCCCGTTCACCAGCTCGGCCATGGAGGCGGCCAGCGCGAAATAGCGCAGCACGCCCGGGCGGTGCTCCGGTGCGATGACAAGGCCCAGGGCGCGCGCGTTGGCGTCCACGCAGGCTTCGATTTCTTCAGGCGTCATCATCAGCGCCGCACTTCGCGCTGGAAGATCTCCAGGCTCAAACGCTTGGTGCTGATGAAGCTCGGCTCGGACAGCGTGGTCACGGTGCGCGGCCGCGGGTCGCGGTAGTGCAGGATTTCGGCGATGCGCGTGGGGCGGCGCGTGAGCAGCAGCACCTGGTCGGCGAGGTACACCGCCTCCTCCAGATCGTGCGACACCAGCAGCATGGTGGTGCCGGTCTGCATGAACACCTCCTGCAGCTTCTCGCGGATGAAGAGGGTCATTTCGAAGTCCAGCGCCGAGAACGGTTCGTCCAGGAACACCACTTCGGGCCCCGGCGCCAGGGCGCGCATGATGGAGGCGGTCTGCTGCTGGCCGCCCGAAAGCTCATAGGGGTAGCGCTTGAGGTCGAACTTCACGTCGAAGTACGCCACCAGCTCCTGCATGCGGCGGTCCACCTGCGCCTTGCTGCGCCCCTCCAGCACCAGCGGGTAGGCGATATTGTCGATGGTGCGCATCCAGGGGAACAGCGCCTCGCGGTAGTTCTGGAACACGTAGCCGATTTTGGTGTCGGCCAGCGACTTGCCGTCGAACAGGATCTGCCCCGAATCGATGGGAATGAGGCCGGCGATCATGTTGATGAGCGTGGACTTGCCGCAGCCGTTGGGGCCGAACACCGACACGATCTTGCTCTTGGGGATGTCGAGGTCGAAGTCCTCGTACAGCGGCCAGCCGGCGAAATACTTGGTCAGGCCGCGGATGGTGATGTGGGTGCCCGCGGGCCCCGGCACGAAGGGCCGCTCGGGCACGTCGGCCACCACCGGCGCGTTGGCATAGCGCATGTCGTTCATCGTGTTCTCCTTGGGTTGCAGCCGGTTCTCATCGCCCGCTCCAGTGCACGATGCGCTTTTCCAGCACCAGGAACAGCACGTTGAGGGCATAGCCCAGCGCCCCCGCGGCCAGGATGGAGGCGTACATGCTCTTCACGTTCAGGACCTGCTGCGAGTCGATGATGCGGTGGCCCAGGCCGTTGTCCGAGCCGATGAACATTTCCGCCACGATCACGATGACCAGCGCCATGGACACGGCCGAGCGCAGGCCCACGAAGGTGGGCTGCAGGCTTTCCCAGATCAGCACGTCCTTGAATATCTGCCAGCGCGAGGCGCCCATGACGCGCGCCGCCATGACGCGCTGCTTGCGCGCGTTGATCACCCCGTAGGCGCTGTTGAACAACACGATGAGCAGCGCGCCGAAGGCCGCGATGGCCACCTTGTTGATGTTGGACACGCCGAAAATCAGCAGGAACAGCGGGATCAGCGCCGAGGACGGCGTGGAGCGGAAGAAATCGATGAGGAACTCCACGCTGCGATAGGCGCGCTCGTTGCTTCCCAGCACCACCCCCAGCGGCACCCCGACCACCGCGGCGATCAGGAAGGCCTCGATGGTGCGCATGAGCGTGACGCCGAAATCCATCATCAGCGCGCCGCCCGCCAGGCCGGTTCCCAACGCGCCCAGCGTGGCCCAGGGCGTGGGCAGCAGGATGACCTTGATCCAGCCGGCGCGCACCACGAGGTCCCAGATGATGAACAGGGCCAGCGGGCCGATCACGGGCAGCAGCCGGCCCCAAACCGGCTTTTTGGACGGGCCGGCGCTGGCCCCGGGGTTCGCGGCCGGCGCGGCCGACATGGCCTGGGCGGATTGAGTCAAAATGGGTTGGACGCTCATGGCTCAGCCCTTGTACAGCAGCGGTTCGACCATGACGCGCTTCTCGAACACGCCCTTCTCGAAGAACAGGTCATAGAACTTCTGGAAGTAGGCGATGTCGCCGGCCTTGAAGTCGCTTGCGAACATGTACGAGGACATGGGCACCTCGCCGGTGAGCGGGCCCTCGATGGCGGTGTAGCCCTTGAGGAAGGGGCGCGCCTCGGCGGGCTTGTTGCGCACCAGGTCCACGCCCTTCGCGTACGCTGCGATGAACTTCTTGGCTTCGGCCGGGTGCTTGGTGAGGAACTCGGTGGAGAGGCTGGCCGCGCCGCCGTGCCAGGGCGCCAGGGGGTCGCCCAGGATGTACTTGGCCACCACGCCCACTTCCAGGGCGCGCGTGGTGCCGTTCAGGCGCCCCACGGTGCCGGTGGGTTCCAGCGTGTACACGGCGTCGACCTGTCCCGCCGCCAACGCCGCCACGTGCTGGCCGATGGGCAGTTCGGTGACCGCGATCGCTCCGGCGCCGGCGCGCTCCAGCATGACCTTGGCCAGGGTGACGTTCTGTATGCCCGGGCCTGAAGCCACGCGCTTGCCCTTGAGGTCGGCCATGGTCTTGAACGGGCTGTCCTTGGCGACCAGGAATTCGTCCAGCACGAATTTGGCGTTGGTGGGGTTGGTGCAGAAAATCTTGAACAGGCCCGGTTGGGCGATTTCGCCGATGGCCAGCACCGCCGCTGCGGTGCCGTTGGAGCTGCCCTCGGCGCGGCCGGACAGGATGGCTTCCATGACCTGCTGGGCGCTGGCGAACTTCAGCGGTTCGACGTCCAGCCCCGCTTCCTTGAAGTAGCCCTTCTCCACGGCGGCGAAGAACGGCAGGCCCGCCGCCACCGGCCAGAAGCCGATGCGGATCTTGGGGCCGCTTTGCGCGCGCACGATGGCGGGCGCGCCGCCGAGCAGCGTGCCGGTCAACGTGCCCGCGGCCAGCCCCGCGGCGCTGCCGAACAACCGCCGGCGCGAGGGATTGGCCGGCGCGCCGGCATCCGTGTCATCCGATTGAAGCTCCTTACCCTGTCTGCTGTTTTCCATGTCCACTCCCGTCAAGGTTGCAAAGACCGCATGTAAGCCCGCCAGCCGCCGTGCTCGCTGATGTCGCGCGCGCCGGCCAGGGCGTGCCCCTCGCAGATGAAACCGTGCACCCAGCGCCCGCCCGCCAACTCCAGGCTGCCCAGCCCCAGCGGCGGGGGAACGAGCGCCAGGAACGAACCCACGTGCTCCAGCGGCACCTCCCACACCTCCACCTCGATGGCGCGGCCCTCGCCCTCGGCGCAGCGCATGAGGCCGGGCTTGGGCGGCGTGGTGTTGGGCAGCGCGAACAGCCGGTAACGGCTCGAGGTGGTCGTGGTGAGGGCGAGCTGCGCGCCGCGCTCGCGCAACTGGCCGTTGAGCGGCATGCCCGACAGGTGCGCCCCTACCACAGCCAGGGGCAGCGAGGGCCGAGCGGCCGGACTGCGCAGCGGCTGGGCAAGCGCGGGCTGCAAGGCGGCGTCGGACAGGCGCGCACCGGTGATGCCCAGAGGCATATCGGCTTTTTCCTGCCACGTCCGGCCCAGCGCCGCCAGCGCAGCGTCGCAGCGCGCCGGGGCGATGAAGGTGACGCCGAACGGCAGGCTCGACGCCCCGGATGCCGATCCCGAGGGCAATGCCAGCGCGCACCAGCCCAGCAGGTTGACGAAGTTGGTGTACAGGCCCAGCGTGGCGTTGATGAGCAGCGGCTCCGCGGCCACGTCGCTGAAGCGCGGATGGCCGGGCGCCGTGGGCACCAGCAGCACGTCGGCCTGCGACCACAGCGCCTGCGCCTCGCGCCGCAGCGCCTGCAGCGTGTACTGGCCCTTGAAGGCGTCGGCGGCGCTGTAGCGCGAGGCGCTGCCGATAATGGCGCGCACGCTGGGGTCCAGCGCGTCGGGGTTCGAAGCGAGCAGGCCTTCGATCACGCAGTAGCGCTCGGCCACCCAGGGACCGGTGTACAGCAGCTCGGCGATAAGGTGCAGGGGCGTGAAATCCAGCGGCACCAGTCGGTGCCCCAGTTGACACGCGCGCTCCTGCGCCTGCGCCCAGGCCGGAGCGAAGTCGGTCACACCGTCGAAGCTGGTGAAGCGTGGGGCCGCGGGTACGCCGATGCGCAAGCTAGCTTCGCTCGACAACACCGCCGGGCCCGGGGCAAAGACGCTGTAGGCATCGTCTTCATCCGGGCCTTCCATCAGCGCCAGCACGTGCGCGGCGTCGGCGGCCGAGAGCGCGAACACCGACACGCAGTCCAGGCTGCGGCAGGCCGGCACCACGCCGCTCGCGCCCACCCGGCCGGGTGTTGGCTTGAGGCCCACCACCTGGTTGTAGCCCGCCGGCACGCGGCCCGAGCCGGCGGTGTCGGTACCCAGGGCAAAGGGCACCAGCCCGGCCGCGACGGCGATGGCCGAACCGGAACTGGACCCGCCGCTGATGTGGCCGGCGCTGAACACGCTGGCCGGCTTTCCATACGGGGAGCGCGTGCCCACCAGGCCGGTGGCGAACTGGTCCAGGTTGGTCTTGCCCAGCCACACCGCGCCGGCCGCCTGCAACCGCTTCACCGCTGCCGCCGACCTCCCGGCAACACGGCTGTACGCCGGGCACGCATCAGTGGTGGCCACGCCGTCAATGTCGATGTTGT
>Ga0134124_10004516_pt1 | contig 11179 bp, 10 predicted proteins | sample KB304_FD_96880 | JGI IMG/M metagenome (GOLD analysis project Ga0134124, IMG submission 96880) | Terrestrial soil microbial communities without Nitrogen fertilizer from Kellogg Biological Station, Michigan, USA - KB3-0-4 | ecosystem: Environmental > Terrestrial > Soil > Unclassified ... | reverse complement strand
GCGGGCAGCTTCGCGCTGCGGCGCTACGTCCTCGAGCACCGACGGGACGCGACTCGCGTCGGCATCTGCCTGTACCGCAAGTTCGTTTCGCGGCGGCGCATCAGCGGCGTGCGCGATCCGCGCTACCGCGTGATGGACGTCGTGCCGGCATCGATGCTCGACGGCGACCGCTACGCCGATGCGCTCTGGCCGGGCGATGCGCGCTTTCTCGTCAGCAAGCCGCGCTGCTTCACGCGCGTCTTCTGGCACCGCCGCGGCTATCTGCGCGAGTACGCACGCGACCATTGCGTCGAGGACGTGCTGCGCTTCGCTGCGGAGGCGGTCGAGCAAGGCGTTCTCGGTCCGCGCGAAGTCGAGCGCTTCTTCCGCGAGGACGTGATCGTCCCCGGCGGCGTCGAGCTCGGCGTCTACCCTGCGGACTTCTGGCTCGATGCGACCGAGCAGATCGAGCGCGTCGTTCGCGCCTGCGTGACCAGGCACCCGACGGTGCGCGACGCCTACCAGGCGCGGCTGTGGTCGTTCTGCGCCGAGCGGCTCGGCAGCTGGCTGCTCCTGAAGCGCTTTCGCACCGAAGTCGCTGGCCGGCCCGAGGGCGGTCCCATCGAGTGGCTCGACCGCGCGCGATGGCGCGCGCGTTTCAGCGGGCAGCTCAATCTCGTCACCGTAGACACAAGTCACTCGGGCTACCGGGCCGGTGCCTGAGCTTGCGTCCGCGGGTCGCGTTTGCACGAACTGGCGGCGTGACTCACGCGGGCGTGGGCGGCGGGTGGCCGATTTCCTCCATGTCCCCCGGGCCTGGCCTGAACGGCCCGCCCTCCTCCTCTACTTCCGGAAATCGGCCACCCGCCACCCGCCTGAACCGAGTCGCACCAACCTCGACGCGTGCCGCTCGGTGGGATCGGGACGGCAGGGCGCCCTGCTTTGCGGAAGTAGAGGAGGAGGGCCGGCCGTTCAGGCCAGGCCCGGGGGACATGGAGCAAAGCAGGGTGCCCTGTCGTCCCGATCCCGTACGGCAGCGGACGAAATCCTTCGCTTCGCTCAGGTTGACAGTCGTCAGAGATACGGCGCGTCGCGCCAGCCGCCGTTCTCGCGAAGCATGTGCATCGCGTAGCCATGCTCCGCACGCTCTTCGGCGATCCACGCGCGCGCGTTGCGGACGCGCTCGGCCTTGAAGCGCTTGCGCGCGAGCCAGCCCATGCCGACGCGGGCGTAGAAGTAGTCGCGGTCGCCGAGGTCCTTCTGCCCGGTCTCGAGCTTGATCGCCTTTTGCGTGATCGAGCCGAAGTGGTGGAGCAGCGCGTCGCCGACGGTGCCGACCGGAACGTCGTTGCGCAGGCAGCGGACGAGGAATTCGACGTCCTCGCGACCGCCGAGGCGCCGATCGGTGTCGGGAAAGCCGATCGCCTCGAAAACCCTGCGCCGCACGGCGAAGCAGACGCCGTGGAACCAGCCGCGGCGCACTGTCCCTTTCATCGCCTGGACGAACGCGGTGCTGTGCGCGGCGAAGTCGTAGTCGAGCGGGCCTTCGGCGAGCGACGGGCTGACGACGTCGAGACCGTGGCGGTCGGCGGCGTCGAGCATCGCGTCCATCGCACGGTCGCTGACGACGACGTCGTTGTTGAGGAGCACCGCCCAGTCGCCCTGCGCGAGGAGCGCCCCCTGCGTCCAGGCGCCGCCGCAGCCGAGGTTGACGGCGTTGCGCACTGAGCGGATCTCCGGGTGCGCGGCGAGCCACTGCGGCGTCTCGTCCTTGCTGCCGTTGTCGATGACGAGGATCGCATCGGCCGGCGTGCCGTGCGCGAGCAGGCTCGCGACGCACTGCTCGGTGTAGCGGAGCTGGTCGAGGACCGGGATGACGACGAGATAGCGCATCGCGCGCGCCATCAAGCCTTCTGCCGCGGCACGCGACCCATCAGGTAGAACTCGTCGTTCGGCCGCATCGAGGTCGCGTTGGCCATCCGGTTCGAGAGGCCGAAGAGCGCGGTGATCGCCGCGATGTCCCAGGCGTCCTCGTCGCTGAAGCCGTGCGTGCGCAGAGCCGCGTAGTCGGCGTCGTCGACCGCGCGCGAGTCGAGGCAGACCTTCATCGCGAAGTCGAGCATCGCGCGCTGCCGCGGCGTGATGTCGGCCTTGCGGTGGTTGACCGCGACCTGGTCGGCGACGAGCGGGTTCTTCTCGTAGATGCGAAGCAGCGCACCGTGTGCGACGACGCAGTAGAGGCAGTCGTTGGCGCCGCTCGTCGCGACGACGATCATCTCCTTGTCGCCCTTCGTGAGCCCCGAGGGCTTGAGCATCAGTGCATCGTGGTACGCGAAGAAGGCGCGGAACTCGTCGGGCCGATGGGCGAGGGCGAGGAAGACATTCGGGACGAACCCCGACTTCTCCTGCACCTCGACGATGCGGGCGCGGACGTCGTCGGGAAGCGACTCGAGCGCGGGAACCGGAAAGCGGCTGATCGGACGTTCGTTCATGGCGGTGGCTCCGGAAGACGGCCGCTCAGCCGCGGAACTGCAGCGAGTGCAGATGCGCGTAGAGCCCGCCCGCGGCGAGCAGCTCGGCATGGCTGCCGGTTTCGACGATGCGGCCGGCGTCGATGACGACGATGCGGTCGGCGCGCTCGATCGTCGACAGCCGGTGCGCGACGACGATGCTCGTGCGGCCTTTCATCAGGCGGCCGAGCGCCTGCTGGACGAGGCGCTCGGACTCGGAGTCGAGCGCCGAGGTCGCCTCGTCGAGGATGAGGATCGGCGCGTCCTTGAAGATCGCGCGCGCGATCGCCAAGCGCTGCCGCTGGCCGCCCGAGAACTCGCTCGCGTTGTGGCCGACCACGGTGTCGAGCCCGTGCGGCAGCGACTCGGCGAAGTCGAGCAGGTTGGCGCCGGCGAGCGCGGCGCGGATCCGCTCGCGCTCGTCGCTGCCGCCGTCCGCACCGAGCGACACGTTGGCGGCGACGGTGTCGTTGAAGAGGACGACGTCCTGGCTGACCATCGCGAACTGCCGGCGCAACGCTTTCACGCTCCATTCGGAAAGGGGCCTGCCGTCGAGGAGCAGGGTGCCGCCGCTCGGCTCGAGGAAGCGCGGCAGCAGATTGACGAGCGTCGTCTTGCCGCTGCCCGACGGACCGACGAGCGCGACGGTCTCGCCGGCACGCACTTCGAGGTCGACGCGGTCGAGCGCCGGCCGCTGGCCGGCGCGGTAAGCGAGCGTCAAGCCGCGCAGCTCGACGTGGCCGGCGCTGCGACCCGGGTCGAAGCTGCCGCCGCGCTCGGGCAGCGACGTGTCGATCAGCGCGACGCCGCGGTCGAGCGCCGCGAGCCCGCGCGTGATCGGCCCGGCGAGCTCGGAGAGGTGCTTGAGCGGCGGCACGAGCTGCAGCATCGCGACGATGAAGGCGACGAAGCTGCCGACCGAGTTGCCGCCGCGGCTGCTCTGCCAGAGCGCAGCGACGATCACCATCGCGAGCGCGCACGACGCCAGCACCTGCGTGATCGGCGAGCCCGACGCCGCGGCGATCGCCGACTTCAGGCTCAGGCGGCGCAGATCGTTGCTGGCGCGCTCGAACCGCGTCGCCTGCGAGGCCTGCGCCTCGTGCAGGCGAACGCTGCGCCACGCGAGCACGTTCTCCTCGACGACGTAGGCGAGCTCGTCGACCGACTGCTGGCCCTGGACGGTGAGCCGGTGCAGCCGCTTGCTGAACTTGCGCATCACGAATGCAACCGCGGGCAGCAGGATTGCAACAAAGAGTGTCAGCTGCCAGTTCAGCCAGATGAGGTAGCCGATCAGCGCGGCGAAGCGAAGCGAGTCGCCGACCAGGCTTTGCAGCGAATAGACGAGCTGGTTGGCGCCGTTCTGGACTTCGAACGTCAGCGTGTTGACGAGGTTGCTCGCGGTGTTCTTCGTGAAGAGCGCGGGCTCGGCGTCGAGCACGCGCTGGAACATCGTGCGGCGCATCGTCTGCGTGCCGCGGTTGGCGGCCCAGGCGAGGCCGTACTGCGACATGAAGCCGGCAAAACCGCGGATGAAGGTGATTCCGATGACCGCGATCGGCACCGCCCAGAGCGGGATCGCGCTCTGCTTGACGCCGTCGTCGAGGAGAATCTTGAGCAGCGCCGGAATCGCCGGCTCGGTCGCGGCGGCGATGACGGCGCCGACGAAGGCGAGGACGAAGCCGCGCCGGCAATCGGCGAAGAACGGCGCGATCCGCCGCAGCCGCTCGCCGAGGCGCCGGCGGGCGACGGCGTTGGCGAGGCTCGCCGCCTCGTCGACGGGCGGTACGCCGCCGGGAGCGCGGCTTGCCTCCTTGTCGGCGGCAGGCGGCGCTGCCGCGTTGTCGACCTCAGGGCGTGCCGGGGACTCGATTCCGGCAGGCGTCGTCATGCAGGGAACTCCGGCTGCGTCGGCGGACTCTGCATGAACATCAGCTTCACATATTTGTAATAGGCATACTCGGCGTTGTAGATCGCCAGCATCAATCCGTGCCGACCATCGAGGAACCCGAGCTTCAGCAGATACGTGCGCACGAACGCGAACAGCCCGTGCGCGATCGCCTTCGCCACGCTCGCGGTCTGGCCGCGCGCGTGCATGTCGCGTGCGCTCCCGCTCGAGTAGCGGTCGAGCTTCTCGAGGACGTCGTGGACGTCGGGGTAGCTGAGGTGGACGAGGCTCTCGGTCAGCTCGCCGACGCTGCCGTCGACGGTCATGTGCGCATGCAGGAAGTCGCTCGTGAAGCCCGAGCGCGCGCGGCGGCCGAGGCGAAGCGTGTAGTCGGGCCGCCAGCCGCCGTGGCGCATGACGCGGCCGCAGAACTCCGACCAGCGCGGAATGCGGTAGCCGTCATGCTTGCCGCTCGAGATCGCAGCGCGCACCTCGGCCTGCAGGGCAGGCGGGATGCGCTCGTCGGCGTCGAGCGAGAGCACCCAGTCGGTGGTCGCCATCGCAAAGCCGCGCGCGACCTGCGGGCCGTAGCCCGGCCAGTCGGTGACGACGACGCGCGCTCCCGCCGCCTCGGCGATCTGCACGGTCTGGTCGCTGCTGCCCGAGTCGAGCACGAGCACCTCGTCGGCGAACTTCGCGCTCGCGATGCAGTCGCCGATGCGCGCGGCTTCGTTCTTCGCGACGATGACCACGGCAAGCGAATCGTTCTGGCGCATGTCGCGGCGGGTGGTCGATGGACGATGTCGGCGGCGAGATGACGCGGATGGCGCCCGGATCGAGCTCATTGTCCCAGATTCGTTTTTCGCGCCGCAGCGCGTGCGGGGCGTTGCTCGCGCTCGCCGGCTGGCCGGCGGCGGCGCAGTTCCGGGTCGAGATCTCGGGCGTCGGCGCGACGCAGCTGCCGATCGCGGTGGTGCGCTTTCGCGACGAGGACAAGACCAACCAGTCGCCGTCGGCGATCATCCGCGCCGACCTGGAGCGAAGCGGCGCCTTTCGCATCGTCGACACTGGTTCGACGAGCTTCGACGAGGCGAGCCGGCCGGACATCGCGCAGTGGCGCGGGCGCGCCGCCGATGCGCTCGTCGGTGGCTCGGTGACGCGTCTCGCCGACGGTCGCTACGACATCCGCTTCAAGCTCTGGGACGTCGTCAAGGGCAGCGAGCTCGGCGGCCAGAGCAACGCCGTCGAGGCGAGCGAGCTGCGCCTCGCCGCGCACCGCATCGCCGACTTCATCTACGAGAAGCTCACCGGCGAGAAGGGCGTCTTCTCGACGCGGATCGCCTACGTCACGCACAGCGGGCAGCGCTACACGCTGCGCGTCGCCGACGCCGATGGCGAGAACGGCCAGGTCGCGCTCAACAGCGGCCAGCCGATCATCTCGCCGGCGTGGTCGCCGAACGGCAAGGAGCTCGCGTACGTCTCGTTCGAGCGGCAGAAGGCGGTCGTCTTCGTCCACACCGTCGCGACCGGCGAGCGCCGCGCGATCGCCGATTTCCGCGGCTCGAACAGCGCGCCGGCGTGGACGCCCGACGGCGAGCGGCTCGCGGTGACGCTGTCGCGCGAGGGAGGCTCGCAGCTGTTCTCGATCGGCAGGAACGGCGGCGACCCGCGCCGCCTCGCGTCGAGCCCGGCGATCGACACCGAGGCCGAGTACAGCGCCGACGGCAAGTGGCTCTACTTCACGAGCGACCGCGGCGGCGCGCCGCAGATCTACCGGATGGCCGCCGGCGGCGGCAACGCCGAGCGCGTCACCTTCAGCGGCGGCTACAACATCAGCCCGGCACTCAGCCCCGACGGCAAGACGCTCGCGTACGTCACCCGCTCGGGGAACGCGTTTCGCCTCGTCGTCCTCGACCTCGCGACCACGGGCGCGCAGCCGCAGCCGATCACCGACACCAGCGACGACGAGCACCCGAGCTTCGCGCCAAATGGCCGACTTCTCATCTATGCAACGCGTGCCAACGGGCGCAGCGTGTTGATGACCACCACCCTCGATGGGAAAATCAAGGCTCGCCTGCCATCGCAGACGGCCGATCTCCGCGAGCCGGTGTGGGGTCCCTACGGGCGCTGAGCCCGGGGTCGCGGCGCATCCCTCTGCAGCAAAGGAGAACCACCATGAAGACACTTCACCGTCACCTTCTCGCCGCCATCGCGGCCGCTTCGCTCGCCGCGTGCTCGAGCGTGCCGCTCGACAGCCAGGCGCCGGTCGAGTCGCGCACCGGCACGACGTCCGGCACCGGCGCCGGCGCCGGCGGCGCGTCGTCTTCGCAGACGCGCGTCGCGCCGGTCGACGTCACCGGAACCAGCAACGTCAACTTCACCAACCTGCCGCGCATCGTCTACTTCGACTTCGACAGCTACGTCGTCAAGGACCAGTACCGACCGGTGATCGAGGCCAACGCCAAGGCGCTGACGACCAACCGCAAGATGCACATGGCCGTCGAGGGCCACACCGACGACCGCGGCAGCAGCGAATACAACCTCGCGCTCGGCCAGCGCCGCGCCGAGGCCGTCGTCAAGTCGCTGACCTTGCTCGGCGCCGACCCGACCCAGCTCGAGGCGGTGAGCTTCGGCAAGGAGCGGCCGGCGGTGCAGGGCGAGAACGAAGAGGCGTGGGCGAAGAACCGTCGCGCCGAGCTGGCGAGCCGCTGAAGATGGCCGGCACCGTCCGCGCCCGCGCGCTCGCCTTCATCGCGTTCGCTGCGCTCGTCGCCGGCGCGGCGCCGGCGCGCGCCGGCCTCTTCGACGACGACGAGGCGCGGCGCGCGATCCTCGACATCCGCAAGCAGATCGAGCAGGGCAGAGAGGAGCGCGTGCGCCAGGGCGAGCAGATCTCGGCGCTGTCGGCGCAGGTCGAGCAGCTCAAGCGCAGCATCCTCGAGCTCAACGGCAACATCGAGGCGCAGCGTGCCGACAACGCGAAGGTCCGCGGCCAGATGGAAGAGCTCACGCGCGTCGTCGCCGAGCTGCAGCGAAAGCAGATGGACCTGCAGCAAGGCGTCGACGAGCGCATCCGCAAGGTCGAGCCGCAGAAGGTCACCGTCGACGAGCGCGAGTTCAGCGTCGACCCGGACGAGAAGCGGACCTACGACGACGCGCTCGCCGGCTTCAAGCGCGGCGAGTTCGACCGCGCGGCGACCGGCTTTGCGGGCCTGCTCAAGCGCTTCCCGAACACCGGCTATCGCCAGTCGGCGCTCTTCTGGCTCGGCAACGCGCAGTACGCGCAGCGCGCGTACAAGGACGCGATCGCGAGCTTCCGCACGCTCGTCGCGACCGCGCCCGACAGCCCGCGCGCGCCCGAGGCGCTGCTCGCGATCGCGAACTGCCAGGCCGAGCTGAAGGACCCGAAGGCGGCGCGGCGCACGATCGACGAGCTGCTCTCGAAGTACCCGAAGTCCGAAGCGGCGCAGGCCGGACGCGAGCGGCTGGCGTCGCTCAAATGAGCGCGCTGCCGGCAGGCGCGGTCGGCCTGCTGCAACCGCTGGCCGACGACGACGCCGACCTCGAACGCCGCTTCGGCGGCCTCAGGCGCCTCTACGGCAACGCCGCGTACCTGCGCATCCGCGCCGCGCACGTCGCCGTGGTCGGCGTCGGCGGCGTCGGCTCGTGGACGGCCGAGGCGCTGGCGCGCAGCGGCGTCGCCGCGCTGACGCTCGTCGACCTCGACCATGTCTCCGAGTCGAACGTCAACCGCCAGGTGCAGGCGCTCGGCAGCACGCTCGGGATGGCCAAGGTCGATGCGCTCAAGGCGCGCATCGCGGACATCCACCCGGGCTGCGCGGTCGTCGCCGTCGAGGAGTTCGTCGACGCGACGAACTGGCCCGGGCTTTTGCCGCATGGCGTCGACGTCGTCGTCGACGCCTGCGACGACGTCCGCGCGAAGGCGGTGGTCGCGGCGTGGGCGCGCGAGCGCGGTACGGCGCTCGTCTGCATCGGCGCGGCCGGCGGCAAGCGAGCCGCCGAGCGCGTCGAGGTCGCCGACCTCGGCGACGCGACGCACGATCCGATGCTCGCAGCGCTGCGCCAGCGGCTGCGCAAGCTGCACGCCGCGCCGAGAAGCGGAGCGTTCGGCGTGCGCTGCGTGTTCTCGCGCGAGCCGGTCGCCGCGCCGGTCGCGGGCGACGACGCATGCGCGGCCGACGGCAGCCTCAACTGCCACGGCTACGGCTCGAGCGTCGCCGTCACCGCGGCGTTCGGCATGGTCGCGGCGGCGCAGGCGCTCGAGCTCGTCGCCTTCCCCAGCGTCCGGCCGGACCAGCGCGGCGCCCTATAATCGAAGGCTTCGGAGGGTTGTTAGCTCAGTTGGTAGAGCAGCGGACTTTTAATCCGTAGGTCGTGGGTTCGAGCCCCGCACAACCCACAGGCAACCTTCCGACGCAGCAGGTTTTCGGGCTCTTAGCTCAGTTGGTAGAGCAGCGGACTCTTAATCCGTAGGTCGAGTGTTCGAGTCACTCAGGGCCCACCAAAATCCCGTTCCAAGTCAATGACTTGCGAACGACCCGCGCCCAGCGCGGGATTCTCGACCGGCGGCTGTGCCGGATTTGTGCCATCAGCCGACCGAGCGTTGAGTCGCTCGGCCCACGGCGCCAGGTGCTCGGCGGCCAAGTGCGCGTACCGCTGGACCATGGCGTAACTCGCCCAGCCGCCCAACTCCTGCAGCACGTGCAGCGGAGTTCCTCCCTGCACGTGCCAGCTTGCCCACGTGTGCCGCAGGTCCTGCCAGCGGAAGTTGTGGATGCCCGCCCGCCTGAGTGCCTTGTACCAAGCCGCCGTGCTGACCTGCTCGATCTCGCGACCTTTGAACGTGAACACGATGTCCCGGTGCTTGCCGATCTGCTTCTGCAGGATCCACACGGCTTCGCCGTTCAGCGGCACCGGAATCGCCTTCCTGGCCTTCGCCTCGTCTGGATGAACCCAAGCGAGACGGCGATCGAGATCGACCGCTGACCACCTGAGCTTCGCGACGTTGGCCAGCCTTCGAAGGAGATGACGAACCGGCCCACGTCTGCCGCCGCCGAACACGCCAGCCACAAAGGCCAGAACACATAGGGAACGGCCGCGGGGTGGCTACGGACTCGCATCGCCTAGGTACCTGCGGGGGATCAGGACCCGAAAAGTCGTCCCGCGTCCCTCGTCCGTTTGCACTTCCACAGTCGCATCCAGCAGCTCGGCCAATCGCTTGACGATGGACAGTCCGATGCCTTCGCCACCTTGCTGAGGAGGAGCTTCTGTCTTCTCGGTAGGGGCGGTGCCGGGGTGCGCCGTTTCGCCAGAGTCATGGCTGAACTCGGTGGCTTCCTCCAGCGCGCCCGTCAGCGGCCGGGCTCGTCCGCCGCTCAAGCCGGGGCCCGTGTCTTGGACGGAGATCATCCATCGCTTGGGGTCGTCAGGTGCGCTGTCCGCCCAGGAGACAGTGACACTTCCTTTGCGGGTGTACCGGATCGCGTTGATCACAAGGTTCTGCGCGATCCGGCGGACCTTCACGGAATCGCCTTCGACCAGAAACGGCGTCGGGCCGTCGCATTTGAGCTCCAGGCCGCGCTGGCGCGCGAACTCCTGCATGTCCTCGCCCAGTTCGCGCAATAGCTGCGCGGCATCGAAGGGCGCGACACGCCTGCGATCCTTGCCGGCCTGCAGGCGCGCCATCTCGAGCACGTCGTCGAGCAGGTGCTGCAAGGAGAGCACATTGCGCTCGAGCATCTTGAGGAACTTGTAGTGCGGCACCTCGGCGACCTCGGTCTTCGTGAGTGCGGCCGTCGTCGTCATGACCACGCTCATGTTGCCGCGAAGGTCGTGGGCGGCCTCGTGCAGCAGGTCCGCACGCTGTCGGCTCAGCTCCTGGAGCTCGGTGACAGCCCGCTGGAGATCGCTGATGTGACCGTTCGCCTCGAGCTGCTGCAGACGAAAGTACTCGGCGATGCTCGCGCTCGACTCCAGCCCGCTGACTTCGGCCCAGAGCCGCCGGGCCGTCGCCATGACTTCGTGGTCGAGGTGTGGCCGTGACTTGGCGTACTCCTCGAGCTCGAGAACAACGCATTCGTTCAGCCGGCCCAGCTCCCGGCAGACCTCCTGCAGGTTGTAGCCCTGCTGCCAGCGGTGCAGTCCGTGAGCGGCGGCCGTCGCCTCCTGAGCTGGCTGGGCGCCCGCGTTGCTGCTCGCGAGCTTTGGATCGAGCCGGCACTCGTACGTCTCGAGCAACGTCGGGATGTGATCGACCAGCTGCGCGCGCGGCAGGGTCGCGCCTGTCGTCAGCTCGGGATCATGGGTGACGGCGCGCTGCCAGGCTTTCAGGATGGCGGCGCGCCTACCGCGTAGGTGACCTGCCAGCGCGGCGAGCTCGCGACTCACATCCGGCATCAAGCGCACTCCTTGTCTACACCGGGCATTCTGCTGCAAGCCCACGAGGCCTCGACACTACGGTGAGCGGCCCAGCGGCTCCAAGCGGGCCAAGAGCGGTCCCTGGCGTCGAAGGTCGTGAGCGCGGGTGATGCCACATCCGGGACCGGCAGGACATTGCGGGGGTAGCGTCCCGCCCGTTGGCGTCGGCGTCGCGCGTCGTGGGCGCAGCCGCGGTTTTCTGGCCATTTGATTCGCTCCTTGCTTGCCTGAAGGTAAAGCCGCCGGCGTGCGGGTCGGCACACGGGGGTGGGGCCAGGGCGCAAGGGTGACCACCTTTGCAAGGGCTGAGCAGGCGCTGATAGCGCTGCAGAGCACGAAGCCGACCGTCATCGTCAGCGACATTGGC
>Ga0134124_10004514_pt1 | contig 11179 bp, 8 predicted proteins | sample KB304_FD_96880 | JGI IMG/M metagenome (GOLD analysis project Ga0134124, IMG submission 96880) | Terrestrial soil microbial communities without Nitrogen fertilizer from Kellogg Biological Station, Michigan, USA - KB3-0-4 | ecosystem: Environmental > Terrestrial > Soil > Unclassified ... | reverse complement strand
CGCAGCTCATCGCCCACACGAGCGCACGGCTGCACAACTGCGCCGACCAGATCGCCAGCGCCGCCTTCGGCATCGACGAGGACGGCGAGGCCGTCGTCGCACCCCTGCCCGAGCGGCCCAATCCCGTCACGCAGGACGAGATGGACGCCGGCTCCATCGAGCTGTTCTGAGCGGCGCGCCGGGTGCCGCCTCACATGCGCTCAAGTCGGGCCGGTTGCTGCCGAAATCCACCTGACCCCCCGGGAGACCCCTCCAAATGCATTCGATCCTCGCTGTGGACGACTCGGCCTCGATGCGCCAGATGCTGTCCTTCACCCTCAAGAACGCCGGCTACCAGGTGGTCGAGGCGGTCGACGGCCAGGACGCCTGGGACAAGGCGGGCTTGCACAGCTTCGACCTCGTCCTCACCGACCAGAACATGCCTCACCTCGACGGCATCGGCCTCACGCGCAAGCTGCGCGAGCACCCGCAGTTCAAGCAGACGCCCATCCTGATCCTGACCACCGAGTCCAGCGACCAGATGAAGCAGGCCGGGCGCGCCGCGGGCGCCACGGGCTGGCTCGTGAAGCCCTTCGATCCGGTGCGCCTGGTCGAAGTCATCCAGAAAGTCATCCGCTGAAGGCGCACGCCGCGCGGCACACCGATTCGCCGACCAAGGAACTCGCCATGGGCGACATGACCACCGACAGCGCCAGCCAGAACGCCGGCTTCGACCTCAGTCAGTTCTATCAAGTCTTCTTCGAGGAAGCGGGCGAGAACCTGGAGCGCATGGAGCAGATGCTCCTGGAGCTCGACCTCGAGCAGGCCGACGACGAGGAGCTCAACGCCATCTTCCGTTGCGCGCATTCGGTCAAGGGCGGCGCCGCGACCTTCGGCTTCTCCGACGTGGCCGAGCTCACGCACCAGATGGAGACGCTGCTGGACAAGCTGCGCCGCCACGAGCTCGAGCCCGACAACGCGATGGTCGACGTGCTGCTGGCCTCGGGCGACGCGCTGCGCGCGCAGCTCGCGCGCCACCAGGGCCGCGGCGGCGACCCGGTGGACACCACCGAGCTGCTCGTGCGCATCCAGGCCTTCGCGCGCGGCGAGGTGCCCCCGCCTGCGCCGAGCGTCAAGATCGTGCCCGCGAGCGCCGCACCGGCGCCGGCTGCAGCCCTGAGCGCGGGCGTGCGCGAGCTCGAGCTCACGCTCGGGCCGCTGAAGCGCCCCGAGGTCGCCGAGAGCGTGCTGGAGCTCTTCAAGGAGATCGCCGACCTCGGCCGCATCGAGGCGGTGGACGGCGGCATGGCCCAGGACGGACTGCGCCGATTCAAGGTCACCACCGCAAGCGCCGAGAGCGAGCTGCTGGACCTGTTCAGCTTCCATGTCTCGCGCGAGGAAGTGCGCTTCCTGCCCTGGGGCGGCGAGCACGTCGTGCCGGGCTACGGCTTCTTCAAGGACAACCCCGGCGCGCCGAAGGAGGACAGCGCCGGCTACGGCTTCTTCGAGCAGGCCGCACCGGCTGCCGCGCCCGCACGTGCCGCAGCGCCGCGCGCCGACAACAAGGCCGCCACGGAAGCCTCCACGCTGCGCGTGTCGGTGGACAAGGTGGACCAGCTCATCAACCTGATGGGCGAGCTCGTCATCACGCAGGCCATGCTGGCGCAGAACAGCCAGGGCCTGGACCCGGTGCTCTACCAGAACCTCGTGACCGGCCTGAACGCGCTGGACCGCAACACCCGCGACCTGCAGGAAGCGGTGATGTCGATCCGCATGATTCCGATGTCCACGGTGTTCTCGCGCTTCCCGCGCATGCTGCGCGACCTCGCGACCAAGCTGGGCAAGAAGGTCGAGCTCGTCACGCAGGGCGAGGCCACCGAGCTCGACAAGGGCCTGGTCGAGAAGATCACCGACCCGCTCACCCACCTCGTGCGCAACAGCTGCGACCACGGCATCGAGCCGCCGGCCGACCGCGCCGCGCGCGGCAAGGCCGAGACCGGCACGATCACGCTCAGCGCCTCGCACCAGGGGGGCAGCATCGTGATCGAGGTGCGCGACGACGGCCGCGGCCTGTCGCGCGAGAAGCTGCTGAAGAAGGCGCGCGAGCGCGGCATCGCGGCGCCCGACACGCTCACCGATCCGGAGGTGTGGGCGCTGATCTTCGAGCCCGGCTTCTCGACTGCAGAGCAAGTCACCGACGTGTCCGGCCGCGGCGTGGGGATGGACGTGGTGAAGAAGAACATCACCGCGCTCGGCGGCACGGTGGAGATCGATTCCGCGGAAGGCCTGGGCATGCGCGTGGCGGTGCGCCTGCCGCTCACGCTGGCCATCATGGACGGCATGAGCGTGGGGGTGGGCGAGGAGGTCTACATCCTCCCGCTGGCCTCGGTGGTGGAGAGCTTCCAGGTCGAGGAGAACACGGTGAAGACCATCGGCGGCTCGGGCCGCGTGGTGCGCGTTCGCGAGGAGTACATGCCGGTGGTGGAGCTGGAGGAGGTCTTCAGCGTGCCGCGCGGCGCGAGCGACGAGCCGCTCAAGCCGATCCTCGTGGTCGTCGAGGCCGAGGGCGGACGCATCGCGCTCAAGGTCGACGAGCTGCTGGGCCAGCAGCAGGTGGTGGTGAAGAACCTCGAGGCCAACTACCGCAAGGTCGACGACATTTCCGGCGCCACCATCATGGGCGACGGCCGCGTCGCGCTCATCCTGGACGTCGGCTGCCTGGTGCGAAGCACGCGGCACTGATTGCGCTGCAGCCTCATCACGCGCGCCCTGCTTCGAGCAGGTGCGCGCGTTTTCATTTCTTTGCACACGCCCTTCATTCGTGCACGCGGATGCCGAAATCAGGTGCATCCCCAGTCCCCTCACGACCTCCCCGTGAAAGGCGCACCAATGAAACTGAAAGACCTGAGGCTCGGAACCCGGCTCGGCGCCGGCTTCGCCTCGCTGCTCGCGCTCATGGCCTGCACCACGGCCATCAGCCTGCACCAGATGCGCAGCATGCGCGAGCTCAACCAGACGCTGGGCGAGCAGACCCGTCTGCTCCAGCTCTCCGAGCGCTGGAAGGGCGAGACGCGCCTGAACCTCACGCGCACGATGAGCATCGCCAAGTCGGGCAATCACCCGCAGCTCAACGCCTACCTGCAGCCGCAGATGAAGGAGACGAGCACCCGCATCAGCGCCATCCAGGAAGACATCGAGAAGTCGCTCGCAGACGAGGAAGGCAAGCAGCTGCTCGGCCGCGTCGCCGAGAAGCGCCGCGCCTACATCGCCGTGCGCAACGCCGTCTTCGAGCTCTTCAAGAACGGACAGACCGAGCAGGCCCAGTCGGACACCGAGGGCAAGCTCGCGAACGCCTCCGACGACTACTTCGGCGCGATCAATGCGCTGGCCACGCGCATCGAGAAACTGCAGGCCGAGCGCAGCGCCGATCTCGACACGCGCGCCCAGTCCTCGCAGTCGCTGCTGCTGATGCTGACGCTGCTGGGCGTGGCCTGCGGCGCGCTCATCGCCTGGTCCATCACGCGCTCGGTCACGCGGCCCATCCACCATGCCGCCGATGCGGCCAAGCACATGGCCGGCGGCGACCTCTCGCGCCCCATCCAGGCGCAAGGGGCCGACGAGGTGGGCGTGATGCTCGGGGCGCTTTCCTCCATGCAGCAGGGCCTGCGCGCGATGGTCGAGCAGATCCGCCTGGGCACCGACGGCGTGGGCACGGCCAGCGCGCAGATCGCCGCGGGCAACCAGGACCTCAGCTCGCGCACCGAGCAGACCGCAGGCAGCCTGCAGCAGACCGCGAGCTCCATGGAGCAGCTCACCGGCACCGTGCGGCAGACGGCCGACTCGGCCCGCACCGCCAATCAGCTCGCCTCCTCGGCGCGCGAGGCCGCGGCCAAGGGCGGCGAGGTGGTCTCGCAGGTGGTCGCGACGATGGACGACATCCATGCCGGCAGCCGGCGCATCGCCGACATCACCGGCGTCATCGACGGCATCGCCTTCCAGACCAACATCCTTGCGCTCAATGCCGCGGTGGAAGCCGCGCGCGCCGGCGAGCAGGGCCGCGGCTTCGCGGTCGTGGCAGCCGAAGTGCGCAGCCTCGCGCAGCGCAGCGCGCAGGCCGCCAAGGAGATCAAGACGCTCATCGGCGAATCGGTGGGCAAGGTGGAGAGCGGCTCGAAGCTCGTGCAGGACGCGGGCGCGACGATGGACGAGATCAACGCCTCGGTGCTGCGCGTGTCGGACATCATCGGAGAGATCAGCTCCGCCGCCGCCGAGCAGAGCGAGGGTCTCGCCCAGGTGAACGGCGCCGTCGCACAGCTCGACCGCATGACGCAGCAGAACGCCGCGCTCGTCGAGGAATCCGCCGCGGCGGCGCAAAGCCTGCGCGACCAGGCCCAGCGCCTGGGCGACACGGTCGAGCGCTTCAAGGTGCGTGCGCACGCCGCGCCGTCCGTGACCGATCTCACGAGCGCCTTCTGAGCCCCGGCGCAACGCCTTTCAGTTCCCGCGGCAGGCGGCCGATATCCCCCACAGCGGCCCCTGCCACCGCAACGCACTTTCGACTTCGCACGAACCCCGAGGACGCAACCATGGACATGATCAACGACGCCACCCAGGTGGCACGCCACGAAGCCGCGCGCGTGCAGCCCGGCCGCGAATACCTGAGCTTCCGCCTGGGCGCCGAGGAATACGGCATCGACATCCTCAAGGTGCAGGAGATCCGCTCCTACGAAGCGCCCACCCGCATCGCCAATGCGCCCGCCTTCCTCAAGGGGGTGGTGAACCTGCGCGGCGTGATCGTCCCGGTGGTGGACCTGCGCGTGAAGTTCGGCTGCGAGGCCGAGGTCAACAGCGTCACCGCGGTGATCGTGCTGAGCGTGAAGGGCCGCGTCATCGGCACGGTGGTGGACGCCGTGTCCGACGTGATGGAGCTGCCCGCCGACGCGATCCGCCCCGCGCCCGAGATGAACACGCTGGTCGACACGAGCTACATCACCGGCATCGCCACGGTGGGCGAGCGCATGCTGATCCTGATGGACATCGAGTCGCTGATGAGCAGCGCCGAACTCGGCCTGATCGACAGCGCCCTTTGAGCGGACCTGCTCCCTCTCTCTCCGGGGGAGAGGGAGCTACTCGGGCGCCTTGCGCAGCGTCTCCACGACGGGTCGGCGCAGCACTTCGCGCAGGCCCCACCAGCCCGCCGCAAGCGCCAGCACCGCACCGGCCAGCGCGCCGCCCGCGGGCACCCACGGCGATGCGTTCCAGCTGAACTCGAACACATAGCGCGCGAGCGCCCAGCCCACGCCCACGGCGGCGATCGCGGCAAGCAGCCCCGCGAGCGCGCCCACGCCCAGCAATTCCGCGCGCTGCACGCGCGCCAGCAGGCTCGAGCTGGCCCCGAGCGCGCGCATCACCGCGAACTCGCGCGCACGCTGCTCGCGCGTGGCCGACACGGCGGCGAAGAGCACGACGAGCCCCGTGGCGAGCGTGAAGCCGAAGAGGAATTCCACCGCGCGGATCACCTGGTCGAGCACGCCCTGGATCTGCGCGATCGAGGCCGACACGTCCACATTGGTGATGTTCGGGAAGCTGCGGCTGAGCGCGCTGTCGAAACTGCCGGCCGCGGCGGGCGCGCGAAAGGCGCTGATGTAGGTGATGGGCAGCTCGCTCATCTGCGCGCGCGGGAACATCACGAAGAAGTTGACCCGCATCGACTGCCAGTCGACCTTGCGCAGGCTGGTCACGCGCCCCTCCTGCACGACCCCGGCGATGTCGAAGCGAAGCCGGTCGCCGAGCTTGAGCCCGAGCGTCTGGGCGAGCCCCTCCTCCACGCTCACCGCGTCGTCCTCCTCGGGCGTCCAGCGGCCCGCGGCGAGCTGGTTGTGCGTGGGCATCTGCGCCGCATGGCTGAGATTGAACTCTCGGTCGACGAGGCGCTGCGCGCGCTCTTCCTTGTAGTCCTCGGGCCGCACCTCGTGCCCGTTCACGGCGACGAGGCGGCCGCGGATCATCGGGTACCAGTCGTAGCGGCGCACGCCCGCCTCCTTCAGCTGCGCCTGGAAGGCCTCGGCCTGGTCGGGCTGCACGTTGATGACGAAGCGGTTGGGCGCGTCCGCCGGCGTGGCCTGGCGCCAGCTGTCGATGAGATCGGTGCGCAGCAGCACCAGGAGCACGAGCGCGAGCAGGCCCACGCTGAGCGCGGCGATCTGCAGCACCGCGAAGGCCGGGCGCGCCGCGACCTGGCGCGTGGCCAGCACCATCCAGCGCGGCGCGCGGCTGCGCGGGATCGCCTTGTGCAGAAGCTTCACCGCCGCATAGCCGGCCAGCGCGAACAGCGCCACCGCCCCCGCGAAGCCGCCCACGGTGATGGCGCCGAGCTTCAGGTCCGAGGCGAGCGCGAGCAGCAGCAGCGCAAACGCGAGCGTGCCTGCGAGCAGCACCGACAGCGGCGCCGCCTTCAGCGCGCCGAGCTCGCGCCGCATCACGCGCAGCGGCGGCACGCGCGCGAGCTGAAGGACCGGCGGCAGCCCGAAGCCGAGCATGAGCGTGAGGCCCACGCCCAGACCGAACACCGCGGGCATCGGCCCCGGCGCGGGCAGGCTCGTCTTCACGATGCCCGACAGCAGCAGCACGAAGCCCAGGTGCACGATCAGGCCCAGCAGCACGCCCAGCACGCTGGCCGCAAGGCCCACGAGTGCGAACTCGATGCTGTAGGCCGCGGCGATCCGGCGCTGCGGCTGGCCGAGCACGCGCAGCATCGCGCAGTCGTCCAGGTGGCGCTCGGCGAAGTCGCGCGAGGCGATGCCCACCGCCACCGCGGACAGCAGCGCGGCCAGCAGCGCCACGAGGTTGAGGAACTTCGCGGCGCGGTCCAGCGTCTGGCGCATCTCGGGGCGCCCGTTCTCCAGCGACTCCACGCGCACCCCGCGCAGGTGGCCGCGCTCGATCGCCTTCTCGGCCGCGCTCACGAAGCTCGACACCGCCTCGGGCTTCTGGCCCGGCGCGGCTGCGACCGCGAGCCGGTAGGTGACGCGGCTGGCGGGCTGGATGAGGTGCGTCGATTCGAGGTCGGCCTCGTTGAGCAGCACGCGCGGCGCGAAGCTCATGAAGCCCGCGCCGCGGTCGGGCTCGATCGCGATGAGCGCCGCGATGCGCAGGCTCGCATCGCCCAGCAGCAGCGCGTCTCCCATGCGCAGGTTCAGCGAGTCCAGGATGGCCGGGTCGACCCACACCGTGCCGCGCTGCGGCGCCCCGGCCACCTCGCGTACGGCGCCAAGCGGCGCATCGGCGAGCTGCAGCCTCCCGCGCAGCGGGTAGCCCTCGCTCACCGCTTTCACCGACACCAGCCGCGTGGCCCCGCCGCGCGCGTCATCCGCCCGGCCCATGCTCGGGAAGCTCGCGCTGCGTGCGGTGAGCAGGCCCGCGGCACGCGCTTCGTCGAGCACCGGCTGAGGCGTGGGGAGATCGCTGGAGACGATGGCATCGCCGCCGATCAGTGCCGCCGCGTCGCGCACCAGTCCTGCGTTGAGCCGGTTGGCGAAGAAGCCGACTGCGCTCAGCGCGGCGACGGCCAGGGTGACGGCGACCAGCAGCAGGCGCAGTTCGCCGGCGCGCAGGTCGCGCAGCAACTGCGTGAGCGCGAGCGTCCAGGACGAGGGAGGGCGGAGCTTTTGCATCGGGCGACCTTACTGCAGCCGCGCCACCCTTGCCGGATTGATTGAACGCTGCGTGCAGGCCTATCGAAGCCGCGGCGCGGCCGCCGGTGCTTGAATGAGGGGATGAACACCCCCTCGCACCTACCTGCCCTCTTCGTCTCGCACGGCTCGCCGATGCTGGCGCTGGAGCCCGGCGCGGCCGGCGCCTTCATGAAGAGGCTCGGTCCCGCGATCGATGCGCAGTTCGGGCGCCCGCGCGCCGTGCTCGCCGTGTCGCCGCACACCTCGGCACGCGCACCCATCGTGCTGGGCGCGCCGCGCCATCACGCGGTGCACGACTTCAGCGGCTTCCCGAAGGCGCTGTACGAGCTGCAGTACGCGCCCGCCGGCGATCCCGCCCTCGCGCAGCGCGTGCACGCGCTGCTGCAGGACGCGGGCATCGAGTCGCACCTGAGCGACGAAGGCGGGCTGGACCACGGCATCTGGTCGGTGCTGCGCTTCGCCTGGCCGGACGCGTCGGTGCCGGTCGTTCCGCTGGCGCTGGTGCCCACGCAGTCGGGCGCGCAGCAGTGGCGCATCGGGCAGGCGCTGGCGGCGCTTGCCGATGAAGGCGTGCTGGTGATGGGCACGGGCAGCATCACCCACAACCTGCGCCTGCTCTTCGGCGCGAGCCGCCCCGGTGTCGACGCGCCCGAGATCGCCGAGAGCCGCGCGTTTCGCGACTGGGTGGCGCAGACCGTGGCCTCGGGCGACCGCGACGCGCTGCTCGACTACCGCGCGCGCGCACCGCATGCGGCCGACATGCATCCGAGCGACGAGCATTGGCAGCCGATCTACATCGCCGCCGCCGCGGGCGGCCTGGAAGGTGCGCAGCGGCTGCATGACTCGGTCACCTACGGCGCGCTCGGCATGGATGCGTACGCCTTCGGTCCCGGCGCAAAGACCCTGGCGCGCGCGGTGTCGCCCGTCGCCTGACACGCCTCTGACGACCCCACTGCGGATGCTGCATCCGCAGCGTGCCTACGATGACTTCGACCTCGGCGCCTCGCGCGCCGCGACTGCGAAGGAGTGCATCGAATGAGTGAATTCAACGTCCTGCCCCTGAACAACCCGGGCAAGGAACCGCTGCCCCTGCCCGTGCATCGGGTCTCCGCCACGCTGCGCGACTCCGCGCTCGTGCTCTTCACCGACCTGCGCTCGGGTCCCTGCGTGGTGATCTCGGCCAGCAACACGCTCGACGAGGCGCTGAAGCTGATGCTGCATGCGGGCGTGCGCATGGCCCTCGTGGGCGAGGCCTCGGGCGGCATCGGGGCGGTGAGCGGCATCCTCACCGCGAACGACGTGCTCGGCGAGCGTCCCGTGCAGCGAGCCCTGGCCGCCGGCGTGTCGCGCCACGACCTGCACGTGGGCGACCTCATGACCCCGCTGTCGAGCTGGGGCGTGGTGCCGTTCGATGCGGCGGTGCGCGCGCAGGTGGGCGACATCGTGGCCACCATGCAAAGCCACGGCCAGCGCTACCTGCTCGGGGGCGAGAACACCGAGAACGGCCTCATGCTGCGCGGCCTCTTCTCGGCCACGCGCATCGAGCAGGCACTGGGCGAGCCGCTGCGCAGCGACGAGCTGCGCTCGCGCAGCTTCGCGCAGCTGGAGGCGGCGCTGCACCACGAATAGGCGCAGCGGCGGGTGCGTTTCCTGAAGCGCCTTTCCCGCGGGCGCGGAGCGAATTCGACGGTGCCTCGCCGCAGGCCCACAGGTAGGGTGCGCGCCTTCCTTCAAGCGTGCGCACCGTCATGAACATTTCACCGGCCGACGCCGTCTCGCGTTCGCAGTCGTTCCGTGCCGATCCCAGTCCGCTGGAGCGCCTGGCAAGCGTCGACCTCGCCTGGGACCAGGTGCTGTGGCAATTGTCGACGTCCGATGTTGCGCGCCTGTGCACAGTCTCCAAGACGCTGCAGGCCAAGTCGCTCGAGACGCTCGAGCGGCGCGCGCTCGACCAGCTGCGCGAGCGCGATCCGCACCTCACGCACGAGATGCTGGTCGCACTGCCGGTGCACGGCGACGCGCAGCATCTGTCGGCGATGGGTCTGCACGCACTGGCGTTCGAGGCCACGCTGCAGGCGATCGCGACGCATGCAATGGGCGAGTGCAATCACGAGAAGCGACAGACTCAATTGCCCCCCGCGGCCGTGGTCTTGTCCGTCGGCTCACCGGGCAGCCGATGGAGCTCGCTCCTTCACGCGTTGACCGGTGAAGCGCAATCGCAGGTTCCTGCGGGCTGCAGCCGCGTTCCCGCCTCCCTCACCATCGGAGACATCCAGGTGCAATCCACCGGGCTCGCGAACCCACGCATGAGCTTCATCCAGGGCGCGGACGGCCTGATCCAGCTTTTCGACGACGCGACGCAAGAGATCGTCGACCTGCCACCTGAGTTTTCGAGGCACGGCCTGGCGCCGCAGGACCGGCAGCACGGGCTGCTCCCGGCGATGTCGTGCGACGGGTCCCGTATCGGCGTGATCAAGTGGAGTGAATCCACGCGCGGCAGCGTGCTGAGCATGCTGAACCGTGACACGGGAGCGCTGTCGCACGTCGACATCCGCGGATCCGTGAACACGGCTGCGCACATGACAGACGATGGACAAGCCGTGTTCATCCAGGGGCGGCACATCTATTCGTGCGACGGCCGCGATGTCAGGTTCATCATGGAGCTGCCCCGGGAACATCGCTGCACGATCTCGCCCGACGGCCGCTTCCTGGCTTACCAGAGAGACGGTTCTCCGCTGCAAATCTGTGACCTGCGCAGCAGGTTCGGATTCACCCTCGGCGAGTCCACCGAGGACGTGCAGGGCGTCGCCTTCTCGCCCTTGAATGCTTTTGCCGTCACTCTCGACGCGCAGGGCAGATGCCGCTTCTTCGACGTACGCCACCCCGAAGGCTGCCTCTCCCCCGTCCATGAATTCGATGTCGATGTCCCCCCGGATTGCTGCTTCATCGCATTCCAGGGGCTCGACGGGTTCGAGCTCGTGAGCCTCGCCAAGAACAACCCCGCAGCGAATCACCACCGCATCGACTTCGGCTTGCACCCGCAATCCCCCGAACCCATGGCCGCAGCGCCTTTGTCCGCGGGGGTGGCGGGAGCGCACCGATGATCTCCATTGCGTCTTCATTGACTGCGGGCACGCGAGCCGCTTCGCAGTCGGCCGGCTCTTTCACCTTCGATCACATTCCGCTGGAGCAATGGCCGCAGCGCTTCCCCGAGCTGTGGCGAATGCTGCTGGACAGGCTCCCGGTCCGCGACCTCGTCCCATTGCGCGAGGTCTCCAGCGCACTGCATGACGGCCTCCCGCTCGACCGCATGAATGCCGCGGCGCTCGAGCGTTTGCGCTCGCGCACGGCGAGCCCGGATCTGCGTGAAGACGAACTGCGCGCACTCCCGCTGCCCTCGCACCTGCAGCCGCTGGCGGACCGCGGCCTGCACGCGCTCGCCTGCATCGCGCAGCTGGAGCAGCTGGTGGAGGGCGTCATGGCGGGCAGGCTGCGCCTGACCCAGG